>Ga0265327_10001204_pt1 | contig 34869 bp, 34 predicted proteins | sample 41621metaG_FD_202089 | JGI IMG/M metagenome (GOLD analysis project Ga0265327, IMG submission 202089) | Rhizosphere microbial communities from Carex aquatilis grown in University of Washington, Seatle, WA, United States - 4-16-21 metaG | ecosystem: Host-associated > Plants > Roots > Rhizosphere...
CGGTGACCGCCGCGTCGCCGGCCCACGCAGCCGGCGCCGTCGACGTGACCGTGACCACGGCCGCCGGCACGTCGGCCACCTCTGCGGCCGACCAGTTCACCTTCGGCACCGGCCCGACCGTCACGTCGGTGGCCCCGACCAGCGGTCCGACGGCCGGTGGCACCAGCGTGGTCATCACCGGGACCAACCTCTCCTCGGCCACGGCCGTGAACTTCGGCGCCACCGCCGCCACCATCACGGCCAACACCGCCACCTCGATCACCGCCACCTCGCCGGCCCATGCCGCCGGCGCAGTGGATATCACGGTCACGACGGCCAACGGGACGTCGTCCACCGGGGCCGGTGACAAGTTCACCTACGTGGCCGCCCCGACGGTGACCAGCGTCCTGCCGGTCAACGGCCCGACGGCCGGCGCCACCAGCGTGGTCATCACCGGGACCAACCTGTCCTCGGCCACGGCTGTCGACTTCGGCGCCACCGCCGGCACGGTGACGGCAGACACCGCCACCTCGATCACCGTGACTTCGCCGGCCCATGCCGCCGGCGCGGTGGACATCACGGTGACGACGGCCGGCGGCACCTCGACCACGTCGGCCAACGACCTCTTCACCTTCGTGGCTCCGCCGACGGTGACGTCGATCCTCCCGACCTCGGGGCCGTCGACGGGCGGCACCAGCGTCGTGGTGACCGGCACCAATCTCGACTCGGCCACGGCCGTGAGGTTCGGCGCCACCGCCGGCACCATCACGGCCGACACGGCCACGTCGGTGACCGTGACCTCGCCGGCCGGTAACGGCACCGTCGACGTGACGGTCACGACGGCCGGCGGCACGTCGGCCACGTCGTCCGCCGACCACTTCACCTATATCGGGGCGCCGACGGTGACCTCGCTCGCCCCGACCGCCGGCCCGACGGCCGGCGGGACGAGCGTCGTGGTGACCGGCACCAACCTCTCGTCGGCCACCGCGGTCGACTTCGGCGCCACCGCCGGGACGATCACGGCCAATACCGCCTCCTCGATCACGGTCACGTCGCCGGCCCATGCGGCCGGCATCGTCGACGTAACCGTCACCACGGCCAGCGGGACCTCGGCCACCTCGGCCGGGGACAAGTTCAGCTACGCCGCCGTGCCCACGGTGACCTCGATCACCCCGCGCGACGGACCGATGGCCGGCGGGCTGGGGGTGATCATTGCCGGTACCAACCTGGGTGGGGCCACGGCAGTGCACTTCGGCGCGACCTCCGCCACCATCACGGCCGACACGGCCACCTCGGTGACCGTCACCTCGCCGGCCGGCACCGGCACCGTCGATGTGACCGTCACAACAGTGGGCGGAACGTCAGCCACGTCGGCCGCCGATCAGTTCACCTACGTGCCCGCACCAACGGTCACGTCGGTCGCCCCGACCAGCGGGCCCATCACAGGTGGCACCAGCGTGGTCGTGACCGGCACCTTCGTCGACGAGGCGAGTGTGGTGAAGTTCGGTGCCGTCCCGGGCACGATCACGGCCGAGACACTCACCACGGTCACCGTCACCTCGCCGGCCCATGCAGCCGGCACCGTCGACGTGACCGTCACGACGGCAGGCGGCACCTCGGCCACGAACGCCGGGGACAAGTTCACCTACACCCAGGCCCCGGTGTTCACCTCGTCGGCCTCGGCGACCTTCACGGTCGGGCAGGCCGGTTCGTTCACGGCGACCGCCTCGGGCAGCCCGGCTTCGACCATCACCGAGTCCGGCTCCCTGCCGGCCGGGGTGACGTTCTCGGCCGGCACGCTCTCGGGCACGCCCACCCAATCGGGCAGCTTCCCGCTCACCCTGACCGCCGACAACGGCGTCGGCAGCCCAGCCGTCCAGCACTTCATCCTCACCGTGTCCTCGGCCCCGGTCAGCCTGAACGGCCAGGTCGAGGGCATCGCCGCCGCACCCGACGGCTCCGGCTACTGGCTGACCGACTCGGCCGGTGACGTGGCGCCGTTCGGCGGGGTGCAGAGCTACGGCTCGCTGGCCGGGGTGCACCTGAACGCGCCGATCGTGCACATCGTGGGGACGCCGTCCGGCAATGGCTACTGGCTGGTGGCCGCCGACGGCGGGATCTTCTCCTTCGGCGACGCCGCCTTCTACGGTTCCATGGGCGGCCAGCCGCTCAACGCCCCGGTGGTCGGCCTGGCCCCGACTCCCGACGGCAAGGGCTACTGGCTGGTGGCGTCCGACGGAGGCGTGTTCTCCTTCGGTGACGCCACGTTCCAGGGCTCGATGGGCGGCAAGCCCTTGAACAAGCCGGTGGTGGGCATCGCCGCCGCTCCGACGGGCGGCTACTGGTTGGTGGCCACCGACGGCGGGATCTTCGCCTTCGGGGCGACCTACTACGGCTCGACCGGGAGCCTGGTGCTCAACCAGCCGGTCAACGGTATGGCCGTCAGCGCCGACGGCAAGGGCTACTGGCTGGTGGCCTCCGATGGCGGCATCTTCGCCTTCGGCGACGCCTCGTTCAAGGGCTCGGCCGCCACCATCCCGGGCAGCTCGCCCATCGTGGGCATGGCCACCGACCTCGTCACCGGGGGGTACTGGCTGGTCAGCGGCCGTGGCGGGGTCTACTCCTTCGACGCACCGTTCCACGGGGCGGCGTGAGCCGGACCGCTCCGCGCGACACCGCGACACCCCTGCGACCCCGTCGGGGCCGCAGGGGACCGGTCGCGGCCGGCCTGACCATGGTCGGCGCCGTCGCGCTGGGTGCGGTCGGCCTCCTTGCCGCCACCCCGCAGGTGGCCGGTGCGGCCACCGCCGGTGCCGAGGTCCTGGTGACCCCGGGGACCACCCGGGCGCTGGCCGCCGGCGGCTCGGCCACGCCCTACGGCGTGGTGCTACCGGCCGGCGCCTCCTGCCCTGGCGACTCGGCCCACGGCGGGTACCACGTCTTCACCTACCTGGTGCCTGCCGGCCTCTCTCCGACCGACGTGTCCTTCAAGACCGGGACCCCGAGCAAGTGGTACGGGTACATCGCCGAGGGCGCCTACGTCGGCGCGGTCAACACGGCCGAGTCGACCGGCCAGGTGGTCGGGCTGCCGACGTCGTACACGTGGACCCGGCTGACCCCCACCCTGCTGTTCCCGTCCGGCCAGCACACCGCCACCTGGGAGGGCGGCGTGGCCTGCGCCGACACCTACGGCCAGGTCACGGACTACTGGAACTCGACCATCCGCTTCACGGCGGACGCCTCCGATCCGGGCGGCTTCACCTGGCGGGTCGTCGACCAGGGCGCGGTCCCCACCTCGCAGCCGGTCGCCCTCTGGGTCGGTATCGGGCTCCTGGTGGTGGCGGCCGGCGCCGGGGCGTGGGCCCTGGCCCTGCGGCGACGGAGCCGTGGCCCCGCCGGAGCGGACGGGGAGGGTGCGGACGACCGCGGGCCCGGCGGGCGAGCGGACGACCCGGCGGGTGCCGGTGACCGCGCCCCCGAGTCGGAGACGGTCGGCTCGTGAGCACCGTGACCCCCGACCTCGGCGTGACCGCCGTCCCACCGACGCCGGCCGGCGCCGACGAGCGCCCCCGCCGCCAGCTGGTCGACGCCAAGGCGCCCGCCGAGCGCGCCTTCCTCGGGCTGACCCGGGGGGGCGCGCTGGCGGTTCTGGCCGTGTTCGCCCTGGTCGGGGTGTTCCTGGCCGTGAAGGCCGAGCCCGCCCTGCGGGTGTCGAAGTTCTCCTTCCTGACCACCCAGGCGTGGCAGCCCGACATCCACCACTTCGGGATCGCCGGGATCATGGTCGACACCATCCTCATCGCCGTGGTGGCGGTGGTCATCGCCGTCCCCGTCGCCCTCGGGCTGTCCCTGTTCATCACCGAGGTGGCGCCGGCGTCGATCAGGCGGACGCTGGTGTCCCTGGTGGACCTCATGGCCGCCGTGCCCAGTGTGGTCTACGGCCTGTGGGCGCTCGAGTTCCTCCAGGGCCGGGTGGTCGGGGTGTCCCGATGGCTGGCCACGTGGGCGAACTGGCTCCCGTTCTTCCGGGTCAACGGGGCCGACCCGTCCAACCCCGTGCAGTCGGGCACGCTGTACAGCGCCTCGACGTTCATCGTCGGGATCGCCGTGTCGCTGATGGTGATCCCGATCCTGTGCTCGGTGATGCGCGAGTCGTTCTCGCAGGCGCCGCTCGGCGAGCGGGAAGGCGCCTACGCCCTCGGCGGCACACGCTGGGGCATGATCCGCACCGTCGTCCTCCCCTTCGGCAAGGGCGGGATCATCGGCGGCACCATGCTCGGCCTCGGTCGGGCGCTGGGCGAGACGATCGTGGTCATCCTCATCATCTCGCCGGTGTACACCATCAATTCGCACATCCTGCAGTCGGGCGGCAACTCGATCTCCGGCCTGATCGCCAATCTCTACAACGAGTCGGACGCACTCGGGACGTCCGCCCTCATGGCGGCCGGCCTGGCCCTGTTCGCCCTGACCCTCGTCGTGAACTTCGCGGCCTCCGCCGTGGTGGCCCGGTCGCGCTCCGGCGCCGAGAGCGAGGGCTGACATGACGCTGCTCGAGGATCCGCCGATCGGACCGGCCTCCGAGGACCGCCCGGGCGGTCCAGCCCTGCCTCCGCCGCCCGCCGGCCGGCGCCGCATCGGCGGACTGCAGGCCGCCACCGTGCGCAACCTGGCCGGGGCGGTTCTGGCCGGAGCCAGCGGCAGCGTGCTGGTGGCCCTCCTGACGGGCCTGTCGGGGCCGTTCGGACTGGTCATCGTGGGCTACCTGCTGTTCCTCGTCACCTACGGGGTGCTGGTGTCCCTGACCGAGGACCGCCCGGCCGTCAAGGACGCGGTCATGACGGTCCTGATGGCATCGACGGCCGTGCTCGCCATCGGCGCCCTGGCCGTCGTCATCTTCTTCACCTTGGCCCGTGGGTGGGGCGCGCTCATCCACCTCAACACCTACACCCAGGACCTGTCGGCGGCCGGGCCCACCGCGCCGCTGACCAGGGGCGGCATCGGCCACGCCATCATCGGCACGCTCTGGATGATCGGCATCGCCGTGGTGCTGACCGTGCCGATCGGCCTGGTGGCCGCCGTCTACCTCGACATGACCCGTAGCCGCCCGGCCCGGGGGTTCCGCACGGTGGTCGAGGCCATGTCCGCCCTCCCGAGCATCCTGGCCGGCCTCTTCATCTACGCCCTCTGGATCCTGACCCTCGGCAACCAGCACAGCGGCCTGGCTGCCGCCCTCGCCCTCAGCGTCATGATGCTGCCGTACATGATCCGGGCCTCCGACCTGGCCCTGCGTCTGGTGCCCGGCAACCTGCGGGAGGCCTCGGCCGCCCTCGGGGCGCCGTCGTGGCGGACCGAGCTCCGGGTGGTCATCCCCACGGCCCGGTCGGGCCTGGCCACCGCCGTCATCCTCGGGGTGGCCCGCGGCATCGGTGAGGCGTCGCCCGTGCTGCTGACCGCCGGGTACACGCCCTACGTCAACGGCAACCCGCTGCACGGGCCGATGGCCTCGCTGCCCCTGGTGGCGCTCAAGCTCGTGCAGTCGGGCAGCCCCGGCTTCACCGAGCGGGCCTTCGCCGCTGCCTCCTTCCTCCTCCTGCTCGTCATCATCCTGTTCGTGACGGCCCGCAAGGTGGGGGGCTGGGGCCCCGGCCACCTGTCCCAACGGGGATTGCGGCGGGTACGCGAGGCCTCGGCCCGCGACGTCGCCCGCTTCGCGCGCCGTCAGGAGGCCGCCGAGGCCGCCCTGACGCCGCCGCCGGCCGCCCTGTCACCACTCGATCCACCGAACCTGGAGCACCCGTGACCCGCACCACACATCCGACCGCCCGTCGCCTGCGGACCGCCGCTGCGTCCCTGGCCGCCACCGCGCTGGTGGTCGTCGCGCTGGTGATCGGGGCGGCCGGTCCGGCCGGGGCCACGTCGTACGTGCCGGTGTCGGGCGAAGGCTCGTCGTGGTCGGCCGGTGCACTCTCCCAGTGGATCGCCGACGTCCATGCCAGCGGTATCCAGATCAACTACACGGCCAACGGGTCGACGGCCGGCCGGACGGACTTCATCAGCGGGCAGACGGACTTCGCCGCCTCGGACATCCCGTTCCAGACCAACCCCGGTGACGGCTCGGCCCCCGAGCACCCGAAGGCTGGCTCCTACGCCTACATGCCCATCACCTCGGGCGGGACGGTGTTCATGTACAACCTGACCATCAACGGGCAGCGGGTGACCAACCTGCGGCTGTCGCCGACGAACATCTTCAAGATCTACACCGGGGTGATCACCAACTGGGACGACCCCGCCCTGGCGGCCGACAATCCGGGCCTGCGGCTCCCCAATCAGTCGATCGTGCCGGTGGTGCGCTCCGACGGCTCGGGCACCAGCTACGAGCTGTCGGCGTGGATGATCAACCAGGCACCGTCGCTCTGGAACGCCTACTGCTCGAAAACCGGGCGGACCCAGGCCTGCGGGGCCACGTCGTTCTATCCGACGTCGGGCAACATGATCGCCCAGAACGGCGACCTCGGCGTCGCGTCGTACGTGTCACAGGCCTTCGCGGCCGGGTCGATCGGCTATGTCAACTACTACTACGCACTGACCACGCACTTCCCGGTGGCCCAGGTGCTGAACGCGGCCGGCTACTACACCGAGCCCACGCCGCAGAACGTTGCCGTCTCGCTCCTGCAGGACAAGGTGGACACCACCGACGTCAACAACCCGGCGCTCTACCTGACCCAGAACCTCACGGGCGTCTACACCGACCCCGACCCGCGCACGTACCCGATGTCCTCGTACGGCTACCTCATCCTGCCCACCACCGTCGGCAACGGCTTCTCCACGGCGAAGGGCGCCACCCTGGCCGCGTTCTCCTACTACGCCATGTGCCAGGGCCAACAGCAGTCCGCCGCGCTCGGGTACTCGCCCATGCCCATCAACCTGGTGGAGGCGGCATTCGCCCAGATCGCCAAGATCCCGGGGGCGGACGTCCAGTCCATCAACATCCAGGGCTGCCAGAACCCGACCTTCTCGACCACCGGGGTCAACACCCTGGCCCTGACGGCGCCGTACCCGCCGGCCTGCGACAAGCAGGGCCCGACACAGTGCACCTACGGCACCGGCGGGGCGGCGTCGCAGTCGACCCCGGTCGCCGCCTCGGCCAGCGGAGCCAAGAGCGGCTCGGGGGCGTCCTCGACCGCTTCGGGCACCAAGTCGGGGACCACGGGATCGGGATCGGGATCAGGCAGCGGCTCGTCGGTGGTGTGCGACCCGACGACGGGCGCCTGCACGACCACCTCGGGCTCGGGCTCCGGTGCGGACTACACGGCCTCACCCACCGCCGTCACCGACACCCTCACCGCCGGGACGGGCTGGTCGACCACCCAGACGCTGCTGGTGCTGATCGGCCTCTGCGTGCTCGCGCTGATGCTCGTGCCCGGCCTCCTGTCCCGCTACCTCGAACGTCGGCGGACCTCACCATGAGCGCGCCGCGCCACCGCCGTGTCCGCAACACCGGCTCCCGCCGCACCCTGCTCGGGGCGGTCTGCGGCGGGGCCGTGGGCCTGGTGCTGTTCGTGACCGTGCCGGGCATCCAGCCCGGCGCCGGCGCCGCCTCCGACCCGGTGGCCGGCAGCCAGGGGGTGGTCACGTCCCTGCCGGCCACGTCGTCGGCCGTCACCGTGTCGGGCACCGGGGACTACTCGGGCCTCAAGGTGACGGTCAACCAGACGGCCAACCTGGTCGACCAGGCCGTGTCGGTGTCGTGGAGCGGCGGCACGCCGACCACATCGGCGTCGCAGTTCCAGGCCAACTACCTGCAGATCTTCGAGTGCTGGGGCGATCCCCAGACGGCCGATCCGACCGATGCCGGCCCGGGTCCGCTGCCCACCCAGTGCCAGTTCGGCGCCGAAGCCTCCTCCAGCTCGTCGTACCCGGTGTCGGGGGCCGGCGCCGAGTACTCGCGGATCGTCAGCGAACGGGGCTGGACCGGGTACGACACGGCCCAGGGCTGGACCGACCCGTCGACCGGCTACGTGATCGCCCCCTTCGACGCGGTCGACGGCACGGTGGTCAACAAGGAGGCTGACTACAACTACAACAACAACCCCTTCGCCCCCAAGCCGTTCTGGCTCAACCCGTACTTCCGGTTCGGCACCTCCAACGAGGTCGACTTCGCCCGCACCTACGCCGACGGCACCGGCAACCAGCTCTTCCAGGTCCAGACCGGCCTCGACGCGCCTGGGCTCGGCTGCGGCCAGCAGCTCCAGAAGGTGGCCGGGGGCACGAAGGTGCCGCAGTGCTGGATCGTGGTGGTGCCCCGCAGCACCCCGACCGCCGAGAACCCGTCGAACGTGGTGAGCGACAGCGTGACCACCTCGCCGCTTACGCCGACGGCGTGGGCCAACCGGATCGCCATCCCCCTGTCGTTCAACCCGGTGGGGTCGAGCTGCGCCATCAACGCCTCGGCCAGTCAGATCCTCGGCAACGAGGCGGCCGGCGCGGCGGTGGACAGCTGGCAGCCGTCGCTGTGCGCCCAGCCCGGCTCGCCCTCCTACAGCTACATCGAGAGCACCGACGACCAGGCCCGCCAGAACATCGTGTCCCCGACGTACGGGTCGGCCGGCATGTCGGTCTCGACCTATCCGGCGGACCCCGGCTCCACCGCGTCCACCGATCCGATCACCTACGCGCCGCTGACCCTGTCCGGGGTGGCGGTGGCCTTCAACATCCAGCGGGTGCCGGCGCTCCAGGGCGGCACCGACGAGGTGCCACTGTCGGGCACCCAGGTCGAGCACCTGTACCTGACCCCCCGCCTGATGGCCAAGCTGCTGACCCAGTCGTACCAGTCCCAGTTCCAGGACATCACGGCCACCAAGCCGGCCGGCTACGGGTGGGCGCTCCACAACCCGGTGGACCTGTTCACCGATCCCGACTTCCTGCAGTGGAACCCGGAGTTCAAGGCCCTCTCCACCAGCCAGGCCATCGACGCCGGGACGGCCCTGGTCGAGGAGCCGACCTCGGATGCCGCCACCGAGGTGTGGAAGTGGATCCTGGCCGACCCCGAAGCCAAGGCGTGGCTGGCCGGCACCCCTGACGACGGGATGGTGGTCAACCCGCTGTACAGCACCAACGCATCGATCAACCCGTCGGGCATCGCCTTCGATCCGACGTCGCTGAACCACTACCCGAAGAGCGATCCCTACTGCTACTCGACCGGCCAACGGGTGGTCGGACCGCCGGCCGAGGCCGCCCGCAAACTGTGCATCCTCGACTGGTCGCCGTACGCGCTGACCCTCCAGGCGGCCGCCCAGGCCACCGGGGCGGCCAACGACGGGGCCAAGACGACGTTCAACCCGGCCGGCACGGCCGACACGGCGTGGTCGGCCAACGGGCCCCAGGTGCCCGGCACCCACTTCGTCATCTCCATCACCGACACGGCCTCGGCCGCCCGCTACGGGCTCCAGACGGCCAGCATCAGCCGCTCCGGTGACGACGGCGCCAGCCGAGCCTTCGTGGCCCCCGACGACGCCGCCCTGCTGGCCGGCGAGCAGTCCGACGTGGCCAGTGCGGTGTCCGGGGTCATGGTGCCGAACCCCTCGACGACGGCGGCCGACGCCTACCCGCTCACCCTCCTGTCCTACGCCTCGGTGGCCGCCGAGGGGCTGAGCCCGGCGGCCCGGACGCTGTACTCGAACTTCATCCTGTACGCGGTGGGGAACGGGCAGACCTCGGGGGTCGAGCCGGGCCAGCTGCCGCCGGGCTACGTGGCCCTGCCAGGGGCGCTCCGCCTCGAGTCGCTCAACGCCACCAACGCCATCCTCCACCCGCCGGCCGAACCGGCCGCCACCACCCCGTCGACCGACACCGGCGGCTTCGCTACCGGCAGCCTGGACGCCTCCACCTTCAACGGGGACACGGCCACGGCGTCCACCACCGGGACGACGTCCTCGGGATCGACGGGCACCGGCACCGGCTCCGGGGCCGGGTCGAAGTCGGCGGCCCTGGGCCTGCTGCGCACCTCGGCGCTGTCGGTGGGCAAGATCCGCTACCTGCTGCCCCTGCTGCTGCTGATCGGGGTGGGCGCCGGCCTCGGGTCGCTGGCCCTTGCCCGGGCCAACCGGACCGCCCTGGCCGCGCCGGCCGAGGCGCAACCCGTCGAGGAGGAACCATGACCGCCGAGCCCCGCCCGTCCCGACCCACGTCCGACGACCGGACGTCCCGCCGTACCCACCACGAGGAGCAACCCGACGTGACCATCACCCTCGCCACCACCGACCGACGCCCCACGCGGGCGCCCGGCCCCCGGGCCATCCTGCGGTCCGCCGGAGCGCTCAGCCTGCTGGGCCTGGCCCTGGCGGTCGCCGGCCCGGCCGGACCGGCCGGGGCCGCCACCGTCAACGGCACGGCCACCATCGCCCAGCCCGGGACGACCACGGCGCTGCCCTCGGGCGGGTCGGCGACCCAGTTCACCGTGTCGCTCCCGGCCCAGGCCTCCTGCAGCGGCGACACGGCCACCCACGGCTACCACATCTACAGCTACCTGCTCCACAAGGGCGTGGCGCTGTCGGGCGTGTCGTTCACCTCCGGCTCGCCGTCGCAGGGCTTCGGCATCTTCGACGAGCTGGGCACGTACTACGGCCCGGTCAACACAGCCGTCAACACCGGCCAGATCACCCAGATCCCGAACGACTTCGAGTGGGCGCCGATGATCACCAAGGGCTATCTCCCCCTGACCGGCTCGACCGGGCTGCTGTACACCGGGTCGGGCTCCACCGCCTCCGGCGTGTGGGAGGCGGGCCTCGTGTGCGCCGACACCACAGGCGCCCCGGTCGACAACTGGAACACCGAAGTCACCTTCTCGGCCAGCTCGTCGGACGCCAACGCCTTCACGTGGTCGGCCACACCGGGTAGCTCGACGACGACCACCACGACCACGACCACCACGACCACCGCCAGCTCGACCACCACGACCGCGCCCGGGGGCACCACGACCACCACCAGCCCGACGACGCTGACCACGGGCGATCCGGGTTCGACCACCACCACGACGCTGTCGGGGGTGGTGGCGGCCAGCAGTGACGGCACCGGCACCGGGTCGACCGGCTCGACCGGCTCGACCGGCACCTCGGGTGGGACCCTCGCCTTCACCGGTATCCACACGGCCAAGGGTCTGGGCGTCGGCCTCCTGGCCGTCGGTACCGGCCTCATGCTGCTGGGCTGGGGTTACCGCCGGCGGGTGCGCGGCGCCCGCGGGGCGACGGGGGAGTAGCCACGTGGCCCTGACCCAGTCCGCCCTCGACCGGGAGCTGCTGCTCGTACCCGTGCCCCGCCCGGGCACGGCCGAGGCACCGCCGCGCCCGGGTGGGACGACCGAGGTCACCACCCGGACGCCGCCGGCCGCCGTGGCGGCTGCGCCCGCCGGGGCCGTGGCGACCACGCGGTGGAGCACGGCCCGCATCGCCCAGGTGGCACTGGCCGTCCTGGCCGTGCTGGCCATCGGCCTGGTGGCCCAGCTCGTCCTGATCGGCCGCCTCCAGTACCGGTCGGCCCAGGTCGGCGCCCTCAACTCGCTCCGCACCAAGCTGGCCCTGGGCACCGCCCCGCTGGGCCCGGTGGGCACGAACCACCACCTGCTTCCGCTCGGCACCCCCATGGCGGTGGTGTCGGTGCCCGCCATCGGACTTCGGGCCGTCGTCCTGGAGGGGACCACGGGGTCGGTCCTGGCCGACGGGCCCGGCCACGTCCGCACCACCGTCTTCCCCGGTGGTGCCGGGGACAGCGTCCTGCTCGGCAGGGCCGGCCTCTACGGCGGGCCCTTCGGCCGGATCGCCTCTCTACGGCCCGGCCAGGTGATCACCGTGACAACCCAGGTCGGCACGTCCCACTTCCGGGTGGTGCGGGTGCGGCCGGCCGGGGCCCGGATCCACCGCACGTCGGCGTCGAACGCGGAGCTGACCCTGGGCACGGCCAGCGGCGGCTTCCTCTCGCCGACCGGGGTGGTGTGGGTCGACGCCACCAAGGTGGGCCCGCCGCTGGCCGCGGCCAACCCGCCGTCCATCAGCCTGCTCGCCTCCGAGGTGCCCCTGGCCACAGACTTGTCGACACTGTGGGCCCTGGTCTTCTGGCTCGAGGGCCTGGCCATCCTGCTCGGCCTGGCGGTGTGGAGCTGGCGCCGCTGGGGCCACGCGCAGACATGGATCATCTTCACGGCCCCGATGCTGGTGGCCTGGCTGTTCATCACCGACCAGGCGGCCCGGCTGCTGCCGAACCTGACCTAGGAGCACCGTGCACGACCTGACCACCACCGACCCGGCCCCGACCGGCGCACCCCCGAGGAGCACGACATGACGCTGGCCCCGCCGACGCCCGACGCCACCGTCCCGAGGGACGACGGTGCCGCCACCCTGGTGGCCCGCGAGATCTCGGCGTGGTTCGGCACCCACCAGGTGCTGGACCGGGTCTCCCTCGAGATGGAGGCCCGCAAGGTCACCGCCCTCATCGGCCCCTCCGGCTGCGGCAAGTCGACGTTCCTGCGCATCCTCAACCGGATGCACGAGCTGATCCCGACGGCGTCGCTGGCTGGCGACGTGCTGCTCGACGGTGAGGACGTCTACGACCCGCGCAAGAAACTGACCGAGGCCCGGCGGCACATCGGCATGGTGTTCCAGAAGCCCAATCCCTTCCCGGCGATGTCGATCTACGACAACGTGCTGGCCGGCCTGCGGCTGACCGGCGACCGGCGGGGCCCGGACGAGAAGGACGAGCTGGTGCAGGACTGCCTGACCAAGGCGGGCCTGTGGAAGGAGGTCCACGACCGCCTGCGCCAGCCCGGCGGCGCCCTGTCCGGCGGCCAGCAACAGCGGCTGTGCATCGCCCGGGCCCTGGCCATCCGCCCCCGGGTGCTGCTCATGGACGAGCCCTGTTCCGCCCTCGACCCGACCTCGACCCGGCGGATCGAGTCCACCATCGACGAGCTGCGCCACGAGGTGACGATCGTCATCGTCACCCACAACATGCAGCAGGCCCACCGCGTGTCCGACTACACGGCGTTCTTCCTGGCCGAGCACGGCACGCCGGGCTACATCATCGAGCACGGCCCGACCGAGGCCATGTTCGACTCGCCCCAGGACGCCCGGACCATGGACTATGTCCACGGGCGGTTCGGCTGAGTAGCGTCGTGTTCATGGCCCGATCGAGCGACCGGCTGGCGGCCGACGCCTTCACGCGGGCGTCGGTGGAGGAGTACCTGCAGTCCGCAGCCCAGGAGCGGGCCCGGATCGAGCTGGCCATCGCCGAGGCCGAGCGTCGCCGGGAGCGGGCGGCCGACGCCCTCAAGCACCTCGACGGGCTGCCGACGCCGGGCACCGGTGGGGGAGCGGGCCCCGACGACGGGCCTCGCCCGTGACGGCCACCGACGAGACCGGTGCGCTTGATCCCCGGCCGGCCACCGACGACGCCGTCCCGGGCGAGATCGTGCGTGACCTGGTCGCCCGCAACGAGGAGGCCATCGCCGACCTCGAGGCCCGGCTGACCCTGGCCGAGGCCGAGGCAGCCGCCTCCGAACGGGCCGTCCGCCGCCACCCGGCGCTGGTGCTGCTGCCGCCGGACGAGGCGAGGCAGCTGCTGCCCGCGGCGCCTCGCGGCCCGCGGCCCCCTTCGCCGGGGGCCACCACGGTGGTGCGACGGGCCCCGACGGCCCCGGCCGCGGCGGCACCTCCGTCGGCCACACCGGCACCGGACGGGCCGCCCCTGTCGCTCGGTAGCCGCCTGGTGCGCTCCCACTGGTGGTGGCGGGTCGGCATCGTGCTCGTGCTGGTGGCCGTCGTCCTGCTCAAGGTCGGCTGAAGCCTCCTGGCAGCCCGGCCCGGGCGGCGTGCGCCTATCGGTCGTCGAGTTCTGGAAGAATCGCCGACGTGTACATCTCCGCCAAGGTCGACTACGCCGTCCGGGCCCTGTGCTCACTGGCCGCGGCCGAGTCGCCCCTGACCGCCGAGGCACTCGCCACCTCCCAGGGCCTGCCGTCGAAATTCCTCGAGAGCATCCTCAACGACATGCGGCGCTCCGGCCTGCTGACCAGCCAGCGGGGCCCTGACGGCGGCTACCGGCTGGCCCGGCCGGCCAGCGAGATCACCGTGGCCGACGTCATCCGTCCGCTCGACGGCCCGCTGGCCGAGATCCGGGGGCTCCGTCCGGAGGCTGCCGCCTACGAGGGTGCGGCCGAGCACCTGCAGGCGGTCTGGGTGGCGGTGCGGGCCAGCCTGCGCTCGGTGCTGGACCAGGTCACGATCGCCAGCATCGTGTCCGGCGAGCTGCCGCCGTCGGTGTCGGCGCTGACGGCCGACCCCGAGGCGTGGCAGTCCCGCTGAGGGACTGACTCCTTCCTCGTCGGTCCGGCCCAGGGCCTCGGTGCGGTCCATCCACTGGGTGTTGACCGGGGAAGGGGGACTCGCTAATGTTGACTAAATCAGTAGGGTTTATAGTGAAAGGCCGGACCCCATGGATTCAGCGGACACCAGCACCACCCTCGTCCTCGACCGCCGCGTCGTGGACGCATCCGTCCGGGACGGGTCGGACGTGGTGCGGGCCGGCCGCTGCGCCGACCTGGAGGCCGGTGCCACCGAGGCTCCGCCCGTGGACGGCGGGTCCGGACTCGGCGACCTGTTGCGGGCACCGGGCCTGATCCTGCTGGCCGCTGTGTTCCTGGTCGAGGGCTACGCCTGGCTGGGCGTGGTCCACGTGGGCCCGTCCTCGGCTGGTGCCGTCCTGGCCGGGTCGCCGGGCCGGGCCGCCGTGGCCCTACTGGCCCCGTTGGCCGCCCTGGTGCTCACTCCGCGTCGCCGGGACACCGGCTGGGTGCTCGAGGATGTGGTCCTGGTAGCCGCCCTCGGCGCGACCGCGGCGACGGGCACCGCACTGGTCGTCGGCGGGACGGCCTGGCGCGACGTGGCCGGCGCCACCGACCTTGTGCTGGCCGCCACCGCGTTCGGCGCCGTCGTGGCGGCTGAGCGGGCACGGCGGCGGGCGGCGTCAGCCGGTCGGACGCCCACGACCGTCTGACGACAGCGCGGCCGGACGGAGGCCCGGACCGCCCCAGGGCGACCCCGGTCCGGTACGCTCCGGACGTCAGCCGCCGGACCGGACGAGGAGCCGTCGTGGCCACGAACAGCCTGTTCATGAACGCCCCGGAGCATCGCACCGTGCCCCCCGGCGAGGTCATCTACGCCGAGGGCGATCCGGGGTCCCACATGTACGGCATCGTGTCCGGCACCGTGCAGCTGCGGAAGGGATCCCTGGTCGTGGCCGTACTGGGGCCGGACGACGTCTTCGGCGAGCGTGCCCTCATCGACCACCAGCCCCGTAATGTCACCGCCGTGGCGGCCACCGAGACGACGCTGGCGGACATCGACCGTCGGACGTTCCTGTTCCTGGTGCACGAGTCGCCGACCTTCGCCTTGGGAATCATGGGCGCCCTGGCCAGCCGCCTGACCGAGTACGACGAACGGTTCGGGCGCCTCCAGGACCAGGCCTGACCCGGACGGGCGTCCGGAAGGAACCGCAACGTTGCCATCTGACCCGGTATTGCCCATAGGACCGAGTTTGCCTACTGTATAAGTAGGGCATTGGAAGGGGCATGCTGATGAGCATCGATCCGTACATCGTGCTGGGGAGCGCCGTGGTGGGGTTCCTCGTCGGACTCACCGGAGCCGGCGGCGGGGCGTTGATGACGCCCATGCTGATCCTGCTCTTCGGCATCAAGCCGTCATCGGCCATCTCGAGCGACCTGGTGGCGGCCGTGTTCATGCGCCCGTTCGGCGCGGCCGTCCACATCACCAAGAAGACGGTCAATTTCCGGCTGGTGGGATGGATGGTCCTGGGCTCGGTACCGATGGCGTTCGTCGGGTCCTACCTGCTGCACGTCATGGGTCACACCAAGTCCTCTCAGGCGAACATCGAGAAGATCCTCGGTGCAGCGCTGCTGGTCGGTGCGGCCGCCATGGTGTTGCGCTACGTCCTCGACCGGCGGTCCGGTCGTGACCGGAACGCCGTCGTGCACCAGCTCACGGTCAAGCCGCTGCCGACAGTCCTCATCGGCATGGTCGGAGGCATCATCGTGGGTCTGACCTCCGTGGGCTCCGGCTCGCTGATGATCGTCCTCCTGCTGTTCCTCTACCCGATGCTCGGCGCCAACCAACTGGTCGGCACCGACCTGACGCAGGCGGTCCCCCTGACCATGGCCGCGGCGGTCGGCGCGCTCATCTTCGGGCACGTCGAGTTCTCGGTGACCACGTCGATCATCATCGGCAGTGTGCCGGCCGTGCTGGTGGGCGCGTTCCTGTCCTCCCGCGCCCCGGACAAGTACATCCGACCGGCCATCACGTTCGTCATCTTCGCCTCGGGCCTCAAGTACGCCGGCCTCAGCACCACGGCGCTGGGGTGGGTCCTGTGTGCCACCTTGCTGGCCGCCGCCGTCTTCTACCTGGCCTACGTGCGGCCCTGGCGATCGGGGGTGGACACGCTGCCGGACGGCTCACCGGATGCCGATGCGGCACTGCCGGACGGACGGCGGCCGATGGCGGCCCGGGCGGGAGCCGTCGAACTCGAGTGAGCATCCTCGCCCCGAGTGGGCGCGGTCGGAGCGACCGGCCTCAGCCGGCGGTCCGGGTCGAGGCCTGTGCGGGCACGGTCTGCCCGGCCGCCTGACGGTCCCGGCAGTCCTTCACGAACCGGTTGGCCAGCTGGCGGGACACGCCGAAGATCTCGCTGATCTGCGTGACCGACGCGCCCTCGGCCAGGGCGGCGGCCACCACCGACCCGCGGATGGCCCGGCGGCTCTCCTCGAATTCCGCCAGGATCCGGGTGAGGTCACGGCTGCGGGCGGCGGAGTCGGTCACGTCGATCGACGACATGATGCTGATGCCGCTCCGCAGTCGCTCGATGTCCTCCAGGCTCCACCGGTTCTGGAGCTGGAGGCGCTCGATCAGCCGGTCGCCGGCCTCCGTGTAGCGGTAGACGTCGTCGATGACCCGTTCGATCGCCTCGTCCATCTCGACGAGACTAGGTGGGATCGACGCATTGGACCTTGAGGTTGTCCACGACATCGCACCACCTGTTTACGCTGGGGATCGACGGTAGGGGCTACCGGGGCCGAGTCGGCCGCGACGCGACCCGCGCCCCGTTCGGCCTCGGTCGTAGGATCCCGACGTGGCGACGAACACCCTCCTGAGTCAGGGCCCGCTGTTCTACGTGCTGATGGTCGGCGGCCTCGCTCTCGTGCTCTACGCCGGAATCGAGGTGATCCGGACGCCCGGGCTGTCCACCAGGGGGAGGTGGGGCTGGGGACTGGCCATCGCCTTCGGCTTCGGCCTGTTCTGGCTCCCCGGCGTCATCGTTGCGGCCGTCTTCCTGGTCATGAAGGGCCGGTGGCGGAGCGCCGAGCAGTGATGCACTGAGCGCCCGTCCGGTAGGGAGGGCGAGTCCGGGCAAGGCAATGCCCTGACCTGCGGGAAAACAGGCCAGGGCATCGTGGAGGTGGCGGGAATCGAACCCGCGTCCTCCGGCTTCTCAGTAGGGCTTCTCCGAGCGCAGCCGGCGGTGGATTGTCGGGACCCGTCCCGTTACCGGCGGCAGGTCGGGTCCGTAGCCGACGAAGATGTCCCTGACGGCCCGTCGGCGCAGTCGTTCAGGTGAGCCCCACTAGATGGCGCCCTGTTCTGACCCGTGGGGCTTAGACCAGGAGGACGTCGCAGTTTCTAGGCTGCGAGCGCGAGCTGAGGCTCGGCGTTTGTTTTTGGTTCCGGCTCTTTAACGTGGCTCCGGAGACCACGGCTCGCTTCACCTACCTCGACGACCGGAGTCGAAGCCTGTCACCCCCTGGGGTCTGTCCTCGGACCGCACGACGTGTGCGACCAGGTATCCAGAGTACCGCCCGCCCGCCACACCCGGGCCCCCGCCCCGGATCAGGTGTGCAGCCGGGCGGCGGAGCGGGCCTCACGGGCCGCGTCGCGTCCGGCGTCCCGTGCGGCGATGGCGTGCCGCTTGTCGTACTGCCGCCGGCCCCGGGCCAGGGCCAGCTCGACCTTGGCCCGGCCGTCCTTGAAGTAGATCGAAAGCGGCACCATCGTGAGCGAGCTCTGCTTCGTCTTGCCCATCCACTCGTCGATCTGGCGCCGGTGCACCAGCAGCTTGCGGCGGCGGTCGGGGTCGTGGGCGCCGAAGCCGTTGGCCTGGGCGTACGGGGGCACGTGCACCCCGAAGAGCCACAGCTCGCCGTCGTCGATGCGGGCGTAGGAGTCCTGCAGGGCGATCCGGCCCTCGCGCAGCGACTTCACCTCGGAGCCCTGCAGCACGATCCCGCACTCGAGGGTGTCCACGATCTCGTAGTCGTGCCGGGCGCGGCGGTTGGACGCCACCACCCGGTTGCGGTCCCGGTCGGCACCCTTGCCGCCCTTGCCGCCCGACGGGACGGCCTGCTTCTTCTTGGCTGCAGCCACGTCGGACGACGGTAGTCGCCCGGCTGCGGACGGGGTTCCTCTAGCGTGGTCGCCGATGCTCACCCTGCCCCGCCCCGTCCACGACCAGATGGTCGCCCACTGCCTGGTGGGACTGCCGGACGAGGCGTGCGGGCTGCTCGGCGGCGACCCCACCTCGGGCCGGGCGGCCACCTGCTACCCGACCCGCAACCTGGCCGCCTCGGCCAAGCTCTACACCGTCGACCCGAAGGAGCACCTGCGGGCCGACCGGGACGCCGAGGCCGCCGGCGGCGCCATCATCGGGGTCTTCCACTCCCACACCCACACCGAGGCCTACCCGTCGCCCACCGACGTGGCCCAGGCACCCGACCCGGACTGGCACTACGTGCTGGTGTCGCTGCGCGACACCGAGCCGGTGGTGCGCAGCTACCGGATCGTGGACGGGACCATCGAGGAGGAACCGGTCCACCTGCTCGGTCGCTAGAATCCCCACCCGTCAGGTCAAGTTTCACACCGACACCCGCCGGGCCGCCCACGCGGACCCGGGCGGTCCGTCACCAGCGCACCACCGGTCCCGCCCGGGCCCCGGAACCAAAGGAGTCCCCGTGCCCGTCCAAGTGAACCTCCCGACCGTGCTCCGGCCCCACGCCGGAGGCGAGCGCACGGTGGCCGTCGACGGCGCCACCGTGGGCGAGGTGCTGACCGCCCTGGTGGCCACCTACCCGGGGATGTCCGGCCAGGTCATTGACGACTCGGGCTCGCTGCACAAGTTCGTGAACGTCTACCTCAACGACGACGACGTCCGGTACCTGTCGGGCGTGGACACGGCGGTCGGCGCCAGCGACGAGCTGTCCATCCTGCCGGCCGTGGCCGGCGGTGCCTTCGGCCCCGGGGCGTCCCGCCACCGATGACCGTCTACGGCTCGGTCCTGGACCTCATCGGGAACACGCCCCTCGTCGACATCTCGTCCCTGAGCCCGAACCCGGACGTCCGGATCCTCATCAAGCTCGAGGGCCAGAACCCGGGAGGCTCGGTCAAGGACCGGATCGCGCTGGCCATGATCGAGGCGGCCGAGGCCGACGGCACCCTCACCCCGGGTGCCACCCTCATCGAGCCGTCCTCGGGCAACACCGGCATCGGCCTGGCCCTCGTGTGCCGCATGAAGGGCTACCGGCTCAAGGTCGTCCTGGCCACCAACGTGTCGATCGAGCGCCGCCAGCTGCTCGAGTCGTGGGGCGCGGAGATCATCGAGTCGCCCGGCGCCGAGGGCTCTAACGGCGCCGTCCGGCGGGCCCGGGCCCTGGCCGAGGAACACCCGGAGTGGACCTTCCTCTACCAGTACGCCAACCCGGCCAACCCACGGGCCCACTACGAGGGCACCGGCCCGGAGATCTGGAAGGACTGCCCCGAGGTCACCCACTTCGTGGCCGGGCTCGGCACCTCGGGCACCCTGCTCGGTGTGGGCCGGTACCTGAAGGAGCAGAACCCGGACGTCAAGGTGCTGGCCATCGAGCCCCCGGCCGGCGAGCTGGTCGACGGGCTGCGCAACCTCGACGACGGCTACATCCCGCCCATCTTCCTCGACAACGGCGGGGCCGAGCTGCTCGACGGCAAGCGGATCGTACGGCCCCGCGAGTCGATCGAGTGGACCCGGCGCCTCACGGAGGTCGGCATCTTCGCCGGGCTGTCGTCGGGCGCCATCCTGGCCGGTGCCGTCAAGACGGCCGCCACCCTCGACTCCGGGGTCATCGTGACCGTCTGCTGCGACGCCGGCTGGAAGTACCTCTCCACCGGGGCGTGGACGGACGACCTCGACGCGGTCGAGGCCCGGGCCAAGCAGATCACCTACTTCTGACCCGCCGCAACGGGCGGTGCACCGTCAGACCGGGTGGACCGGCCTAGCCTGTCCACCATGTGCGCCACCCGCCGGACCGCAGCACCGGCCCGCGCGGCCGCCGACCCCGGCGAGGCGGTGACGCTGACCGTCCTGGGCTGCGACGGCAGCTGGCCGGGCCCGGGGGGCGCCGGCAGCGGCTACCTGCTGCGGGTGGGCGACACCGTGGTGGTGCTGGACGCCGGTCCGGGCACGTTCGCCACCCTCCAGCGTGTCTGCGACCCGGCCGAGGTCGACGCGGTGGTCATCACCCACCACCACCACGACCACTGGACCGACCTCTTCGCCATGGACACCGAGGCCCGCTTCGGGCGCCGCCGGCACCGCACCGCCCTCCCGGTCTACGCCCCCGCCCGGGTGGCGGCTCTGGCCGGCGCCGACAGCACGACGTCGCTCGAGTGGCACGAGATCACCCACGGCTCGCGGGCGGGCATCGGCGAGGCGTCGTGCGCCTTCCACCGCACCGACCACGCCGAGGAGACCCTGGCGGTGCGCATCGACGGAGGTGGCCGGGCGCTCGGCTACTCTGCCGACACCGGGCCGGCGTGGTCGCCGGAGGCACTGGGCAACGGGCTCGACCTGCTGCTGTGCGAGGCGACCTACACCGAGGAGCACGAAGGGACCGCCGGCCACCTGAGCGGGCGGCAGGCGGGCGCCGCCGCCCGAGCGGCCGGCGCCCAACGGCTCGTCATCACCCACCGGTGGCCGACCATCGACGCCCGGGCGGTGGCCGACGAGGCCGAAGCCGCCTTCGGCGGCCCGGTGGAGCAGGCAGCGATCGGAAAGGAATTCACACTGTGAGCGGAACGACCACACGGGGCGACGGCCGGGGTATCGAGGACCTGCGGGCCGCCTCCTTCGAGCGGGACTTCACGGTCTTCGCACCCGGCTCGGTCCTGGTCTCGATGGGCCGCACCCGGGTGCTGTGCACCGCCTCCATCGAGGAGCGGGTGCCGCCGTGGATGCGCGGCTCGGGCAAGGGCTGGGTGACGGCCGAGTACTCGTTGCTGCCCGGGTCGACCGGCGAGCGGGTCACCCGCGAGGCGGCCAAGGGCAAGCAGTCCGGACGCACCCAGGAGATCCAGCGGCTCATCGGCCGCTCGCTCCGGTCCGTGTGCGACATGGTGGCCCTCGGCGAGCTCCAGGTCACCGTGGACTGCGACGTCCTCCAGGCCGACGGCGGCACCCGGACGGCATCGATCTGCGGCGCCTACGTGGCCCTCCACGACGCCATGACCCGTCTGGTCCAGCAGGGCACGCTCCGGGCCAACCCGTTGACCGAGGCTGTCGCCGCCGTGTCGGTGGGCGTGGTGGACGGGGTCTGCATGCTCGACCTGCCCTACGAGGAGGACAGTCGGGCCGAGGTGGACATGAACGTGGTGATGACCTCGTCGGGCCGCTTCATCGAGGTGCAGGGCACCGCCGAGGGCATGCCCTTCACCAAGGCCGAGCTGGACGAGATGCTGAGCCTGGCCGAGCACGGGATCGCCCAGCTCCTCGACCTGCAGACGGCCACCCTGGCCGAGCCGCCGGCACCGCGCTGAGCGAGGACCGGACGGTGCCCGACCACACCTACGTCCTGGCCAGCGCCAACGTCGACAAGGCGGCGGAGATCGCCGCCATCCTGGGAGCGGTCCCGGGGCTGACCCTGGTGCCGCGGCCGCCCGAGGTGCCCGACGTCGACGAGACGGGCGACACGCTCGAGGACAACGCCCGGCTGAAGGCGCGGGCGCTGTGCGACGCCACCGGCCTGGCCGCCGTGGCCGACGACACCGGCCTCGAGGTGGACGCCCTCGACGGGGCACCTGGGGTCTACTCGGCCCGGTTCTCGGGCGAGGGGGCCACCTACGCCAGCAACGTGGCCAAGCTGCTGGCCGAGCTGGAGCGGGTCGGGGCCACCGAGCCGGCCGAGCGCCGGGCCCGCTTCCGCAGCGTGGCCTTCGTGGCCTGGCCGGACGGCAGCGAGCTGTGGGTGGAGGGCGCGGTCGATGGCGTGATCACCCCGTCGGCCCGGGGCACGGCCGGGTTCGGCTACGACCCGGTGTTCGCGCCCGACGGCTTCGAGGGCCGGACCTTCGCCGAGATGAGCTCCGACGAGAAGCACGCCGTCTCCCACCGGGGCCGGGCCTTCCGTGCCCTGGCCGACCGCCTGACGGTCGACGGCGGGGGAGCGGAGTCGTGACCTCGCCCCGGGTGCGGGCCGCCGCCGAGTCGGCCCGGCGGACCCTGGTCGACGTCGCCGCCGGCCATGACCGGGTGCGGGCCGTGCTGGCCCGCCTCGGCGGGGAGCTCACCGCCGTGTCCGAGCGGGCGGCGGCCACGGCCGAGGCCCGGCGGGCCGGGGTGCCGGACGCCTACGGCGGCTCCTACTTCGGCGAGGGGCGAGACGCGCTGGGCGACCGCGAAGGCCGTTCGGGGTATGCCCGCTACGACCGGGTGGCCTCCAACGCCGACATCGCCGGCTGGCTGCTGTGGCGGAATTTCCGGGTCGCCACGTCCCTCGACGTCGGTTGCGCCACCGGCTACCTGGTCGAGGTCCTGCGCGAGCGCGGACTCGACGCCCAGGGGTGCGACCTCAGCGCCTACGCCATCGACCACGCCGCCCCCGGCGCGGTGGGCCACGTGCGGGTGGCCAACCTGTTCGCCGGCCTGCCCTGGTCGGACGGTGCCTTCGACCTGGTGACCTCGCTCGAGATCCTGGAGCACCTCCCACCGGACCGGGTGCCCGATGCCATCGCCGAGCTGGCCCGGGTGTGCGGCGGCTACCTGTACGCCACCATCCCGTCGTTCGGCCCGAACCGGTCGGGGCCCGACGGCCACTTCGAGGGCAAGGTCCGCCCGGAGCGCCTGGACCACTACCACGGCCTCGGCCCGGACTACCCGGGGCCGGTGCCCGAGCCGGACCTGGCCGTCGATGCCGAGGGCCAGCTGGTGGAGGGTCACCTGTGCATCGCCTCCTTCGAGTGGTGGACGGCACGCTTCGCCGAGGCCGGGTTCACCCGCTGCGTGGAGGTGGAGGAGCGGCTGTACGCCGACATCGAGCCGGCCGACCTGGCCCCCTACTGGAACCTCTACGTGTTCGCGCTGGAGGGGGCCGACCCGGCGGTCGTCGCACCCCGCGAACCCGACCGGACCCTGGCCGAGCTCGGCCTGCAGCACCCCCTGCTCGGGACCTGAGTGCGCCGCCGGCCCGCCGGGCGGGCCATGATGCACCCATGACCGACGACACCCCGTCCACCTTCGCCACCTACGACGACTTCGCCCATCTCCGGTTCGACCGCCCGACCGACGGGGTCCTGCTCATCACCATCGACCGGCCCGAGGTGCTGAACGCGGCCAACGAGCGGCTGCACCGGGAGTTCAGCCAGGTCTGGCGGGTGGTGGACGCCGACGACTCGGTGGCGGTGTCGGTCATCACCGGGGCGGGCCGGGCGTTCAGCGCTGGCGGCGACCTCGCCATGATCGAGCGCATGACGACCGAGTACGGCTACGCGCTGGTCCAGTGGCGCGACGCCAAGGCGGTGGTCGACGAGATGCTGGCGTCGGTCAAGCCGATCGTGTCGGCCGTCAACGGCGTGGCCGTCGGGGCAGGCCTGGCCGTGGCCCTGCTGGCCGACGTGAGCGTGATGGGGGAGGGGGCCCGCCTGTCGGACGGCCACGCCCGGCTCGGAGTGGCCGCCGGCGACCATGCCGCCCTGCTGTGGCCGCTGCTCTGCGGCATGGCCCGGGCCAAGTACTACCTGATGACGGCCGACTTCGTGGACGGGCGGGAGGCGGAGCGCATCGGCCTGGTGACCCGCTGTGTGCCCGACGACGACGTGCTCGACGAGGCACTGGCCATCGCCGGCCGTCTGGCTGCCGGCAGTCGGACGGCCGTGCAGTGGACGAAACGGGCCATGAACCAGTGGATGCTGCAGGCCGGCCCGGTGTTCGGCGAGTCGCTGGCCCTCGAGATGCTGGGCTTCCTGGGCCCGGACGCGGCCGAGGGACTGCAGGCCGTGCGCGAGCGCCGCTCGCCCGAGTTCCCCTCGGCGAGGGGCGGCCTCAGCTGACGGTGACGAGGGTGCCGATCGGCGTGTACGGGTACACCACGCCGGCGTTGGCCGGGAGCATCTCGACGCAACCGTCGCTCTGGGGGTAGCCGTAACTGCCCCGCACGTAGCCGTGCAGCGCGTCGCCCCCGTTGAAGTAGCTGACCCACGGGATGCCCGGGTCGTGGTACTTCGTGCCGTCCGGGTTGGTGCCGGACATGGTGGCCGAGGTCAGGTGCTCGAACACCGGGAAGGTGCCGTCGTCGGTCGGAGCGGCAGCGACGCCGGTGTTGGCCAGGGTGGAGTAGACGGCGTTGCCGTTCGAGTAGACGGTGGCCCGCTCGGGCAGCGTCTTGGTCACCAGCACGTAGTTGTAGGCGGCGGTGTCGACCGTGCCGGCGGTGACGGCGGTCAGCAGTGCACCCCACACGGCGGGACCGGCCTCGCCATCGGTCTTCATGCCGTGCTGGTCCTCGAAGGCCATGACCGCGCCCTTGGTGATGACGTTGGACTGGCCGGGCGTCCACTGGGACGTGAGCGCGGTCGGCTCGGTGAAGCGCCAGGCGAAGGTGCCCTCCTGGGGCTGGGCCAGCTCCTGGGGCGCCGAGAGCGGGCCCGACGGGGTGAAGCTCACCGGCAGGTAGGCCAGCTGAGCCAGCAGCTGCTGCAGGCGCAGCGTGCTGCCGGCGGCCACCGTGAAGTGGACCGTCGCCCCCTGGGCCAGGGTCTGGCCGTCCGACCCGGTGATGCCGCCGGCACCGGCCGGCACGGTGACCGTCTCGGTGCTCGAGGGCACGAACGGGGCGCTGGCCACGAACACCAGGGTGCTGGAGCCGAGGTGCTGCCAGGTGCCGGCCACGGGCGGGGTCAGGGTCGGCAGCGGCGTATGGGCCGACAGCGGCGACGAGAAGGTGACGGTCACCGTCGTGTCGCTCGGCACGCCGGCCGCGCCGTCCACCGGCGACACGGAGGCGACGGTCAGCGGCTGCTTCGAGGCGGCGGCCTGGGCCGCGGGCGGGGTGGTGGTCGGGGTGGCCGAGACCTTCGGGCCCGAGCGGCTGACGATCGTGGCCCCGGCCACGACGGCCACCACGATGATGCCCACGCCGAGGATCACCAGGCGGCGCCGGGCGTGGCCCGGGGCGCGGCGCGTGCCGCGACGGGATCGTGTGGGGGAGTGGGCACCGGACATGGGAGTTCTGCGCCAATCTACCAGTCGGACACCCTGTTTCGCCTGCATCTACGGGCCAAACGGCTGCAGCTCCGGTTCAGTCGGTGGACGACGTCCGCACCCCGGCCTCCACCGCCCGCTCGACCGCGGCGATCTGGGCCGCCTCGGTCAGCTTCCGGCCGTCCGGGCCCCGGACGTAGAAGGCGTCGACCACGGCGGCGCCGAAGGTGGAGACTTTGGCCGAGGTCACGTCGAGGTGGCACTCGACCAGGGCCCGGGTGATGCGGTGGAGCTGGCCGATCAGGTCCTCGGCCCGGACCTCGACCACCGTGGCCGTGGCCGAGGCGTTGTTGTCGATGGTGACCTGGGTGGACACGAGCTGGGCCACCCGGGCCCGACCGGCGTTGCGGTAGGTGTGGGCCCGGGCGTCGAGCTGGGCGTCGACGTCCAGCTGGCCATCCATGACGGCGGCCAGGTCGTTCGACAGCTTGGCCGCCACCGGCCAGCGACCCCGGTCGGGCTCGACGGTGAAGGTCTCGACGGCCACGCCGTGCTCGCCGGCCACCACGGCCGAGCGGACGTTGAGCCCGTGGAGGGCCAGCACGCCGGTCACCTCGGCCAGCAGGCCGAACCGGTCCGGCGCCACCACGGTCACGAGCGGCGGCTCGATGGACAGGGACAGCGCCGGCACCCCGTGCGTCCGGACGGTGTCCATGACCACCTGGAGCTCCTCGTCGATGATGGGCGTGGGCGGGGTGACCGTCTCGCCGGCCAGAAGGAGACCGGCCCGCTCCACCAGGTCGGCCACCAGACCGGCCTTCCACGCCCCCCAGGCCGAGGGCCCGGTGGCCAGGCTGTCGGCCTCGACCATGACGGCCAGCAGGTCGAGGGTCGGCCGGTCGCCGACGTCGTCGGCCACCTTGCGGGCGGTGGCCGGGTCGTCGAGGTCCCGGCGGGTGGCCGTGTCGGGCAGCAGGAGATGGAGGTGCACCATGGTCACGATGGTGGCCACGTCCTCGGGCGGGAGGCCCATGCGGGCGGCGATGTCGGCGGCCACCACCATCCCCACCTCGGTGTGGTCGCCGGGGAAGCCCTTGCCGATGTCGTGGAGCAGCGTCCCGATCAGCAGCAGGTCGACACGTCCGACCCGGTGGGCCATGGTGGCGGCGTTGGCCGTGGCCTCGAGCAGGTGCCGGTCGACGGTGAAGCGGTGGTACGGGTTGCGCTGGGGCTTGTTGCGCACCGAGCCCCACTCGGGCAGGTAGTGCTCGAACAGGCGCCGGCGGTCGATGGCCTCGAGGGCCGGGATGGCGGCGGGCCCGGTGGCGAGCACCCGCACCAGCGTTCCCCGCAGTGCGTCCGACCAGGGCACCGGCACCTCCGGGGCCCGCCGGCCGAGCAGGTTGAGCGCCGTGCGCGAGATGGGCAGGTTGCGCTCCGCGGCCACCGCGGCCAGCCGCAGCGCGAGCGAGTGGTCGCCCGCCACGTCGGCGTCGTCCAGCAGGACCACCTCGTCGTCGGTCAGGCCGATCCCCGGCTCGCCGACCAGAGGGGTCGTCACCGGTGGGGAGTCGCGGTCCCTCCGGCGCCGGCCCCGAGAGCCCTGGGCCCGCGACCAGGCGCTGCGGCGGCGCCAGGCGTCGTCGCCCTCCCACGCCACGGTGCGGCCGGCCGTGGCCACCGCGAACATGAGGGCGTCGGCGTCGTCGAGGCCCATGGCCTTGGCCACCTGCTCCTGCTCCTGGAGCAGCAGCTTGTTGAGCTCGCGCCCGGCCCTCCGGTGCAGCTCCACCCGGGCGGCGGTCAGCACGGACCGGGCCGACTCCACCGCCACCGTGTCGACGTAGTCGGCCAGCACGGGGACGGCCTGCATCATGGCGGCCAGGGCGGCGATGTCCCGGAGGCCGCCGTGGGACTCCTTCAGGTCCGGCTCGAGCAGGAAGCCCACGTCGCCGTAGGAGGCGTGGCGCTCGGCCACCCCGTCGGACAACTCGCCCAGCCAGGGCGGCTTCTGACGGACCCACCGCTCGCGGGCTGCCTCGAGGACGGGCTCGGCCACCTTGGCCTCGCCACAGATGACCCGGCCGTCGAGCAGGCCGAGCGCCACCCGCAGGTCCTCGGCCGCCATGTCGAGCGCCTCGGACGGCTTGCGGACGCTGTGGTCGAGGGAGATGCCCTCGTCCCACACCGGGTACCAGATCCGGTCGGCGGTGGTCGAGATGTCCTTGCGGCCCTTGTGCAGGAGGACGACGTCGAGGTCGCTGAACGGGCAGAGCTCGCCCCGGCCGTAGCCGCCCACGGCCACCAGGGCCATGCCCTGGGCGTCGCCCCCGCAGGCTTCCTCGAACAGCCCGGTCAGCCACTCGTCGGCGGCCGCCGCGTAGGCCCGGCAGAACGCGTCGCCGCCCAGGTCCGGGTCGTCGACCAGCTCCTGACGTCGGGCACGCAGGGACATCGACGGACCGTAGCACCGCCCTGCCGAGGGGAGCTGATCCTGCGGGGTTACGCTGGGAGGATGGCAGACGAGGGCAATTCCGGATCGGGACGCTCGACGCTCGCCACCGTCGCCATGGTGGTGGGCGGCGTGGTGATCGTGTGGTTCCTGCTCGGCCTGCTCCACTTCCTGGTGAGCCTGGTGTGGGGAGCGGTCGAGGCGCTGGCCGTCCTGGCCGTCGTCCTGGTGGTCGGCTGGCTGCTGTTCCGCCGCAAGGGCGACTGACGACGCTCCCCGGTGGCGTGACCTACGAGGCCAGCATCGACTCGAAGAGTTGGACGTGCTCGGCCACCATCCGGTGGGTGGAGAAGTAGCCCTCGACCGACAGCCGGCAGTCCTGGCGCTTCAGCTCACCCAGGCGGCCCAGCGCCGCCACCATGGCGTCCTCGTCCTCGCACAGGAACCCGGTCGTCCCATCGGTCACCACCTCGGGGGCAGCGCCCTCGGGGAAGGCAAGCACCGGGGTGCCGCAGGCCATGGCCTCGATCATCACCATGCCGAAGGGCTCGTTCCACCGGATGGGGAAGAGCAGTGCCGACGCGCCGGCCAGCAGCTCGAGCTTGCGCTCGTGGGAGACCTCGCCCAGGTAGACGGCGTCCGGCCCGAGCAGCGGCTCCACCTTCTCGGCGAAGTACTGCATCTCCCACGGCTCGCGCATCTTGGCCGCCATCAGGATGCGGAAGCCGGCCCGGCGGGCCACCTCGATGGCCCGGTGGCAGCCCTTGTCGTCGGCCATGCGGCCGAGGAACAGGACGTAGGGGCCCTCGGCGTCGCCCGCACCGTCGCCGAAGGGGAACTGCGACGCCTCGACGCCGTGGTGGATCACCCTGGCCACCGGCACCTCGGGCGCGGCACGGTGCTGGGCGTGGGAGATGGCGATGAGCGGCACCCGGCCGGACGTGGCCCGGTAGAGGTCGGTCAGCTCCTCGTTGAACGGGCCGTGGATGGTCGTCGCCACCGGGAGGCCGGGATAGTTGGCGGCGTGGAACGGACCCATGACCGTGTGGTCGTGCACGACGTCGCACTCGCGGACGGCCTCGTAGGCGTGGAGGACGTGGCGGATCTCGGGCACGGCCATGCCGATCCGCTGGCCCTCGGCCAGGGGGAGCACCCACTGACGGGGCACCGGACAGGTCGAGTCGCCGGTCGTGTACAGGAGCACCTCGTGGCCGGCCTCCTGGAACCCGCGGGCCAGCTGGTCGACGACGAGTTCGATCCCGCCGTAGAGGACGGGGGGGATGGGCGTCCAGGGTGGGGCGATCAGTCCGATCCGCATGAGCAGATCTAAGCACCCCGGTGCGGGGGATAGGATCACCGGGCGCTCCTGGCGGCGTGGCCGAGTGGTTTAGGCAGGGGCCTGCAAAGCCCCGTACGGCGGTTCGATTCCGCCCGCCGCCTCCAGTTCACGCCCCCGGCCCTGCACTTCGGTGCCCGTCCGGGGGCGTGTGGCGCGTCCCGGGCCGGTCAGCCGATCGCACCGGTGGGTGACGAGGCTCAAGTGGGACCCGGTCTACGCCGATCCAGCACCTGTGACGTCGCATGCTCCTGCCCTCCGCACGCCCGCGACCCGCGTGGGCGGAGTCGTGAGCAGGGTCACGCTCGTCGTCGGCCTCCTGCTCCTCGGTGCGGGAGTGCTCCCCACCATCGCCACAGCGGCCGGTATCGGCGCACGGGCGACCGGAACGACCACCGTGTCCACCGGTACCTGGGGGGCGACAGCGTCCACGACGACGTTGACGTTCAGCACGAACACCGATCAGGTCGTGGTCGTCACGAACACCGGCTCGATTCCGCTGACCGCCCGGACCTACGACGTCACGATCTCCAAGCCGAAGGGTAAGGCTCCGACGTTCACGGTCTTCCGTTGTGCCGTGGCCTGGGTGTCGACTCGCTGCTCGGGCGGCGCCGGAACCGAGATCGGCGGCCCGCTGAACGCAAACACGACGACATCGATCACCTCGACCGCCCCCCTGGCACCGGGGGCGAGCATGTACCTCCAGGTGGAGCCGTCCGGGGTGAAGTCGGCGACGACGGTCCAGATGGTCCCCCAGGTCACTGCGCCGTCACAACTGCGGGCGCCCGTCCGTACCGACCAGTAGACAGAATCAGCGCCCCTGCCTCGGAGGAGCGAGGCGGCCCCCGGGACCACCCGCTGCCGGGCCACCCTCCCGGTGCCGCAACGGACCGACTACGCCCCGGGCGGCCGATCTCCGCTGGCTGCGACCGGCCCGGACGAAGGGGTGGGCGAAGGGCTGGCCGCCAGGGCACGGATGGCCTCGACGTCGACGGCCGGACCGATGAGGACCAGCTCGTCGCCGATCTCCAGGACGGTGTCGCCATCGGGCACGAGGAGGTCCCGTCGCCGCTGCATGGTCGTGACGATCACGCTGACCGGGAACCCGGACTGCCGGAGCGTTCGCCCGACGAGCGGCGAGCCGGTCTCGATGTGCACGCGGTTGGTCCCCGCATGGTCGCCGCCCGCGTCCATGTCCTGCAGACTGGACAGGAGGCCCAGCCGATAGCCCCGCACGATGTCGGTGATCCCCACCGTGCCGACCACGCGGCGCTCGGCGTCGAGGACGGTGACCCAGTGGGCCGGGGAGGTCGTCAAGGCATCGAGGGCGACGTCGAGGTGGGCGGAGTCGGCCACGGTGGGCGCCGTGGCGTCCACGACTGCGTCGACCGTCCGTCCCACCGCACCATCGTCCGAGGCGAGGGTGCGGGCCGAGACGGTCCCCTCGAACCGGCCCTGATCATCGATCACCGGCGCACCGTCGATGCCGGCCAGGCGGAGCTGCCGGACGGCCGCACCGACGGAGGTCTGGCCTGGGATGACGAGCGGCTGCGGGGCCATGGCATCGATGACCACGACCGCGGATAGGACGGGCATTCCTGTCAGCAGGCGCTGGGCCGGGGCGTCGGCGCGGCTCTGGAGCTGACTGCGGTAGATCGTGTCGTCACCACGCCGGACGATGAACCAGGCGAGCCCGACGGCCAGCATGGCTGGGGCCAGGATCGACAGGCTCCCCGTCATCTCGGCCACCATGAGCATGACCGCCAGCGGGGCCCGGGAGATGCTCCCGAAGCAGCACATCATCCCGACGATGACGAATGGCGCCGGATTGTGGCCCATGGAGGGGACGATCGGCTCGAACAGTCGCCACACCGAGGCACCGATGAACGCCCCGATGATCATGCCTGGCCCGAAGATGCCCCCCGACCCTCCCGATCCGATGGAGAGCCCGGTGGCCAGGATCCGACCGAAGGGGAGGAACAGCACGATCCACAACGGCATGGTCAGCAGACGTGGGCCAAGGCCCTGCTGGATCCATCCGTATCCGGTCCCCAGGACCTCGGGGACGACCAGGCCGATGCAGCCGACCAGGACCCCACCGATCGCCGGCTTCACCCACCGGGGAAGTTCGATCCGGCCGAAGAGGTCGGCGATCCCGTAGAAGCTCTTGGCGTACAGCAGGCCGATGAGCCCGCCCAGGACCCCGATGAGGGCGAACCACAACAGGTGCGACGGGTTGGTGAAGTGGTAGCTGGCATGGAAGCCGAAGATCGGCGTGTACCCGATGGCGGCGCCGAAGATGACGTAGCCCACGATGGACGCCACGAAGCTGGGCAGCAGGGCGGTGGCGTCGAAGTCGTCGCGATAGAGGATCTCCGTGGCCAGGACCGCGCCGCCCAGTGGTGCGCCGAAGATGGCGCCGATACCCGACCCGATGCCGGTGACCACGGCGATCCGGGCGTCGGCCGGGGTGAGGTCCAACTCCCGGGCCAGCAGCGAGGCGAACCCGGCGCTGATCTGCCCCGTCGGCCCCTCGCGCCCGCCGGACCCGCCCGCGCCGATGGTGAGGGCCGAGGCCACGATCTTGACGATGACAGCCCGGAACCTGATGCCGCGAGGGTTGTGGTGGACGGCGGAGATGGCGGCATCGGTGCCGTGACCCTCGGCCTCCGGGGCGAAGCGGAAGACCAGGATCGCACCGAGGAGGGCGCCGAGCCCCACCACCAGCGGGAGCGCCCAGGGCCGCGTGAAGCTGGCCGACGCGGTGTGGCCCCCCTCGCTGGTCGGGGTGGGCGGGTGGTAGCCGGCGAGCACGCCCAGGAAGAGGTGGGTGCAGGCGAGTAGGGCCTCGTAGAAGACGATGGCACCGAGGCCGGCCATCGTCCCGATGAGCACGCCCAGGACCAACCACTTCTGCAGGTACGAGGCACCCTCCAGCCACCGGGAGGCGCCGGTCATGGTGGCCCGCCACGAGGTACGTCGGAGGAGGCTCATGGTCTGCGGATGCGCACCTACAGGTCCCACCCGGCCGACCAGTCCTGCTCGGGGACTTCGCCGGCGGCGGTGGCGAGGCGCTGCAGTGCCTCGACCAGCGCGGTCTGCTGGTCGTGGGGGATCGATCGGAGCAGGCTGGCGATCTCCTTCCGGCGCCGATCGGTCACCGCGTCGACCAGATCCTGCCCACGTGCGGTCAGGCTGAGCCGGATCAGTCGGCGGTCATCGCGTTCGTGGCGGCGGGCGATCAGTCCCTTGCGGACCAGCCGGTCGCACATCCGGGTGGCGGTCGACGGGGTCACGTCCACCGCTTCGGCCAGGGTGGCCAGGCTCTGGGGACCCCGTGATGCCAGGACGACGAGCGTGCGGAACTGGGTGAGCGTGACCTCTTCGGCGACGTCCCCGAGGGACCGGGCCGCCACCGCCACCAGCACACGGCTGGCGCTCAGCACCGCGTCGACGACGGAGTCACGGGTGGCACGTGGAGAGGAGGCATCGCTGCGCATAGGCAAACCATTGTAGTGGCTAACGATGTGCCGGTGCACCAACCGGAGGAGAGGGTGCGTCGGAGTCGTCCGCCGTTCGTCAGCTCCGGGGTGCTTGGCGGACGGTTCGGAGCCTCAGGCGAGGTCCCAGATCAGCCGGGGGTCGGCCGAGGAGCCGAGCAGGAGGGTCGACGGGACCTGCTTGTCGATGTGGCCGATCAGGCCGCGGTAGATGCCGAAGCCGCACAGCTCCTGGAGCCGGGGGCTGAAGCCGCGCACGATGTCCGGCGGCAGACCCAGCTGCTGGTTCTCCTGCTGGCGGATGTAGCCGGCGCAGTAGTTCATGGCGATCCCGATGCGGCGCTCGTCGGTGGTGTTGGCCCCGCCGCCGTGCCAGAGGCTGCCGTGCCACACCAGCACGCTGCCCTTCGTCATCTCGGCCGGCACGCTGTCGTAGGCGACCCGCAGGTCGGGGGAGTGGTCGGCCCGGTGGGACCCGGGCACCAGCCGGGTGGCGCCGTTGGCCTCGGTGAAGTCGGTGAGCGCCCACATGGTGTTGCACACGGTGGCCGGGTGCGGCTTCGTCAGGGGCATGACCTGGTCGTCGGCGTGGATCGGCTGAGCCGTCTCGCCCGGGCCGATGGCGATGGACGAGAGTGAGGACACGAGCAGCCCGGCATCGAGCACACCCTCTGCGACGGGCAGGACGTCGGCGTGCACGGGGATGCGGGCGAAGTCGTCGCCGTGGGCGAGGAGGTTGTAGATCCGCACCGTCGAGGTGCCTTCGAAGGCGTTGGCGGCGGGGACGGTGCCGAGCTCCTGCTCCAGCCGGTCGAGCCGGGCGACCAGGGTGTCGACCAGGCCGGGTTCGATGACGTCGGGCAGGACGGTGTAGCCCACCTCGTCGATCTGTCGCAGCGCCTCACCCACGTCGACCATGGCACGTGCCCCCTCAGTTCGTCCCCCTGGAGCCTAGGGTGATCTGGTGGCCCGTCGGAAGCGTCCCACCAACCGCTACGAGCTGTTCACCTGCGCGTGGGAGGGTCACGCGCTGGTCGGCGTGGACGCCGCCCTGGTCACGGTGGAGGATGCGCTGCTGGTGCGGGAGGCGGAAGGCGTGCGCTGGTGCCGCTGCCTGCGCTGTGACGCCTGGCTTCCGGGACCGGTGCCCGACGAGCCGACCGTCGACCGGGTGCCCACCCGGGACGAGATCGACCTGCCGCTGCGGGGCCCGGCGCTGCGCGACCGGTACGTGCTGCGGCTCATTGCCCTCGACCGCGCCCTCCACGTGGTGCTGCTCAGCCTGCTGGCCATCGCCTTCCTGACGTTCGCCTGGCGCGACAAGGCGCTGCACGACGACTACCAGAACCTCATGAACGCGTTGAACGGGGGCGGGGCGACGGCGTCGCGGGTGCGGGGACTCCTCGGCTACCTGGGCAAGGCGTTCCACTACTCGCCGACCCACCTGGTGATCCTGGCCGTCATCTTCGCCGCCTTCGCCGCCGTCGAGGCCGTCGAGGCCGTGGGCCTGTGGCGGAACCGGCGGTGGGCGGAGTACCTGACCTTCGTGGTGACCACCGCGCTGATCCCCTACGAGATCTACGAGCTGACCCTCAAGGTGAGCGTGCTGAAGCTGGTGGCGTTCGTCCTCAACGTGCTGGTGGTCGTCTACCTGCTGTTCGCCAAGCGGTTGTTCGGGGTGCGGGGCGGTCATGCCGCCGAGGCGGAGCGCAAGAGGGAGCTCAGCGGGTGGAAGGCGGTCGAGAACGCGCAGCCGGCCGGAAGTCGCGTGCCGGTCCCGTAGGGCGCGTCCGGTGCGGCGGCCGCGGGCGGGGTGACCGGGTTGCCGGGTGGTATCGTCGTCCCTCACGGGCCGTTGGCGCAGTTGGTAGCGCACTTGCATGACACGCAAGGGGTCGTGGGTTCAAGTCCCGCACGGCCCACCATGTTCTGTCTCGGGAATTCTGGGACAGACGAACCCTCACACGGTAGTTCGCGTGAGGGGCTGGTAGTCGATCGACGGATCGAGCGTGAGTCTGCGGAGGACCGCGCCGTCCTCGCCGATGACCCGG
>Ga0265327_10001205_pt1 | contig 34845 bp, 11 predicted proteins | sample 41621metaG_FD_202089 | JGI IMG/M metagenome (GOLD analysis project Ga0265327, IMG submission 202089) | Rhizosphere microbial communities from Carex aquatilis grown in University of Washington, Seatle, WA, United States - 4-16-21 metaG | ecosystem: Host-associated > Plants > Roots > Rhizosphere...
TGTCGGCAGCCATAGCAAGCAGACCATCACGGGAACCGTCACTGATAGCGGCGGCAGTCCCTTGCAGGGCGTACAGGTCAGCAATGGCTCGGTCGCGTGTTTCACCGATAGTGACGGCACCTATTCGCTTTCCGGTCTGGCCACCGGTTCCCAGACGCTGGCGGCCAGGCTGCCTGGCTATACGTTCACGCCATCCACGGGCAATCCTTACACCGTGGTGGCGGGTGCCAACACGGTGGACTGGAGCGCTGCCGGTTCGACCTTCGTCACGCTCACGAAAACCGCCGACGCAACCGAAGGAGGAGCAAATGGAAACTTCCGCCTCACCCGCACCGGAGACACCTCCGCGGACCTCGTCGTCCTGGTGTCACCGGTCGGGGGCACCGCCACCAAGACCACGGATTACACGTTCGCGCCGGATTATGTGACTGCCGGGTCGTTCCGCAGTTTCACGATTCCAGCCGGTTCGGCCACGCTCGATATCGCGGTGGCCGCCGTCAACGACACGCTCGTGGAAGGCCCGGAAACCATCACGATGCAACTTGCCTCAGCCGCCGGCTATTGGTCGGGAACCGGCAATGCGGTGGTGATGACCATCACTGACGACGATACCAGCCTGCCGATGGTCGCGGTCAAGGCATCCGATCCTTATGCGACGGAAGGTCCATCGGGCGATACCGGTACGTTCACTTTCACCCGTACCGGATCCACGGCCGCCGCTCTCGATGTGTCCGTCGCCTGGACCGGGGCTGCTGGAAATGGTGTCGATTACACCGCGCTGCCGGGCAATGTCACCATCCCGGCGGGCCAGAGCTCGGTGGACGTCACCGTCTCACCGATCGACGATTCGCTGATCGAGGGACCGGAAGATGTCGTGGCCTCCATCAATGCCGCGCCGAACAACTGGGTGAAGCTGGTGCGCAACGGCACACTTGTCAGTGGCTACTATTCGTCCGATGGCGTTACCTGGACTCCGAAGAGCTCCGCCACCGTGAGCATGACGAGTGACGTGCTGGTCGGGCTTGCCGTTACCAGTCACGCCAGTGGAACGCTCGCCACTGCGACGTTCGACAATGTGAGCATCACGCCCTCGGTATCCGATCTGGTCGGAGGAGACATCGGCACCGTGGGTGCGGCTGGCTCTACTTCGGGGGGCACCGGGATCTATGTATTGCGTGGTGCCGGAGCGGACATCTACGGGACGGCAGACGGCTGCCAGTTCGCCGGGGCGACCCTCAGCGGCAACGGGCAGATCATTGCCCGTGTAACCTCTCTTTCCAATACCAACGCGTGGGCAAAGGCGGGCGTGATGATCCGTGAAACCACGGCGGCCGGTTCCAAGAATGCCTTCATGGGCATCGGAGCCAGCGCGGCCCTCTACGATTTCCAATCCCGCGCCACCACGGGTGCCAGCACCGTGACCTCGACCGGCCCGGCCCTCAACAGCAGCACCAGCTACGTCTGTGACACCAGTGCCACCACGGCCACCGTCACCATCACCGACGATGACACCCCGGTGGTCACCGTCAGTGTGCCCGATCCCTACGCCACCGAAGGCGGTCAGGACACCGGCGTGTTCATGATCACCCGCAGCGGCAGTACTGCCGCACCGCTCACTGTTTACTATGGCCTCTATGGCACGGCGTCCTACGGCACCGATTATGCCGGGCTCTCCGGCCAGGTGACCATTCCGGCCGGGGCATCCAGCGCACCGGTCGTTATCAGCCCGTATGATGATGACATCGGCGAGCCAGCCGAAACCGTCGTCCTTGCGCTCACCACCTTCAATGACGCCTATAGCGTGGGATCGCCCTACATGGGCACCGTCACCATTCTCGACAACAACGACGCGCCCGTTGTCTCCGTCCGGCCCGGGGCGACCGGGGTCGAAGGCGGGGCGAATGCCTCGATCATTTTCCGGTCCAGTGGTGGCAGCACCGGCAGCGGCACGGTCACCGTCAATTACAGCGTGAGCGGCACGGCCACTCCGGGCAGCGACTACACCGCGCTTTCCGGCACGGTCAACGTGCCGGTCAATGGTGTCACGGACACGACCGTCACCATTCCTGTCCTCAATGACACCCTGGCGGAACCGACCGAGTCCGTGGTCGTGACCATCCTTCCCGGCACCGGTTACGTGGTGAATAACAACGGCACCGCCACCACCTACATCCGGGACAACGACAGCGATCCCGGCGGCGAACGCGTCATCGTTTCCACCTACAATCAGGCCCCGGCGGAAGCTGGTGCCAAGGTCGGGACCTTCTACGTCTCCCGCGCGGTCAACACCGTGGGCCCGCTGACGGTGAACTATGCGATGTCCGGCACCGCCACCAATGGCGTCGACTATGTGGCGCTTCCGGGCACCTGCGTGATTCCAGATGGTGCGCTGGGCGTAGATGTCGTGATGACTCCCATCGACGACGCGATTGCCGAAGGCACCGAAACGGTCACCCTCACCATTATGGCCGGCACCGGATACAGCCCCGACCGGCCGGCCTCCGCCACTTATGAAATCGCGGACAATGACACCGCTCCGATCACTGTCGGATTCCAGCAGACCACTCTCGCCACGTCGGAAGATCCCGGTCCGCTCGGCGAGTACCGTGATCTTCCGGTGATCCTTTCGGCCTCCTCGGCCAATACGATCACCGTCCGCTGCTATGCCGGTGGCGGCAGTGCGATGGGGGATGACGTGGACTGGTCTTTCGCCGATGCGGCGAATGGCAATGCGGTCATCCCGTATGCGGATCTGACCTTCGCTCCCGGAGTCACCTCACAGAACATCCGCATCCGCATCAAGAACGATGGCTTTTACGAAGGGACGGAAACCGCGGTGCTCCAGCTTCTCAGTCCGGTCAATGCGGGGCTGACCAGCGGCCACAACCTGGAGACCGTCACCATCACCGATGGCCAGAGGCCGCAGACGGTGCGCATGCTGGCCGCCGCCACGACACGCCACGAATCAGAAGGGACCGAACCGATGCTCATGGCCGTGCTCGACCGCCCGGCGGGAACGACTGCGATCACCGTCGATTACAGCGCCTCCGGGACCGCGACCAATGGCACCGATTATCTGTTCACCCCCGGCACCCTGACCTTCGGGCCGGGAGAGCAGTTCAAGGTGATCCCGCTGACCTTGATCGCCGATGGAATCTCCGAAGCACCGGAGACCATCATCATTACGCTTTCCAATCCCGTGGGAGCGACCCTCACGGCTCCGGCCGCCCACACGATCACCCTGATTGATGACAATACCTGGATCAATCCTGTCGGCGGCTCCTGGGCCACTGCCTCCAACTGGCTTGGCAACTCCATTCCCCAGGGGACCGACATGTCCGCGGATTTCAGCACCCTGAATCTGACGAGCAACGCCACCGTCACGCTCGATGGGCCGCGCACCCTCGGGAGCCTGATTTTTGCCGATACGTCCGCGAGCCACAACTGGACGCTGGCCGCCGGCAGCGGAGGTTCGCTCACGCTGGATGTCACCACCGGAGCCCCACTGATCACCGTTCTCAACGACACCGCGGCCATCAGCGTGCCACTGGCAGGCAATGAAGGTCTGACGAAAGACGGAGCGGGTACACTCGTTCTTGCCGCCACGAATACCTACACCGGCACCACCACGATCAGTGACGGCACACTCGACCTTTCGGGTGCTGCCAACGCCCTGCCAAGTGGAGCTCCGGTTTTGTTTGACGGAGGAAATTTGAGTATCGGTTCCCAGAATCCGACACTCGATCTATCCGTGGCCGATGGTGTTTCGGCAGTCGTCACGGGTTCGGGCGGCACTCTGACACAAGCCAATGTCGATTTCGGAGTGGGTGGCAGCGGAAATGGCGATCAGTCGCTCGATCTCAGCGGGGTCGACGCCTTCGTTTATAACGCGCCCACCCATACCCTGGAGGTTGGGCCGAGTGTGGCGAATGTCCTCACTGCGGCCAAATCCGGCACGCTCTATCTCGCGCCGGTCAGCACGATCACCGCGTCCGTGATCAATGTCGGCGGCGAGGTACAGAAATCCGACTCCACCGACAAGTCGATGCCGCTTGCCGGATTGTATCTTGGCGCGCAGACGACTCTGAATACGAACACCCTCAACGTGGGTCAGTCGGGTGGGGTTCGATCGACGCTGGCCTTCAAAGGTGGCACGCCCAATCCGGCCCTCACGATCCGAGGAACCTCGGGTGGCACCAGCCGTGCCAACATCACCGTGGGAAGGGTGCTGGATATCTACACCGTTCCGACCTCCACGTTCGATCTAACCACGGGAATCTCCGGCACGAGCACGCTGGACGCCATGGTGGGCACGCTGGAAGTCTGCTACGGCACGGTGGCCAACAGCGCGCCGGGCAGTTTCATCATGGGCGGCGGCGTCCTCGATGCCACCACCATTCGTCTGGCGAACGTCCAGGCCAGCGGCTACAACAACCTGCTGACCGGCACGTTGTCTCTCAATGGCGGCACGATCAAGGTGAGCAGCCTGATCTTCACCAACGACGCCGGCACCGGCCAGGCCACGGGTATCCTGACTCTCAATGCCGGCACCATCCTGGCCCAGTCGGTCACCCCCGGAAACGGCGCGACCAAGACCTTCAACTGGAACAACGGCACCGTTGGCAACTACGACCCGGCCACCAACCTGACAGTCGCTTCCGGCATTACGGTCAATCTCGGCAGCGGCACCCACACCCTCGCCATTGACACCGGTCGTTCCGCTTCGATCGCATCCGTCCTCGCGGGAGCGGGGCAGGGGATCGTGACGAGCGGTGGTGGCACGATCACGCTGTCCGGAGCGAACACCTACACCGGCGCGACGACCATTGGCAGCGGCACCCTCAGTCTCACCGGTTCGCTTGCCAACACGGCGACCACGGTGCAAAGCGGCGGCACTTTCGGAGGAACCGGCACGATCGCCGGTGCTGTTACCGTGCAAAGCGGTGGCACCCTGGCCCCGGGCGTCAACGCGATCGGCACGCTGACCGTCAACAACACGCTCACGCTCTCGGGCACGACCCAGATGGAAATCGCCAAATCCGGCGTCACCCTCACGGCGGACAAGGTCGCCGGCATCACGACCGTTACTTATGGTGGAACGCTGACGGTGACCTCGCTCGGGCCGAACACCCTGGCGGCGGGCGACAGCTTCCAGCTCTTCAGCGCCACCACCTATTCGGGAAGTTTCAGCAACTTCGTCCTGCCGACGCTTCCCGCCGGCCTTGCCTGGCGCACGTCCGGCCTCGCAATCGATGGCCGGATCTCGGTTGGCTCCCTTCCGATCGCGGTGGCCGACAGCGGCACCCTCGCGGAAGACACCGTCGGCACCTTCACTGTCATGGCGAATGACAGCGATCCCGATGGCGACACCCTGACCTTGGACTCCGTCACCCAGGGAGCCCATGGCACGGTGGCCATCTCCGGGGCCAATGTGACTTACACCCCCGTCGCCAATTTCAACGGCACGGACAGCTTCACCTACACCATCACAGACAGCATCGACGGCACCGCCACCGCAGCCGTTTCGGTCACCGTCACCGCGGTCAATGACCCGCCGGTCTTCACCGCGAATCCGATCAACGCGAGCAGCGCGACCGAAGACTCAGCCTATAGCGGCAGCCTCTCCAGCTCGGCGACCGACGCCGATGCGGGCGATACGAAGACCTTTTCGAAAGCCAGCGGCCCGGGTTGGCTCACCGTTGCCAGCAACGGAGCGCTTTCCGGCACACCCGCCAATGCCGACGTGGGCGCGAATGTCTTTACAGTGAAAGTCACCGATGCTGCAGGCACGTTTGACACCGCGACGCTGAACATCACGGTCATCAATGTGAACGATGCGCCGGTCTTCACCTCCAATCCCATCACCAAGTCCGGTGCGGTCTCCACGGTGGCCTACAGCGGCAGCCTTGCCGGGGATGCAACCGACGTGGACGCGGGCGACACGCTCACGTTCTCGAAGGACGCCGGACCTGCCTGGCTGGGCGTTGCTTCGAATGGCGCGCTTTCCGGCACACCGTCGGATGGGGATGCGGGTCTGAACACGTTCACGGTCCGGGTGACGGATGCCGCCGGTGCTTCCGCGACCTCCACGCTTCAGATCACCGTCACAGCCATCGTGTGGGCCAATACTTCCGGTGGCTCGTGGCCGACGACTGGAAATTGGAACGTCGGCGTCGTGGCCAGTGGCGCGGATCACACCGCCAACTTCTCCACCCTGGACCTGACGGCCGACGCCACCGTCACGCTCGATGGTGCGCGCACGATCGGCAATCTTGTGTTCGGTGATACCACGCCCTCCAACAATTGGATTCTCAATAACGGAAGTGGTGGTCCGCTCACGCTCGATGTCACTGCGGGCAGCCCGTTGATCACCGTCAACAACCAGGTGGCCACCATCGGCGCGGTTCTTGCGGGCAACGACGGCTTCACCAAGGACGGATCCGGCTCGCTGGTCCTCAATGCGGCGAACACCTACAGCGGGGGCACGGTCATTTCCAGCGGCCTCCTCACGGCGGGCAACGCCAGTGCCCTGGGATCGGGAAATGTGGCCATTGGAAACGGTACGCTGCAAATCGGCTACCTCTCCGCTACTCCGACCCTCACCAACACGATCTCGGTGGCCGTGGGCAATAGTGCGCTGCTCGACCTGACCGGCAGTGGCACGGCGAACAACACGCTGACCCTCGGCACGGGTGCGATCACCGTGAACGGCACGCTCCGCGTCACCCGTTCCGCTGGTGCCAACGGTGCCACGAATTTCTCCGCTCCGCTCTCGGGGGCAGGCACCTTGGAAATCGGCAACACCCAGGCGGGCCTCGCGCCCGCTCCCGTCTCCGGCTCGCAGGGACGCTGCACCTTCACCAGTGCCACGGCTTACAACGGCTACACGGGGAACATCCATGTTCTGAACAGTGCCAACCTCTGTCTTTTCAATGGCACGCTCGGTGGCCAGGATGTCACCATTGATTCCGGTGGCTACCTCAGCCTGCTTGGTGCCACCACCACGGTGACCGGGGCGTTGAACGGGAACGGGACGATCACGAAGAATGCGAGCGCCAACACGGCGACCCTGAGCGTCTCCAGCGGGAACTTCTCCGGTGTCATTTCGCAGAGCGCCTTGCTTGGCACCGGCACCACCGCCCTCACCAAGACCAGCGGCGCCACCCTCACCCTAGGCGGCATCAACACCTACACCGGTGCCACCACCGTCAACGGCGGCACGCTCAGTGTTACCGGCACCCTTGGTGCTACGGCGGCCACCGTACAAACCGGAGCCACTCTCGGGGGAACCGGCACGCTCGGCGGTGCCGTCAGCATCCAGAGCGGCGGCACCCTCGCTCCCGGCGTGGGTGGTTCGGGCACGCTCACCGTCAACAGCACGCTCGGCCTCGCCGGCACCGCCGCGATGCAGATCGGTCGCACCGGCTCCACGCTGTCGGGTGACAAGGTGGCCGGCATCACCACCGTCACCTACGGTGGCACGCTGAGCGTCACGAATGTCGGAGCGGACGCGCTCCAAGCGGGTGATTCCTTCCGGCTCTTTGCCGCCACCACCTACTCGGGCACCTTCGGCACCGTCGCGCTGCCAAGCCTTGCCTCCGGCCTCACCTGGAATACCAACCGCCTCGCAGTGGACGGCTACATCTCGGTCCAGGGCACCGTGCCCTCCGGCTGGACCGCTGCGGACATCGGTGCCACCGGCGTTCCCGGCGGCTCCAATTACGCCTCGGGCGTTTATACCGTCAGTGGCGGCGGAGCCGACATCGGGGGTACCGCGGATGCCTTCCAGTTCGCCTCCACCACCCTGACCGGCGACGGTGAAATCCGCGCCCGCATCGCCTCGCAGACCGCTGCCAATTCCGCGGCGAAGTCCGGCGTGATGATGCGCGATGGCACCGCAGCAGGGGCGGCCAACGTCATCATGGCGATCATCCCAGCATCAGGCTTCAACAGCCAGGTGCGCCTGACCACGGGTGCCAGCAGCAGCAACGTCGCCGGGGCGGGGCTCAACAGCTTCCCCAACAACTGGGTGCGCATCACCCGCTGCGGCAGCCTGTTCACCAGCTACTCCTCCGCCGATGGCGTGACCTGGACGTTGGTCCGGCAAGTCACCGTCACCATGGGCTCGACGATCAATGTCGGTCTTGCGGTGAACGCCCATGACAACACCCAGACCAGCACCGCGACCTTCGATAACGTCGCCGTCACCCCGTATCCCTCGCCATGGGCCACCGCCGATATCGGCACCACCGGCGTTGCCGGCCGTTCCGAATACTTCAACAACGCCCACACGCTGAATGGTGCGGGCGTGATCGGTGGCACCGCCGACGGCTTCCGCTACACGTACCAGACGCTTAGTGCGGACGGGCAAATCATCGCGCGCATCCCCGCCTTCGCCAACACCGGCACCGGTTCCCGCATCGGCGTGATGATCCGCGATACCCTGGCGACAGGCGCTCCGCACGTCTTCCTCGGCACCGATGGCTCCGGTGCCTTCACCTGGACACGGCGCACCACCAGCGGCGGCAGCACGACGACGAGCAACAGTGGCACCGCCACCGCCCCCAACGTCTGGGTCAAGCTGGTCCGCACCGGCAATAGCATCACCGCCTCCACCAGCACGGATGGCACTACATGGAACATGGTCGGAACCGTCACCGTCACCATGGCGAGCAACTGCTATATCGGCCTGGTGGTGGGCAGTGGCAATACCACCGGACTGAACGCATCCAGCTTCGACAATATTTCGGTCACACCGTAATCAAAAGGGGGGTAATCTGGACGTTCTGCGATGGCAGGGCGTCTGGCTCTACCTCTACCTTTCCGCCGGTTGATGACAGGATGCTCAGTCGGCCGGGGGTCCAGGGATTCAATTACGAATACGCTGCCCGCCGTCAATGGGCTTCTCATGCTTTGCGCGGGCCAGCCGTCGATGATCGCGGGAAAAGGATGGACGATCCATGCTTCTCCCTCATGGAGGAGCCCTGGCGGCATCCATCACCATTTTTTCTTCCCTCGCCGTGAAAAAATGAAAAAATCTCCGTTCGGTTTTCCGGACGGTGACTAATGAGGATAAAGGATGGAATTCTCAGACCGCCATTTGCTCGAACAATTCGCCACCCGGGCGGACCACGATGCGTTTTCCGAACTCGTGAAACGCTACCTGCCGCTGGTGCATGCCGTGGCGCTGCGCGTGACCTCGAATGAGTGTCTGGCCGAGGAGGTCAGCCAGTCCGTGTTCTCGAAGCTGGCATACACCCACCACACGATTCCCGAGAGTCTGCCGCTGGAGGTCTGGCTGCACCGTACCGCCCGCGTGCTGGCAATCGGCGTCGTCCGATCGGAGACCCGCCGCCGCAAAGCGCGAACAATCCGTCGCCGACCATCCCATCATGCAACCGCACCCTGCCTGGCACCACGAACTTGGAAAACCCGGCGGACGCGCTCTACAACAAGGTGGAAGGAGAACAGAAAAAGGAGGTTGGAGCGTATCTCTCCACCCTCAAGTCCCGCTTCCACTTCACCGATGCCCAGATCTCGGAGCTGCAAAAAGCCCTCGCCGCGGATGAGGAATTCGGCGGGGATTACCTCACCAAGCCGGACGCCGACTGGCAGGCGTCGATCGACAAGATGCTGGAGGCAATGGTCTCTCCCGCGCAAAAGGAAGCCCTCGCCGCGTATCTCGATGAACGGCATGCCAATCGCGTGGAGGTCAACACCACCCGGGAGATGGCCAATCTCCAGCAGCACCTCACGCTTTCGCCGGAGCAGAAGGACAAGGTCTACGACCTCCTCAGCAACTTTGCGGACGGCCGCGACCGGAGCCCCGACGGCGACGCGATGGCCCTGTCCAAGACGCTGCGCGACGGGATGAGCAAGGTCCTGACACCGGACCAGATGAAAGTCTATGAGAAGACCCCGGCCGCACGCGTGGCGGTGAAAAAGGGCGATGTCAACATTGATTCGGACAGCGTCTTCTCCAATGCCGCCGACCCCGATCCTGACACCGGACCAGATGAAGATCTATCAGACGACACCGGCCGCCGAGGTGGAAGTGCGGAAGGGAGCCGTCACCGTCACCGTCACCGTCACCGTCACGTCGCCAAGTGTCTTCGCCCGCTCCGCCGAGTCCTCGTTTAATGGAAAGGCGCCCGGAGACTATTCCGTTTCGATGCCGATGCCCAACCGCTTACCCATGAGGTGACGCGGACGGGTCGGGTGCCTCGCCCCGGCGTCCCGGGGGGAGAAGTTCCCGCGACCTTTCGGGGGGCGTCCTTGGTGACGTTGGGAGGGAGGCGGGCTTCCTACGATGAACGTCGTTTTCCCGGGACGCTCCAGCGGGGCGTCCCTGCTTCGATTGCGCTCAGCCTCGAGCAGGGGGATGCCCCTCGCACACGTCAAAAAAATGAAGGGGAATTGGAAGGGATGCCATCGCATCTCCATTCGTCCCAATACGCACGCCACGCCGCGGGAAATGACGATCTTTCAAGGAATATCGCTGGGATAAATCAGATGATCGTCCATCTATTTCCGCGAATCATCCATTGTTTCCAGTCCGGTGCCATGGCCTGATACGAGCATGGCATTCCACTCCGTTTCCGGCACTCTGCCCGCCCGGTCTCATGGGCGGGCTCCCCGTTTGAAACGGATGGCAACCACCTGCTCCGCGTTCTTCGGTTTCCTCACCGCTTTCGCTTTCGCTCACCAGGGATGGGCAGCCGGCTCTGTTTCGACGTCGGAAGCGATCGCTCCTGCTCAGAGCGCCGTCGATTGGCCTGCCTTCATGGCGAAGCAGGACATGCATTTCACGAAGTTGCCCGGCAGTTGGAAGGAGGCTCCGCACTTCGGCAATGCCTCCGTCGGGTCCATGCTTTATCTGGAGGACAAGACCGGCACGGCGCTGCGGCTGCAGATTTTCCGCTCCGATGTGCAGGATCACCGCGACGACTCATACGGCTGGGCGGCCTACAGCCGCCCCCGTTTGGGAATCGGCCACTTTGATCTCCACACGACTGGAAAAATCACCGGCTGCGACTGGCGCAAGGACCTGTGGAACGCAGAGCTGATCGGAACCATCACCACCGACAAAGGGGAGATCAAAATCCGGCACTTCGCCCATGCGGAGGACGACGCCATCGTCACCGAACTGACCCCTTCAGCCGGAGAGAAGGACTGCAATTGGACCTGGCATCCGCTACCGGCCAAAACCACGCGGGCCGGCGGACCGGCAAAGCTCGCTCAATATCCCAACCCGGAAGGCCGCTTGGAAAAACGAGGTGAGACCTCCGTGTGGATTCAGGATTTTCTCGCCGGCGGCCAATACGCCACTGCCTGGGCCGAGCGGGAAAACAAGGGGATGCGCACCCACATCGTCACCATCGCGCACAGTCATCCTGCGGCCACCGCCGCCGACAAGGCCGTGGCCGACATCGGTCGTTTTCTAAAAACGGACACGAAGCGATGGAGTGAGGCGCACCGCGATTGGTGGCATCGCTACTACCAGCAGAGCTTCGTTTCCATTCCCGACGCGAAACTAGAAGCGCTTTACTGGCAGACCATTTACCGCTTCGGCTGCACCACGCGCTCCGGTCGCTTTTATATCGATACGCCCGGGATGTGGGCGCAGGGCGGGTCGTGGTGCTACACCACGACCGACTGGAATATCGAATCCGCTTATTGGTCCCTCTACACCGCCAACCGTCTGGATCAGGGCGCGGCCTTGCTCGAAGCCTTCCGCAAAAACCGTGAGGAGTTGGTCCAAGCGGTGCGTCCCATGGAATGGCAGGCCGATTCCGCCTACCTGCCCGTAGCCGTCTCCGGAGACCTTCACGGCAATCGGGATGACCTCAAAGCGTCCCATCATTTTGACATGTGCATGGGCACTCTCACGTGGACCATCTGCAACTTCTGGAAGCAGTACCGCTACTCGATGGATGAAAGCATGCTGCGGGAGCAGGTCTTCCCGCTGCTCCGGCGCAGCGTGAACATGTATCTTCACCTGCTGAAGGAAGAGCCGGATGGCAAGCTCCATCTGCCGCCGACCTACTCGCCGGAATCGGGCACCTTCAAGGACGCCAATTTCGATCTGGCGCTGCTCAAGTGGGGCTGCCACACGCTGATCAAATCCGCGGGCATTCTGAAGATCGACGATCCGTTGATCCCGCGATGGAAAGAAGTCATCGCCAGGGCCATCGACTTTCCCGCGGATGATCGCGGCTTCATGCTCGGCAGCGAACGACCGGCGGCCCGCGATCACCGGCACCTGTCGCACCTGCTCATGATCTATCCGCTGTATCTCGTGAACATCGAGCAGCCGGAGCGGAAGGAGGTGTTGGAGAAGACCTATGCCGCTGCCGACTCGGTGAGTGGGTTGCCCGCCATGGTGCAAACCCACGCCGCACCCATCGGCGCGAACCTGGGCCAGGGCGATACGGCACTTCGGGGTTTGCAACGCCTGCAGCGGGATCTTCTTCCCAACGGCATGTGGTATCCGTCCTCCCCCTGTCTCGAATCATCCCTTGGTGCGGCCAACATCGTGCAGGAAATGCTGCTGCAAAGCTGGAGCGATCCGACGAAGGACGACCTCGGGCCGATTCGCGTGTTCCCCGCCTGTCCGGACGAGTGGAAGGATGTTACCTTCCACGATCTGCGGACCGAAGGCGCGTTCCTCGTCTCCGCAGAGCGCAAGAGCGGAGTCACCCAATGGGTGCGCATCAAAAGCCTAGCCGGCGAACCCTGCCGGGTGCGTCCCGGCCTGACTGGCGAACTCCAGCTCAAGAGCCAGCGGGTCATCCAGTTCAAGAAAGTGGCACCCGGCATCTACGATCTCGATTTGAAAAAAGGCGAGGAAGTGATGCTGACGGGTTCGATTGCCGGAAGATAAGGCCACTCTATCCAATCATTTCCTCAGTTTCATTCAGGCTACCCGGTCTGGTTCAAACAAACATCTCATCATGAAGCGCCCACTCGTCCACTCCACTCATTTCCTCCTTGCTGGCTGCATTTGGGGCGGCTTTGTCCCAGGTGCGTCCCTCGCCCTCACAGGCACAACGGAATCGGAGCGAATCATCGCAACCGCCGATGACGCGGAGGAAGAGCCGGCTGAACCCGGAACGATCCCGGCCGAGCTGCCGTCGAAACCTGCGGTGACATCCGTTCGATTGTCCCTGACCGATTCGCCTGAAGGCAAGGCATTGCAATCCGTCCTGACCAAGGCGGATTACCGTTTCACACCGGAAGTCCGCGCTGCCTACCTCGTGTTCGCGAAGGCGGAGGCCACGGCCGACCTGGCCGGCGCGCATCAGGTGTTGCCCGCCGACTTTTTGGCCTGGGTGGATTCGAACCCGGTGGTGGAGGCCACCGTTTATGGCGCGAAGCGGTCGCCGGCCAACATCCTGCGCGTGCTGCGCTCGCTGGAGTTGGATCTGGGCCGGGACACGGTTCGCAAGGACTACACCCAGCTCGCGCTGGCGATGGCGGTATCCAACGCCGACGAGGGTCTCAAGGCCGATCTCAAGCCACGCGATGCTCTCAAATTGGTCATTCCCACAAGCACTCTCAAGCCGGTCAACACGAACGATCCATCGCGTCCGCTCGATGTGAACGATCACATCATCAACTTCCTAAACACCCATAAACCGGAGCCCGATCCCGCTACGGCCAAAAGCCCCGGCGTCAGCAAACGCACTGTGCCGCCGGCTCTTGAAAAAACGCTGATCGGCGCTGATGTGGTGGCGAGCAAGACGCTGCAGGCGCAATTCAACGCCTACATGAAGTCGCACGGGCAGACCGTCACCGTGGATTGTGAAACACCCCGCCGGGGTGTCATTCCCCCGGCCGAAATTCCGGCGATCGTGCGCGCCTACGAGATGTTCCGCTCTGCCTACGTCGCCAAGGGTCTGCTGCCGATGGAACGCGACGCTCCGCCGACTCTCGCGGAAACCTGTGCGTTCCTCATCCGCAACGACAAATATGAATTCCCCGAGGGTGCGAAACAGACATGGCCGAAATTCCCGCTGACTGCTCCCTGGCCGGTGTTGACCTTCCTCGCCTGCAACCGCGACCCGCTGCGCGAGGACGAAGACCTCTGGCAACGCTTCCGCGACACGGGCGATCCGCACAACGGTACCATCGTCTATCTGGGCAATATCGCCCAGCATCCGCCGCTGCCGCAGGCCCGCACCGTGGCACCTTTGGATTTTGGATACGGCTCCGTGCAGATGATGGTGAAGGATGGCGGCGTCTGCGGCACCACTTCCGGGATTGAAATCCGCACCGCACTGGCCCTCGGGCAACCGGCCAGCACCTTCTCATCGCGAACCCACTGCGGAACGATCTACTTCCGGTTCGACCCGGAAACCAAGACCTACGCCTTCACCGGGGGCCATAGCCTGACTTCGACGCCGCACGCGCTGTGGGTCTTTTCGAATCCCTCCAAGCGCATGGGCAACTCCTACCACACCGGCGTCGCGGAGGCGGTCAATGCGGGCCTCCAAGCCTACCTGGACTCCACACTCGCTTTCAACATTTATGCCCTGTTGCCCGCGGCAGACAAAAAAACGCATGGACCGGCGCTGATCGACAGCGGTCTGACGATCAATCCCTACAATGGCTTGCTCATCTCGGCGGCCGCCGAGGCAGAGCCAGTGTCACAGTTGCGTCTCCTTCGCAATCAGGAGGAACGTTTCGCCAAATCGGCCGAAGTCATGAAGCCCGGGTGCCCCGCAGACACGGTGCTGCTCAAACAAAACCTGATGGCAGCGATGCTCACCCAGCCGATGCCCACCGACCCGCAGGCCCGGCGCGATCTCTACGCTTTCCTTCAGGCAGAAAAGGATCCCTTGCCGGACGCCGTGGCCCGCTACCGGGCGGTGATCGAGGGCCTGCCCGCCCTGCTGACCTCTGCCGAGGCAGCCCTCAAGGCCCATGCGATATCGATGCGCACTCCTGCCACCTGCGCCGCAATGGCCGACGCCCTGGGCGCAGCGGCGCGACAGATTCCCGATGCCAATCGGCGCAGGGCATGGGCGCAAATGCGTCTGGATGATCTGACCGGGCATGAGGCCTACCTCGCTGGTTCAAAAATCCGAGTCGATGACACCGTCGCCATCGCCGCCAAATTGGCCGGTAGCAAGCCGCGTCCCGAGAAGGAACAAATCGCCTCCCTGCTCGACTCGCAGGTCGCCCAATTGAAGGCCGGGGTGAACGACACCCGCAACCTCGCAACCTGCCGACAATTCTCCAACGAAATCATTTGGACCAGTCGGCAACTCAAAGACGAGGCTCAAAAACGTCAATGGATTGAAGCCCTGTCCAACGCCATCACCGGGCACGAAACATTCCAGGAAGTCGTCAGCGGCAAACCCGCCACCCGGCGCGATCCCTGTGCCGACACGATCGTCCGGTTACAGGCATCGCCGGAGGCGGCGCACTAACATGCCCTCGATGACCGCCAGATGAATACCCAATCCTTTCCCATGAAGATCCCACGAACAAGCGCCCTCGCAGTCCTTTGCGCCTTGGCGGCCATGCCGCTCATGGCTGCCGAGTTCCATGTCTCTCCCAAGGGAGACGACGCGAATCCCGGCACCGCTGCGAAGCCGTTCGCGACGTTACCTGCCGCCCAAACGGCAGTCCGCGCCGCGGGGGATCGCGCGGGCTCCACCGTCATTCTCCACGGGGGCGTGTATTCGTTGCAAAAGTCGCTGGAATTTTCGGAAGCGGATTCCGGAACGAAAGAAAAGCCGGTCGTCTGGAAGGCCGCGCCCGGCGAAACCGTCAGTGTGATCGGCGGAGTCGTCGTGCCAGCCACTGCGATCAAGCGCGTGACCGACCCCAACATCCTGAGTCGGGTTATTGAGGAAAGCGGCAAACGGGGGATACTGGAAATCGATCTCAAGGCTCTGGGGATCACCGACTGCGGGGAAGTGGGGCCGCGTGGCTTCATGCGTCCGTACCTCCCCGCTCCGGTTGAAATCAGCATCGATGGGGAGCCGCTCAACCTCGCGCATTGGCCCAATGGCGGCCGCGCCCGCACCGGCAGTATCATCGAAAGGGGAGCCCGCCCCCGCTACGGCGACAAACCTGATCGCGGTGGCCAGTTCATCGTTCCCGAACGCGCCGAAAAGTGGATGCAGGCCAAGGACGCGTTTATCTTCGGATATTTCAGCAACAATTATGCGGACGACACTGTCAAGATCGCTGGAGTCTCCCGGGACAAACTGAAGGACAAGTCGGGCAACAACATCGAGCGCGTCGTTCTCACCACCGAGCAACCCCACTTGTATGGCTTCTCCGCGGGCCGACCGTTCATCGCCAAGAACCTCATCGAAGAGATTGATGTGCCCGGCGAATACGCCTTCGATCGCGCGGCGGGAAAACTCTACTTCATGCCCCCCGCAGGCAAGAAACTCGACGCCGCGCGAGCCATCATCTCGACCATCGAGACTCCGCTGCTGTCGTTTGTGAACGCGTCGAACATCCGGGTTGAAGGCGTGACCATCGAGTGTACGCGCGGCATTGGTGCCTACATCGAGGGCGGACAAGCCGTTCGCATCGTCAACAGCACCCTGCGCAATATCGGCATGGTCGCCGTCTGCATGGGCCGGGGAACGGATTCCGCGGAAGTTCCCTTTTCGCCGGAAGTGCTTGGCCCGGTGAGCGGCAGCATCGGTGGCCTCTACACGCACCTTTACATGGACACGGTTTTCGACCGGAAGGCCGGCACCGATCACGGCGTCAGCGGCTGCGAAATTTACAACACCGGTGAGGGTGGCGTTTCGCTCGGCGGAGGCGAGCGCAAATCCCTGACCCCGGGGAACAACTTTGTAGAAAACTGCAAGATTCACGACTTCAACCGCGCCGAGGAGTCCTACCGCGGCGGAGTGAACCTGGACGGCGTAGGCAACCGCGTCTCACACTGTGAAATCTACAACGCTCCCGGCTGCGCCCTCTTCCTCCACGGCAACGAGCACATCATCGAGTGCAGCAACATTCACCATGTGATGAAGGTCGCCGGAGACATGGGTGCTTTTTACATGGGCCGCGATCCCACGGAGCGGGGAAACGTCATCCGCTCCAACTATTGGCACGATCTCTCCCTGTCGGGCGAGACCTTCTGCCTCTACTTCGACGACACCGGCGGGGACAGCTCCAAGGTGTATGGAAATATTTTCTACAAGGCGGGTGCCTTCGGAACGGTCTTCATGCCTGGTGGCAGCGACTTCCGTATCGAGAACAACATCTTCATCGATTGCCACCATCCGCTCTTTCCCAAGAAGCGACCGCCAGCCGTCGCGCTCTACCGCACCCGCGCCGCAGCGGTGGGCTTTGACCAATCGCCTTGGCGCGAGCGCTATCCCGAGTTCCTCGATTACTTCGAAAACATCGGCAAGCTGCCACGCCGCAACGTTTACCTCAACAACGTGGACGTTGTCTCGCCGCGCCCGGCACCTGCAGACGGATCACCCGTCCCGACTCCCGTGGAAGCCATCAAGCCCGGATATTGGAAAACCGACTCCGATCCTGGCTTCGTCAACTGGGCCGCCGGCGATTTCCGAGTCAAGCCCGATGCGGAGGTTTTCAAAAAGCTCCCCGACTTCAAGCCTGGCGATTTTTCCCAGATGGGATTGCTGGAGCAACCGTGGAAATCCCGGAAGTAAGCGGAAGTCATGCAGGCGTCCGACCATTCTCACGATGCGGCGGATGTCTTGTCTTTGCGAGCATTGTCTATTGGGGAAATGCTCCGGACCTGATCAAATTCACGACGTTCCCCGCAGTCCGGCGACTCCGTCCAGTGACAATCCGAATGATCAACAAGCTACTCCCACTTTGCCTCGGCTTCCTCTCCGCAAGCGCGCTCGCGGAGGACACCGGCCTGAAGATCGTCAGCCAACACAAGGCGGTGTTCACCACGCCACCGCGCAAGATTCCTTCCAGCACGGCCGTGGACGCACCGCTGATGGGCAATGGCGATCTGCTCGTCGCCCTCGGCGGGAAGGCCGACAAACTCCGCTTCCATATCAGCAAGAACGACCTCTGGGTCATGCGCGGCGACAACGACTCGCGTCCGCAGCCGTTGGGGCGGCTTGATGTGGCTCTGACGGGGATGGAGGCCGCCTCTTACCGGGTCGAGCAGGATCTTGCCCACGCCATCACCGCCGCAACCTTCACCAAGGACGACAAGACCGTTGCCCTCGAAACGGGCGTGGCGGCGACGGAAAACCTGCTGTGGATCAAGCTCTCCGTGACCGGCGGCGAAGTGCAGGGCCGGGCCGGTCTGTTCCTGCCGGGCGAGGATGGCCAGGCCGGACTCTCCGCTGGCACGCACACGGCCCTTCGGAATTCCCACGGGATCTACAACAAGAACAACCCGTGCGAGGAAACCACCATCCGCGGCACCGATGGGGTGCAGGTGGTGGAGCGGCGGTTTGAGAAAGACGTCGTCGTGCCCGCAGGAGCGGCATGTGCGATGCGTGTGGTAGGGGCGGGAGAGGCATTCACTCTCTCGCCGGAAAAGCCGGTGCTGATCGTGATGGCGGCATCCGGACTGGCCAACCGACCCGACTTCCGTGCAGCCGCCATCAAACGCGCGGCGGCTTTCGCGAAGGACGAACTGCCGGCGGTGCGGCGGGCTCACGAGGCATGGTGGCGCGATTTCTGGAACAAGTCGTTCGTCGAGATTCCCGACAAGCTGCTCGAGAAGCGCTATTACCTGTCGCACTACGGCATGGCCTGCGCCAGCCGGCTGCGCGGATTCCCTCCGGGCATCTTCGGCTGGAACACCACCGACACGCCCATGTGGAACGGCGACTACCACATGAATTACAACCTGGTGGCACCGTTCTACGGACTCTATGCGGCCAACCACGTCGAGCAGGCCGATCCTTGCCACGATGCGATTGTCGATTCCCTCGAAAACTCCCGCGCATTCTGCCGCAAGCAATTCGGATTCGACGGCATCGCCCAACGCGTCGCCCACGGCCCGAAAGGCTCGCTGGCGCACTTGACCGACGCCGGACAGAGAAGCCACGCCTCCTATTCGTGCGTCCCGCTCGCGTTCCGGTGGTACACGACCTACGACCTCGATTTCGCTAAACAAGCCTATCCTTTTGTGTGCGGGGTCGAGGAGTTCTGGGAGAACTACCTGACCTTCGAAGGCGGCCGTTACATCATCTACAAGGACTCGGTGCACGAGCCGTCCGGCAAGGACATGAACCCTCTTGTTTCCCTGGGATTCGTGCGGATGGTGATGAATCTCGCGCTCGACATGAGCCGGGAACTCCACGTGGACACCGACAAGCACGATAAATGGAAACACATCCTTGCCCATCTCAGCGACTATCCCACCTGTACCGTCGGTGATCTGCCTGCCAATTTCCGTCCCAAGGACGAGTCGCTGTGGCCGCTGCCGATCTTCCGCTACACGGAACAGGGTGTGCCTTGGTATGGCAGCAATGTGGTCGGTGTTCAGCATATATTTCCTGCGGGCGGCATCGGCCTCGACAGCCCTCCCGAACTCCTCCAACGCGCGCGCAATCAGGTCCGGATGCTGGGACGCTGGTCCGACTTCAATGGTATGAGCAGCATTTACGCAGCGGCCGTCCGCGTGGGCTACGATCCCGACACTATCCTGAAAATCCTTCACGACACCATGGCCCGGATCGGTGGAGCGAACAGCATGATCTCCGGTAACCCGCATGGCGTTGAGCACTTCAGCATCGTTCCCAATGCCATCCAGGAAATGCTTCTGCAAAGCTATGATGGCGTCATCCGCTTCTTCCCTTGCTGGCCACGCAATCAGGATGCGCGCTTCGGCACCCTCCGCGCGCGCGGTGCCTTCCTCATCACCGCCGAACTGAAAAGCGGTGTCGTGACCGGCGTCAAACTTCTCAGCGAAATGGGCCGGGACTGCACGATGATCAACCCGTGGCCGGAGAAGAAGGTGCGGGTCGTCCGCAACGGCAAACCCGCGGAGACCGTTGGAGGAGAGCGCTTCACGCTCAAGACCACCGTTGGCGAAACACTTGAAATACAGAAGGAATTGACTGAATGAAAACGTCTTTGGCATTCACGTTGGCGGGCTTCTTTTTAAGTGGCACCTCTTGTCCGGCCGTCGGGCTTCCCACACCGGCCGGGCCGGGCATCGTATCCGGGCACAAGGTGGTCTTCACCGCGCCGCCGGGCAGGATTCCTTCCAACGGTCCGACCGACGCCCCGCTGCTTGGCAATGGCGACCTGCTGGCCGCGTTCGGAGGCCCGCCGGAAGCGCTGCAATTCCATCTTTCCAAGGCCGACCTGTGGGAGATCCGTCCAGATGCCGGACCGCGGGGATTGGGGCGGATGGATCTCGCCTTTCCCGCCATGAAAGGTGCCTCCTATCGCGTTGACCAGGACCTGCTTCATGGCACCACCACCGGCAGCTTCGGGAAAAATGGCGTCACGCTCACCGTGGCATCGGCCGTCGCCGCAACGGATAACATTCTATGGGTAACCCTCTCTGCAACCGGAGGAGACGTGAAAGGAAGCGCCCTGCTCAAGAACGCCGGACAAGCGGGGGCTCCGGAGGCCGTGGTGGACAATGATCGTCCCGTGACCATCGGCAAAGAGGGCTACGGTGGCGGGCGCTACTACTTCGACGGGGAAATCGCCGATGTGGTGGTTTCGCCCAGCCCCCCGGCTCCGGCAGCGACCGGCAGGCCCACGGCCATCACCGCCTTCGACGGTAAAACGACCTCACGCGAATTGGTCGTCCCTAAAATGAGCAAATCGGTCAACGCTGGGGCATGGATCAAGATCAACCGCACGGGTGAGGCCAACTACATCGTCAGCAAGGGCGAGTGGAACACCACCTACAGTCTGGGCCTTTCCGGTGGATTGCTACGCTGGTCGATCAACGGGACATTCATTCAAACCGAGAAGCCTCTTGAAACGGGCAAATGGATGCATGTTGCGGGAACATTCGATTCCGGTGCCATGCGGCTTTTCATCAACGGCAAGCTGGTTTCCGAAAAGATGGCGCAGGAAAAATCAAGCGGCGTGCAGGTCATCGAACGGAGCTATGTTAAAGGGGTGGAACGACCGACCGGAGCCGCTTGCGCCTTGCGCGCCTTGATCGGCGAGGCGGGCGATTTTACGATCTCTCCGGGCAAGCCGGTGACCCTGATTCTCTCCGCATCCGGCTTGGCAAACACCGGCGACTACCGGGCCGCCGCGATCAAGCGCGCCACGGAAACAACCCCTGCATCGTTCTCTTCCCTTACCCGCGCCCATGCCGCCTGGTGGGCGGATTTCTGGGGAAAATCATTCGTCGAGATCCCCGACAAGGCCCTCGAACAACGGTACTATCTCTCGCACTACTGCATGGCCAGTTGCAGCCGGTTGCGGCATTTCCCACCGGCCCTCTATGGATGGACGCTCTCCGAGCAAACTCCGATGTGGGGTGGCGCTTACTTTCTCAACTACAACTTCTACGCGCCCTTCTACGGCCTCTATGCCGCCAACCACATGGAGCAGGCGATGCCCGCCAATGACGCGATCATCGACTCGCTTGAATTGGGACGCGCGTGGTGTGAGGACGAAGGCCGGTATGAAAGGATGTGCGGGAACAGTCTGAAGATCAAAGGAGGCAAGGGCATCCTGCTGCCCGTTTCCATCCTTCCCTACGGGGTCACCGGAGCCCCGACCACTTGGGGCCAGCGCAGCAACGCCTCTTATTGCTGCGTTCCGATCTCCTCCACCTGGCATTCGACCTATGACTTGAATTTCGCCAGACAGGCTTATCCCTTCGTGCGCGCCACGGCCGATTTCTGGGAATACCATCTGGTGCTCGAAAACGGACGCTATGTGGACAAGGACGACGCCGCTCTCGAGAACTCCGGCCGCGACACCAACCCGATCGTGAGCCTGGCCATGATCCGTCTGGTGATGGATCTCGCACTGGATATGAGTGCCGGCCTCGGCGTGGACCGCGACAAACACGCGAAATGGACCGACATCCGCGAACGCCTCAGCGATTATCCCACCTGCACCATCGGCGAGTTGCCGCCCGGCAGCCGGATCGAACTTCCCAACACCCCGGAGACCAAGGCGCTCCCCATCTTCCGCTACAGCGAGGTCGGCTGTCCCTGGCAGAATACCAACGCCGTGGGCATCCAGCACATCTTTCCGGGCAATGGGATCGGGCTGGGGAGGCGTCCCGAACTCCTTGAACGGAGTCGCAACCAGATCAGCGCCCTGGCCCGCTGGATCGATCTCAATGGCTGCAACAGCTTCTATCCCGCCGCCGTGCGTGTGGGTTACGATCCGGAAATCATCCTTCAAAAATTGAGCCATTGGACCGCCACCGCTTCTGCCAACGGCATGCGTTCTGACAACCCGCACGGCACCGAACAATTCAGTGTCGTGCCTTGCACGCTGCAGGAAATGCTGTTCCAAAGTTACGACGATGTCCTGCGGTTCTTCCCGAACTGGCCCAGGGACAAGGACGCCCGCTTCGGCACCCTGCGCGCCTGCGGCGCCTTCCTCGTTTCCGCCGAACTCAAAAACGGCGCGGTTGGCAATGTGAAAATCCTCAGCGAAAAGGGCCGCGACTGCACCCTCGCCAACCCATGGCCGGAAAAGAAAGTGCAGGTCCTGCGTAACGGCAAACCGGCGGAGAGCGTTTCCGGCGAACGTTTCACGCTCAAGACCGCCATCTCTGAAACGCTGGAGTTCAATGCGAACTGATAGTTCTTCAAGCAAGCCACTTCATGATCCTTTCCCGCTCCATTCTCTTCTCCGTTCTCCTGGCACTGCCCTCGACGGCTGCACCCGGGGCACCCGCGCCTGAAGGCGTGGCCATCGTCGGGAAGCATACGATAGCCTTTGACAAACCCACCGCTGGTCTGCCGACCGGGGGCATGGCGGGCGGTCCTTTACTGGGCAACGGCGACATTGGCGTGGTGCAGGGCGGCAAGCCGGATGGGTTGAGGTTCTACATCGGCAAGAATGACTTCTGGGGCATGGGCAAGCCCGAGAGTCAGGCGAAGGCGCGGATCGAAAGCCGCCCGCCCGCGAAGCGGATGGGACATGCCAAGACGGAGATTGGCGGCCAATCGGTCCTGCCTGTCGGGCAGGTGCAATTCATCGTTCCGGCGCTTGAGGGAGCGTCCTTCCGCGTGGAACAGGACATGCAACTGGCCGAAACACGTGGCGTCTTTTCAAAAGGCAATGCCTCTCTGTCCATCCGCTCTCTGGTGGACGCCAACGGCAGCACCCTGATCCAAACCCTCACGAATTCCGGCAAGGAACCTCTCTCGGTGGGAGTGCGCGATGCTCCGGCGTTCCCGATCAAACCTGCAACCTATATCGCCCCGCCCGACAGCGAGGCGGCTTTCCTTCTCGACCCCGATGGCACTCCCGAAGGCCGCAAAGTCGCCGTCTCCACTCGCGTGTTGTTTGGCGGTGGCGCCCCCACCTTCACCCTCAAGCCCGGTGAAAGCGCCATCGTGGTCACCGCAATTCTGAGTGATCTGGATGTCCCGGGCAAAAACCCGCTGGACGAGGCCAGGGCGCAGACGGCGGCGTTGTCGGCGGAATCCCTGAAAAACAAGACCGGCGCACACCGGGCATGGTGGCGGGCTTTCTGGGGCCAGTCCTTCGTTGAGATCCCCGACAAAGTCGTCGAGGAGCATTGGTATTCGGCGCAGTACGTCATGGCTTCATGCAGCCGGGCGGGAAAAGTAGCCCCGGGGCTGTGGGGCAATTGGATCACCGCCAGCCCCGCCTGGCATGGGGACTACCATCTCAACTACAACTTTCAGGCACCCTACTACGGCTTGTATGCGGCGAACCACGTGAACGAGACCCGGCCGTTCTACGAGGCGATGAACCAAGCAATCCCGCTCGGTCAACGCATCGCCAAGGCGCGCGGATGGAAGGGCATCCATCTGCCGGTTTCCATCGGTCCGTGGGGGCTCTGTCCCTACGGCGATGCCTGCGACTGGGGGCAGCGCAGCAACGCGGCATTCGCCGCACTTCCCTTCATCTGGTACTGGCAGATGACGCAGGATGAGGAATGGATCAAGAACACCGGCTATGCTTATCTAAGGGAGGCCGCCGAATTCTGGGAGGGCTACCTGACGTTTGAAAACGGCCGCTATGTGGTGATGGACAACACCTTTGAAGGTTCCGCGCCCGCCCGCAATCCGGTTACGACTCTCGGGTTGGTCAAGACGCTGTTCGCCAACATCGTCCTCATCAGCGAAGCCGCTGGCAAGGACGCCGACAAGCGCGCCAAGTGGAAGGATATCAACGAAAAACTCAGCGATTTCCCCACCCAGGAAAGCAAGGGCAAGACGGTCTTCCGTTTTACCGAAGACGGGCTCGCATCCAAGCGCAGCGCCTTGAGCGTTTGCCATATCTTCCCCTCTGGCGGCGTCCACCTGGGCAGCGACCCCAAGCTGATCGAAATCAGCCGCAACACGATCGACGCCTTGAACACGTGGAACGATCAAAATAGCAACACCTTATGGTACACCGCCTGCGCACGGGTGGGTTATGATCCCTCGCGCATCCTTGCCCATCTGCACGCGATGTACAAAGCCTGCTCGTTGGACAACGGTGTGCCAAACTTCCACAATGTCGGCGGCATTGAGGGTGCAGCTTCCACACTGGCGGTTACCGAAATGCTGTTCCAGAGCCAGGGCGGCGTCCTCCGCTTCTTCCCCTGCTGGCCACAGGGGACTGACGCACGTTTTGGAGGAATCCGCGCGGTGGGGGCTTTCCTGGTCCGGGCGGAAATCAAAGCCAACCAGATCAATGGCGTGAAGATCCTCAGCGAAAAGGGGCGCGACTGCACCATTGTCAACCCATGGCCTGAGAAAAGGGTGCAGGTCACCCGCAATGGCAAGCCATCCGAAACCGTTGCAGGCGGGCACTTCACGATTAAGACCAGCGTGGATGAAACCCTCGAACTCCAGGCGCATTGAAAACGAATGAAATGACTGCCAGGAAACGGACTGCCGCCTGACCTCCAATCAACCCACGACGGCACGGTTGAATCCCCCCACTTTTTTCCGACATCATGACACCAATGAAACGAATTTCCTCCCGTATGATCGCGGCACTGATCTTCCTGATGTGCGTGGCTCAAGCCGGAGATTTGTTTGCGATCAAAGAACTCCAGCAAACGTCGGTCGCACCGCTTGCGGTCAGGAAAACCGCGGACAACGACTACTTCATCGACTTCGGGCGCGACGCTTTCGGATGGCTGCAACTTGAGATCAATGCGCCGACAGACGGCGACCTCACCGTGAGGCTCGGCGAGAAGCTTCAGGATGGCAAAATCGACTCCAAACCCGGAGGGAGCATCCGCTTCGCCGAAGTGAAACTCGCCTACCAGGCGGGCCGGCGAAACTACCGCGTCATAACACCGTCGGACCGGCGCAATACCTCCGGCTCAAGCGGAGCCATACTCCCGCCGAAGGAGCTTGGCGTGGTGCTTCCGTTCCGTTATGCGGAGATTCTGCATTGGCCCGGTGAGTTTGCCGCCAAGGATGCCACACAGATCATGGTGCATTATCCGTTCGACGATTCGGCCTCGAGTTTCCGCTGTTCGGACGACCGGTTGGTCAAAGTCTGGGACCTGTGCAAATACACGATCAAGGCCACCAGCTTCCTCGGCATCTATGTGGATGGCGACCGCGAACGAATTCCCTACGAGGGGGACGCCTATATCAATCAGCTCTCGCATTATGGCGTGGATGCCGAAGTATCCATGGCCAGGCGCACGCACGAGCATCTGATCAGGAAGCCGACCTGGCCGACTGAATGGAAACAGCTTTCCGTCTTCATGGCTTATCAGGATTGGATGTACTCGGGAGACTCCATGTCGATCCGGCGGAATTGGGACGAACTCAAAAACAAGAAGGTGTTCTCCTCCCGCGCACGCGCCGACGGCCTGATCGATACCCAGGGGCTCCGTGACATCGTCGATTGGCCGGCTCGGGACGGATATGTGATGTCGCCTATCAACACGGTCGTCAATGCACACCACTACCGCTCATTACTCTACATGGCGGAGATGGGGCGGGCGATCGGAAAAGAAGAAGATGCAAAGGTATTCGAGCGCGATGCGGCGCAGATGCTCGTGGCGTTCAACGAGAAGCTCTTTGATCCCGCCACGGGCCTGTATCTCGATGGTGAAGGGATCAATCATTCGTCGATGCACGCGAACTTTTTCCCCCTCGCGTTCGGCCTCGTGCCGGATTCGCGAAAGCCGAGCGTCATTGCCTATCTCAAATCGCGTGGCATGGCGTGCAGCGTCTACACGGCGCAGTATCTTCTTGAAGGGCTCTTTGAGAATGGCGAAGCCGAAGCCGCGCTTGCGCTAATGGCTTCCGGCGGGGAGTGCAGTTGGCTGCACATGCTGGAATTCGGATCGACCCTCACCACCGAAGCCTGGGACAGAAAAATCAAACCGAACTTGGATTGGAACCATGCCTGGGGCTCGGCACCCGCCAACATCATCCCGCGTTATGTGTTGGGGGTAAGGCCTCTCGACCCGGGATTCACCAAGGCCATCGTCGCTCCGCAACTCGGCAAATTGGCGTATGCCGAAGGTGTCGTGCCAACCGTTCTCGGCGGCGTGGGTGTGAAGGCCCGGGCAGGAAAAATCGAAGTCGATGTGCCCCGCGGAATGACGGCGGTAGTCGTCGTTCCTGGAACCACCCGGCGCATCGAGATCGGTTCCGGCCAGCACATGATTCCCGAATGATCAGCCCATTCTCCGTATGTCCTGGCTATCCCGTTAGTTCCATTGTCCTCGGATTTTTCCGGCTTCTGTGTCCATCTCGACAGCGATTCCAACGGCAGGGCTTCCTGATACCCCACCTGGTTCTCCAAATTTCCATCCATCCATGAAGCATCTCATCTATAGCGTCGTCGCGTTGGTTCTGTCCGTCTGTTCGGCCGTCTTTGCGGCCGCGCCGGAGGCAACACGGGAAGCTACTTCCGCCGCGCGTGGCAGCGTGCCCGCGCTTTGGTACAACCAGCCGGCCAAAAGCTGGATGACGGAGGCCCTGCCGATCGGCAACGGTCGCATGGGAGCGATGTTCTTTGGCGGAGTAGAGAAGGAGCAGCTCCAGTTCAACGAGGAAAGTCTGTGGACGGGCAAGCCATCTATCCTGGCCCATACGAATGATCCGAAGGTTTTCGATGACATCCACGAGTTGCTGCGGAAGGGGGATTTCGCCGCAGCGGATAAATTGGGCGAAATGATCGATGCCACGCCTTATGGCACGGCAGGCTACAAGCAGTACCAGCAGGAATTCGGAAACTACCAGGCGTTCGGCGATGTGTTCCTGGAGATGAAGCATCCGGCGGGCGAGGTGTCGGCCTACCGCCGCGAGCTGGACCTTTCGGAGGGGGTGGGAAGTGTCCGCTACACGGCGGGTGGAGTGGCTTACCGGCGCGAGTATTTCGCCAGCTTTCCGGACCAGGCGGTGGTGATGCACCTGACAGCCGACAAGCCCGGGCAGATCGGATTTCGAACGACCTTTGCGACGTCGCACGAGAAAAGTTCGATGCGGGTGGAGAATGGACGATTGATCCTCGCGGGTTCGTTGGCCGACAACGGCATGGCATTCGAGGCCCAACTGGCAGTGCGTGCCAAAGGAGGGAAGGTGACCCAGTCCGGCAACGGGATCGAGGTGACAGGGGCGGACGAGGTTGAACTGATATTGAATGCCGCCACGGACTACAAGAACCCCGTGTATGCGATGCACACCGGAGAGAAGCCGGAGATCGTCTGCGCACGCGGCATGGATGCGGCGTTGAAGAAGTCCTCCGACACATTGCGGAAGGCGCACGTGGCGGACTATAAGGCGCTCTTCAGTCGCTGCACTCTGGATCTCAAAGGTGAAGATCTTTCCGCTATGCCGACTGACGAACGGATGACCCGCGCCATGCAATCACGGGACCTCGATCTTGAGGCTCTGATCTTCCAATATGGCCGCTACCTTCTCATCAGCAGCTCCCGCCCCGGCTCGATGCCAGCCAACCTGCAGGGTGTCTGGAACAATACCAACTCGCCTCCGTGGACCGGCGACTGGCACACCGACATCAACGTGGAGATGAACTATTGGCCGGCGGAAGTGACCGGACTTTCGGAATGCCATCTGCCGTTGTTCGACCTCATGAGGACCCTGACGGGACCCGGCGGAGAAGTTGCCAAGCGGGCGTTCAACGCGCGCGGATGGTTCTGCACGGTCAATACCAACCCCTGGGGCTATTGCGACAACCGTTGGCTCTGCCGCGGCATCGCCGGCTGGCTCTGCCAGCATGTCTGGGAACATTACCTCTACACCGGCGACAAGGTGTTTTTGGAAAGAACCGGGTATCCGCTGATGAGAGGCGCGGCCCTTTATTTGCTGGATGGCCTGATCGAAGTCGATGACAAGTTGGTCACGGGTGTGGGGGCTTCCCCTGAGAATTTTCTGAAGGGACACCGCTTGGATTATGGCGTCGCCATGGACATGGAAGTCGCCTGGGAGCTTTTCGGTAATTGTGTCGAAGCGGCCAAAATCCTGGGAACGGATGAAGCCCAGGCCAAACAATTCGCAGCAGCCCGCGCCCGGCTCGCACCGCCCAAGATCGGAAGCTCCGGCCAGTTGCAGGAATGGTATCATGACGGCGACAACGCCAATCACCGGCACACCTCCCATTTGTGGGCGGTTTATCCCGGACGCCAGTTTATCCCGCAGGAGACTCCGGAATTGGCCGCCGCCGCGGAGCTGTCGCTGATGAAACGCGGGGAATTGGTCGGCTGGGCTTTTCCGTGGCGCAGCCTGATTTCATCCCGGCTACTCAAAGGCGACCAGGCCTATACGTTTCTCAAAGGCGGCATGCACCTTACCAAGGGAGGCAGCGGGATGTACTCGAATCTGCTCGGGGCCTGCCCGCCATTCCAGATCGACAGTAATTTCGGCACTACGGCTGCGGTTGCGGAGATGCTGCTGCAATCCCACCGCCGTGATGCCGCTGGCGGCCCGATCCTTGATCTGCTGCCTGCCCTGCCTGCGGCGTGGCCCGCCGGGAGAGTCTCTGGTTTGCGTGCCCGCGGCGGTGTCGTCGTGGATATGGCGTGGAAGGACGGCAAAGTGACCAGCTACCGACTGACCTCCAGCCAGCCAAAACCTGTTATCGTCAATGTTAATGGCGAAATGAAGTCGGTGTCATCAACGCCGCCTTCAGAGGATCATTGACCTCGCTCACCCCTGCAAGCCGCGAGCCGGCCGCCTCGCGGTCCCCGGAAGTTCGTTTCAGAGGACGCTTGTTGCAGTAGTTCTGGTGGACCGGCCGATATCCGTCTTCTGCGCGATGTCGAGACTCGGCAAGGCGCTGCCTCAAATTGCGCGGGGGAGGACGATTCTTGCTCGGAACGGGTTTAAATCATAAGAATGTCCATCTTTTTCCGAGGAACATCCATTGTGTTTACCTGCCCCGAAGTGGTTTACTTGGAGTATGGAATGACTCCAAATGGAGATCCCGATGGACACGGGAGTTGTTGTGAAATCCACCTTCTATCCGGTCAGTTCATGAAAAAGTCCCCGAATTTGTTGGATCCAATAATTCCGCCCATGGAGGTGTCCGATGCGGTCGGGGCCGGATCGACGCTTCGTTCGAAGCACCGTTCCAGGGGCTTCGCCTTGCTCGTGACGCTGTTGATGATGGTGCTGTTGGTAATCCTCGCACTGGGATTGCTGAGCCTCTCCACGGTAACCCTTCGCCAGGCTGAAGCGGGAAGTGCGATGTCGATTGCCCGTGCGAATGCCAGGCTGGCGTTGATGATGGCGATCGGCGAATTACAGAAATCCGCAGGCACAGACAAGGCAGTGACGGCCAATGCCGACCTGCTGTCGACCACACCGGCAAAGCCGAATCTTACCGGCGTGTGGAGTTCCTGGGACTATCTCAAGGATGTATCGGATCCCACGAACACCACGCTCGATTATCCGGGACAGAAGACGAAGCACTTCCAGCGTTGGTTGGTATCTGACGCGGATCCGATGGCGGCCTCGGCTCCGGGGTATTCTGGAACGCCCTTTGCCGGCAAAACCATCGAGCTCGTGGGGAGCGGTTCGCTGGGGCAGGGGACTGCTGCTTCCCAAAAGGCGCAGGCCGGCAGGGTGGCCGTCATGCGCGATGGCAATCCCGAGGGAGCCTACGCCTGGCACGTGGCTGATGAATCGGTGAAGGCTCGCGTGGCGTCCTATCGCAATCCTTCGTTGAATACCTCGCTTGCGAAAAAGCGGGCATTGCTTTCCGGTAACCGCCCGGATGTTTCCGTGGTCAAGTCGACGGACGGTACCATGCTGGACTTCTTGCCGAAGGATGACACCGCCACGACCTTCGCGGCAGCGAATGTGGCTTCCGGTAAATTGGTGGATCTGCCGCAGATAGGGCTGTTTGCGTCCCCAGCGCCTCAAGCGGGAAAATTCCGCAACGACGTCACGCCCTACTCGCTGGGCCTGCAAACCGACGTTCGCAATGGCGGCTTGAAGAAGGACCTCACCTCGATGTTCGAGTCCGCGGCTTTGCCTGCCGAGTATGCATCGAAGAGGCTTTACGCCTCTACCGGAAACATCACTGACCTCTCCGACCCGAATTGGTCCGCGCTGATGGGCTACTACCGTATCTACAAGGATGTCGGCACCAGTGAAAGCCAGGCGGGGCTGCCATCGTACAGGGTCGCGCCGAAAGAGAAGATCAATGTCAACGACGCGCGTTTCGCGTTGGCCGCCCCGGTGAATTTTTCGCCGGTCCCGGTCATTGCCAAAGTGGAAGTCCTTTTCACCCTGGCGCTGCGGGATGACCACGTGGCCAACCGGAACCCGGGCAGGCCCTATCTGATGCACATGGTCGCCACGCCGCTCGTCACCTTGTATAATCCATACAATGTCGCCCTGGAGTTCGACCAAATGCAGGTGGTGGTCCGCAACGTTCCATTCGGGGTGAAGTGTTTCGTGAACAACCAGCCGCTGAGCGCCGACAAGGAAAGGATCGGCGACATGCACATTACCGCCACCAACCGGGGGGAAAAGTCGTTCGCTCTCGATATCTCGAACTGGACGAGTCCGGGGTCCGAGGGCAGCCGTGGCACCATCACGATGAAGCCGGGCCAGAGCCTGGTTTGCGGGCCGTATGTCGATCCCGCCCTGAAATTCATGCCGAACAGCACGAGCCCGTTGTTTGACAACGGCAACGATGCCGGCGGGGTGAACCATATGACGGGGGCTGTCACTCCGGTAAAGTCAAAGCCGGGCTTTGCCGGCAAGGGAGTGGGATACGACTGCGATTACATGGTGCCTCATTACAACACGGTGCCGACCAATCCGAACACCCACTCGACGAATTCCGGTTGTCTCAACATCAAATTGTCCGACCCGGCGGATACCTTCCATTGCGAATTCGGCCTCCTGCAGCCGACGGCACCCGCCGCCCCGAATGACCGGCTGCAAGTGTATGCCACCATTCAGACCATGCAGTATGGCGGACAGTTGTTCACCTATACCGACCAATTGACCCTCGACAATCGCTTCGGCTCCTCGCTGCGGTATCCGCTGACGGGGGAAACTCCCGCGGCGAATTTCTACAATTCCAACGGCTTGCCACTGGTCGAACAAGCGAACGTGAAGACCGTCGCCATTCTGTCGGCTTACGCGCGAACCTCCAATGGCGGAGTTTACGAAACCCGCAAGCGCACGCCCGGCACCGGTGTCAACACCCTGCTGGATGGCCGACTCCCCAGTCAGCCCTTCCTCTTCAACAATCCGGGAAATGCCGTCGAGCAGGTCGATCTGAAGAACGACTTCCCCGGCAACTTCTCGCGGGAGATGAACTTCCAACCGCTTCCCGGCGAAGTGGAGGATGTGTTCAACGTGAGCGGCACACGCTGCGACATGCTGACGGGCAATACCTCCGTCACCGGGATCAAGTCCGGGGCGACCTTCGAGCTGCCTTCCGGCCCGATGCAATCGATCTCGGATTTCCGCCGTTCCAACGCGCTGACCACACCCTTTCCTCCGGCCTTCGTGCAGCCGGTGGCAAACTCCTCGGCCGCGCCGCAGCTTGCCACCACCGCGATCAGCGCGAAGGGACCGACCGGGACGACCTACCAGATGCTCGATCACTCGGTGCTGGCGAACAATTCGCTCTACGACAGCTTCTATTTTTCAACAGTGGCACCGGATGTGGGCGTGGGCGCGGACAAGGTGTTCCGGGATTTTATGGCCGGCACCCGCGCTCTACCAAACCAGGGTTACCAGCCATGGCTGCCGAAGGGTGAGACAGTGGACTCGCTCGTGAGCAAGTGCTTTTCTGGCAGCAACCCGTCCGCGATCGCCTACCAGCAGCTTGGCCGTTGCCAGATGGTGAAGGGGGCCTTCAACGTGAACTCCACACGCGTGGAGGCATGGAAGGCCATGCTCTCGGCCATGAGCCGGAGCGAGGTCAACGTGCTGTGGGCGGCCAGCGGCCAGCTCAAGGCCCAGAAGAGTGGCACAGTCCCGATTCTTCCCATGTCCATGCCAACCGGGGGATCGAATGCCCAGATTTTCAGTGCGGCCGACATCGACGACCAGCGCACCAATCTCTGGAATGGCTATCACGAACTCACAGCCACTGAAATTGAGACACTGGCGAAGTGCATTGTCGATCAGGTCCGGACACGCGGTCCCTTCCTTTCTCTCTCGGAATTCGTGAACCGCCGCATCGGGCCCGATTCGGAGATGACCCGTGCGGGGGCTCTGAAGGTGGCGATCAAAAAATCCGGGATCAATCATGATGCCACCTACCTCAGCCAGGTGTTGTTCGGTAGTTCGGACTTCGATGCCAAGGATGCTTCCGGTAATCCCTTGTTCGACTATAAGACCAAGCCGGCCGCCGGCGATAATCCGGCGGAAGGTGCACCGGGCTGGGTGAGCCAGGGCGACCTGATGCACCTGCTGGAACCCGCCGCTACGGTTCGTTCTGATACCTTCGTGGTCCGCGCGTATGGAGAGGCCACTGACAAGAATGGCAACGTCACCGCCCGGGCCTTTGCCGAGGCAGTGGTTCAGCGCACGCCGGAGTTCATCGATCCAAGCGACGATTCCTCGGTGAATGTCTTTCAGGCAGGTGCTTCCAAGAGCCCCGTCAATCCCATCTTCGGCCGACGCATGGAGGTGTCGTCCTTCCGCTGGCTGACTCCTTCCGAAATCTGATCCTCATGTCCTTCTATCTTAAACTCACCGTGTCATTGGTTTCGTTCGCGTCCGCTTTTGCGGGTGCCCAGGAAACGCGATCCGGCGCCCAAGGACAGGGTGGAACGCGCAATATCGAAATCCGCGCCGTCCTCCAGGATCCGATGAACCCAGGGGCGGCCTTCCAGGTCCGGACCACTCCCAGCACCTTTGAGAAGCTGGAACTGGTGGCGGAGGGCCTTTGCATCGCGAAGCGGATTTCCGTCACGGACAACACGGTGGCCTTGTATGGTCCGACCTCCAGCGATCCCAAGATCGGCCCGCCGATCGTCGCTAGCGCCGTGGTCGCTCCCGCAGTCGAACGCTGTCTGCTGGTGATCGTGCCTGAGCCGCCGGGAGGGAAGCTTCCCTACCACCTGCTGGTGCTCGACGACACCGGCAAGGCGTTCCCATTCGGAGAATCTCGAGTCGTGAACCTCACTAATGTCGCACTCGGGATGCAGGCGGGCGCGACACGCCTGAGCCTGCCTGCCCATTCGGTGACGCCTTTGCCACTGATCAAGGAGGTCAATGAATACCACATGGCCCAGACCAACTTCTACGCCAAATCGGACAATGGCGACCAGTGGATGCCCTTCGCCGAACGACAGGTCCAATACCTCGAGACCGTGCGCAGAATCTCCCTCATCGACGTCGCCCCGGGTGCCGTGGCCCCCACCATCCGCACCGTGATCGACCACGTGCCTTTCACCCCACCGGCCCCGACTGCGAGCCGGACCGCCACTGTCCGATAGTCCGGGTCTCTCATCTCTGGCGGCGCGTCTGTCCCATCTTTTCCGAATTTTATCACCCACAACACCCATGAAGCTGTCTTTCCGCTATCTCCAACTCGGCATTTTCCTCGGTTCCGCTTTTCTTCAATCCAAGGCAGGTAACGTCACGTGGGATATAACTCCCGGCACGGTTGGTGCCGGCGATTCTGCCGTTACGGGCGGTACCGGAACCTGGAATACGACGAACGGCAACTGGACCTCCGATGGCGGCGTGAACAATGTCGCCTGGGTGAATGCCAATAATGACACTGCTATCTTCGGCGGCACCGCTGGAACCGTTACCCAGTCCGGAATCACCACAGGCGGCCTGACCTTCAATACGACCGGCTACACCGTAACCGGTGGCACGCTGACCCTCGGTGGTACAACTCCAACCGTTACGACGGGCACCGGAATCGCCGCTACCATATCCTCGATTCTAGCCGGAGCTTCCGGCCTGACAAAAGCCGGTGCCGGCACGCTGGTGTTGAATGCGGCCAATACCTACACAAACGGTACTACCATCAGTGCCGGAACCCTGGGCGTTTCAAATCTTGGTGCCTTGGGATCGGGAAACATTGCCATCGGCAACAATGCTGTTCTCCAGTTCAACACCACCGGCACCCTGACCAACACCAACACGATTTCGGTGGCGGTCGGCAACACTGGAACAATTGACACGACTAACAACGCGACAACGACCTTTGGCTCCGGCATTATTACGGTCGATGGTACACTGAGGCTCACTCGTTCCGCAGGTGGACTGAATTCCACCGCCTTTTCGGGTGCCTTGTCTGGAGCCGGAACTTTGG
>Ga0265327_10001206_pt1 | contig 34837 bp, 48 predicted proteins | sample 41621metaG_FD_202089 | JGI IMG/M metagenome (GOLD analysis project Ga0265327, IMG submission 202089) | Rhizosphere microbial communities from Carex aquatilis grown in University of Washington, Seatle, WA, United States - 4-16-21 metaG | ecosystem: Host-associated > Plants > Roots > Rhizosphere...
GGCGACAACATCAAGGTCAAGATCAAGCTGATCGCCCCCATCGCGATGGACGAGGGCCTGCGCTTCGCCATCCGCGAAGGCGGCCGCACCGTCGGTGCCGGCGTGGTTTCCAAGGTAATCGAGTAAGAATAATGTCAAAACAAAGAATCAGAATTAGGCTCAAGGCCTTCGACCATCGCCTGATCGACCAGTCGGCCAGCGAGATTGTGGAAACCGCGAAGCGAACTGGCGCGCAAGTGTTGGGGCCAATTCCGCTGCCGACAAAAAAGGAGCGTTTCACGATATTGATTTCGCCCCACGTCAACAAGGACGCGCGGGATCAATATGAATTGAGAACGCACAAGCGTTTGATGGACATCATCGAGCCGACGGACAAGACCGTGGATGCCCTGATGAAGCTTGATCTCGCGGCGGGCGTTGACGTTCAAATCAAGCTGAACTAATAAAGTTTCTGGAGTCTTAGCGATGGCAATTGGTCTGGTAGGCCGCAAATGTGGCATGACCCGCATCTTTACCGACGATGGTTCAGCCATACCGGTTTCGGTCGTGCATGTGGAGCCGAACACGGTAGTGCAGGTGAAGTCGGTGGAAACCGACGGGTATAGGGCAATTCAAGTAACCACTGGTTTGACAAAAAGATCGCGGTTGTCCAAGCCGATGGCGGGGCACTATGCGAAAGCGGGTGTAGAAGCCGGAAGAGGCTTGTGGGAATTCCGCATCGAAGACGGCGACAAGGCTGATTTCACTGTCGGCAACGAGCTGGGCGTCGATTTGTTTGCCGAAGGGCAGTACGTGGATGTTCGGGGCGTTTCCATCGGAAAAGGGTTCCAAGGCGTTGTCAAGCGCCACAACTTCCGCATGCAGGACGCCACGCACGGAAACTCGCGTTCACACCGTGCCCCGGGTTCCATTGGGCAGAACCAAACCCCCGGACGTGTGGTAAAAGGCAAAAAAATGGCTGGTCACATGGGGGCCGAACAAGTGACTGTGCAGAGTTTGAAAGTTTGCGCAATTAACAAGGAAAAGTCTTTGTTATTAATCAAGGGTGCGATTCCGGGGCCGAAAGGCAGCGATGTCATCGTACGGCCGGCTGAGAAGAAGTAAAAGGGTAAGACAACAATGAGCTTACAAATCCCCGCGATAAAAGACGGCAAAGAAGATGCTGCGGTTGCAGTCTCCGAAGCTGTTTTTGGGCAAGAATACAACGAACCTTTGATCCATCAGCTAGTGGTTTCATACCAGGCTGCGGCAAGGTCGGGAACAAAAGCGCAGAAAAGCCGCTCCGATGTTAGCGGAGGCGGGGCGAAGCCTTGGAAGCAAAAAGGCAGCGGTCGTGCGCGCGCAGGCACCACGAGAGGGCCGTTATGGCGCACTGGTGGCGTCACGTTTGCCGCCAGCAATCGCAGCTACAAGCAGAAGCTGAATAAAAAGATGTATCGCGCGGCCATGCGCTCAATTTTTTCAGAACTCCTGCGCCAAGAGCGCTTGGTTGTGAGCGATGATGTGTTTCCATCAGCTCCAAAAACCAAAGAACTGACAAGCCGACTGGAAGGCTATTCGGACAACCGCATCCTGATTATCACCGACGCGGTCAATTCAGACCTGTTTCTTGCCGCAAGAAACTTATCCAAAGTTGAAGTCTGCGTTTCGAGTTCGTTAAGCCCGGTGGCATTAGTCAATAGTGACAAAGTGATAGTGACGACTTCGGCGATAAAGCTTATCGAGGAAAGGCTTGGATGAAACAGCAAGATTTGGTTAGAGTATTGCAGGCACCTGTGGTCTCCGAAAAAAGCACATTGCTTGCGGATCAGCAGAACAAATACGTCTTCAAGGTAAAAAAGACAGCCACCAAGAAAAACATTAAGCAGGCTGTCGAGACGATGTTTAATGTCCAGGTTGATTCCGTGAATGTGCTTAATGTGAAAGGTAAAACCAAACGGTTTGGCCGTTTCATGGGTTCTCGCTCGGACTGGAAAAAAGCATATATCAAGCTGAAGCCGGGATTCAACATTGATCTTTCCGTTGCATAAAGTCGCGGAAAAATTCAAGCCAAAGGTTCAAGCGAAAATAACGGAATCACGACAATGGCTCTAATTAAATCGAAACCTACCTCGGCAGGCGCGAGGTTTGTAGTAAGGGTAAAGACGGAGGGTTTGCACAAGGGCAAACCGTTTGCAGGGTTGATCGAAAAGCAAACAAAGCATGCGGGCCGCAACAATCAGGGTCGTGTGACCACCCGTCACAAAGGCGGTGGTCATAAGCAGCATTACCGGATTGTGGATTTCAAACGCGACAAACTTGACATCATCGGCAAGATTGAGCGGATTGAATACGATCCTAACCGGACTGCGCATATCGCACTGGTGCTTTACAAGGACGGTGAGCGCCGCTATGTCATCGCTCCGAAAGGTGCCCAGGCCGGGCAAGAAGTGATCTCTTCGGAATTTGCGCCGATCAAGCCCGGCAATTGCCTTCCCATCAGGAATATTCCGGTGGGTTCGCAGATACACTGCGTGGAGCTAAAGCCGGGAAAAGGCGCGCAATTGGCAAGAAGTGCCGGCGCGTCCGTGCAACTGGTCGCCAAAGAAGGTGCCTACGCCACTATCCGCTTGCGCTCCAGTGAAATGAGGAAAGTGCTGATAGACTGCAAAGCGGTAATCGGCGAGGTGTCAAACGCTGAGCATAATCTGGCATCGCTGGGCAAAGCCGGTGCTTCCCGCTGGCGAGGAGTGAGGCCCACTGTCCGTGGCGTGGCCATGAACCCAGTAGACCATCCGCACGGCGGCGGCGAAGGCAGAACTTCCGGCGGCAGGCATCCTGTTTCCCCTTGGGGTACTCCGACAAAGGGATACAAGACGCGCAACAATAAACGGACGGACGACCTTATCGTTCGTGGCCGTAAGCAACGATAAGAGGTAATACCCGTGCCACGTTCAATTAAAAAAGGGCCATTCATCGACCATCATCTGCTAAAGAAAACGTTGGAAGCAGCGCAGTCCGGCGTAAAGAAGCCGATTAAGACATGGTCGCGCCGCTCCATGGTGATTCCGGATATGATTGGCTTGACCTTAGCCATCCACAACGGTAAGCAGCATGTGCCCGTCTTGGTGTCGGATAACATGGTGGGGCACAAGCTGGGGGAATTTGCCCCAACTAGAACCTACAAAGGCCATCAAGCCGACAAGAAAACAAAATAAGTGGCTCGGTAAAATAAGATGGAAACTTCTGCAAAGCTTAGTAATGCCCGCGTATCTCCGCAAAAATGTCGGCTTGTGGCCGACCAGATACGTGGTCTTCATGTAGCCAAGGCTATTGATCTCTTGACGTTCAGCGAAAAGAAATCGGCCAAACTGATCAAAAAAGTACTGGAATCGGCGATAGCGAATGCCGAACATAATGATGGTGCTGATGTGGATGAATTGCGCGTGGCTTCGGTCTACGTGAACGAAGGCCCGTTTCTGAAGAGGATCAAGCCAAGAGCGAAAGGACGGGCCAACAGGATTCTCAAACGGACGTGCCACATAACTGTCAAAGTTTCCGAGCATAAATAAGGGTCTTTACCATGGGTCAAAAAGTACATCCTACTGGAATTAGACTGGGATACATCAAAGACTGGACATCGCGCTGGTATGCGAACAGTCAAAATTATTCCGCCTACTTGTTTAAAGACTTGAAAGTCCGAGAGTTTTTAAAGAAAAAGCTTGGACACGCTTCGATTAGCCGTATCCAGATCAACCGGCCTGCAAATAACGCGCAAATAACCATACACACCGCGCGCCCAGGGCTAGTGATAGGTAAAAAAGGCGAGGATATTGATGCGTTGCGTAAAGAGATTTCCGCAATGATGGGAGTTCCCGTTCAACTCAACGTCGAAGAAATTAGAAAGCCCGAGTTGGATGCGCAATTGGTCGCGGAAGGAGTAGCCCAGCAACTGGAAAAGCGTATCATGTTCCGCCGCGCAATGAAGCGGGCAGTGCAAAACACCATGCGGCTAGGTGCGGAAGGCATCAAGATCAATGTAGGTGGCCGTTTGAACGGGGCTGAAATCGCAAGAAGTGAATGGTATAGGGAAGGCCGGGTGCCTCTCCACACCTTCAGAGCCGACATCGACTACGGTTTTGCCGAGGCTAAAACCACTTATGGCGTCATCGGTGTGAAGGTCTGGATTTTCAAAGGTGAGGTATACCCTGTAATTTCTAGCGAAAGCAAAGCCGCGAGCGCGTCGGAAGCGTAATTTAGGAAACAGCGACATGTTGCAGCCCAAGAGAACAAAATACAGAAAACAAATGAAACTGGACAACCGGGGTCTTGCCCACAAGGGGAGCAAGGTCAGCTTCGGTGAGTTCGGACTGAAATCGTTGGATCGCGGAAGGTTGACTGCCCGGCAGATCGAAGCCGCCAGAAGAACCATTTCCCGTCACGTCAAGCGTGGTGGAAAGATTTGGATTCGCATTTTCCCCGACAAGCCGATCTCGAAAAAGCCTTTGGAAGTCCGCATGGGTAGCGGCAAGGGCAGCGTCGAGTACTGGGTAGCTCAAGTCAAACCCGGCACCATGCTCTATGAGCTTGAGGGCGTGAGTGAAGAGCTGGCACGTGAAGCGTTTCGCCTAGCCGCTGCGAAGCTACCTCTGAAAACAACCTTCTCATATCGTACGGTAATGTAATGAAAGCGAGCGAACTGAGACAAAAAACCGTCCAGGAACTTAAAGAAGTTGAATCTGGGCTACTTCGGGAAAGTTTTAATTTGCACATGCAAAAAGCGACTGGACAATTGAGCAAGCCAGACCAGATAAAAAAAGTACGCCGTGACATTGCCCGGGTGTATACTGTGATGACTGAGAAGGGAGGTCAGGTATGAGCGAAGTCAATAAAACTGTTCGAACCATTACCGGCAAGGTAGTGAGTAATAAAATGAACAAGAGCATATCGGTGGAAGTGGAGCGGCTTGTCCCTCACCCGGTATATGGAAAATACATCAAGCGAACCACAAAATTGATGGCGCATGATGAAGGCAACGAGTGCCAGGAAGGTGACGTAGTTGAAATCAGCGCAAGTCGGCCGTTGTCAAAAAATAAGGTGTGGGTTTTACACAGGATTGTGGAAAAAGCCAGGTGATGCCGTTTTGGCGCAAGCGCAAATCGTGATCGGGAAAAGCGAGTAAAGTTATGATTCAAATGCAAACCTGCCTGGACGTGGCCGACAATAGCGGTGCCCGTCAGGTGATGTGTATAAAAGTGCTGGGTGGTTCGCATCGCAGATATGCGAATATCGGTGATATTATTAAAGTCAGCGTGAAAGATGCGATTCCACGCGGAAGAGTGAAAAAAGGCGAAGTGTACAACGCTGTTGTAGTGAGGACGCGCAAAGGTGTGCGTCGCGCCGATGGTTCGCTGATTCGCTTCGATGGAAACGCCGCCGTCATCCTGAACAACCAGCATCAACCCATCGGGACTCGCATCTTTGGGCCGGTGACGCGTGAACTTCGCTCCGAGAAGTTTATGAAGATCATCTCGCTGGCACCTGAAGTTCTCTAATTGCCGGGGTAATAAAATGCGCAAAATAAAAAAGGGCGATCAAGTCGTTGTGATTGCGGGAAAAGACAAAGGAAAAAAAGGGACGGTTTTGTCGTTTGAAGGCAATGAGCGCCTGATGGTTGAAGGTATAAACCTGGTTCGTAAGCACCAAAAACCCAACCCGAATCGTGGAATCAATGGCGGCATAATTGAAAAGGCAATGCCGATTCATTATTCCAATGTGGCTTTGTTTAATCCGGCGACTAATAAGGCGGATCGTGTCGGCTTTCGATTGCTGGCGGACGGGCGCAAGGTTCGCTATTTCAAGGCGACAAACGAAGTCGTGGATCTTTAATCTGTAAAGTAGCTTCCTATCATGGCCAGATTACAAACATTGTACAAACAAACGATAGTGCCTGAACTGGTGCGCAGATTCGAGTATGCTTCAGTAATGCAAGTGCCTCGCATTGAAAAGATCACCTTGAACATGGGGGTTGGCGAAGCTGTGGCAGATAAAAAAATTCTGCAAAATGCCGTTGAAGACATGCAAAAAATCGCCGGTCAAAAGCCGATTGTGACCTATGCGCGAAAGTCGATAGCAGGCTTCAAAATTAGGGAAGGCATGCCTGTAGGCTGCAAAGTCACCTTGCGACGCGAAAAAATGTATGAGTTTCTAGATCGCCTGATTAGTATAGCTATACCGCGTATACGCGACTTTCGTGGTTTGAACCCGAAAGCGTTTGACGGCAGGGGCAGCTATTCGATGGGAGTCAAAGAGCAGATCATATTTCCGGAAATCGATTATGACAAAATTGACGCTTTGCGCGGCATGGACATAACGATAACTACCACCGCAAACTCGGATGAAGAAGCGCGCGCCCTTCTTGAACAGTTCAAGTTTCCTTTCAGAACCTAAGGAAAAACAATGGCCAAGAAATCAATGAAAGCCAGGGAAGTAAAGAGAACAATTTTAGCTAAAAAGTTCTATGAGCAACGTCTTCAGTTAAAATCGGCGGTTAAAGACGAAAGCCTATCGGACGAACAGCGCCACTTGGCGCAAGAAAAATTGCAGAAGTTGCCTAGAGATTCAGCTGAAGTTCGCGGTAGGAATCGCTGCAATTTGACGGGGCGACCACATGGTTATTACAGGAAGTTTGGTTTGAGCCGCAATAAACTGCGTGAAGCGGTTATGCGTGGTGACGTTCCAGGCGTGACAAAAGCCAGTTGGTGAGAGCTGCTAGCCCCGCACATTAAGATGTCAATACGTGAGCAAAGAGAGAATTTAGTATGAGCATGACCGATCCGTTGGCAGATATGTTTACCCGGATTATCAATGGGCAGGCCGCTGGAAAAAGGGAAGTCACCCTTCCTGCCTCTAAGGTGAAGTTAGCCGTTAGCCAGGTATTGAAGGAAGAAGGCTACATAGAAGACAGTAAGCAAGTTGACGTTGATGGAAAGTCTCAGCTCGTCATTTCTCTAAAGTATTTCAAGGGAGTGCCTGTCATCAGCCAATTGCAGCGGGTTAGCAAGCCGGGCCGAAGAATTTACAAGACTAAAGATGAAATTCCCAGAGTGTTAGGCGGATTGGGAATATCAATTGTCACTACCTCAAAAGGGGTTATGACTGACAAACGTGCTCGTGAACAGGGTCACGGCGGCGAAGTGCTGTGTCTTGTATCATAACGATTCAAGAAAAAGGCTGAACTAAATGTCAAGAGTAGCAAAAATTCCCATTACCTTGCCTAAAGGGGTCGAGGTGAATTTGGTGGGGACGCGCCTGACTGTCAAGGGCGCAAAAGGTACCCTATCCTCTGATCTGCACCCAAGCGTCCAGGTTGAAATCGAGTCAGGGCTGGTTAGAGTCATACCGAACAAAGCAGACAAGACGATAAACGCATTGGCGGGAACAACGCGGGCAAACATCAACAACATGGTCGTTGGCGTGAGTGCGGGATACGAAAGGAAGCTGACACTAGTAGGTGTTGGCTATCGTGCGCAAAGTAAGGGTAATTCCGTCAGCTTGTCACTTGGATACTCGCATCCGGTGGAATACGAAGCGCCTTCGGGAATTACCATCGAAACGCCGACGCAAACAGAAATCCTGGTAAAAGGAATAGACAAGCAGGTGGTCGGGCAAGTGGCGGCTAACATCAGGGCTTATCGGTCACCTGAGCCATATAAAGGCAAAGGAATACGATATTCCGATGAAGAGATTATCAAGAAAGAAGCGAAAAAGAAGTAAGGTGCCGTAATGGATAAAAAATCAGCCAGGCTCAAAAGAGCAGCCAAAACCAGACATGTTATTCGATCCATCGGCATAAATCGATTAACCATTCACAGGACGCCTAGGCATATCTATGCCCAGATATTTACAAGCGATGGCTCGAAAGTGTTGGTGAGCGCCTCTACGTTGCAGGCTGAAATTAAAACAGAGTTGGCAGGCACCGGTAACATCGTGGCTGCCAAGGCAGTAGGCAAAGCGATTGCTGAAAAGGCAAAAGCGGCGGGTATCGAAAAAGTGGCTTTTGACAGGTCGGGGTTTAAGTATCACGGACGTGTGCAAGCCTTGGCGGATGCGGCACGTGAAGCGGGCCTGAGTTTCTAGAGGATCAACATGGCAAATATTTCCGCACAGAACAGTAATTCAGATGGCCTGCAAGAAAAGCTGGTCGCAGTTAGACGAGTCGCCAAAGTCGTCAAAGGTGGTCGACAATTCGGCTTCACCGCATTAACGGTGGTGGGCGATGGAAACGGCAAAGTAGGATACGGGTTGTGCAAAGCCCGTGAAGTGCCGGTCGCTATTCAAAAGTCGATGGAGCAGGCAAGAAAAAACCTACGCCAAGTACACCTAAATGGCGATACCCTGCATTATGCGATAACAGCTAGCACCGGCGCTGCGAAAGTGTATATGCAACCCGCTTCCGACGGAACAGGCATTATCGCTGGTGGAGCCATGCGTGCGGTATTCGAGGTGGTTGGCGTGCACAACGTACTCGCTAAGTGCATTGGTACGAACAACCCTATTAATGTCGTGCGGGCTACAATTAAGGGATTAACTGAAATTAACGATCCAAAGTATGTGGCCGCAAAGAGGGGCAAGACCACTGCGGAATTAGCAGGATATGCGAAATGAGCGCCAAGCAGTTAAAAGTTACACAGATCAAAAGCAAAAATGGCCGTTTAGCCAAGCATAAAGCCTGTTTGCTTGGTTTGGGAATAAGGCGTATGCACCACACCGTCTTGGTGAGTGACACCCCCGAAAATCGTGGAATGATCTCTAAGGTCTACTACATGGTTAGCGTTGAGGAGGTATAGCATGTTTTTAAACACTATCGCGCCTGCGGAAGGCAGCAAAAAAAAGCGAAAAAGAGTCGGTCGTGGGATTGGCTGCACACTGGGTAAAACTTGTGGCAGGGGTCATAAAGGCCAACATGCCCGCGCAGGTGGCTTTCACAAAGTAGGCTTTGAAGGCGGTCAGATGCCGCTGCAAAGAAGACTGCCAAAAGTTGGATTTAAATCAGCTTTGAAGAAGCTTTCGGCGGAAGTCAGGCTTAGCGAATTGAACGCGCTGCAAGTTGACACTATCGACTTGGACGTTCTGAAAGCGGCAAATATCGTTCCTGCCCATACCAAAAAAGCGAAAGTCATTGACTCAGGCTCAATTGGCAAGGCGGTGACATTGAAGGGTATAAAAGCGACTGAAGGCGCAGCCAAGAAAATCGAAAGCGCAGGCGGCAAGATCGAGGTCTAAGTGAATAGCTCAAATCCGGTACTTTCAGATAAATACGGAAGATTGACGGAGCTGCGTCAGCGCCTTCTTTTTGTCCTTGGCGCACTTATCGTATACCGGATCGGAGCGCACATTCCGATTCCAGGCGTAGATCCCCGTGCAATACAAAGTTTATTCCAGCAAGATGGAAAAAACATATTGGACATGGTCAACATGTTCAGCGGTGGTGCGTTAAAGCGTCTCAGTATATTCGCGCTGGGGATCATGCCCTATATTTCCGCTTCGATTATTCTTCAATTGATGGCTGTTGTCATTCCGAAATTGGAGCAGATAAAAAAAGAAGGGGCTTCTGGACAAAAGAAAATTAATCAATATACCCGTTATGCGACGGTGTTATTGGCTAGTTTCCAGGCGGTCGGCGTGGCGATAGCATTGCAGAATCAAACTGCCTCTGGTGTGTCCGTCGTAACCAATCCCGGCATCCATTTTGTTTTCATTACCGCAGTTTCCTTGGTTAGTGGAACAGTTTTCTTGATGTGGCTCGGTGAACAGGTCACGGAGCGGGGCATTGGGAACGGTATTTCAATTATCATTTTTTCAGGTATTGTTGTTGGCTTGCCTTCCGCCATAGGTGGAACTCTTGAGTTGGCAAGAACGGGTGAAATGGGGGCTATAAGCATAATCGCTCTTTTTGCGATAGCATTGGCAGTTACCGCATTTGTTGTTTTTGTCGAGCGTGGTCAACGGCGGATCACTATCAATTATGCCAAACGCCAGGAAGGCCGCAAAATGTATGCTGCGCATAAAAGTTTTTTGCCTCTTAAATTGAATATGTCCGGAGTGATCCCGCCGATTTTCGCTTCCAGCATTATTTTGTTCCCCGCTACCATCGCGAGTTGGTTCGGCAATAATGAGAGCCTCAGTTGGTTGCAGGATGTGGCGACCACACTTTCGCCAGGGCAGCCGTTGTACGTGATTTTCTACGCCACAGCTATCGTCTTTTTCTGCTTTTTTTATGCGGCTATGGTGTTTAATTCAACTGAGACAGCGGAAAATCTCAAGAAATCAGGTGCATTTATTCCTGGAATCAGACCGGGTCAGCAGACTGCTGCTTACGTGGATGGCGTGATGACGCGTCTTACTTTGGCAGGTGCCGTTTACATTACGGTAGTGTGTTTGTTGCCTGAATTTCTCATCGTTTATTGGAATGTGCCATTTTATTTTGGCGGCACATCTCTGTTGATCATTGTCGTAGTCGTTATGGATTTTATGTCGCAAATTCAGACTTATGTTATCTCGCATCAATATGAGGGGCTGATGAAGAAGGCTAATTTGCGGATGAACAAAAGCTAGGTAAGCTTCCGGTCATTGTGTGGAATTTTTTTGAGAGTCGAAGATGAAAGTACGAGCATCAGTGAAAAAAATCTGTCGTAACTGTAAGGTTTTAAAGAGAAAAGGGACTGTGAGGATCATTTGCAAGGATGCCAGGCACAAACAGCGCCAAGGTTGATCTTTTGTTTGATTGGAATTTGTGCTATGATGCGCAATTAGGCATTGGCCCACAGTCTGTTTTGGAGTTTTTTAAATGGCACGTATTTCTGGGATCAACATCCCCGACCATAAGCATCTTGTGATATCACTAACCTCTATTTATGGCATTGGTAGGTCGCGAGCGGCCTACATCTGCGACCAAGTCGGGGTTGCTCCCTCTGTGAAAGTTAAGAGCCTTAGTGAAGCCCAGATCGAACAGATCCGCGAGGTGGTTGCGAAGTTTGTAGTGGAAGGTGATCTCCGGCGCGAAGTTGCCATGAGCATTAAACGATTGATGGACTTGGGTTGTTACCGCGGTCTTCGCCATAGAAGAGGGTTACCAGTTCGCGGTCAAAGAACGAGAACCAATGCGCGTACGCGCAAAGGTCCGCGCCGTCCGATTCGAAAATAATAAAGGTCAATTGAGGTAACAACATGGCAGTAGCAAGTCGCCCTACTAAGCGGATCAAGAAAGACATTTCCGATGGTATCGCATACATTAGCGCTTCCTTCAACAATACTATTATCACCATAACAGACCGCAAGGGGAATGCTCTGTCTTGGGCCACTGCCGGCGCATCCGGGTTTAGGGGGTCGCGTAAAAGCACGCCGTTTGCCGCGCAGGTCGCCGCAGAAAAAGCGGGCTTAGTAGCGAAAGAGTATGGGATAAAAAATCTTGATGTCCGCATTAAAGGCCCCGGCCCAGGAAGAGAGTCGGCAGTGAGATCTTTGAATAATTTAGGGTTCAAGATTACTAATATCATTGATGGCACACCCATCCCCCATAATGGTTGCCGTCCGCCTAAAAAGCGCAGAGTTTGATTTCTGGAGATTTGTAAATGGCAAGATACATAGGTCCTAAGTGTAAGCTTAGTAGAAGAGAAGGAACCGATCTTTTCCTTAAAGCGCGGGGCAAATCTCTGGAGTCGAAATGTAAGCTCGACCAGCAGCCTGGGCAACATGGTTCAAAGCGTGGACGGCTCTCCGATTACGCGGTTCAGTTGCGTGAAAAACAGAAAATGCGCCGCATTTATGGCGTATTGGAGCGCCAGTTCAGAAATTATTACGCGACCGCCGCGCAAAAGAAAGGTTCCACGGGTGAAAATCTGTTGGCTTTGCTTGAGTCGCGATTGGATAATGTCGTATATCGCATGGGGTTCGCTTCAACTAGATCCGAAGCACGACAACTGGTGAGCCATAAAGCCATTTTGGTGAATGGAAAAGTCCTCAACATCGCTTCATATCAAGTCCGTGGTGGTGATGTTGTCAGTATACGCGACAAAGCCAAAGACCAGCAGCGCGTAAAGGATGCTCTGCAAGTTTCTGAGCAATATGGATTTCCCTCCTGGGTTGAGGTTGATGTAAAGCAGATGCGTGGAACCTTTAAATCTACCCCGGAGCGGAGCGAGCTAGGTTCAGACATCAACGAGCAGTTGGTTGTCGAGTTGTACTCAAAATAATTTTTGAAGGTTACTTGATGCAAAGTTATCTTGCCGACCTGATCAAGCCTCGTCTGGTAGATGTAAACCCGATAGACAAGAATACCGCTCGAATTGTTATCGAGCCTCTGGAAAGAGGTTTTGGCCACACCTTGGGAAATGCGCTCAGACGAGTTTTGCTTTCAACTATCCCGGGGTGTGCTGTAACCAATGTTGTCATTGAAGGCGTTCTTCATGAATACTCTACCATAGAAGGTGTTCAAGAAGATGTGATAGATATTCTTCTAAATCTGAAGAATTTGTCCATCAATATTGCCAATGGCAATTCCGCAGTGTTGACACTTGGCAAGTCAGGCCCCGGAACAGTTGTTGCTGGAGACATCCAGTTGACCCATGATGTTGAAATCATGAATCCTGGCTTAGTCATTGCAAATATGACATCCAGTGGCAAGCTGAATATGACCTTGACAGTAGAGAAGGGAAGAGGCTACCAGCCGGTTGTGCAGCGTTTGGCTAGTGGCTCGGATGCTCCCGTTGGAACATTGCACTTGGATGCGTCTTTTAGTCCAATTCGCAAGGTTTCTTATGTTGTCGAGTCAGCCCGGGTCGAACAGCGCACCGATTTGGATAAACTCATTATTGAGTTAGAAACCAATGGTACTATTGATCCGCAGGAAGCGGTGAGTTTAGCTGCGTCTATTCTGAACGAACACTTGTCTGTGTTTTTCGATTTCAAAGGCGATCACGGGGTCTTCCCCGCCCAACCTCCGAAGCAGACCTATGATCCGCTGTTGCTTCGCCCGGTCGATGACTTGGAATTGACGGTTCGTTCGGCCAACTGCTTAAAGGCTGAGAACATTTTTTACATAGGCGATCTAATCCAGCGAACTGAAGTTGATTTGTTGAAGACGCCTAACCTGGGGAAAAAGTCGCTAACTGAAATTAAAGACGTGTTAGCCACTAAAGGTCTTTCTCTTGGTATGCGGCTGGACAATTGGCCGCCGGAAGGGCTGAAAAAAGATTAATATCCAAGAAAGTCAACAGAGAACTTAGGACAGTACAATGCGCCACGCAAAATCCGGTCGGAAATTCAACATGAACAGTAGCCATAGGAAGGCATTGTTCCGTAGCATGACAGTTTCGCTCTTCCAGAACGAGATTATTAAGACAACCTTGCCCAAGGCAAAGGAGATTCGCCGGTACGCCGAGCCACTGATCACTTTGTCGAAGGTTGATTCCCTTGCCGGAAAGCGTTTGGCTTTCAGCCGCCTCAGGGATCGTGGCGTGGTTCTTAAACTGTTCAATGAGCTAGGGCCGCGGTATGCGAACCGCCCCGGCGGTTATCTTCGCGTACTCAAATGCGGATACCGCGCGGGTGATTCCGCTCCGATGGCTTACGTTGAGTTGGTTGACCGCCCCGGGCAGGGTGAATAAGCTTTACTGGCTTATCGGGTGAGTAGCCTTAATTGACAAAAGGCGGTCCGGAGATAACCGGACCGCTTTTTTTTTTGCCCGTTCCTGCGGTTTAGGGAGGCGTCGGCTAATCCATGCTTCGTTCATTCAAAACCCAGCTGCTGGAGGGGCGCAGGCGCAAGTTTTTGGCGGATGTCGGCCGTAAGCGCTCCTGCCCGTTCATTTGGCTGGCGACTATTTGTCACCCTCCAGAGCTAATATAATAACGCTGGGTCGCCAGAGAACTTTTTATTTCCAACCCTAGAGTACAACCATGACAGATCTATCACATTACAGAAACATTGGCATATTTGCTCACGTGGACGCCGGTAAGACAACGACCACTGAGCGGATTTTGAAGCTCACCGGCAAGATCCATAAGATCGGCGAGGTGCATGACGGCGCGGCGACGACGGACTTCATGGAGCAGGAGCAAGAGCGGGGCATCACCATCCAGTCTGCCGCGACGACCTGTTTCTGGAAAGACCACCGCTTCAACATCATCGACACCCCAGGACATGTTGACTTCACCATTGAGGTTTACCGTTCTTTGAAAGTCCTCGATGGCGGCATCGGCGTGTTTTGTGGTTCCGGGGGCGTCGAACCGCAATCGGAAACCAACTGGCGCTATGCCAACGATTCCAAGGTCGCTCGTGTCATCTATGTCAACAAGTTGGATCGCACCGGTGCCGACTTTTTCCGCGTCATCAACCAGGTCAAGGAAGTGCTGGCCGCGAAGCCTTTGGTCATGACTTTGCCTATCGGTCGGGAAGACGAGTTTGTGGGTGTTGTGGACTTGCTGACCCGTAAAGCTTGGATCTGGGACAATTCTGGCGATCCGATGAATTATGAGATCAAGGACGTTCCTGCCGACATGGAGAAGGATGTCGAGACCTGGCGCGAACAACTGATCGAAGAAGTGGTCGATCAGGACGATGAGGTCATGGAAAAGTACCTTGAAGGCGAGATGCCGGATATCGACACGATTAAGCGCTGCATACGGAAGGGCACCATCAAGATGGACTTTTTCCCGACTTATTGCGGTTCCTCTTTCAAAAACAAAGGCGTGCAGTTGGTGCTTGACGCCGTCGTGGATTATTTGCCGAATCCGACGGAAGTCAATCCGCAGCCTGAAGTTGACCTGGAAGGCCATCCGACCGGCAGTTTTGCCATCGTCGATGCCAACCGGCCGTTGCGCGCATTGGCGTTTAAAATTATGGATGACCGTTTTGGCGCATTGACCTTTTTGCGCATTTATTCCGGCAAGTTGGAGAAAGGCACTAGCGTGCTGAATACCTACACCGGCAAAACCGAGCGCATTGGGCGCATTGTGGAAATGCATGCCAATTCGCGCGCGGAAGTGGATTCCGCCCAGGCAGGTGATATTGTTGCGGTTTTGGGCATGAAGAATGTCCAGACTGGGCACACGCTATGCGATCCGGATCGGCCCGCGACTTTGGAGCCGATGGTTTTCCCCGCGCCGGTCATTTCGCTGGCCATTTCGCCCAAAGACAAAGCGGCCAACGAGAAAATGGGCGTCGCCTTGGGCAAAATGGTCCAGGAAGATCCCTCTTTCCATGTCGAGACCGACCAGGAAAGCGGCGAAACCATTCTCAAGGGCATGGGCGAATTGCACCTGGACATTAAGGTGGACATTCTCAAGCGTACCCATGGCGTCGAGGTGGTTGTCGGCAAGCCGCAGGTGGCTTACCGCGAGACGATCACGAAAAGCGTCGAGGACAGTTACACCCACAAGAAGCAAACGGGTGGTTCTGGCCAGTACGCCAAGATTGATTACATCATCGAGCCGGGCGAGCCGGGCAGCGGCTTTGTTTTTGAATCCGCCGTGACGGGTGGCAACGTGCCAAGGGAATATTGGCCGGCGGTCGACAAGGGTTTCAAGAGCATGTTGGACAAGGGCGTGCTGGCCGGTTTCCCCTGTTTGGATTTCAAGGTCATCTTGACGGACGGCGGCTTCCACGCGGTGGACTCTTCGGCCATCGCCTTTGAAATCGCAGCCAAGGCGGCGTTTCGCCAGACCATTCCGAAGGCTGCGCCACAGTTGATGGAGCCTATCATGAAGGTCGACACGTTCACCCCGGAAGCCCATGTCGGCGATGTGATCGGCGACCTTAACCGCCGCCGCGGTATGATCAAGTCGCAAGAGCCAGGCCCCACAGGCGTTCGCATCAAGTCGGAGGTGCCGTTGTCTGAAATGTTCGGTTATATCGGCCATCTGCGCACGATGACCTCAGGCCGCGGCCAGTTTTCCATGGAATTCTCGCACTATATGCCGTGCCCGAAAAACGTGGCCGACACGGTCATCAAGGAAGTGAACGAGCGGAACAGCGATAAGAAATAAGCAGGCGACCAAGCCGGGTGGTGTTTCCGTCCGGCTTGGCCTGGCCAAGGATTGCGAGTGTGCAACCATGCAACGGTCAAGTTTGAGTATGGACAATTTGTTCGCGGATATTCCTGCCGAATTGCGCGAGAGTGTCACCCGTTCATGGGCCGAGTTTGCCGGCCACGCTTCCGCGTTTGAATTTATCGACAAGTCCCAAGAGCAGGCTTTTTATGCTTCGCTGGGCAAGGTTTGGGCGGCCAGCCCCTTTGTGGCCGGGCAATGTCTGCGCAGGCCGCAGGCAATTGCCTCGCTGTTAAAGGCTGGCCGCTTCTTTACGGCGGCTCCCTCTGCGTTTTATCGGGAGACGCTAGCCGGTTTTTTGGCTTTTGCCGCCACGGAAAACGAGTTGATGGAGGGGTTGCGCCGTTTCCGGAATAGGGAAATGGTGAGAATCGCCTGGCGCGACATAGCCGGCTGGGCGGATTTGGAGGAGACCCTGGCGGATCTCACGTATCTGGCGGAGGCGTGCATCGCCGAGACGCTGGAATATTTGTTCGGCCAGGCTTGCCAGGCGCGCGGCACGCCGCTCAACCAGGCGGGCGAGCCCCAGCGCCTGGTGGTTTTAGGGATGGGCAAGCTGGGTGCGTGGGAGCTGAACTATTCTTCTGATATCGATCTGATTTTTGCCTATGAAGACGATGGCGTTTTGCCGGACAAGAAGTCGACGGCCTATGCGGAATTTTATGGCCGTCTAGCGCGCGCCCTGGTCAAAGCGCTGGATTCGGTGACGGCGGACGGATTTGTGTTCCGGGTGGATACGCGTCTTCGCCCGTTTGGCGAAAGCGGGCCGTTGGTGATGAATTTCGACGGCATCGAGCAGTATTACCATGGCCAGGCCCGCGAATGGGAGCGTTACGCCATGGTCAAGGCGCGGGTAGTGGCCGGCGACGCCGCCGCCGGGGAACGCTTGCAGGCTATCTTGACGCCTTTTGTTTACCGGCGCTATCTGGATTTTCGCGCCTTCGGGGAGTTGCGCGAGCTTAAAGCCAAAATCACCCAGGAATTGCTGCGCAGGGATCGCATGGACAATGTCAAACTCGGCCCCGGCGGGATACGGGAGATTGAATTCATCGGCCAGGCGTTTCAACTGATCCGCGGCGGCCAGGAAAAGCGCCTGCGGGAGCGGGGCATCCTCAAAATTCTCAGGCTCATCGGCGAGCTGGGCTATTTGCCGGGCGAGCTTGTCGGCAAGCTGCAAGCGGCTTACCGCTTCCTGCGCCTGGTGGAAAACCGGATCCAGCAATACGCCGACCAGCAAACCCACGATTTGCCTGTTGGCGAGGCGCAGCGCATGAGTTTGGCGTTTGCTTTTGGGTTCGCCGACTGGGATAGCTTCAAAGGGCGCTTGGACGAGGTGCGCGCCGAGGTGCATGGTTTGTTCGGCCAGGTGATCGAATCGCCGCAGACCACCCTCGGCGCCGTGGCGGCGGTGGATTGGGTCGAAGTGGACCAGGCGTCGATGCCCGGTTTGTTGGCGGCCATGGGGTGGCGGGAAGCCGAGGCGGTCGTCGCGATGCTGGCCGATTTTCAAGAATGCCATGCCATACGCCGCATCACGTCACGGGGCGCGCGGGAGCTCAACCGGGTCATGCCGCTGTTGCTGCGCGCGACGGCGGGGCTGGACAACGCGGCGGAGACTTTGGGGCGCATCCTCAAGCTGTTGGAGGCCATCGCCGGGCGGAATGTCTATTTCACCTTGCTGGCGGAGCATCCTCTGGCTTTGTCGCAACTGGTCAAGCTGGCGTCGGCCAGTTCTTGGATCGTCAACCACATCGCCCGTTTTCCGTTGCTGCTGGACGAGTTGCTGGAACCGCGCAGCCTTTACGCGCCGCTTAGCCGCGAGCAACTGCGCGGGGAGTTGGTCCGGTGCCTGCGGGCGGTCGACAGCGACGACTTGGAGCAGTTGATGACCGCTTTGCGCCAATTCAAGCAGGCCCAAGTGCTGAGGATCGCCGCCGCTGACATCGTGGGCGCGATTCCGATCATGGTGGTCAGCGATTATCTCACGTGGCTGGCGGAGACCCTGGTCGCCGGGGTGCTGGAGCAGGCTTGGCGGCTGACGGCGCAACGCCACGGGACGCCGCCGGGCGCGGCGCCGGGGGAGGTGAAGGGCTTCGGCGTCGTCGCTTATGGCAAGATGGGCGGTTTGGAGTTGAGCTACGCGTCCGATCTGGATTTGGTGTTTCTATACGGCGGCGTCGAGGATGCGGCCCTGACCGGCGGCGAGAGCCCGATCCCCTGCGCGCAGTTCTACGCCCGGGTGGTCAAGCGCATGATTGCGATATTGACCACGCAGAGCCTGGCCGGCATGCTGTACGACATCGACCTGCGTCTTCGCCCCAACGGGAATTCCGGGCTTCTGGTCAGCAGTCTGGATGCTTATGAGACGTACCAAATGGACAGCGCCTGGGTCTGGGAGCAACAGGCCCTGGTGCGGGCGCGTTTCATCGCCGGCGACCCGGCGGTTGGCGAGGGTTTCGCCGCCATCCGCAGGCGCTCTCTGGGGCGGGCGCGCGAAATAGAGCCCTTGCGCGGCGAAGTGCGGCAGATGCGCGACAAAATGCGGGAAAGCCTGGAAGCCAAGGCACCCGGCCTGTTCGATCTCAAGCAGGCGCGGGGCGGTATTGCGGATATTGAGTTTATAGTACAATTCGGGGTTTTATCGGGCGCTCACGATCACGGCGGCCTGCTGCAATGGCCTGATGTGGTCCGCCTGCTGGAATCCCTGCGCGGCGCCGGTTTTCTCAACGCGGAGGAGGCGGCTTTGCTGAAGCAGGCGTATTGCCTCTATCGCGAGCATACGCACCGGGCGGCGCTGCTCGGGCGGCCCGCGCTGGCGGCGGAAAAGGAATTTTCCGCCATCCGTCCCCGCGTCCAGTCCATCTGGCGTGAAAAGATGGAACCCCACGCGCCCCCCTTATAATTCACACCTACGAAGCGGAGAAACAACGATGGCGATGCACGACCGAGATGGCGTCATCTGGCTGGACGGCGAATGGTTGCCTTGGCGCGAGGCCAAGACCCACGTACTGACCCACACCCTGCACTATGGTTGCGGCGTGTTCGAGGGCGTGCGGGCTTACCGGGCCGAAAAGGGCACGGCGATTTTCCGCCTGCGCGATCACACCGACCGGTTGTTCCGCTCGGCGCACATCATGAACATGAAAATGCCCTTCGACAAGGACACGCTGGACCAGGCCCAGCTCGAAGCGGTGAAGCGAAACGGGCTGCCCAGCGCCTATTTGCGCCCGATGTGCTTTTACGGCTCGGAAGGCATGGGCTTGCACGCTTCCAAGTTGAAGGTGCATGTCATGGTCGCGGCCTGGGAATGGAACAGCTACCTGGGCGACGAGGGCATTAAAAACGGCATCAAAGTGCGCACTTCCTCGTATACGCGCAACCACGTCAACAGCGTGATGTGCAAGGCGAAGGCCAACGGCAACTATGTCAATTCCATCCTGGCCGTGCAAGAGGCCGTGGCCTGCGGCTGCGACGAGGCTTTGCTGCTGGACCACGAAGGCTATGTCGCCGAAGGCAGTGGCGAGAATATCTTCATTGTCCGCCGGGGCAAGATCTACACGCCCGACCTCACGTCGGCGCTGGAAGGCATCACCCGCGAAACGGTGATGGCCATCGCCCGCGAGCAAGGCTACGAAGTGGCGGAAAAGCGCATCACCCGCGACGAAGTGTACGTGGCCGACGAGGCGTTTTTCACCGGCACGGCGGCGGAAGTCACGCCCATCCGCGAGCTGGACGGGCGGGTCATCGGCAATGGCGGGCGCGGCCCCGTCACCGAGAAGCTCCAGGCCCTGTATTTCGACTATGTCCATGGCCGCGCGGCCGACCATGGGGATTGGTTGAGCTACGTCGGCTAAGGGGCGAAACCGCTGGCCATGCGGCTGGACGCCCAACACTGCCAGGCGCTCGCCGCGCGCGGCCTGAATGTCGCGGAAGGCGTTTTCCTGGCGGGGTCGTTTTGGTTCGAGCCGCCGGTCCGGATTTGGGCCGGGGCCAGCTTGAGCGACTGCAAGATTGGTGCGTTTTCCTATCTGTCCCCCAGGGTCAGCCTGCATAAAACAGAGATTGGGCGCTATTGCTCGATAGGCGACGGCGTCGCCGTGCTCTCCGACCACCCGACCGCCTGGCTGACCACCTCGCCAGTGGCTTACCAGGCGATATTCGGCCCGCCTTTCCGGCAAGGCGATTATCCGCTGATGGGGAAATTCGAGCGCCTGTCGCCGGTCAAAATCGGCCATGACGTGTGGATAGGGGCCGGCGTCAAAATCAAAGGCGGCGTCGCCATCGGCGACGGGGCCGTGGTCGGCGCGGGGGCCGTGGTCACGCGCGATGTCGAGCCTTACACGATTGTGGGCGGCGTACCGGCCAGGCCCATCCGCATGCGTTTCGAGCCGGCGCTGGCCGACGCCGTCCGCCAAGCCAACTGGCACCAATACGACCTTTCCAGCCTGGCCTTGCCGTTTGACGAGCCTCTACAGGCGCTTGAGGCCATCGCCCGGCTGGCCGGGGCGGGGCGGTTGGCGCCTTATTCCCCGCGCTGGATTTCCGTCAGTTAGCGCCGCTGGGCGAGCCCAATCGAGCCTTTAAATGGGCTACTTCCGCTTCGAGCCGTGCGACTTTCGCTTGCAATTGATATTCTGTTTCCATCACGAATGAATCCCACACATTGGGCGGCAAGGCAAACCGGCCTAATAAGTGGCGCTGTTCCTGGGCCAGGTAAAAGCGGTTGACGCCGTCGAAATAGGCCATCCAATAATTGGCCGATAGCAGGTAGGGCTCCCAGGCGTGGTGCGCGGGGGTTTGGCAGCCCGGCAGGACCGCCTCCAACACAACTACCCAGGGCCGGTGCAAATGCAAATCCAAGCCTCTCAGCACCTGGTGCTCCATGCCTTCCACGTCAATGGATAATAAATGCAAGGGGCGTTGGGGCAGATATTGCGCAATGACTTGGTTGAGCGTCAGCACGGGCACCTGGACGGTACGCGCAGGTTGTATGCCTTGTTCTTGCCAGTAGGATAGGGTATCGGCTGATCCGCTGGCAAATAGCAGGGACTCCTCGAACACCTGGAGCGACAACTGCCCGGTTTGTTCGCCGATGGCCACGTTAAGCGACACATCGCCTGGGCGAAGTTGTTGCCACAGGTGTTGATAATAGGGCAGCGGCTCTATCGCCACGCCGCGCCAGCCTTTTTGATAGAGCGCGAAGGTGTTGCTGTCATCGACCGGGGCCGAAGCGCCCACATCGACATAGCAGCCGTCCGCCACATCGGAAAATACCCGTTGCAAGATGACGTCTTCAAAGTTGCGGGTGTAACAAATCATTATGACTGAAACTCTTCAAGGTAAAGTTCGGTTGCCTCGCTCAAATCGGCTTGAACCTGTTCTTGGCGTCCTCTGCGAACCGCTTTGTGAACTGCAAGAGTTCTTCCAGCGCATTTTCAACTGACCCATAGGTGCCTTGCGCGCCAAGATCAAACGCATCGTCGAACCAGCCGATGTCACGCAGTTCATCCGGCACATTGTAATCACACTTCACGTAGATGCCATATAGCGCTTTTGCCAGCGCTCTGCCGTAGCTTGGATTCACGACCAGCTTTTCATGGGCAAGACCCAGGACGGAGGGCAGCACTTCAATCGTGGAGACATGCTCAGACAACGACTCAAGCACATGCAAAACATCAAGGGGGTGCGCTTTGTGCATGGATGAGATTTCAATAAAGGCATCATCTGGCACCGCCGATTCCGCGATTACTGAGTCAGACCACGACACGACATCGCCAACACAAGCGGCTCCGAGCCGCAATGCTTCGCGGAGATAAGCCGCCTCGTTTTGGATGTCTCTCATGAGCGCTAACCTTGTCTTTGACATCATTCAATGCCCTGGCCTCTATTAGGCGTCGCTGCTGTTGATCTTTTTGCTGTTTGCCACCGTCAACTCAAACTGCCCCCTGGTCCCGTCCCGCAGCAACACCCGGAACCGCTCCACTTCATTGGCCGGTAGGGAGGCGGTGATCTTGACGCCCTTGTCGTTGTAGTCTTCGGCGCGGTTTTCGGCGGCGCAGGCGTCCAGGGCTCGGTAGAGGGCGCTGATATGCTCGAAACCGGTTTCCACCCTGACCGCCACGCGCGGCGATTCGACTTGCCGCTCCGCCGTGCGCAGCGCCTCGGCGGCGGTGCCGCCGTAGGCGCGCATCAGCCCGCCAGCGCCCAGCTTGGTGCCGCCGAAATAGCGGATGACGCCGACCACGACATGGTCTAGATCCTGGCCTTCGATGGCCCGCAGGATCGGCTGGCCGGCGGTGCCGCCGGGCTCGCCGCCGTCGCTGAAGCGGTATTGGCCGCCGATGCGGTAGGCCCAGCACAGGTGCGAGGCGTCTTGGTGGCGGGCCATGACGGCGCGGAGGAATTCAAACGCGTCGGTTTGCGATTCGGCCCGCGAGGCGTAGGCGATGAAGACCGATTCCTTGACGGTTTCCTGGTGCGTGGCGATGTCTTTGAGGGTGGTGAACGCTTTCATAGGTCTGAGCGCGCTTGGCCGGGACGCTTGACGCCCTCTCCCCCGGCAGGAGAAGGGAGTGAGAATCTGGCTTCCCGCCATTGCCCGGGGGCGAGCCCGTCCAGCGTCCATTCGCCGATGCGATAGCGGATCAGACGCAGCGTCGGCAGGCCCACCGCCGCCGTCATGCGGCGGACTTGGCGGTTGCGGCCTTCGCGCAGGGTCAGTTCGATCCAGGCGGTCGGGATCGCGGCGCGGTGGCGGATCGGTGGGTCGCGGGGCCACAAGCCTTCCGGCGCGTCGATTAGCCGGGCTTGGGCGGGCCGGGTGGGGCCGTCGTTGAGGGTGACGCCGTGGCGCAGTTGTTCCAGCGCGGCTTCGCCGGGGATGCCCTCGACTTGCGCCCAGTAAGTCTTCGGCATTTTGTGGCGCGGGTCGGCGACGCGGGCTTGGAGCTTGCCGTCGTCGGTCAGCAGCAGCAAGCCTTCGCTGTCCAGATCCAGCCGGCCGGCGACATACACGCCGGGCAGCGGGATGTAGCCGGCCAGCGTGGGGCGGTTTTCTCCCCGGTCGGTGAACTGGGTCAGCACGCCGTAGGGTTTGTTGAACAGGATCAGCCTCGGCATGGCCTTGCCTTGGGTGTTCCGGGGGCGGGCGGTTGGCCGCTGATAATTCGGCCCTGGCCCGGCGCTTTGGTTACAATAGGGACTTTCATCAGGCCATTTTACATGACTTACGACGACAAGCCGAAACCGCGCTTTCCGCGCACCCCGCCCGCTGCGCGCCATGAAGAAGGCGCGCCGCGCCGTTCCGAGACTCCCGCCCCGCCGGGCTCCGACCCGCATGACAAGCTCGCGAAGATCGCCGGCCTGCAAGCGGTCACGGCCTTGTTCAACCGCGATCCCGAGCGCGTCATCCGGCTGTATTATGACGAAAAAATGAAAAAGGCCGTGGGTGATTTTTGCGCCGAAATGGCGAAGCGGCAGCGGCCCTACCGCCTGGTGGAAGACAGCGAGTTGCAGAAAATCGCAGGCACCGTGCTGCACGGCGGGGTGGTCGCCGCGGCGTTGCCGCGCGTGGTGAAGGATTTCGATTTGGATTTGGCCAGGGAGTGGGCCCAGGCCTCCGAGCCGGTGGTGGTTTTGGACCGGGTGGGCAACCCGCACAATCTGGGCGCCATCGCGCGGACGCTGGCTTATTTTGGCCTGAAGTATCTGCTCATCTCCGACCATCCGGGGCAGGCGGGCCTGTCCGACGCGGCGCACCGGGTCGCCGAGGGCGGACTGGAATATGTCGAGGTTTACCGGGTCAGCCAGTTGCCGAAGGCGCTGCGCCAGTTGCGGGAGTTCTACCGGGTGGCGGGGACGACCTTGCGCGGCCACGCGGTGGATCTGGCGGGCTTGGCCGACGATCCCAGGCCCTTGGCCCTGGTGCTGGGCAACGAGGAGGACGGCTTGTCCGCGGAGACCTTGAGCGCCTGCGAGGTGGCGGTGATTATCCAGGGGGCGGGGCGGGTGCAGTCGCTGAATGTGTCGGCCACCGCCGCCATTTTGATCCACCAGATGGCGGCGAAGCGTCCGGCCTTGGGCGCGAGGAAGCCGCCCGCCGCCGCCGGCAAGAGCCGGCAGGGGTCGCCCCGGCAGCATCCGCGGCGCGGCTAAGGGGCGGCGCGGCCTTGGCGGTCAGAGCAGGTTGGCCACCAGCGAGCCGAGCACGAAGGACAGCAGCAGGGCGAGCGGAATGCCCAGCAACACGAAGGCGACCATGGCGACGACTTTGTCGGCAAAGCCGAGGGAGTTCCACCAGTTGAAGAACGCCGCCCGCGCGCTGTCGCAGACTTGCGTCCAGGCGTTTCGGTAAACCGCGCCGAGCTCGCTTTTCTTGGCTTGGGCTTTCTTGTAGACGGTGATGGCCTTGCGCGACAGCAGGTAGAGCGCCACCAGGAACAGCACAAAGCCGGTGTAGGCGGTGGCGATGGACGCGAAGCCGGGGTTCAGGCGTACCACGGTCTCAAAAAACGTGTCAAGCGTTTTCTCGGCGATTTCCAAGCCCAATGGCACGGCTTCCACCAGCATGTCCCAGACGATTTCGTAGTTCATCGCTAGCAGGGTGACGGCGGCGACGGCCAAGGCGGCCCACAGCAGCCCCTTGAGCAGGATCAGCACGGGGTTGTTGGCCCAGAGGGCGCGGAGGGTCGGCCGGGGGGCAAGGTTTTCGCCTTTCGGCGCGTCAGGTGATGTGCTCATCGGTACACCATAAAAAAGTGGGTTTGAAACCTCCCTTTTCCAGGGGGGCGTTGACAAGGCAAAGCGCATGCGCCGCTCCCCGGGGCGGGGGTGCCCGGCATGGCTTGTGGCGCCGCAAGCCCCCAGTTTACCAGCGCTGGCTCTGATTCAAAATATAAACGCGCTCAAGGCAGCAAGCGCATCGCGCATTGGGCGGCGCCAAGCAGGCCGGCGTCCTGGTTCAGCGCGACTCTCACCGACAGTGTCCCCATCCACTCGGCAAAGCGGCCCTTGCTGCGGAAGCTCGCCAGAAAGTCGCCGTTGGTCATGGCCGGCAGTATTTTTGATGCGACCCCGCCGCCGATCAGCACGCCGCCATGGGCCAGCGTCTTCAAGGCGCAGTTGCCCGCCTCCGCGCCGAAGACGCGGACGAAAAGCCTGAGGCTTTCGATGCACAGGGGATCGTCCTTGTCCAAGGCGAATTCGCCGACAAGCTTCCCCGGGTCGTGGCCGGCCTGCAGCGCCTCGTGGAATTCGGCGGACTCCGCCGCGACGCCTTCCTCGCGCAGATATTGATAGACGTTGAACAGCCCCGGGCCGGACAGGATGCGTTCGTAGCTGACATGCCCGCCGAATTTGGCGCGCAGCCAACGCAGCAAGCCTTCCTGCTCCCGCGAATTGGGCGCGAAATCGGCATGGCCGCCTTCGGTGGCGATGGCGTGGTGGGTCTGGCCGTCCCAATACAGGATCGCTTCTCCGCAGCCGGTGCCCGCGGCGATGACGGCGATGTTGCCGGCGCGGGGCTGGGCGCCGGGGTTCAACTCCACCCATTCTGTGGCGGGCAGCCGCGCAAGCCCCAAGGCCATGGCCTGGAGGTCGTTCAGCAAGCGCAGGGCGGGAATGCCGGTGCGCTCGGCCAGCGCGGCTTCATCAATGACCCAGGGCAGGTTGGTCGTCAGGCAGCGCCCGTCGGCGACCGGGCCTGCGACGCCGAAACAGGCGGCGGCCGGCCGCCGCTCGCCCGATCCGCCGATGAAGTCCGCCACGATGCCTTCGAGGCCGTCATAGTGCGTGCTGCGGTAGGTGTGGTCGCGCACATGCAGAACCCCCTCCTCGGTTTGCTCATAGAGCGCCAATTTGGTTTTAGTCCCGCCGATATCCCCGGCCAGCAGTAAAGCGCCAGTCCCCATTGCTTATGCCCCTTGTCAGTGCTTGGAATAGTCGTTGAATATTTTGCCGTTGCCTTGCTTGTCGAAGCGGATGACCTGGAAGCTCCCCTTCGCGCCGCCGGCCTCCATGCCCGGCGAGTCTACCGGCATGCCCGGCGCGGCCAGTCCCGCCGCCGGCGTCTTGGCTTTTAACAGCTTTTTCACATCCCCGGCCGGCACGTGCCCTTCCACCACGTAGCCGTCCACCAGCGCCGTGTGGCAGGATTGCAAGGCTTGCGGGACGCCCAGTTTTTGTTTGACGGCGGGCATGTCTTCGGACGGGAGATCTTTGACCGTGAAGCCGTGTTTTTGCATATGCGCCATCCATTTCTCGCAGCAACTGCAGGTCGGGCTGCGGTAGACGGTGATTTCTTTGGGCGAGCCCAAGGCGGGCGTGGGCTGGTCCCACACGCTGCCTTCCGCGCAGGCGGTTTGCGCCAAGGCGGACAACAAGCACAATAAGGGGGTTTTTTTCAAAGCGGTTTCCTTGAATCTTCAATAGTTTTGGGCGGTCAGACGGAAGGCCTGGGTTCGCCGAACAGCGTGGCGACCACCGTGCGCGCGCCCCCGCGTTCGCGGTGTTCGCCCAGGTAGATGCCTTGCCAGGTGCCTAGCAGCAGCCGGCCTTCGCCGATGGGCACCGTAAGCCCTGAGCCCAGCATCGAGGATTTTACATGCCCGGGCATGTCGTCCGCCCCCTCGTCGCGGTGGATGAAATGCGGCGCGCCGTCGGGCACCAGGCGGCGTAAATGGTTTTCCAGATCGGCGCGCACGTCCGGGTCGGCGTTTTCATTGATGAGCAGGGAGGCGGAAGTGTGTTGGATGAAAAAATGCGCCAGGCCCACCCGCAAACGCGCAAGTTCGGGCAACTGCGCCAGCAGTTCGGCGGTGACGAGATGGAAGCCGCGCGGACGGGCTTTAAGCAAAATCTGGCGTTGAATCCACATGGCTTGTTCAAACAGTTGGACGCTGATGCTAGGCTGCCTACCGTACCATAAACCCCGCTTTGGCCCAAGCCGGGCGAAGCCAGCCCTGCTTGGCCCGGACGCTCCGGCGTCGTTGCGCGAAACCGCCTTTCCGCTGACAATGCCGCGAAGATTTCAAGGAAATGATCCGATGCCGCCCGCCAGCCCCCGCGTGTTCATCAGCTACAGCCACGACAGCCGCGCCCATTGCGGCCAAGTCTTGGCGCTCGCCCAGCAACTGCGCCGCGACGGGATCAGTGCCGAACTCGACCAATTCCACGAAAACGAACCGCTGCACTGGCCGCGCTGGTGCGAGGAGCAGATGCGGCCTGAAAACGCCGACTTCGTGCTGTGCGTCTGCACGGCGGAATACGCCCGCCGCGTCGAAGGCCGGGTGCCCGCCGATGTCGGCAAGGGCGTGTTTTGGGAAGGCACGCTGATCTACAGCGAGCTATACGACGCCAAAGGCAACCCGCGTTGTGTGCCGGTGCTGCTAGTCGGGGCCAAGGACACCGACATTCCGCGCGTGTTGAAAAATCAGACTTGGCGCCGCCTCGACCGCCTCGGCCTGGACGACCCCGAATCCGGCTACGCCAAACTCTACCGGCTGCTGACCCGGCAGCCCGGCGTCCAAGCCGAGGCCGTCGGGGCGCCGGCGCGTCTGCCGCCCTTGCCGGAAGCCCAGCCGAAGACGGATTTCATGGCCTTGATCGGGCAGATCCACGCCGAGCAACTCGACCACGAACGCAAATCGAAGCGCCGCCACTGGCTGCTGGTCGCGCTCACCCTCATGGTTTTGGCCGGCCTGGCCGCGGCGGTTTGGCAAACGCAAAGCCTGCGCCAGCAAACCCAGCGACAAGCCCAACAACAGCAAGAGGCCAACGCCGACACTCGCGCCAAGCTGGAGGAAATCATCGCCGCCACCCGGCAGCCGACCGGCCCGCGCGACAACCTCAGCCCAGAGCAACGCTACGCGCAAGCCTTGCAGGAAGTCGCCGCCAAGCACCAACTGAAACCCGACGAGCTCCGCGCCGCCATCGACGCCTGGACGCACAAAGTCAAAACCGACCCGCAGGCCAGCCCCTACGACCTGGCCCTGGCCGAGTACAAAGCCAGCCACTTCGAGCAAGCCGCCGCGCAGGCGGGCAAAGCCTATGACCAGGCCATGCAGGTGCGGGACGCGGCGCGGCAGGCCGAGGGCAAAGCGACCGGGGAGGCCATCAAAGCGGCGCGGCTGGAGGGGGATGCCTACGCAGCCCAAGGCCACTACGAGCTTGCCCTGGCGGCCTACCGCAAAAGCGCGGCGCTGACCGACAAGGACAAAGAGCCTTTGGCTTGGGCGGGGGAGCAAGAAAAGGTCTCCACGATGCTGTGGCTTCTGGCCCGCTATCAAGAGGCCGAACCCCTCATGCGCGAAATCTTCATCCTGCGCGAACAACAGCAAGGCACCGACCACACGGACACCGCCGCCGCCCTCAACAACCTCGCCTTGTTGTTGCAGGACACCAACCGGCTGGCGGAGGCTGAGCCCCTGATGCGGCGGGTGCTGGCAATAGCCGAGAAAAGCCACGGGCCGGAACATCCGAACGTCGCCACCGTCCTCAATAATCTCGCCCTGTTGCTGCAGGACACGAACCGGCTGGCGGAGGCGGAGCCGCTGATGCGGCGGGCGCTGGCGATAAACGAGAAAAGCTACGGGCCGGAGCATCCCGACGTGGCCCGCGACCTCAACAACCTCGCCCGGTTATTGCAGGCCACCCACCGGCTGACGGAGGCGGAGCCGCTATATCGGCGGGCGCTGGCGATAGACGAGAAAAGCTTCGGGACAGAGCATCCGAAAGTCGCTATCCGCCTCAACAACCTCGCCACGTTGTTGCAAGACACCAACCGGCTGGCGGAGGCGGAGCCGCTGATGCGGCGGGCGCTGGCGATAGACGAGAAAAGCTTCGGGGCGGAGCATCCCGACGTGGCCATCCGCCTCAACAACCTCGCCTTGTTGTTGCGGGACACGAACCGGCTGGCGGAGGCGGAGCCGCTGATGCGGCGGGCGCTGGCGATAGACGAGAAAAGCTTCGGGGCGGAGCATCCGAATGTGGCCATCAGCCTCAACAACCTCGCCACGTTGATGTATGCCACCCACCAGCTGGCGGAGGCGGAGCCGCTGATGCGGCGGCACTTGGTGATTTTCCTGAAATTCACCCGCGCCACCGGCCATGAGTATCCCAATTTGCGGGACGCTGTCGGCAACTACCGCCGACTCCTCCAAGCCCTACACCTGCCCACCGCCCAAATCCAAACCCGTCTCGCCCAAGCCGCCCAGGCGGCGGGCTACACGGCTGCGCAATGGGCGGAACGGCAAGCCGCTTGGGAGCAAGTGCGGGTCGAAGCCATCGTTCCCGGCAGCCAAGCCGAGCGCTTGGGTCTCCAGCCGGGCGATGTGATTGCCCGCTACGCGGGCGAGAAGATTACCAGCAATGCCCAGCTCATCGAAAAGGTCGGCAAAACCCAAGCCCCCGCCATTCCGTTGATAATCCTGCGGGCTGGCAAGCCCGTCACCCTCACCGCCCAGCCCGGCAAGCTGGGGGTACGGTTGCAATGACGCGGACAGCGAGTCCAATGCTGGCTATATTCTGGTTCCCCCGCGCCGCGTGGGAATCCATTTGCTCCGCACTGCGGAGCATCGGCGCAGCGCGCCGACACGGCATTCCCACGCGGCGCATGGGAACGAGAATAATCTACCTCAGCAAACCACTCAGGAGCCACGACCATGAGCCGACCCGTCCCCATTGATGATGTCCTTTATGCCGAAGCCGAAGCCAGCGCCCGGGCTGAACACCGCACGGTGGCAGGCCAAATTGAGTTCTGGGCCAAAATCGGCAAAGCGGCGCTCGCCAACCCCGACTTGCCGGTTGAATTCGTGCGGGAACTGTTGATCGCCCGTGGCGAAGGGCGGGAAAAGGCCACGCCCTTTGTGCCGGAGGGACGGCGTGGTTGAGGTATTGCAGGCCAGCAGCTTTCGGCGGGCTTATAAGAAATTGAACCCCAGCCAAAAAGCCGCCGTGGATGACGCAGTGGCCGCCATCGTCGCCGACCCTGCCTTGGGAGAGGCCAAAAAAGGCGACTTAGCGGGTGTGTTCGTTTACAAATTTGACTGCATCGGCCAAAGATGGCTGCTTGCGTACGAATATGACCCGCTGACTCGGATGCTGCTGCTGGTTGGCGCTCATGAGAATTTCTATCGCGATCTAAAGCGAAGTTGATGGTGGCAACAAGCGACAGGGCCATAGGATGCATTGAGGAGCGAAGCGCATCATTTTCTTTGTCCATCACCGCGAGGCGGCATAGCGCGATTGCCTTGGCATTGAACCGGAAAATCCAGCCCCTGCCCGGCAATTCGTGTAAAATTCCCGCCTTCTTATCATTGATTGCGGAATTTCTAAGGTGGAGACTTTTCACGGCACGACGATTGTTTCCGTGCGCCGCGGCGACCAGGTGGTCATCGGTGGCGACGGGCAGGTGACGATGGGCAACACGGTCATGAAGGGCAACGCCCGCAAGGTGCGCAGGCTTTACCACGGGCGCGTGCTGGCCGGTTTCGCCGGGGCGACGGCGGACGCCTTCACTCTGTTCGAGCGCTTCGAGGGGCAGTTGGAAAAGCAGCGCGGCAACCTCACCAAGGCGGCGGTGGAGCTGGTCAAAGACTGGCGCACCGACCGTGCGTTGCGCCGGCTGGAAGCCTTGCTGGCGGTGGCCGACTCGAAAGCCTCGCTGATCATCTCCGGCACCGGCGATGTCATCGAGCCGGAAAACGGCCTGATCGCCATCGGCTCCGGCGGCCCGTTCGCCCAGTCGGCGGCGCGGGCCTTGTGGGAAAACACCGAATTGTCGGCCCGCGAGATTGTCGAAAAGTCTCTGCACATCGCCGCCGACATCTGCATCTACACCAACCACAACCTCACCATCGAAGACTTGGACACGCGAGAGGAACAAGGCCAGCTATGACCCAGATGACCCCCCGGGAAATCGTCCACGAGCTGGACAAACACATCGTCGGCCAGACCAACGCCAAGCGCGCCGTGGCCATCGCGTTGCGCAACCGCTGGCGGCGCTCGCGGGTGGACGACGCGCTGCGCGACGAGATCACCCCGAAAAACATTTTGATGATCGGCCCCACCGGCGTGGGCAAGACCGAGATCGCCCGCCGCCTGGCCCGTCTGGCGCAGGCCCCGTTCATCAAAGTCGAGGCCACCAAATTCACCGAGGTCGGCTATGTCGGGCGCGACGTCGAGTCGATCATCCGCGATCTGGTCGAGGCGGCGGTCAAGCTGACGCGGCAGGCGGAAATGGCCAAGGTGCAGTCGCGGGCGGAGCAAGCGGCGGAAGAGGCCATCTTGGACGTGCTGCTGCCGTCCGCCGACAAATGGTCGGGCGGCACCGAGCCCGAAGAGGAATCGCCGACCCGGCAGAGATTCCGCCAGAAGCTGCGCAACGGCGATTTGGACGACAAGGAAATCGAAATCGAACTGCAAGCCAACCCAATCGGCGTGGAGATCATGGCCCCGCCCGGCATGGAGGAAATGAGCAGCCAGTTGCAAGGGCTGTTCCAGAACATGGGCTCGGGCCGCAAGAAAACCCGCAAGCTCAGGGTCAAGGACGCCTTGAAGAACCTGCGCGAGGAAGAAGCCTCGAAGATGGTCAACGAGGAGGATGTCCGTTTGCGCGCGGTCGAGTCGGTGGAGCAGAACGGCATCGTCTTCATCGACGAGATTGACAAGATTTGCAAGCGCTCCGACTACGGCGGCCCGGACGTGTCCCGCGAAGGCGTGCAGCGCGACCTGCTGCCCCTGGTGGAAGGCTGCACGGTCAGCACCAAATACGGCATGATGAAGACCGACCACATCTTGTTCATCGCCTCCGGCGCGTTCCACTTGTCCAAGCCCTCCGACCTGATCCCGGAAATGCAGGGCCGCTTCCCGATCCGCGTCGAACTGGAGGCGCTGACCGCCGCCGACTTCGTGCGCATCCTCACCGAGCCCAGCGCCTCGTTGACCGAGCAATACGTCGCCTTGCTGGCGACCGAAGGCGTCAAGCTGGAGTTCCACGAAGACGGCATTGCCCGCCTCGCCGAGATCAGCTTCGATGTCAACGAGAAGACCGAGAACATCGGCGCGCGCCGCCTGCACACCGTGCTGGAGCGGCTGCTGGAAAACGTCTCCTTCACCGCCGCCGACTTCGACGGGCAGACCGTGGTCATCGACGCCGACTACGTCAACCGCCAACTCGGCGAGCTGGCCGAAGACGAAGACTTGAGCCGCTATATCCTCTAGGCATTAGGGATAACATCGCTGGGAGCGATGTTATCCCTGCCTGGGAAGCGGCGATGGCCCGTCAAATTTGTCTACACGTCCGCGAGGTTTATCAGCGCATGTCCGCACCCGTCCCCACCGACATCAAACTGCACCAAAAATCCGCCATCCTCGAAGTCGTCTTCGACGACGGCGCCCGCTTTGAACTGCCCTGTGAATATTTGCGTGTCTACTCCCCGTCCGCCGAAGTCAGAGGCCACGGCCCCGGCCAGGAAGTGCTGCAAACCGGCAAGGAAGACGTCAACATCACCAGCATCCGCCCGGTGGGCTCCTACGCCATCTGCCCGGTTTTCAGCGACGGCCACGACACCGGCATCTTCACTTGGGAGACGCTTTACGAGCTTGGCGTCCATCAGAAGGAATTGTGGGGCGAGTATTTGCGCAGGCTGAAAGAGGCGGGGGTTGAGAGGCGGTTACAATAGAGAGAATTCTCATGTTGAAGCGTATCAAGATTGAAAAGCTCTTTGATCTATTCGATTACACCATCGAACTCAAAGAGGAAGGCATCACTATTTTAACTGGGCCTAATGGCTATGGAAAGACAACAATCCTGAAAATCTTGGATGCTTTGGCATCGAAAAACGGCTTTTTCTTCATTCGCTTGCTGTTCAAGGAAATTATTTTTGAGTTTTCTGGGCGAGAAGTAGTCACTTTGGAAAAGAAAGGTGCTAATGAGGTTTTAATAAAAATAGATGGTAAATCGTACGGAAGATCGATTGTATTTAATAAAGGTAAAGTTAGTGAGTTTTTGCGCCATAACCCGTTTATTCGTGAAGTAGGTGATGATCGCTGGCTTGATCGCCGTACTGATAGTTTTTATGATACCGAAGCTTTGCTGCAAAATGTTTTGCCGAATTTTCAGGAATTTTCAGATAGCTTGTTGCCTATAAAGCTTCCTGGGATTCCTAGAGTTCCCAGCGTGTATTTTATTCGAGAACAGCGACTGTTGCGTCCCGTTCAGGCGGGTAGACGGAGGGATATATATCAAAAAGGCCATATGGACGAAGAAATTCCTAACGTTTTTTGTAAAACTATAGAGGAATATGCTAAAGAGCTTCGTGGTACTATTAAAGAAACATTGGCAAGATCTTCGGAAATTACGCAGGAACTGGACAGCAGCTTCCCGCGTAGATTGTTTGATCAACAAGAGGAAATCTCATCGTCTGATTTTAATCGGCGGTTTGGCAGGGTCAAGGATATACAAAATGCGTTGGGTAAGTACGGGTTATCTGATATAAAGGAAGATAGCCATCCAACTTATAAACAAGAAAATGCAAAAGCGCTTTGCGTGTATATTGATGATATCGAAAAAAAGCTTGCAGTATTTGCTGGTTTTCTTGATAAGCTAAAAACCTTTACTGATATTTTAAATGAGCGTCGTTTCACATTTAAGCGTATCGATATTTCCAAAGATGACGGATTCAAGTTCAGCACAGAGCACGGGAAGCCTTTGGCGTTGGGTGATTTATCTTCGGGTGAACAGCAAGAGGTTGTGTTGCTCTATGAATTACTGTTTAAAGTTCAGCCAGGAACGCTTGTGCTAATTGACGAGCCTGAAATTTCCCTGCATGTCGCTTGGCAAAAACAATTTCTTGACGACCTTTTTAAAATTGTGGAATTACAAAAAGTAAGCGTAATCATTGCCACACATTCACCACAAATCATCAGTGATCATTGGGATTTAACTATAGATTTAGAGGAAATCTCCCGATGCAGCAGTATTTAGATGAAAACGATAAAATTATTGAAATTCGTCTTGAGCTTCGCCATCCCGCAAGAAAGAAACTTTTTTGGATTTTAGTTGAAGGTGAAACAGATCAAAGGCTTTACGCAAAACTGATTGATGGCAGCAATACAAGAGTTGAGAGGGTGTATTGCGGGAAAAATGAAGAAGGTGGTGGTCTTGAGCCGCTACGCCACGCCATGTCCATACTGCGACAAGAAACAGACCGGGTTATTGGTATTCGTGATGCTGATTTCCTGCATCTGAACAAACAACAGGAAACGATAGATTGCTTGTTTTTGACCGATTTCCACGATGCGGAATTGATGATGTTGTCTTGCGATACAACTTTTGAATCCGTGGTGTCTGAATATCTAAAATCTAGGCGCGTAGACTTTGATGTCTTACGTCGGCAAATTTTAGATTCCATCGCCTTTCTAGGCGTAATACGTTGGCTCAATGATTCAGAATCTTTGGAGTTAAATTTTAAAGGGATTGGTTTTGCTGTATTTTCTGATTCAGACAGTTTGTGTCTTGATAAGCATCGTTGTATACAGGAAATAGAAAATCGTTCACCAAACAAAAAACGTGTGATTCAAATATCAGAGATTGATAGCAAGTTGGCTGGGATTTCAGATTGCTATACAGCGTTTTTATAATTGATTAGTTACCCATCATTATAGATACATAAGCAGTGATTGCATAAATTTGCTATACTGTAAATCATAAAATTAAAATCTTTTTTGTCCCAATGGACTGGGCAAGCCA
>Ga0265327_10001207_pt1 | contig 34828 bp, 30 predicted proteins | sample 41621metaG_FD_202089 | JGI IMG/M metagenome (GOLD analysis project Ga0265327, IMG submission 202089) | Rhizosphere microbial communities from Carex aquatilis grown in University of Washington, Seatle, WA, United States - 4-16-21 metaG | ecosystem: Host-associated > Plants > Roots > Rhizosphere...
GCCAAGCGCGCTCATATAGCCGGGATCCGGATGGGGCTCGGCCAGCAGCACCCGGCGGGTCTCCTGGGCCAGGGCCCGCACGCCGGGATCCACCCGCACGAAGGGCAGATCGCCGACAATGGCGTCCACATAGTGGGTGAGGTCAGCGCGACCGGAGAGCGCGTCCTGCGGATAGGTCACCGACAGGCGCTCCATCGGGGTCTTGTGACGCACATGGGCCCGCAGGCCGGGGGACATCAGCACAAAGGAGCTGGGCGGGCAGGCGAGGTCACGGGCCGGAGTGTCCTGAAAGGCGCCCATGCCCTCGCCGGCCTGGAAGGCGAACAGCAATCGCGGGCGGCCGCCCTCGTGGTGGAAGTCGAGGGGGGCTGACATGTCCAGCTCGAACTGGGCCTGGCCGGCGTCGAAGGCCAGGGCGCGGGCGGGTTCGATCGGCCGAGGGGCGCCTGCTCGCATCTGGGGCTCCGGTTCCTTGAATCAGGAGGCCTCAGGTAGGGCGCTCGGGCCGGACTGCAACGGAGCAGGTTTCTGAAATTCGCCGCTGTTGCGTGAAAGCGGCGGCGGTCCGGCCACGCCATCTGGGCTTCATCGCAAGACGCCCCGGTGGGGCATGGAGTTCAGAACAATGAAAACGTCTCTCAAAACTATCTTTGTGGCCGCCGCTCTGCTGGCGGGTTCGGCCGGCGCTGCTTCGGCCCAGAACGCGGGCGGCCAGGACGCGGGCTGGTACGTCCGCGGCGACCTCGGCGGGTCGTTCCAGAGCCAGGTCGACGGCAATCCCAAGGCCAAGGCCGATGACGGCTTCGTCGGCGCACTCGGCGGCGGCTATGAGTTCGGCAACGGTCTGCGGGCCGAAGGGGAGCTCGCCTATCTGAAGAGCGACCTCAAGGGCGCCTCAGGTGGGGATTCCAAGACCATCGGCGGCTTCGCCAACGTCTATTACGACTTCAACCGCACCAGCGCCTGGCGGCCCTTCGTGGGGGCGGGGATCGGCTTCGCCCAGGTGAAGGTCAATAACAGCCTGGTGCATGACGACGACACTGGCTTCGCCTACCAAGCCAAGGCCGGGATCGCCTACAAGATCAACGATCGTTGGACCGGGGAGGTGGCCTATCGCTATCTCGACGTCACCGATGTGGCCCTGGGTTCAGGCGCGACGCGGCTGAACGGTGACTTCTCCTCCCAGGCCGTGACCGTGGGCTTCCGCTACCGTCTCGGCAGCTGAACCTCCCGCCGGGACGCGGTCTCCCCCCGATAGCGCGTCCCGGCCCGGTCCGGCGCCTCGCCCAGTCCCTCCAGCCCCGAGGGCGGGGCGCCGGGCCACCCCTCTGACGCCGCCGCCTCTCGCGATCAGATCGCCACGCGCCGGGCGATCTCGATACGGCGGGCGGCGCCTTCCTGCTCGGCCTTCTGCAGCGCCTCGGTCTCGGTGGCGCGCAGCAGGTGTTCGATGACCCGCTCCAGGTGGTCGCGCATGGCCAGCCGCGCCGCGGCCGGGTCGTGGACCCGCAGCGCCTCCAGCACCCGGCGATGCTCGTCGATCCTGGGCTCCAGGCCGCCGCCGCGGGCGCGGATCAGGATATTGCGGGCCAGGGGCGAGCGATTCCGCAGTTCCCAGAGGTTCTCCACTGTGGCGATGATCGCCCCATTGCCGGTGGCCCGGGCGATCACCAGGTGGAACTCCCGGTCGGCGTCCTCCCCTTGCAGTTCGTCCTCATCGGCCATGCGGGTGAGCAGCCGTTCCAGTTCGGCCAGCTGCTCGTCATCGATGGTTGTGGCGGCCAGCGCCGCGGCCTCGCCCTCGAACAGGCGGCGGGCCTCGATCAGCTCAAAGGCTCCGATCTCGAAGTCGAAGGTGGAGGCGGTGAGCGGCAGCTGCGTGCGGGTGACATAGATGCCCATGCCGTGGCGGGCCTCGATCATTCCCAGCATCTCCAGCGCGATCATCGCCTCGCGCAGGGTGGGGCGGCTGACCCCGAACTGCTCGGCCAGCTCCCGCTCGGTGGGCAGGCGCTCCCCCAGCTTGAACTTGCCGGCCTCGATCTCGGCGGCCACGGCGTCGGCGATCTTGCGATAGAGCTTGGCGGCCATGTTGGCGGTCCTGGGCGCTTGGATCTTCTGCGTCATGTCGGGGTCCCCGGAACGGGGTCGGCGAGGGCGGCGTCGAGAGCGGCCAGGGCGCCGTGGCGGCTGAGCCGCGTGAGATGGCCCACCAGGGCTTCACGGAGCCTTGGGTCCGCCGCGAGGGGGGCGGGGAACACGCTGGCGAGACTCAGCAGGGCGTCCACCTGATGAGCCGGATCGGCGGAGGCCCGGACCCGTGCGGCTGTGGTCTCGGCCAGGGGGTCGTCGACCTTGAAAGGCGCGCCGGCGTCATCGCGGCCGCCCTGCCAGCGCATCCAGGCGGCGACGCCGAGGGAGAGGGCCTCGATGGACTGGCCCCTGGCCAGGCGCGCGGCCAGGCTGGCCAGCAGCCGCTGTGGCAGTTTCTGCGACCCGTCCATGGCGATCTGGCGGGTGCGGTGCTGCAGAGCTGAATTGGAGAAACGCCGCATCAGTTCAATACGGTAGGCGGGAATGCTCAGGCCTGGCGGCGGGCTGAGCGTGGTCTCGGCCTCATCCCAGAGACGCTGAACGAAGGCCGCCCCTGCCGGCCGCGCCACCACCTGGTGGATGAACTCGATCCCTGCCAGCCCGCCAAGATAGGCCATGGCCGAATGGGCGCCGTTCAGCAGGCGCAGCTTGGCCTCCTCCCAGGGGGCGACATCGGCGGTGAGCTGGACTCCGGCCGCGGCCAGGTCCGGGTGCGGCCCGGCGAAACGATCCTCCACCACCCACTGGGTGAAGGGCTCGGTCTTCACCATGGCCAGGTCGCGGACCCCCAGGCGAGCGGTCAGGGCCTCGATATCCTGAGGTGTCGTGGCCGGCACGATGCGGTCCACCATGGTCTGGGGGAAGGCGCCGGTCTCGGCGATCCAGTCGGCCAGGCGGGGGTCGTGGCGGGTCGCCAGGGCCAGGACGGCGGCCTGCAGGCGGCGACCATTCTCCGGGATGTTGTCGCAGGAGATGGCGGTGAAGGCCGCCAGGCCCCGGGCGCGGCGCAGGGCGAGGGCCGCCACCAGGACGCCGGGAGCGGTGCGCGGCGCGGCGAGACTCACCAGGTCCTGGGCAAGGTCCGGGTCGTCTTCGATCAGGCCGCCAGTGACCGGATCGAGCTTGTAGCCCTTCTCGGTGATGGTGAGCGTCACCAGGTGGGTGTCCGGGTCACCGAGCGCCGCCAGCAGGGCGGCGGGGTCTTCCGGGGCCACCATCACGTCGCGCACCGCACCGACGATGCGGGTCCGCTCGACGTCGCCATCCCGCACCACCAGGCTGTAGAGGCCGTCCTGCGGGGCCAGCTGGTCGCGGACGTCCGGCGATCTCAGGGAAGCGCCTCGTACGCCCCAGCGGCGGTCGCCAGCCCGGATCAGGTCGTCGAACACCACCGCCTGGTGGGCGCGATGGAAGGCGCCAATGCCCAGGTGAACAACGCCGGCCCTGACCTGGGCGCGGTCATAGCCCGGCCGCTCGATGTCCGCCGGCAGGCTGTCCAGGGCGGCGTTGGAAAGGCGGGCGGTCATAGCTTGTAGGCGGCCTTCGCCAGGTCATAGGCCAGCGCCCGGGCGACCTCATGGGCTTCGTCTTCCTCGAGGCGATGTTCGGCGACGAGACGGGCGAGGAAGCTGCAGTCCACCCTTCGGGCGACGTCGTGGCGGGCGGGGATGGAGAGGAAGGCGCGGGTGTCGTCGTTGAAACCGACGGTGTTGTAGAAGCCCGCGGTCTCGGTGGTCTGTTCGCGGAACCGGCGCATGCCCTCGGGGCTGTCGTGGAACCACCAGGCCGGGCCCAGGCGCAGGGCCGGATAGTGTCCGGCCAGGGGGGCGAGCTCGCGGCTGTAGCTGGTCTCATCCAGGGTGAAGACGATGATCGTCAGGCCGGCCTCGTCGCCGAACCGGTCCAGCAGGGGCTTGAGCGCGCGGACATAGTCGGTGCGGGTGGGGATGTCGGCGCCCTTGTCGCGTCCGAACCTGGCCAGGACCCCAGCATTGTGATTGCGGAACGAGCCGGGATGGATCTGCATCACCAGACCGTCCTCCAGGCTCATCCGCGCCATCTCGGTGAGCATCTGGCCGCGAAACAGTTCGGCGTCGGCGGGCGAGACCGGAATGCGGCTCACCCTGTGGAACAGGGCCTCGGCCTCATGGACCGCCAGGTCGGCGGTGAAGGCGGTGGGATGGCCGTGGTCGGTGGAGGTGGCGCCCGCCGCCCGGAACGCAGCGCGGCGCAGCTTCAGGGCCTCGAGATAGCCGGCCCAGGAGCCGGTGTCCTGGCCGGTCATGTCGGCGAGCTGGACCAGGTTGGCGTGGAAGCCCGTATGCTCCGGATCCACCACCGGGTCCGGACGGAAGGCGGTGACCACCCGGCCGCCCCAGCCGCTGCCCCGGATCCGGGCGTGATGGGCCAGGTCGTCCAATGGACTTTCGGTGGTGGCCAGGACCTCGATATTGAATCGGTCGAACAGGGCGCGCGGGCGGAAGGCCGGGGTCTTCAATGCGGCGTCGATGGTGTCGTAATAGGCCGCCGCGGTGGCGGCGGTGAGCCGCTCCGTGAGGCCAAACACCTCGGCGAACACCCAGTCCAGCCACAGGCGCGAGGGCGTGCCGCGGAACAGATGGTAGTTGGCGGCGAACAGGCCCCAGATCTTCCGCGGATCTGTCTCCACGGGCGCGCCGTCGTTCCGGATAATACCCAGGGATTCCAGTGGGATGCCCTGACTATATAACATCCTGAACACGTAATGGTCCGGGATGATCAGGAGCTCGGCGGGATTGGCGAAAGCGGTGTTGTCCGCGAACCAGGCCGGGTCGGTGTGGCCGTGCGGGCTGAGGATCGGCAGGGCCCTGACCCCATCATAGAGCCGGCGGGCGATGGCCCGCGTGTCGGGCTCGGCGGGGAACAGACGATCCGGGTGGAGGCGGAGCGGGGGCATGGCCGTGGCCCCCGTCACCAGTTGTGCATGGAGCCGTCTTCCAGCCGGTTCACCGGCAGGTAGGCGCGCTTGTAAGGATATTTCGCCGCGAGAGCCTCGTCGATATCGACCCCCAGGCCCGGCGCCTCGCCGGGGTGCAGCATGCCATCGGCGAAGCTGTAGGCGTGGGGGAACACGGCGTCGGTCTCGGCGGTGTGGCGCATATATTCCTGGACCCCGAAATTGGGGATCGACAGGTCGAAATGCAGGGCCGCGGCCATGCAGACCGGCGACAGGTCGGTGGCGCCATGGCAGCCGGTGCGAACATTGTAGAGGTCGGCCAGGCTGGCGATCCGGCGCAGATGGGTGATGCCGCCGGCATGAACCACAGTCGCCCGGATATAGTCGATCAGCTGCTCCTCGATCAGCGGCTTGGCGTCCCAGATCGAGTTGAAGATCTCCCCCACGGCCAGGGGCGTGGTGGTGTGCTGGCGGATCAGCCGGAAGCTGGCAGGGTTGTCGGCGGGGGTGGCGTCCTCCAGCCAGAAGGGCCGGAACGGCTCCAGGTCCTTGCCGAGGCGGCCGGCCTCGATGGGGGTGAGGCGGTGATGGATGTCGTGCAGCAGGTGCACGTCCCATCCCAGGCGCTCCCGGGCGGCGGCGAACAGGTCCGGCACGGTGCGCAGGTACTTCTCGGAGGACCAGAGGTTCTCGGTGGGCAGGTCGGCGTCGGCGGGTTCATAGAACAGCTTGTCCTTGGAGACCCCGTAGGTGGATTTCAGGCCCGGCACCCCGGACTGGATGCGGATCGCCTTATAGCCCATCTCCTTGTATTCCTGGGCGGCGTCCAGGGTCTCCTGCACGGTCTCGCCGTTGGCGTGGCCATAGACCATCACCCCCTCGCGGCAGGCGCCGCCCAGCAGCTGATAGAGCGGCAGTCCGGCGATCTTGGCCTTGATGTCCCACAGGGCCATGTCCACCGCGGCGATGGCCGACATGGTCACCGGACCCCGGCGCCAATAGGCCCCGCGATAGAGGAACTGCCAGACATCCTCGATCCGGTGGGCGTCGCGGCCGATCAGGCAGGGAATGACATGGTCGGTGAGATAGCTTTCCACCGCCAGTTCGCGGCCATTGAGGGTGGCGTCCCCCAGGCCATAGACACCCTCGTCGGTCTCGATCTTCAGGGTGATGAAGTTGCGTCCCGGCGAGGTGACAATGGTCTTGGCGGAGACGATCTTCGGCATGCGACCTGTTCTCGAAGCGTGGGCCCCGGGCGGGGCGGGATGGGGTCAAACTAGTCCGGCGCCCCTCGATGTCAATGGATTGGTCAGACCAATTTTCATCAAGTGTCTCGACCACTTCCCGGGCGGAAGGGGCAGGCGCGCGGCCATCGTCCGGCAAGGAGGAGACGCCGCGGCGGAACCGGTGTTACATCCAGGTCGGGGCGGTCGGAGGGCTTGGCGGGCGAGAGCCGGCAAGGCGCAACGGTGGGCCCGGTGACATGGCTCGACCTGGACGACATGCGGATGTTCACGCCTCACCAAGCCACTATCGGGCGGGCCCAGCCATGACCGGCGCCGTCGACTGCGTCTGGCCCCTGGCCGCCGAACTGGGGGAGGGTCCGGTCTGGCACGGCGGGGCGCTGTGGTTCGTCAATATCAAGGCCTGCCGCATTCATCGTTTCGATCCCGCCACGGGGGAGGGTCGGAGCTGGGACGCCCCCAGCGCCCCGGGGTTCATCGCACCCCTGGCCGGCGGCGGCTGGGTGGCCGGCCTGAAGACCGGTCTGCACCGCTTCGATCCCTTGACCGGCGCGTTCGCGCATCTGGCGGCGATCGAACCCCCGGGCCTGGACAACCGGATCAATGATGGCTTCGTGGACGCCGAGGGCAGCCTCTGGTTCGGCACCATGCATGATGCGGAAACTGATCCCAGCGGGGCGCTCTACCGGTTCGACCGCCGGGGTCTGGCGCGGTTTGACGACGGCATCTGCATCACCAATGGTCCGGTGACGAGCCCGGACCGACGCATCCTCTACCACACCGACACCGTGGCCCGGACGATCCACGCCTTCGACCTCGACGCGGAGGGCGAGGCCGAGAACCGCCGTGAATTCCTGCGCGTCGAGCCGGACGCCGGCCATCCCGACGGCACAGCGGTGGACGCCGAGGGTTGCCTGTGGGTCGCCCTGTGGGGCGGCTGGGGGGTGCGGCGCTATTCGCCGAAAGGCGAGCTTCTGGATTTCGTGCGGCTGCCCTGCGCCAATGTCACCAAGCTGGCCTTCGGCGGCGAGGACCTGATGACCGCCTATGTCACGACCGCCTGGAAGGGCCTGTCGGCGGCGGAGCGCAAGGCCCAGCCCCAGGCCGGCGGCCTGTTCAGCTTCCGGGTCGAGACCCCTGGCGAGCCACAGCACGAAGCGCGCCTGGATTGAACCCGTCTGACCCGGCTCCCCGCCTCACGCTCCAGGCAGGGCCGATGCGCCTGGAGCTTTCGCCGGGGCTGGGGGGCGCAGTGACGGCGCTGAGCTGCAGGGGTGTCGACTGGCTGCGGCGGACCCCGGATGAGGCCCGCGATGTGCTGCAGACCGCCTGCTTCCCCTTGGTCCCCTTCGCCAACCGCATCGCCGGGGGACGGGTGGCGTTCGGCGACCGGATCGCGAGGCTGCCGCCAAACCTTTCCGGGACGCCTCACCCCATTCATGGCGAAGGGTGGCGGGGCGCCTGGGAGGTGGCGGAGCTTGAGGCGGATCGCGCCGCCCTGGTCTTCACAGGCGGGCTCGGCGGCTGGCCGTTTCGCTATGTCGCGCGGCAGGAGATCCGGCTCGATCGGCGCGGCGTGACGCTCGGCCTGTCCATCACCAACACCGACGATGTCCCGGCGCCGGCGGGGCTGGGGTTCCACCCCTATTTTCCCGAGGCGCACCGGGCGCGGCTGACCGCCCAGGTGGACGGAATGTGGCTGACGGACCCTGAGCGCCTGCCCACGCGGCGGGTGACCGAGGGCCTGCCCGCGGACTGGCGGCGAGGGGCTGCCGTGGCGGCGTGCGGACTGATCGACAACTGCCACACCGGCTGGACGGGCGAGGCGTCGGTCGAGCTGGGCGTCACCCATCTGCGGCTCGCCGCGTCGCCAGAGCTGGCCTTCCTGCAGGTCTACACGCCGCCCGGCGAGGCGTGGTTTTGCGTCGAGCCGGTGAGCCATCGTCCGGACGCTCTCAACGCCGCCGATCCTCTGGGCGAAGGCGTTCGGGTACTGGCGCCTGGAGTGACCCTGGCCGTCGAATTCAGGATCGAGCAGGCCTGACCCGCATTACTGGCGTTGTCGGTGTCGAAATATGCAGGGTGGCGGCGGTGTGCTAGACTCTCACGCTCAAGGCGTCGGCCTACGGCGCCCAAAGACAAAGACGGTTGCGGGGAAACGTGAGCAGCAAGATTACACGCACGCTGGTGGGCGGCCTGGTGGCCGCCGGGGTCATGGGCCTGGGCTATGTGGGGCTGACAGGGGCTGGGCCCAGCACGGCCGCCGCCGTGGAGGCCGAGCCCGCCACCCCCGCCAAGGTCGACAACTTCAGGCTCACCGACCAGAAGCTTGAATCTCATGAACTCTACCGGTTGGCCGACGCTCCGGCCGTGGTCATTTTGACCGTCCAGAACGGCTGCCCGGTCTGCCGCAACACCTCGGCCTCGCTGAAGGCCCTGAAGGCGGCCTATGCCGGCAAGGGCGTCGAGTTCATGATGCTGGACTCCACCCCGATCGACACCCGCGAGGAGATCGCCGCCGAGGCCAGGACCTATGGCTATGACGTTCCGATCCTGATGGATTCCAACCAGCTGGTGGGCGAGCAGCTGGGGGTGACCCGCACGGCCGAGGCGATCATCCTCGATCCCAAGACCTGGAAGGTCATCTATCGCGGTCCCATCGACGACCGCGTCACCTATGAACGCCAGAAGGCCAAGGCCGATCACACCTGGGCCAAGGACGCCCTGGACGCCTTCCTGGCCGGCAAGCCGGTCAGGATCGCCCAGCAGCAAGCGGTGGGCTGCCTCGTGGACTTCTCGGCGCGCACCAAGCTGGCGGAGACGAAGATCTCCTATGCCCGTGATGTCGCTCCGATCATCGGATCCAAGTGCGTCTCCTGCCACCAGCCCGGCGGCATCGGCCCCATGCCGCTCACCAGCTATGCCCGGATCAAGGCCTTCTCGCCGATGATCCGCGAGGTGATCCGCACCCAGCGAATGCCGCCCTGGCGGGCCGATCCCACAGTGGGCAAGTTCCACGACGACAAGAGCCTGAGCCCCGAACAGATCCGCACCCTGGTGCACTGGGTCGAGCAGGGCGCGCCGCGCGGCGAGGGTGAGGACCCCCTGGCCAAGGTCCAGTTCGCCGCCGAGGAGTGGCCCCTGGGCAAGCCCGACCTGATCCTGGACGTGCCCTCCTACGATATCCCCGCCAGCGGCATCGTCGATTACCAGCGGCCGTTCATCGTCAACCCGCTGAAGGACGGGAAGTGGTTGCGGGCCTCCACCATCAAGGTCGAGAACCGCCAGGCGGTGCACCACATCCTCACCGGCTACATGACCGCCCCGCCGGCGCCCGGGACCCAGGCCTTCGAGGACAAGTGGGGCGCCTCGGTGGGGGGCTACGCCGTGGGCTCGGAGTCCGTGGTCCAGCCGTCCGACACCGGCACTTTCCTGCCGCCTGGCGGCGCCATCGGCTTCCAGAACCACTACACGCCCTATGGCCAGGCGGTGACCGAGCACTCCAAGATCGCGCTCTATTTCTACGACAAGACGCCGAGCCTGGTGATGCACAACTCGGTGGTGGTGAACCCCAACATCACCATCCCGCCCAATGTGGAGAGCTGGAAACAGTCGGCCTACATCACCTTCCCGCACGACGCCCTGCTCTATGCGGCCTTCCCCCACGCCCACTATCGCGGGGCCTCCTCGCAGCTGTTCCTGCGCACGCCCGACGGTAAGGAGAAGCTGCTGCTGGCCCTGCCGCACTACGACTTCAACTGGCAGAGGGACTATAATTTCGAGGAGCCGATCCCGATCCCGGCCGGCTCCAAGCTGATCGCCATCTACACCTACGACAATTCCAAGCGGAACCCCGCCAATCCGGACCCGAACCGGACGGTGCCCTGGGGCGAGCAGTCCTTCGACGAGATGCTCTACACCGCCGTGCGCTATCGCTGGGTGGGGGAGACTTCTGACAAGATGAACGACTATGACCGGGCCCTGAACGACAGCCATTTCTTCGGCATCCTGGACACCAATGTGGACGACCGCCTGGAGATGTCCGAGCTCACCGGCAAGATGGGCGAGCAGCTGAAGACCTATTTCGGCATCATCGACGCCAACCACGACGGCTACCTGACCATGGACGAGCTCAAGGCCGCCCAGGCGATGATGCGCAAGATGCGCCACCATGATGGGCCTGCGCCCACCGAGGGGACCAAGGCCGGCGGGCCGGCGCCCGCGACGCGGTAGTCCCGGTGGACGGTGAATGGGATGAGGCCCAGTCCGCTTCCCCCACGCGTGGGGGAGGTGTCACAAGGCTTGCGCAGCAAGCCGCGTGACAATGGGGGTGCGAAGCTGAAAGCCCGTAGGTTGCAGACTCTCACCCCCATCGACGCTCCAGCGAAGACGCTGTCGGGCCACGTCCCCCACGAATGGGGGACGCTGGGGCGGAGCAATCGCCTGAGATCAGGCGGCCTGGAAACGACTGCGGTTCGGACTCTGGGCGCCCTGGCCGTCATCGCCGCCTTCGCGTGCGCCTCCGCCCTCGCCGCCGAGCCCCTCGGCCGGGTGGAGATCGGGGCGTCGGCGCCGGGCTTCACAGCCCAGGGCGCCGACGGTCTGCAGCACAGCCTCGGCGACTATGCCGGCAAGGTGGTGGTGCTGGAATGGACCAGCCCGGTCTGCCCCTATACGGCGATCAAGTACCGGCGCGGGCTGATGCAGGCCCTGCAACGCCGGGCCGCGCGCCAGGGGGTGGTCTGGATCGCCATCGACACCGCCGCGCCGGACCGGCCGGGCTATCTCACCCCAGAGGCGGCGAGGGCGCGGATCACCAGCACCCGGGCCCAGGTCACCGCCTTCCTGTCCGACCCCGACGGCCGCATCGGGCGGGCCTATGGCGCGCGGACCACACCCACCCTCTATGTGATCGCCGCCGACGGGCGCCTGGCCTATCAGGGGGCGGTGGACTCCGATCCCCAGGCCAGCCGGCCCGACCAACCGAACCCCGTGGCCGCCGCCCTCGATGACCTCCGCGCCGGGCGACCGGTGCGGGTCGCCGAGACGCGTGCCTATGGCTGCGCGGTGGAATATTGATCCGACGATCCATTGAGCCAGGACCTGCCAAATGACCGAAATCGTGACCGTCGCCGACAAGGGCCATGTGAGGACCATCACCCTCAACCGCCCCGACAAGAAGAACGCACTCAGCAACGAGCTGGCCTGGGGCGTGGTGGCCGCCGTGGACGCGGCGACCCTCGACGACAATGTCTGGGTGGTGGCGATCACCGGCAGCGGGGACTCCTTCTGCGCCGGCCTCGACCTGTCGGGCGGTGAGCGGTTTCACCCGGCGACGCCGCAGATGGCGCAACTGGACGACATCAGCTGGGTGGGCCAGTTCCTGCTGTCGATCCGCAAGCGCTGTGACAAGCCGGTGGTGGGCGGGATCAACGGCGTGGCGGTGGGCGCCGGCCTGGGCCTGGCCATGGCCACGGACGTGAGGCTGGTGGCCCGGAGCGCCCGGATGATGGCGGGCTATACCCGCATCGGCGGCTCCCCGGACGCCGGGCTCACCATCACCCTGCCGCAGACCATGGGCTACGAGAAGGCCATGCGCTTCATGATGGAGAACCGCACCGTGCTGGGGGAGGAGGCCGTGACCCTGGGCATGGCCGGTGAGGTCGTCGATGACGACAAATTCCACGCCCGCCTGGACGCCTATTGCCAGCAGCTCTGCGAATGGTCGCCCATCACCCTTCGCCTCCTGAAGCGCGGCATGGCCAGGTCCATGGAGACCACGGACCTGGAACAGCAGCTGCGCTACGAGGTGTCCAATATCCGCATGGCCTTCGGCAGCGAGGACGCCAAGGAAGCGCGCAAGGCGTTCTTCGAGAAGCGCAAGCCGGTGTTCACCGGCCGCTGAGGGCTCGGCTCGCTTCGCCTTGATCCCGGTCAAGGCGAAGCCGCCGCCGGCGGTCCAGGCTCCCGGAAAATCGAGGGAGCCTGAAGATGGACTTTGGCCTGACCGCCCGGGAAACCCATTGGCGCGACCGTGTTCGCGGCTTCATGGCCACCTATGTCTATCCGGCGGTCCCCACCTACCAGAAGCAGATGGCCGTGGAGGGCGCGGCGCGCTGGAAGGTGATCCCCGTCGTCGAGGAGCTGAAGGCCCGGGCCTATGCCGACGGCCTCTGGAACCTGTTCCTCACTCCCTCCGAGCACGACGAGCCCGAGGACCGGGGGCCGGGCCTCTCGAACCTGGAATATGCGTTGTGCGCCGAGGAGATGGGCCGGGTGGGCTTCGCCTCCGAGGTGTTCAACTGCTCCGCCCCCGACACCGGCAATATGGAGGTCCTGCGCCAGTACGGATCGGCGGCCCAGAAGGCCCATTGGCTGCGGCCGCTGATGAACGGCGAGATCCGTTCCGCCTTCCTGATGACCGAGCCGGATGTGGCCTCCTCCGACGCCACCAATATCCAGACCTCCATCCGCCGCGACGGGGACGAATATGTCATCAACGGCCGCAAATGGTGGTCGTCGGGCATAGGCGACCCCCGGTGCAAGATCGCGATCCTGATGGGCAAGACCGACCCGGAGGGGGCGCGGCATTCCCAGCAGTCCCAGATCCTGGTGCCCACGGCGACGCCGGGGTTCGAGGTGGTCCGCATGCTGCCGGTGTTCGGCTATGACGACGCCCCGCACGGCCACGCCGAGGTGGTGCTGCGGGATGTGCGGGTGCCGGTGGAGAACCTGATCCTGGGGGAGGGCCGCGGCTTCGAGATCGCCCAGGGCCGCCTGGGACCCGGCCGCATCCATCACTGCATGCGCACCATCGGCGCCACGGAGGTGGCCCTGGAGAAGATGGTGGACCGCCTGCTGTCGCGGGTGGCGTTCGGCAAGCGGCTGTCCGACCGCTCGGTCTGGGAACAGCGGATCGGCGAGGCCCGCATGGACCTGGAAATGACCCGGCTCCTGTGCCTCAAGGCCGCCGACATGATGGACAAGGTGGGCAATAAGGAAGCCCAGCAGGAGATCGCCATGATCAAGGTGGCGGCGCCCCGCACCGCCCTCAAGGTGCTGGACGACGCGATCCAGGCCCATGGCGGGGCCGGCATGTCCGAGGATTTCGGCCTGGCCCGGGCCTATGCCGGGATCCGCTCCCTGCGGATCGCCGATGGTCCTGACGAGGTGCATCTGCGCGCCATCGCCCGGGTGGAAATGGGCCGACACGCCTCTCGCATGCGGGCCTGGCGGGGGGGTGGTGAGCTGGAGGCCATCCGGGTCTGATCCAGGAGGCGCTTGCCTGGGGCGCCGCGGGTCCTTAAGTCCGCGCCGTCGGCCAGCTCTCCCCGAGCCTGAGCCACCACCCGGGACCTGCGATGGACACCGAACTCGAACCCTTTCACGCCATCGCCATCAGCCACCTGGCCCACGCCCTGAAGGCGGAAGGGCGCTCGATCATCCATATGGAGTTCGGCCAGCCTTCCACCGGGGCGCCGGCCGCCGCCATCGCCGCCGCGCACCAGGTGCTGGACACCGACGGCATGGGCTATTGGGAAAGCACGCCCTTGAAGGCGCGGCTCGCCCGGCACTATCACGAGACCTATGGCGTCGAGATCGAGCGGGACCGGTTCATCCTCACCTGCGGCGCCTCGCCGGCCCTGGTGCTGGCGCTGGCCTCCAGCTTCTCGCCAGGCGACCGCGTGGCCCTGGCACGGCCGGGCTATGTGGCCTACCGCAACACGCTGAAGGCCCTGCACATGGTTCCGGTGGAGATCCCCTGCGGGGCCGATGTCCGCTTCCAGCTTACCGCCGCCAGCCTGGAGGCCCTCGATCCGGCGCCGGCCGGCGTGATCATCGCCAGTCCGGCCAATCCCACCGGCACCATCATCGAGGCCTCCGAACTGGCGGCCATCGCCAAGGTCTGCCGGGCCCGCGGAATCCGGATCATCTCCGACGAGATCTATCATGGCCTCAGCTATGTGGGGCCGACCCACTCCATGCTGGAGTTCGAGCCTGAGGCCCTGGTGGTGAGCAGTTTCTCCAAATATTTCAGCATGGTGGGCTGGCGTCTCGGCTGGCTGCTGGCCCCGGTCGACCACCTCAGGCGAGCCCGGACCTATGTGGGCAATCTGTTCCTCACCGCCCCCTCCCTAAGCCAGCACGCCGCCCTTGCGGCGCTCGACTGCCGCGAGGAGCTGGAGGGGCATGTGGCGGTCTATGCGCGCAATCGCGCCCTGCTGCTGGAAGCTTTGCCGGCCCTCGGCCTGGGCGCCATCGCCCCGCCGGACGGGGCCTTCTACATCTATGCCGATGTGGGCCATCTCACTGAGGACAGTCTGACCTTCTGCAAGACCCTGCTGCGGGACACCGGGGTCGCCACCGCGCCCGGGATCGATTTCGATCCGGTGGACGGCCACCGGTTCATCCGCATGAGCTTTGCGGTATCGACCGCCGAGATCGAGGAGGCGATCCGCCGTCTGGTCCCATGGTTCGCGGCCCAGCCGAGGCGCCCCCAGGATATCCGCCCGGAGGCGGCGACCCTGGAGGCCTGAAGCGTCAGGGGCGGGCCCAGGGGGCCGTCTCGTTGGTCTGGCGCATCCAGCGCATGGAGTCGCGCAGCCGGTCCAGGCGCTGTTCCAGACTGATCCGGTCTGCGTCAGTCAGCTGGCCGCGGTCCCGGCGCAGCATGCGGGACTGCATGAGCTTCACCTGGTTCAGGCTGGCCTGGGCGCGGTAGGCGTCCCGGCGTGACAGGGAGCCGTCGGCGCGGGCGCGGTCAATGCGCTCCTGCATCCAGGCCTCGCGGCGTTCCAAAGTCCAGGCGCCCGCGCCCTGGGTCATGCCTGGGTTCTGGGCCATGGGCGGCCGGTCGTCATAGCGCGGAGGCGGACCCGCGGGCGTCGTGCCCACCGGGCCATGCTCCCGCATCCAGTGGATCGAGCGAGACAGTCCGTCGAGGCGCTCCTGAAGCCGGCCACGATCAATGTCGCTGAGTTCGCCCCCCTGGCGCAGGCGCATCATTTCTTCGCGAATGGACCCGAGCTCCCGGTTAGCGCGGTCGGCCTCGCCGCGGTCGATCTCGCCGGACTGAATGCCGGTGCGGATACGGCTGTCCAACTGGTCCAGCTGTTCGCGGAAGCCGTGGCCGGGCTGAGCGACACCAGGCGCCTCATTGACCCGCTGCGGCGGATAGCCCTGCGCGAGCGCCGGCGCGGCGCTTGAGAGGGCGGTCGCGCAGAGGGCAAGGGCGGTGATGGCTTTGATCATGAGATGTCCGATGCGTTGCGGCGCGCTCAGGCTGCGCGTCGGGGAGATGTTGCAACGATCCGGACCTCGATGGGTTGCCGGCAGGGGACGGCTTATCCGGCGCTCATGTCGCGGCCCTCGGGCAGGATGTAGCGCACCTCGCCGGTCTCGTCGGTGATCGGGGTGAGCGTGAGGTCGATCCGGCGCACCTGGTCGCCGTCACGCAGTTCCGCCACATAGCGCACGGGAGACCCGGCGCCGGCCGCGGCGATGGCGGCCTTCAGCCTTTCGCGGGTCTCGTCGTCCGGCGCGACACTGGCCGCTCCAAGCCAGGGCAGGTCCCAGAGCGGCTTGCCCACCAGGGCCTCGTCCCCGCGGGTGAGGGCCTTGGCCGAGCGATTGATCTCTAGCACGGTCCCGTCCGTGGCCAGCAGGGCGATGGCCCCGAAGGCGTGGTCGAACATGGCGCGGAACCGGCGCTCGCTCTCCTCCAGCCGCGCCTGGGCGGCCTTGCGGGCGGTGATGTCCCGCAGGTGGGCGGTGTAGGTGAGCACCCCGCCAACGGCGACCTGGGTGATGCCGGCCTCGATGGGGAAGACGTCGCCATTGCGACGCAGACCCTGGACCTCCTGGCGATCGCTCATCATCCGCGAGGCGATGCGCCCGATCCCGAAGGCCGCCACAGCCTGGGGATGGCGCGGCCGGGCCGCCTCGGGCAACAGCATGGTCAGGGGCTGGCCCAGGACCTCTTCGGCCGGGTAGCCGAACATGGTCTCGGCCTTCAGATTGAAGAAGGTGATCTTCTGGTCGGCGTCGCAGGAGATGATGGCGTCCTCGGCCACCAGCAGGATGCGCGCCGCCCGAAGGTTGGATTCCTTGAAGGCGATCTGTTCCTGGCGGCGCGAAGTGTTGTCGCGAACGGTGATGAAGAACCGCGCGGCGCCCCCCACCTGGCCGGCTGAGACCCGTACATCCACCGGCATCTCGCGCCCGTCGCGACGCCGCGCCATGAGGTCGAGGAAGCGGGACTGTTCCGGCTGCGGCTCGGCGGCCCAGCGGGCCAGCCACTTGACGGGATCCGCCCGGCGGCCGGGCTGCTGAGGCACCAGCATGGTGATGCTGTGTCCCACCACATCGGCGGCGGGATGGCCCAGCAGGGCCTCGGCGGCGGCGTTGATATAGGTGATGTCGCCCTGCGGCGTGGCGACGATGATCGCCTCCGGCACGCTGGCGACGATCGCCCCATAGAGCGCCTCGTTGAGCGGATCGGCGCGGGTGGGCGTCTTGGTCTCAGTCATGGCGAACCTTCCTGGCGGCCGGACGCCGGAACCGCGGGGAACCGCGGCCCGGCGCTGAGTTCGGTCAGGCCGCGACCGGGTGGCCGCCCTCCATGGCCTGCAGGACGCGCAGATCCTCGAAGATGGGGATGCCGGCCTCCTCGTACTTCCTGCGCACCGTGGGGGTCAGCAGGCCGACCCGGGCCAGGGCGGGCATCATCAGATCCTTCACCGAATGGATCTGGCCGGGGGGCAGTTCCTGGGTGACGCCTTCCGCCTCGGCCTCCTTCAGGCCCTTGAAGAAGTCGTCCGGGTCGATGTTGGAATTGACCAGCACTTCCATGAACCCGGGGTCCACGCGGTTGGCGATGGTGCCTGCCGTGCCGGCGCCCACCAGGATGCTCACCGCCTGGAAGGCGAAGTCGGCCAGGTCCTCGCGCTCGGACTCATGCAGCTTGGCGATCACCGGGCCCAGATAGGCGTGGCCGAACGAGACGTGGCGGCTTTCGTCGCGCATCACGTTGAAGGTGAGCTTCTTCAGGAGCTCGCACTGGGTGGTGCGGTACATGTTGTTGAAGGCGCCCAGGGCCAGGCCCTCGACGATCATGTTCATGCCGATCATCACCTTCTCGTAGCGATCCGACTTGAGGGTCGCGTCGATCAGGGCCTTCAGCCAGGGCGACATCGGATAGACCATGGCGATCTTGTCGCAATAGCGCGCATAGACCTCCACGTGCCGGGCCTCGTCCATGGTCTGGGTGGCGGCGTAGAGCTTGGCGGTGGCGTCGGGGACGGAATGGGTGACGCAGGCGGCGGTCATCAGGGCGCCCTGTTCGCCGTGCAGGAACTGCGACAGCAGCTGGGCGGTGGAGTGGGCGGTGAAGGTCTCCTGCTGCGACTTGGACAACTTCTTGAAGAACGACATCTGGTGATAGACGTCGGAGCGGTCGTTGATCAGCGGCTTGGAGGGATCCACCTCGGTGTCCCAGGGCAGGAGTTCGTCCGAGTCCCACTGGTTCTGCTTGGCCCGCTTGTAGAGGTCTTCGACCTTGTCGGCGGACATGATGTATTTGAAGGTCCAGGCAATATCCATCGGATGGCGATAGATGTCGTCCGGCGTCATGGAGACTTTCCAGTCGCCCTTCATCACGTCACCTGGTTTAACAATCGCGTTCATGGCGTCCTCCTGTTTTTATACGCTTCAGTACTGGCGGGCAGGCGCGCGGACCACGAGGCCGTCTAGGCTCTCGTCGACGCGGATCTGGCAGGAAAGTCGGCTGTTGGGTTGGACGTCGAACGCGAAGTCGAGCATGTCGCGCTCCAGCTCCTCCATCGGCGGAAGCCGGTCGAACCAGCCGTTCTCCACATAGACGTGGCAGGTGCCGCAGGCGCATGCGCCGCCGCAGTCGCCATCGATGCCGGGAATGGTGAAACGCTTGGCGCCGTCCATGACCGAGAGGCCGTTGGGCGCCTCGACCTGATGCTCGGCGCCGCCATGCTCGATATAGGTGATCTTCGCCATGCCGGACGTCGGAGCTCCCACGGTCGGGTGGCGCCTTGCGGCGGCGGTCCTGCCTCGGCCTGATGGGTTCGAGCCTGCATGCCGCGTCCACTCCGCGGCTGACTATGAAGATGACGGGAGCGTCATCTTTGATCCAGGTCAATCCTGGGGTGGATATTCGGCGCGGCGATCGCCGGCAGGGGCAGGGGCCCGATGTCTGGGGAGATTTCGGAGCCGGGACAGGTCCTTGACCTGCCCCTCAACGCCCCTGTTGCGCCGTCGAGACGGACGCGTCCTTCCCGGAGGAAGGGGGGCGGCGACCCGGGGTCGCCGCCGTCAGGTCAGCCCATCCGCTGCAGGGCGCAGAGCTTGTTGCCGTCCGGGTCGCGCAGATAGGCGAGATACATCTTGCCGGTGGCGCCTTCGCGCACGCCCGGAGGATCTTCGCAGGTCGTGCCGCCGGCGGCGAGGCCCGCCGCATGCCAGGCGTCGGCCTGCTCAGAGGTCTTGCAGGCGAATCCGACCGTGCCGCCATTGGCGAAGGTGGCGGGCTCGCCATTGATCGGCTTGGACACCGAGAACACGCCGGTGGGGGTCATGTAGAAGATGCGGTGGCCGTCGACCCGGGCCGGCGGCACCCCAAGGGTCCCCAGCAGGGCGTCATAGAAGGTCTTGGCCTTCTCCAGATCGTTCGTGCCGATCATGATGTGCGAAAACATGCCGTTTTTCCCCGTGATCTTACGCCGGGCCGGATCGTGTCCGTCGGCGCATTGGTTATCGACGCGCCTTGTTCCACGGCCAGCACGGCGTCGGCAAGCCTCGGATGTCCGCGTGAGGCAAGCTTGCATTACGATACTGACTATGCAAGCTCAGGGGACGAAGGCGCGCGGCGCCGCACCAACCAGGAGCCGAGCTTGCGTCCCAGTCCGCCTGAACGTGTCGCCGACTATCGCCGCAGGGGCTGGTGGAAGGGACAGACCGTCGACGCCCTGTTCCGCGACGCGGTCCTCGCCCGCGCCGGCGAGGAGGCCCTCGTGGACGCCCCCAACCGCCAGGACCTGGTGGGGACGCCGCCGCAGCGGCTGACCTATGCTGAGGCCGACGCCAGGGTGGACGCCATGGCCCACGCCTTCGCCGCCCTGGGGGTTCGTCGCGGGGATGTGGTGGCGACCCAGTTGCCCAACCTGGTGGAAGGCGTCCTGGCCTTCCTCGCCTGCGCCCGGATGGGGGCCATCCTCAGTCCCGTGGCCATGGCCTACCGGGCCCACGAGTTGCGCCAGATCCTGCCCCTGGTGACCCCCAGTCTCTATCTGACCGTGGGGAGCTTCCACGGCTTCGACCATGTGGGCATGCTGCTGGACATGAAGGCGCGGAGCGAGACCGACGCCATCATTGTCAGCCTGGGCAGCGAGGCGCCCCATGGCGCCCATGGCCTGGACGCGCTGACGGCGCGTTCGCCGGCGACGCCCTATCCGACGCCGCAGGATCTCGATGCCGCCGAGGCCCTCACGGTCTGCTGGACCTCGGGGACCGAGGCCATGCCCAAGGGCGTGCCGCGGCACCACGACCATTGGGTGGTCAATGGCGAGGCCCTGGTGGAGGCCGCGGGCCTGAAGCCGGGCGACACCATCCTGAACCCGTTCCCGCTGATCAATATCGCCGCGATCGGCGGCATGGTGATGACCTGGCTGGTCTGCCAGGGCCGCCTGGTGCAGCACCATCCCTTCGACCTGCCCATCTTCCTGGGCCAGATGCAGGACGAGGGCGTGGCCTATACCGTGGCGCCGCCGCCGGTGCTCAACATGCTCTTGCAGAACGAAGCCCTGCTGTCGGCCGCGGACCTCAGCAAGCTCCGCTGCCTGGCCTCCGGCTCCGCGCCCCTGGCGCCCTGGATGGTCAAGGGCTGGCAGGACCGTCATGGGGTGACGGTGATGAATGTGTTCGGCTCCAATGAGGGCACGTCCCTTTTCTCCACCGGACAGGCCATCCCCGATCCGGAGCAGCGGGCCCGGTTCTTCCCCAGGTTCGGCGCGGAGGGGATCGACTGGCCGGCCAGCTTCCCCGGCAAGATCCGCACCCGGCTGGCGGACCTGGAGACCGGAGCGGACATCACGGAGCCGGGGATCGAGGGGGAGCTGCGGATCGCCGGGGCCATGACCTTCGACGGCTATTGGCGGGCGCCTGAGCTGTCTGCGGAAGCGTTTGACGCCCAGGGCTATTTCCGCACCGGCGACCTGTTCGAGATCACGCCGGAGGCGGGGGGGCGGTTCTATCGGTTCGTCGGCCGCTGCAAGGAGATCATCATCCGCGGCGGCCTCAACATCTCGCCGGCCGAGCTGGACGTGATGATCGAGAGCCATCCCAAGGTGCGGGAGGCCAGCTGCGCCGCCTATCCGGACGAGCGTCTGGGCGAGCGGGTCTGCGCCGTGGTGGCGTTGCGACCTGGCCAGGAGCTCACCCTGGAAGAGCTGAACGCCCACCTCCGGGACCAGGACATCGCCACCTTCAAGCTGCCGGAAAAGCTGCGGATCGTCGAAGCCCTGCCGCGCAATCCGCTCGGCAAAGTGCTGCGCCGGAACCTGGCCGGGGTGGCCGCAAGCTGATGAAGACTGGCGCTTCGCGTGTTCGAGACATACCGGCCCCACGAATGCGACTTGCATAACAACACTCGTTCCGCGACTCTCCAGGCTCAATGTCACCGGGCCCATCTGAGCAGTCCTTACCCATGACCCCGCCGAGATTTATCCGCACCTGCTCGATCTGGCGGGCGCTGGAGGTGGTGGGGGACACCTCGGTGCTGCTGATCCTGGAAGCCTGCTGGATCGGGGCTCGGCGCTTCGACGAACTCCGCGCCCGCACCGGTCTGCTGCAGACCCTGCTCAGCGACCGGCTGAAACGCCTGGTGGCCGCCAACGTGCTGGAGAAGGTGCAATATAGCGCGGCCCCGCCGCGGTTTGAGTACCGGATGACCCGCAAGGGGCTGGACCTCTACTGGCCGGCCCTGATGATGCTGCGTTGGGAGCGGCGCTGGAGCGCGCCGGAGGGCAAGCTGCAGCTGAGACTGCGGCATCGGACCTGTGGCCGCGTGTTCGAGCCGGTCCCCACCTGCCTGAAGTGCGGCGACGAGATCAGCGCCCGGGACGTGGACTGGACCGAGGGTCCCGGCGTGGGCTGGATGGCGGCCCGCTACAGCCGACGCCGGCAGCAACGCCATGCCGCCGAGGCCTCCTCCAGCCTGATGGTGGATGTCGCCCAGATTACCGGAGACCGCTGGGCGAGCCTGGCGCTGCGCTCCATCTTCACCGGGCTGCGGCGGTTCGACGAGATCCATCGCGACACCGCCATGGCCACCAACATTCTCTCCGAACGGCTGTCCTGGCTCACCGCCCAGGGGGTGATCCGCTCCCATGACCTTGGGGGGCGGCGGTCGGAATACCGCCTGACCGAAAAGGGTATCGACTATTACCCGGTGCTGCTGATGCTGCTGCAATGGGGGGACAAATACTATGTCTCCCCCGAAGGGCCGCCCCTGCTGCTGCGGCACAAGGGCGACGGCCATGACCTGGAGCCGGCGGTGACCTGCTCCTGCTGCAGCCAGCCGGTGGAGGCGCATGACGTGTCCTTCGAAGTGATCGAGGCGATCGCGGCCGCCGAAGCCCGCGAGGTCGAGGCGACGGTCTGACCGGCGTCGGATCGTCGTCACTTTCATAACGATACTTTGTTGGCTAGGGTCTCTCCGACTCAGGGAGCGACCATGAAATATCGCGTCATCCAATGGGCCACCGGGGCCATGGGAAAGACCTGCCTGCGGGCGGTGATTGACCATCCGGCGATGGAGCTGGTGGGCCTCTTTGTCTATGGCGACGACAAGGCGGGTCGGGACGCCGGCGACATCGCGATGCGGCCGCCGACCGGGGTGATCGCCACCCGCGACGTGGACGAGATCCTGGCCCTGGACGCCGATGTGGTGATCCACTGCGCGCGGCTGGCGCCGCCCTATGGATCCCATGACGCGGAGATCCTCAAGCTGCTGGCCTCCGGCAAGAACGTCATCTCGATCAATGGCTACAGCCGCCCGCAATACTGGGGCGGCGCGAGGCTCGAGGCCCTGCAGTCGGCCTGCGCGGCGGGCGGGACCAGCCTGATGGCCGCGGGCCTCAATCCCGGATTCGCCGCCGAGCAGCTGGCGGTGGTGGCGACGGCGGTCTGCGCCCGCCTGGACCACGTCGAGGTGGTGGAGAGCGTCGACGTTCGGGCGGTGCGCAATCCGGACTATGTGTTCGGCGTCCTGGGCTTTGGGGCCGACCCTACCGCGGCCGACCCCAATGATCCGGACTGGGGCCCGGCCGCCTCCCTCAACGGCATGTATGCCGAGGTGCTGTCGGCCATGGCCGAGCACCTGGACCTGGAGCTTGAGCGGATCGACACCGATCATCGGGTGTTTCCGGCGACGGAGGATCTGAGCGTGGCCGCGGGCCTGATCGCCGCGGGCGGGATCAGCCACGTGAACTGGCGCTGGCGGGGCATTGTCGACGGGACGCCCAGGCTCACCATGTCGATCCACTGGTACATGGAACGCGCCCACCTGGCGGAGCCCGAGCCGCCCCTGTGGCGGATCCACGTGCAGGGCCATCCGGGGGTGCGGCTCTCGGTGGACCTGGAGAAGCGGGCCGACGATCCGACCGCGACCTCCGCGGAGCAGCTGGGGGTGGCGGGGACGGTGCTCAACGCGATCCCCCTGGTCTGCGCCGCGGCGCCCGGGGTGATGACCCGGCCGATGGCCACGCCGTTCCGCGGGCGCATGACCGGGATCGCCGACACATCCGCCTCGTCACTTGCATAACGATACGAAGTGTGGATGATCGCGCCAGGAGGCCCATCCCCCGATGCCGAAGACCATCCAGGAGAGCGCTGACGGCGTGCACGATCTGCGCGATCGGGTGGTGATCGTCACCGGCGCCGGCAAGGGTCTCGGCCGGGCCTACGCCCTGGACCTGGCCGCCCGCGGGGCCAGCCTGGTGGTGAACAATCGCTGGGTCGACCGGGACCAGGCCTCCAGCGCCCAATCGGTGGTGGATGAGATCCGCGCCGCGGGTGGCCGGGCGGTGGCCAATTTCGACGTGGCCGAGGACCCGGAGAGCGGCGAGGTGCTGGTGGCCCAGGCCCTGGCGGAGTTCGGACGCCTGGACGCAGTGGTCTCCAACGCCGGCGTGCCCGAGACCCTGAGGCTGCATCGCCAGACCCGGGAGGGCTTCCGCCGGGTATTCGACATCAACTTCTTTGGCCCGCTCTATCTGGTGCAGGCGGCCTGGCCGACCCTGTGCGCCGCCGGCGCAGGCCGGATCGTGGTGAGCGCGTCCTCGGCGGGGCTGCATGGCGGCGACGGGATGGCGGCCTATGCCTCGTCCAAGGCCGCGCTCATCGGCCTGGTGCGCGGCCTGGCGGTAGAGGGCGCGGCCCGCGGCGTGAAGATCAACGCCATCGCCCCCTATGCGCTCACCGCCATGACCGAGCCGCATCTGCCGCCGGGCTTCGCCGAGCGCATGGACCCTGCCGCGGTGGCGCCCCTGGTGTCCTGGCTGGTGAGCGAGGCCTGCGACGTCAGCGGCCAGATCCTGGTCTCCGGCGGCGGCCGGCTGCGCGCCGCCTTCGCGGTCGAAGGACCGCCGGTGCGTCTCGAGGCGGGCCGGATCGGGCCGGCGGTGCGCGCCGCCCTGTCGGCGGAACCGCGGGAGACCTATGGCGACGCTCATCTGGCCTTCGCCGCCTTCATGGACGGTCGCCAGGCCTTGGCTCCGACCCAATCACTTGTACAATCAGACTGACAATTTTTGAGGCCCCCCACGGGCCGAGCGAGGACACCATGGTCTATATCCTGGGCGGCTGGCAGAGCGACTTCTCCAAGAACTGGGCGCGCCAGCAGATGGACTTCGCCGACGCCTTCGCGGAGGTGGTGGGGGAGGGCCTGGCCGCGGTCGACCTGGAGCCCAAGGACATCGACACCGGGCATGTGGGCAATTTCGTCGGTGACCTGTTCGCCGGCCAGGGCCTGCTGGGCGGCTTCTTCGGCCTGGTGCATCCGGACTTCGACGGCATGCCCACCTCGCGCCATGAGGCCGCCTGCGCCTCGGGCAGCGTGGCGATCCTGGCGGCGACGGCGGAGATCGAGGCCGGCCGCTACGACACCGCCTGCGTGGTGGGGCTGGAGATGATGCGCAATGTGTCGGGCCAGCAGGCCGCCCAGAACCTGGGCGCCGCGGCCTGGGCCGGCCATGAGTTCCAGGACGCCACCTATCTGTGGCCCAGGGCCTTCTCCGATCTGGGGGAGGAATATGACCGCCGCTTCGGGTTGAAATATGAGCACCTGATGCGGATCGCGGAGATCAACTTCGCCAACGCCCGCAGGAACCCCAATTCCCAGACCCGGCAGTGGGCGTTCAACGACAAGAGCTTCACCGCCGACGACGAGGCCAATCCGGTGGTGGAAGGGATGATCCGCAAGAACGACTGCGGCCAGGTGACCGACGGCTCGGCCGTGGTGTTCCTGGCCTCGGAGAAGGCCGCCACCGACTATGCCGCCAAGCGCGGGATCCCGCTGGAGAGCCTGCCGCAGATCAAGGGCTGGGGACATCGCTCGGCGCCCATCAGCTATGACCGCAAGGTGCGGGCCAGCGCCGGCGGGCCCTATGTGTTCCCGCAGGTGAAGCGGGCCATCGACGACGCCCGCGCCCGGGCCGGGATAATCGACATCGCCCAGGTGGATGCGGTGGAGACCCACGACTGCTTCACCACCACGGAGTACATGGCCATCGAGCATCTGGGCCTGACCGCGCCCGGGGAGGCCTGGAAGGCCATCGAGGACGGCTCCATCGAGATCGGCGGCCGGCTGCCCATCAACCCCTCCGGCGGCCTGATCGGCGGCGGCCATCCGGTGGGCGCCACCGGGGTGCGCATGACCCTGGACGCCTTCAAGCAGGTGACCGGCCGGGCCGGCGACTATCAGGTGGAGGGCGCGAAGACCGTCCAGACCCTGAACATCGGCGGGTCCACCACCACCACGGTGAGCCTGGTGGTGGGGATCTGAGCATGGCCGACACCGTCCTGGCCGCGTCACCGCCGGCGCCCTTCCGCGAAGCCCACCTGATGCCGGTGGACCTGGACATCGAACGGCGGGGGGACGGGACGATCCTGATCACCTCGAAGATCCCGCTCAGGCCCTATGAGGCCAATATCCCGGCGGCCTACGCCCGGCGGGCGGCGGAGTCCGGCGACAAGCCTGCCCTGGCCCAGCGGGGCCCGGACGGGGCCTGGGTGTTCACCTCCTTCGCCCAGCTGAAGCGGGACATGGACGCGGCGACCCAGTGGCTCCTGGACCAGCCCCGGGCCGGGCCGGTGCTGGTGCTGGCCGGCAACACCCCGGCCTTTGCGGTGATGAGCTTCGCAGCCCAGGCCGCCGGCCGGGCGGTCTGCCCGGTGAGCGTCACCTATGCCGCCCTGGGGGGCGACTATGGCCGCCTGGGCCACGTGATCGCCAAGGTGAAGCCGGGAGTGGTGTTCGCGGAGGACAGCGCCATGGCCGCCGGGGCCCTGGAGGCCCTGGACCTGGGGGGCGCGGCGATCGTCACCACCGATCCCTCCCGCCTGTCCAGGCCGGCCACGGCCTATGCCGAGGTGCTGGCGACGCCGGCGACGCCAGCGGTGGCCGCGTCCATCGCGGCCCTGAAGCCCCAGGACCGGGCGGCCCTGATGCTCACCTCCGGCTCCACGGGCCTGCCCAAGGTGGTGCCGATCACCTTCGACAACCTGATGGCCAATTCCACCCAATGCCAGCAGACCATCGGCGAGGCGGCGGGCTGGCACGAGGTGATGCTGGACTGGCTGCCCTGGCACCATGCCGCCGGCGCCTTCGTGCTGCGCACCACCCTGCTGGAAGGCGGCACGCTCTATATCGACGACGGCAAGCCGGCGCCCGGCCTGTTCGAGACCTCCATCCAGAACCTGCGCGAGATCTCGGTCAGCTATTTCAACAATGTGCCCCTGGGCTACGCCATGCTGACCGAGGCCCTGGAGACGGACCCCGCGCTGCGGGCGACCTTCTTCAAGAAGATGCGGCTGATGCTCTATGGCGGCGCGGGCCTGTCCCAGACCGTGCATGACCGGCTGCAGGCCTGTGCAGTGGCGGAGACCGGCTGCCGGATCATGATGACCAGCGGCTACGGCATGACCGAGACCGTCTCGGCCTTCATGGTCATCCATTTCGAGACCGACAAGGTGGGGATCGGCCTGCCGGCGCCCGGCACGACCCTGAAGCTGGCGCCGGTGGGGGACCGCTATGAGGTCCGCGCCCGGGGCCCCAATGTCACCAAGGGCTATCTGGATGAGCCGGAGAAGACGGCGCTGGCCTTCGACGAGGAAGGCTTCTACCGCACCGGAGACCTGGCGGTGTTCCACGATCCGGCCGATCCCACCCAGGGCCTGGCCTTTGCGGGCCGGGCGGCGGAGGAGTTCAAGCTGTCCAGCGGCACCTGGGTCTATGGCGGGTCCTTGCGGGACGGCATCCTCAAGGCCCTGTCGCCGTTTGCCACCGACCTGGTGCTTTGCGATGACGGCCGGCCCTATCTGGGGGTGATGCTGTGGGCCAAGGCGGGGGCGGACCCCGCCGAGATCGCCCGCCGGCTGGCGGCGTTCAATCTCGACCAGCGGGGCGGCGCGGCGCGGGTGAAGCGGGCCCTGCTGCTCACCGATCCGCCCAACGCCAACGCCCACGAGATCTCGGACAAGGGCACCATCAATCGCCGGGCGGTGATCGACCGTCGTGCGGAGGAGGTGGAGCGGCTGTTCGCGGATGTCCCGGACGCAGGCGTGATCGCGTTGGGCTAGGGCTCGAGGCCTTCCTGGTCGCCTCGATGCGCGGCGAAGCCGCGAGGATTGAACCACGAAGACCACGAAGACCACGAAGACCACGAAGACGATGGCGGCGCGTCGACGCGCGCGGAGGCGAGACCCCCAAGCCGCCTTCGTGGTCTTCGTGGTTCAATCCCTTTGAGCGGGACGTGATTTCGCTGAGCCGCTCTCTTACCCCCGCTCATCCCGGCGAACGCCGGGACCCAGATGACAAGCCTCTGAGCTTGGGTCAGGTGGCGCTGGGAAAGCTGGATCCGCTCGGAGCCATAAGATCTGGGTCCCGGCGTTCGCCGGGATGAGCGGGGGGGGGGGCTAAACCCGTCCCGCTCCCGGCCGGCCTTGCGCGGCGGAGCGGGGGGCTCAGGAGGGCGCGGGGGGCGGGGTGCGCCAGAGGTCGAGGACGGCGGGGATCTCGCCGTCTTCGTCCAGCAGGAGGAAGCCCTCCAGGCGTTCGTCGGCGCGGGCGGCCTCGGCGGCCCAGTCCTGGTTCCAGAACACCCAGTCGGGCTTGAGCTTCAGGTCGCGGCAGATGCGGGCGACCATTTCGCCCAGCGGCCGCCAGGTGAAGTCGGACTGTTCGTCCTCGTGCTCCAGGCGCAGGCGCAGCCGCTCGAACAGGCCGTCATGGACGCCGTCTGAGGTGTCTTGGCGGATGATGGCGCCGACGATCTGCCTGACATCGGCCTTGCGCTGGCGTCGGCCCTCGCAGGCCTCGTCACGCCAGCGGGCCAGCAGATCGGGGCCGGCGCCGTCCTGGGGACGTCTGGCCGGTGGTCCCGCGGCCAGGCGGGCCTCCAGGGCGAAGGTGAGGCGCACGGCGCGCCCGACCCGGTCGAGGACGCGCATGAGGGGCTCCACCGCCTGGGTCATTTCCTCGGGCGTGCGGGCGTCGACGGCCTCCTGCTCCAGGGCCCTGACCTGGCGCTGGACCAGGCGGGCGAGGCCCATGCCGATCTCGGCCAGCTCCGCCAGGGCCGCGGTCTGGCGGGCGGTGCGGTCGTCCAGGGCGGGCTGTGGGGAGAGGTCGGACACGAACAAAACAAGAACATAGATCGCAGCCAAAGTCAGGCTGAAGGCGCGTCAGGCGGCCCTCCTGGCCAGAGGTCGGGGTTCCGTCCCCTCCACCCCCCGCCTTGCGGCGAGCGGGCCTTGGGACGAGCGCCAAGCGTGAAGCTTAAGCTTCGCGGTTGTCTCCGCGCGCCGGGTCTCTCGCCAGACAACAAAGTGTTGAAAACGCTTATTTAATTCTATCGGAACTTCGATTGCCTCACAATTGGAGACAAAATCCTACGACTTCCAGCAATAATGGCAGCGTCCTTGACAATCGTCTCCGCCAGCTTTTGATACCGCTGATTGGTTGGGAGGCACTATGCGGGGAATACTTTATGCGTCGCTCATGGCGACGGCCTTAGCTGCATCGTCGGTGATGGCGCAGGCCCAGGCGCCAGGAACTCCGCACAAGCCGGTCGTTTCGGTCGATGACATCTCTGATATGGCCCAGACCGGCCAAGGGCCGGTGTTGCAAGAAATGATCACCACGGCGGTCATAAACACCGGCAAATTCAGGGTCATGGAGCGCGGCGCCCAGGGCACGGGCGTCCTGCTCAAGGAGCAGGCGGGCGCAAAAAGCGGACTCTACACCTCCAAGACTCCCGGCAAGATCGGCGGATTTGAAGGGGTCGACTTCAAAGTCTACGGCACGATCACCACAGGCGGCGCAACGACGTCACGCAACACAGCCGCATCCGCTGGAATGTCCGCGGCTGGCGCAGTCGCCGGCTCCATGTTCGGGGGACAGTTCGGCAGCAGCGTCAATCGCACCTTCCAGGCCAACTCCAACTGCACCAACAGCGCCGCGAGCCTCGCCGTGGACATCCGCATTACGGACGCCAGCACGGGTGAGGCGCGTTATGCCAAGCATATCACAGAGGTTCACCGCAGCGGCGTGCAGTGTGGCGGATCCGCGGCCCAGGTCGACCTTGGGGATCTGTTGCGGTCGGCGGCGCAGAGCGTGTCGGTGGGCCTGGTGACGATGATGTATCCCGTCAAGGTCGTGGACGTTGACGGGTCCCAGGTCATGTTCAACTACGGCGAAGGCCTTCTGGCGCCCGGCGAAGTCTACGCCCTGTTCAGCCAAGGCCGGCAGATCATCGATCCTGACAATGGCGCGGTCATCGGAAACAGCGAGAAATTCATGGCTCTGGTGCGCGTCACGGAAGTCCTTCCGAAAATGTCCAAGGGCCAGGTCATTCTGGCCGATGTCCCGCCCACGGTTGGCGCCGTCGCCCGCGAAGCCTCGCCTGAGGACATGCGGAGGCTCAGCCCTGGAAAGCGCCGATGAGCCCGTCATCCAGCCGCCGAGCGGCCAGGCTGTCGGCGATTGCGGCCGGCGTCGTAATCGCGGCTGTTTTCGTCGGACCGGCCAACGCCCAGACGCGGCGTATCGGCATCAGCGTGGGGCGGATTTCGAGCGAGAAGTCGTGCACGCTCTACCAGGAGTCCTCCGGTAGCTCAGCGATGGTGGCCACGAGACATATGGTGGCCGCCGTTGAGAGCTGGCGGACCTGGCTTGTTCGCGACTGCGTCAATGACTTCTCGACCATTCGAACGAGTGTCGAGGCGGCATTGGCCTCCAGCGGCAAGTTCGCAATTCGCCCTAAGGGCGGCAGCTACAGTATTTCGGGCGCCATCTCGCAGGTCGGCAGCGATTCTCCGGGCGGATTCAGCTCCACGAATGGCGGCTACGACATATCAACGGCCGGCATCTTTGTGAGCATGAACGTCATCGTTCGTGACGCCGGCGGCCGCGTCGTTTACGGCGGCCCCCTGACCAAGCATCTCGAGACCAGCTCTATCAGCCAGACTTCCGACCTTAGCGCCGCTTCGGGAATGTCCGGCCAAGGTGTCTATACGGTGCTCCAGAATCAGATGGCGCTGGCTGTCGCCCGTCTCGTCGCCTTCCACATTGATCCGCTGCGGGTTGTCTCCGGCGGCGGACGGCAAATCCGGCTCAACTACGGTTCACCTCTGCTGACCCTCGGGACTGTCGTCCACGCGACCGGAAGCAATGGCGTCATGGTGCGGTACCTGGTGAGCTCGGCTGATCCTGATGGGGCGACGGCGGACATCGATTCCGAAGCCGACTCCAGCCAGGTCGGACCCGGCAGCGCGGTGACGGCCATCGAGTCTGGTGACCCGGCGGCCAATGAGCGTCGTATCCAGCGGGTCGATCTACCAGGTTAGCGATCTGCCTCGGCGTCTTCTCTCCACACGGGGCGGCGAATACGGCTCAGTCGGCGTGCTCTTCGGCCACGCGGTGACGACCGACATCAGATCGCGGCAGGCGCGATCTGATGGGTTGTGTCAAGCATTCATCCGAATATTTGTGCGCCGCGGCATCCCGTTGCGACTATTCGTCAGAAACCGATCCGGCGATGGCGTGGTCTCAGTAACAGGCGCCAAGCGGACGCTGTTCATCGACCTGCTGGCCGTCGTCGGGCTTCACTTATGATCGCCGAGCCGGGCGGCCTTCGCCGCGTCATTGCGGGCCTTGTTGACAGCGCTCTGCGATTTGGCGTCCTGCATCATTTGGTCGTGGGCGACCCTGTTGGCCCCGATCTCTGCGCTTAGATCCGGCTTTGCCGCCTTGTTGGCGGCGGCTTGCGCGACGGCTTCCTGGTGAATGCACTGCGCCCGCGCGGCGCCGGACATGGAATCGCATTGACTGCGAGCTGCGTATGCGTCGGGATGAACTGCGATAACAAACGTAAACGCAAGAGCTCCAATCGCCGTCTTTACCTTGATCCGCATGTTCCTCTTGGTCCATTTCATTTCTGATTATTAAGGAGTGAAGAAGATTCCTGTGGAAGGCAAGACCCAAAGATCGTCGCGGCCGCGAATTCAAATCAATTTGCAAACCCGGGCAAATGCATTTTAGCTGAAGGCTAAGATGCTGCTGTCGATATCCTCTTTGGTGGGAACTCTTTCTGTTTTCCCTCTTTGAGCGCCCTTCCAATGCAGGGTCGCGTAGTCGGATGCTTCTGCTCGATGCGACCCCTTGGGCCAGCAAAGTACGCCGAACGGAACTGCGGCTCGAAAGAGCGAGGTCCTGCTCAGATCGCCTGGTGATGCGGCCGGCGGCCTCGGGCCAGGCGCCGCTGCTGGATCAGTTCTCAAGATCGAGTTCGATCACCACCGGGACGTGGTCGCTGGGCTTGTCCCATCCGCGTACGTCGCGATGGATCACGCACGATCTCAGCTGATCCGCGGCCTGAGGGGAGAGCAGGGCATGGTCGATGCGGATGCCGTTGTTCCGCTGCCAGGCGCCGGCCTGGTAGTCCCAGAAGGTATAGGCCTCCGGCGCGCCGTCCACGGCCAGGAAGGCCTCCGTGAGGCCCAGCCACTTCAAGGCGCGGAACGCCTCGCGGGTCTGAGGCTGGAAGAGGGCGTCACCGGTCCAGTTCTCGGGATGGGCGGCGTCGCGTGGTTCGGGAATCACATTGTAATCCCCGACCAGGGCCAGGGGCTCCTCCAACAGCAGCAAGTCGCGCACGTGGGCGTTCAGCCGCGCCATCCAGCGGAGCTTGTAGTCGAACTTGGGCCCCGGGGCGGGGTTTCCGTTGGGCAGATAGATCGAGGCCACCCGCACCGGCCGCGGGCCGGAGACCACCGCCTCCAGATACCGCGCATGATCGTCTTCGCCCTCGCTGAGCTGGTCGGAGCCCGGCAGGCCCCGGCGCACGTCCTCCAGCGGTGTTTTCGACAGGATCGCCACGCCATTATAGGTCTTCTGGCCATGGACGGCGACATTATAGCCAAGCCGTTCAAAGGCTTCGGCGGGGAACTTCTCATCGACGCACTTGATCTCCTGAAGGCAGGCGACGTCGGGCCTGGCCTCCTCAAACCACCGCAGGGCGGTGTCCAGGCGGGCATTGATCGAGTTGATGTTCCACGTGGCGATCTGCATCGAAATCCCGGGGCCGCAAGCGGCCCAGGTCTAGCGTCTGGCGAAGGCCAAGGCCACCCCACTGGGGAGACGTCAGAATCGCCGAGCCTATTGGGCGCCGGCGCGCCAGCCGCCGCGGCGCGGCGTCAGACACAATCGGACGGTGATGGCGCGCGCCTGGCCGGGCCGCGATTGCGTCTGGCCGCGCAAGCCGGCATCTGGCCTCTATAGGGCGGGGGATAGCGGACATGTGGACCCGGCGAGCCTTCCTGTCGTCCGCGGCCGTCGCGGTCGCCATGCCGGCGCAGGCCTCCGTGGAGTCCTATGTCGATCTCATGCCGGACTTCTGGCGCGCCTATGATGCGGCCCAGGTCGAGCCGGATCGTGCGGCGAGCCTGGTGCAGAGCTTCTTCGATCCGAACGCGGAGATCTATGCCGGGGCCGGCGTGAAGGTTGACGCCTCGCGGGTCGCCAAATGGTTGCCGGGGTTCGATCCCATGGCCGCGGACGTGCGCCGGCTCACCACCCGGTTCCCGGATCTCTATGCCGGGCACGTCCGCCATTTCGCCAGGGCGTTTCCGGACTTCCGGCGCGACCAGGCCCCGATCTATCTGATGCCTTCGCTGTTCCGGTTCGACGGCCACCTTCAGCCGTGGCGGGGAAAGCTGCCGCTGTTCATCGGCCTGGACGGCGTGGCCCGCTATCACGGGGCCGATGCGGACCTGTCGGTGTTCCTCGATCACGAGGCCTTCCACCTCTACCAGGCCCAGGCCATGCCCGGGCTCAGCCTCGAGGCGACGACCCCCCTGTTCGCCGCCATCTGGCAGGAGGGGGTGGCCACCTATGTGAGTTCGCGGCTGAACCCCGAGGCGTCGCGGCTCCACGTCCTGCTGGACGACAAGCCCCTGGCCGAGGCTGCGCCCGAGGCGGTGGCCGCCGGCGCCCGCGAGGCCCTGGCGCGTCTGGACTCGACGGCCGACGAGGACCAGGCGCGTTTCCTGTCGGCCGGGTACAAGGGCCCTGGACCCGCGCGGCTCGGCTACCGGCTGGGCTTCGAGGTGGCTGAGCGCGCCGGTCGGCATATGCCGTTGAGGGCGATGGCCCGGCTGCCGCGAACACCGCTGCGGGCGCTGATGGCGCGGGAGCTGAAGGTGTTGGCGGGATAGATCGAAGGTCGAACCCTGATCCCGTGGACTTCAGCCCCGCGGCAGGCCGTTCCTCACCAGATAGCCGCCTGTATATCGGGGATCCTCGGTGACCTCGCATACGGCGAAGGTGGGCATGGGAAAGGCCGCCAACCGCTCCCGGGTATCGAATTCAGCCTCGGCCAAGACGAGGCCCGCGAGATCGCCTTCAAACTCATCGACGAGCATCGCGACCCCAGGAAGGGGCTTGAGCCTGTGCCGGAGCTTGCGGATTCGCGCGCCAGGGAGCGCGCGCGCCAGGACGGCGAACTCCTCCTCCGGCAGATAGATCGAGGTGATGAGGCGGGTGTGGACGTCAACATCGGCCTTCCGGCTCAGCCGAAGCATCGAGGCGCCGCCCGAGATAGGCCGCGCCTCCCGTAGCCTCAATCGGGCGCCTTCGACATAGAGGTCTGTGATCGCTTCGGTTCGCAGGATGAGGTCCCGTGGGGCCTCGCGGCATAGCCATCGGCGCTCCCGCTCCACCGCGGTGTACTGCGGCCTTGGAAAGCCCAGGGCCGCCGCGGTCTGTGGGTCAATGTCAGGATTGGCCAAGGGATCCTCCGCCGATGGGGCCGTGTCGCAATAGCCGGCTCAGTCCTTCACCGGGACGGGCACGCGCTTCTTGCCGTTCAGCTCCGCCTCCATGAACCCGATCTCCCGGGGACCGCCCCGGTCCACGGCGGTCCAGTCCGGGTATTTCGCCTTCAGTTTCGGCATCACGGCGTCGGCCAGCGCCTTGTCCTTCAGGCCGCGGCCCTTCTCCGCCCGAACCAGGGCGGTGAGGTCGGTGAGGTAGCCGGCGAAATCGGAGACGTCCTGGGCGTTGGCCACGTCGCCGTGTCCGGGGACGAACTGCATCTGCGCCGCGTCTGGCAGGTGGGCGAAGGCCTTGTCGGTGGCGATCCACAAGGGGACCGTTCCGTCGATGATGTTGGGAGCGAAGCGGCGCCACAGCAGGTCGCCGCAGAACAGCACCCTGGCGTCGGGGATGCTCACAACCAGGTCGCCGCCGGTGTGGCCGCGCTCCATGCGCACATCGACCCGACGGGCTCCGAGCCAGAGGGTGAGGTCCTTGTCGGTGACCAGGTCGGGTTGCGCGAGGCCTTCCACCTGCGCCTTGAGGGCCGGGGTGATGCGATCGCCGAACAGGTGGATGTTCTCGGTCCGGATCCAGCCGCGGACATTGCGATGGGCGATGATCACCGCCCCGGCCTCGCGGAACACCGCATCCCCGCCCGTATGGTCGATGTGGTAGTGGGTGTTGACCACATAGCGGATCGGCAGGGGGGTCAGCCTGCGGATCTCCCCCAGCAGGGCGCGGGCCGCCTCGGGGTTGAAGAAGCTGTCGATCACCGCCACGCCGTCGTCGCCGATCACGAACCCGGCGTTGGAGCCCGATCGCCCCTGCGGCCCGTCGATCGCCGCATAGACCCCGCCGCCCAGGGGCCTGAGCACGAAGGGCAGGGTGGCGGTCGTCGGGGCGGCGGCTGGCGGCGGCTGGGCGAGGACC
>Ga0265327_10001208_pt1 | contig 34808 bp, 34 predicted proteins | sample 41621metaG_FD_202089 | JGI IMG/M metagenome (GOLD analysis project Ga0265327, IMG submission 202089) | Rhizosphere microbial communities from Carex aquatilis grown in University of Washington, Seatle, WA, United States - 4-16-21 metaG | ecosystem: Host-associated > Plants > Roots > Rhizosphere...
GGACCCGGCGGTGGCGGTGGCGGTGGCGGACCCGGCGGCGGCGGCGGTGGACCCGGTGGTGGCGGCGGTGGACCCGGTGGTGGCGGCGGTGGACCCGGTGGCGGCGGCGGTGGACCCGGCGGCGGCGGCGGCGGACCCGGTGGTGGCGGCGGACCCGGTGGCGGCGGCGGACCCGGTGGTGGCGGCGGCCCAGGCGGCCGGTGACCGGGCCCGGCATATCTAGCTCCAACTCGCGAATCCGCCACCCTGGCCGACAAGGCGATGACCGACGACACAGCTCAGCAGCGCCAGCCTGAGCTGCGATCTCCCGCTGGCGTCGTCGGTCGAATTTCGAACCAGGGAGCATGGCGCCCCCCTCGGTGCAGCCTCAGGTCAGAGTGACGGCAATTTCGAGCTACCGTCATGTTGTCGATGTGATAACAGCAGCCGCCAGCACGGGGCTTGCTGTCAAACAACCATCACAAGACAGCACTATGCTGTCGATGCGACAACATCTTTCAGCTTATGCTGTCGACTCGACAACACAGGACACCCCATGCCGACGACGATGGACCTGCTCACCAAAGCGCTTGTTTCACCCGATGCCCCTTCGGCAGCCGAGTGGTGCCGACGCCTGGGCGTCAATCGGACGGCGCTTTCCGTCTGCCGCGCACGGGGTCGCCTGAGCCCGACGATCGCCGGCAGCCTGGCCGAGCAGATGGGCGAAGACCCCACGGAATGGATCGCGATTGCCGCTTTGGAGGCAGAACCGGACTCGACTGCGAAGAAGGCGCTCATGCGTCGAATCGGGGCGGTCGTTAAACGGTAATCGTCCATGAGCTCTCGCTTCAGGCACGTCGCACTGATAGGTAAATACCAGGCTTCCGGCGCCCGCGCGCAATGCGGTGCGCAGGACAACGTGATGGAAGGCATCGGGCGCTTCCTCGAATCGCAGGGCTGCGAGGTCTTCGTCGAGAAGTCTCAATCCGCCGATGTCGAGCCCAGCCGCTATGCCGCGCTGACCGTCGAGGAAATCGGCGAGCGCTGCAGCCTGGGCCTGGTGGTCGGCGGCGACGGCACCATGCTGGGCATCGGGCGCCAGCTGGCGCCGCACGACGTGCCGCTGATCGGCATCAACCGCGGCCGGCTCGGCTTCATCACCGACATCTCGCTCGACAACTACCAGGCCACGCTGATCCCGATGCTGGCCGGCGAGTACGAGGAAGAGCATCGCACCCTCATGAACGCCCGGGTGATGCGCGCCGGCGAGGCGGTCTTCCATGCATTGGCGATGAACGACGTGGTGGTCAACCGCGGCGCGACCTCGGGCATGGTCGAGCTGCGGGTGACGGTCGGGCGGCACTTCGTGGCCAACCAGCGCGCCGACGGGATGATCCTGTCCTCGCCCACCGGCTCGACCGCCTATGCGCTGTCGGCAGGCGGCCCGCTGATGCATCCCTCGGTGCGCGGCTGGGTGCTGGTGCCGATCGCCCCGCACACGCTGTCCAACCGGCCGATCGTGCTGCCCGACGCCGAGGAAGTCTCCATCGAGCTGGTCGGCGGGCGCGACGCCAGCGCCAATTTCGACATGCAGTCGCTGGCCTCCCTGGCCATCGGCGACACGGTGCTGGTGCGCCGCTCCGATTACCGGGTGCGCTTCCTGCACCCCAAGGGCTGGAGCTACTTCGACACGCTCCGAAAAAAGCTCCACTGGAACGAAGGGGGATCGTGAGATGGCCTTGCGCCGCATCGCGCTGCGCGATTTCGTGATCGTGCGCGCCCTAGAAATCGACCTGTCCGCGGGCTTCACCGTGCTCACCGGCGAGACCGGCGCGGGGAAGTCCATCCTCATCGACGCCTTGCAGCTGGCGCTCGGCAACCGGGCCGACGCCGGCTCGGTGCGCGAAGGCGCCGAGCGGCTCGACGTCAGTGCCGAATTCGATGCCGACCCGCAGTTCACGGACTGGCTCGACGAGGGCGGCTTCGAGACCGGCGAAACCCTGCTGCTGCGTCGCACCGTCGACCTGCAGGGCCGCAGCCGGGGCTGGATCAACGGCAGCCCGGCCACCGCCACCCAGCTGCGCGAACTCGGCGACCGGCTGCTCGACATCCACGGCCAGCACGCCTGGCAGAGCCTCACCCGCCCCGAGGCGGTGCGCGGGCTGCTCGATGGCTACGCCGGCTTCGACGGCGCCGCGCTCGATTCGGCCTGGCAGTCCTGGCGGCAGGCCACGACGGCGCTCGAAAGCGCGCGCTCGGCCCAGGATTCGCTGCAGCGCGAGCGCGAGCGGCTGCAATGGCAGATCGCCGAAGTCGCCAAGCTGGCGCCCGGTGCCGACGAATGGGACGAGCTTTCCGCCAGCCACAGCCGCATCTCGAATGCCCAGGCGCTGATCGATGCCGCCGAAGGCGCCAGCGCCGCGCTCGAGGACGACGAGGGCGGCGCGCTCGCTGCCCTGAGCCGCGCCATTGCCCTGCTCGCCAACTGCGAGCACATCGAACCCGAATTCAAGACCCTGGGCGAAGTGCTGGCGTCGAGCGTGGCGCAGGCCTCCGACGCGGCACATTCGCTGCACGGCTACCTGCGCCAGGCCGACACCGATCCCGAGCGCCTTGCCGAGCTCGACGAGCGCATGGGCATGTGGATGTCGCTGGCGCGCCGCTACCGGCGGCCGCCGGCCGAACTGCCGGCGCTGTTCCAAGGCTGGCAGGCCGAACTGAAGGCCCTCGATGCGCAGGCCGACCTCGATGCACTGGAGCGCGCCGAACAGGCAGCGCAACAGGCCTACCTCAAGGAGGCCAGGGCGCTCGGCAAGGCCCGCAAGCAGGCGGCGCCGAAGCTCGCCGCCGCGGTCACCCAGGCGATGCAGGACCTCGGCATGAAAGGCGGCCGCTTCGAGATCGCGCTGCAACCGCTGGCGCAGCCGAGCCGCTCGGGCCTGGAGGACATCGCCTTCCTGGTTGCCGGCCATGCCGGCAGCACGCCGCGTGCTATCGGCAAGGTGGCCTCGGGCGGCGAGTTGTCGCGCATCGCGCTGGCCATCGCGGTCACCACCAGCCAGCTCGGCGCGGCGCAGACGCTGATCTTCGACGAGGTGGATGCCGGTGTCGGCGGCGCGGTGGCCGAAACGGTCGGCCGGCTGATGAAGCAGCTCGGCCGCGATCGCCAGGTGCTGGCGGTGACCCACTTGCCGCAGGTGGCGGCTTGCGCCGATCACCACCTGCTGGTCGCCAAGATGCAGACCCCCGCCAAGGGCGGCAAGGGTGGCGAGACCGCACGCACCGAGAGCAGCGTCTCGACGCTGGGCGCCGAGTCGCGCGCCCAGGAGATCGCCCGCATGCTGGGCGGCGAGCGCGTGTCGCGGACTTCGCTCGCCCATGCGCGCGAGATGCTCGGCCACAAGGCGGAGGCCTCGGCATGACTCTCGAACTGGTGCTGATCACGGGCATGTCGGGTTCGGGCAAGTCGGTGGCGCTGCATGCGCTCGAGGACGCGGGCTACTTCTGCGTCGACAACCTGCCACCCGAGCTGCTGGCGCCCTTCGTCGCGCTGCAGCAGCAGCGTCGGACGAGCCGCGTCGCGATCGCGATGGATGCACGCAGCGGCGTGTCGCTGCCGCAGGTGCCGCAGCAACTCGAAGCGCTGCGCCGCGAAGGCGTGTCGCTGCGTTCGCTGTTCCTGGACTCGACCACCGACGCGCTGGTGCGCCGCTATTCGGAGACCCGGCGCCGCCATCCGCTGTCGCGCCAGGAAGGTCTCACCGACGCTCCCGGCCAGCAGCGCGCGCTCACCCAGGCGATAGAGCTCGAGCGCGAGCTGCTCGCCGAACTGCGCGACGGCGCCGACGTGATCGACACCAGCATCATCCGGCCGGCGCAATTGCAGGGCTACGTCAAGGCGCTGATCTCGGCGCCCGGCAGCGCGCTCACCCTGGTCTTCGAATCCTTCGCCTTCAAGCGCGGGGTGCCGCTCGATGCCGACTTCGTCTTCGACGTGCGCATGCTGCCGAATCCCCACTACGTGACCGCGCTGCGCCCGCTCACCGGGCGCGACCAGCCGGTGATCGACTGGCTGCGCGAGCATGACGAAGTGGCGCGCATGTACGGCGACATCGAGCAGTTCCTCGGCCGCTGGCTCGATGCGCTGACCCGCGACCACCGCAGCTACGTGACGGTGGCGATCGGCTGCACCGGCGGGCAGCATCGCTCGGTCTTCCTGGTGGAGCAGCTCGCCCGCGGCTTCGGCGAGCAGTGGGCCGCGCTGAAGCGGCATCGCGAGCTGGACGGGGTGTGAAACACCCCCTAGCGGCTCAGCCGGCCAACAGCTTGCGCACCGGCGCGGGCAGCCCCAGCGAGACCCAGTCCTCGCGCTCGAACCAGGCGCCATCCCCGCACTGCCCAGGCGCCGCATCGCAAGCCAGCGACACCGGATGCAGGTGCAGGTCCTTGTGCGTCAGCACGTGCAGGAAGGCCGCTTCGTCCTGCACCGCATCGCGCTGGCTCTCGGGCAGCGCATCGATCAATGCCTCACGACTCGCAAAGGTCGGCAGGCAATAGAGCCCGGCCCAGATGCCTTGCGCGGACCGCTTCTCCAGCCGCACCCTGCCGATCGGGTCGCGCGCCAGCAGCATCCATAGCGATTCCGAACTGCGGCGCAGCTTGCGCGTCTTGACCGGGAAACGCTCCGGCGCGCCATCGCGCCGCGCCGCGCACAGGTCGGCGACCGGGCAGATCATGCAGCTGGGCCCGCGCGCCAGGCAGACGGTGGCGCCGAGATCCATCAGGCCCTGGGTGTAGCGTGCGATCGCGTCGGGCTCGCCGGCCGGCGGCAGCAATTCGCCGGCATGGCTCCAGAGCAGGCGCTCTTGCGCGGCCGACGACAGGTCGCCATCGAAGGCCAGCAGCCGCGCCAGCACCCGCTTCACGTTGCCGTCGAGGATGGCCACCCGCTCGCCGAAGCAGAAGGCCGCGATCGCCGCCGCGGTCGAGCGGCCGATGCCGGGCAGCGTCTGCAACTCGGCTGCGCTCGATGGAAATTCACCGCCGAAGCGCGCGACCACCGCCTGCGCGCAACGATGCATGTTGCGGGCGCGGCTGTAGTAGCCCAGGCCGCTCCAGAGTCCGAAGACCTCGTCCTCGCCGGCGGCCGCGAGCGCATGCACATCAGGGAAGCGCTCGAGGAAACGCGCGAAATAACCCAGCACCGTCACGACCTGGGTCTGCTGCAGCATGACCTCGGAGAGCCAGACGCGGTAGGGATCGCGGGTGTTCTGCCAGGGCAGCTGGCTGCGCCCGTGGCTGCGCTGCCAGTCGACGATGCGGGTCGCGAAGCAGTCGGTCAGCGCTGCCGGAAGAGCGGAAGGGGCAGGCACCGGCGTCCGGGCAGCGGCACCGCGGACATCCGCGCTGCCCGCGCCGCGAAGCCTAGGCTTCACTCAGTTCGCTGCCCGCCACGACGTTGGGTGCATCCTGGCTGGCCAGCAGCGAGGTCAGGCCATCGAGCCGGCTGTGCAGCTCGGCGATGTTGCTCTCCTGCGCGGCCAGTTCGGCCAGGCGCTCGTCCAGCGTACCGGCCGCGCCCTGGATCCGCTCGACCGCCTCGATCCGCTTGGTGAAGCTGCGGCGCCGTTCCTTGAGCTGGGCGTCGAGCTGCGAGCCAGCGCCCTTGCTCCAGCGCTCGACCTCGGTCATGGCGGCTTCGTTGACCACGCGCAGCCGGCTCGCCAGCGCCCGCACCAGCTTGTCGCAGAAGTCGGGCTGCGACAGCTTCAGGATGTTGCCCACGCCCAGGTAGTGCACGTGGCTGCGCTCGATCTGGCCCAGCTGCTGCTCGAAGCCGGTGAGATCGGGCTCGGGCGGCGCCTGCAGCGTGAAGCCATGCTCGGCATTGAGCTGCCTGAAGGTCGCATGCAGCATCGACTGGATCTCGGCGGTGGTGGCCTGCACCTCGCGCAGGTTGTTGCGCAGCGCATCGAAGGTCTCGCCATAGACCTTGCGCACGCTGAACTTGATGCCGCGCCGCTTCAGCGCCGCCGACAGCCGCCCCATGTCGGCCTTGAGCGCCGTGCTGCCCAGCACCGCGTAGACCTCGCGCAGCAGCTTCCCCTGCACCGATCGCAGCGCGAGGATGCGGGTGTTGCTGCCTTCGAATTCGTTCTGTTCCTGCTCGATGCGCGAACGCATGTGGCGGATCACCGATCCGTTCTTGCCGCGCAGGCCCTGCAGTTCCAGCGCCTGCTCGGACAGGTCGCGCTGGCGCACATTGAGGATGCGCGAGGCTTCGGCGCGCAGGGCGACGATGCCGGCATCCACCGCCATCCGCAGCATGGTCTCGCGCTTGCCCAGAAGCCCCTCGCCCAGCACCGCCTCGAGGGCCGGCAGGCGGCTCGCCTGCAGCAGCGGCACGTCGCGGCGGATCTTGGCCTGCAGGCCCTTCTGCGCCGACACCGGCAGCACCTGCTTGAGCGGCACGCCCAACAGGTCGGCCGCGCCCTTGCGCTGGCGCTGGATCTGCGCGTCGACCTGGGCCGGCGTGCTGAGGATGTCCCACATGGTGTCGATCTTGTTGAGCACCACGATGCGCGTCTCGCCGACATCGCCTTCGGTGATCAGGTGCTCGCGCCAGATCGACAGGTCGGAGCGCGTCACGCCGGCGTCGGCGGCCAGGATGAACACCACCGCATGCGCCTGCGGGATCAGGCTCACCGTCAGCTCGGGCTCGGCGCCGATCGCATTGAGGCCGGGCGTGTCGAGGATGACCAGGCCCTGCTCCAGCAGCGGATGCGGCATGTTGAGCACCGCATGGCGCCAGCGCGGGATCTCGACCCGGCCGTCGGCATCGGGCAGCGGGTTGTCGTCCGGAACCTCGTCGCTCCAGAAACCCAGCGTGCGGGCCTCGGCCAGCGGCACCCAGCGCACCTCGGCCACCTTGTTCATCGTGGCCGACAGCTGCTCGGCGTTGTCGACGTCGATCGCGATCTCGGTCCAGCGGGCGGGCTCGTCACGCCAGTGCGTCAGCGAATGGGCCTCGAGGCGGGTCTCGATGGGCAGCAGGCGCAGGCTGGGCGGCAGTTGCGGGTCGTAGCCGAGCTCGGTCGGGCACATCGTGGTGCGTCCCGCGCTGGCCGGCATGATGCGGCGGCCATAGCCGGCGAAGAAGATGGCGTTGATCAGCTCGGACTTGCCGCGCGAGAACTCGGCGACGAAAGCGACCATCACCTTGCTGGTGCGCAGCTGCTGTTCCAGCTCGCGCATGCGCTCGGCCACGCTCTGGTTGAGCAGGTCGTTATCGTTCAGCCAGCGCGATAGCCACTTGAGACGGTGCGCGAAGTCGCGCCGCCAAGCGCCGTGCTTGTCGAATTGCTGGTTGAAGGATGTGGTCAAAACCGTTGCTGTAAAGGCGACTTACAAAATATATAGCATCAGAACGAATTCGTGACGTCAAGGCCCGCGGCTTTCAGTGCTTTTGACACACTGGACAGAAATAGCTCGCCCGCTGCCCCTGGCGCAACACCCGGATGGGGCTTGCGCAGACCCGGCAGGGCTCTCCCCGGCGCCCGTAGACGGTGGCCTCGAGCTGGAAATAGCCGCTCTGGCCGTCGATGTTCGAGAAATCGCGCAAAGTGCTGCCGCCTCGCTCGACCGCCCGCGCCAGGATTTCCCGCACCGCCGCATGCAGGCGCAGGGCGCGCGGCCGGCTGATCCGGGATGCAGCGACGGTCGGCCGGATGCCGGCCAGGAACAGCGCTTCCGAGGCGTAGATGTTGCCCACCCCGACCACGACATCCCCAGCCAGCAGCACCTGCTTGATCGGCGAGGCCCGCCGCCGTAGCCCGGCGTGGAAGGCCTCGAACTCGAAGGCGTCGCCGAGCGGCTCCATGCCCAGTCCGCCGAGCAGCTTGACCGCCAGCGGCGCCGCTTCGTCCTCGACGTAGACCACGGCGCCGAAGCGGCGCGGATCGTTGAGCCGCAGCGTGCCACGGCTGGTGACCAGGTCGAAATGGTCGTGCGGCCCGGGCGCCGGCAGGCTCGCATCGAAGCGCAGGCTGCCCGACATCCCGAGATGCAGCAGCAGGATGCCGGCATCCAGGTCGACCAGAAGGTATTTGCCGCGCCGGCGAACCGCCCGCACCGTACGCCCCACCAGGGCCTGGGCCTCGATCGAAAGCGCCCAGCGCAGCGGCTTGCCGACGCGCACCGACTCGATCCGGGCGCCGGCAATCCGGTCGGCAATGCCGCGGCGGGTGACTTCGACTTCGGGCAGTTCTGGCATGGATGGCGGGCATCGAATGTAAACGCGCGGGATAGACGCCCTGGTCAGCCCAACGCTCAGAGTGCTGGATTATTATGGGTTCATGACCCTCCAGCTTCGCCGATCCCGCCTCGCATCGGCCGCCATCCTGGCCCTGATCGCCCTGGCTGCGCATGCCCAGACCGACCCGCCGGCAGCGGCGGCGCCCGCCAGCCCGGCCCCGGTCGCGCAGCCGGCCGCGGCCGTTGCCGAGCCTTCGCCGGCCGCGCTGGCAGCAGCCGAGAAGAGCGAGGCCGTGTCTTCCGCGATGACCGCGGAGCTGTTCTACGAGGTGCTGGTCGGCGAGATGAGCGCGCGCGCCGATCCCGGCGCCGCCTACGGTCTGGTGCTCGACGCGGCGCGGCGGGCCAAGGACGACAAGCTGTTCCAGCGCGCGGTCGAGATCGCGCTGCAGTCGCGCTCCGGCGACGCCGCCCTGGCCGCCGCCCGGGCCTGGAAGGAAAGCATGCCCGACTCGCGCGAGGCGCGCCGCTACGAGCTGCAGATCCTGATCGCCCTGAATCGCATCGGCGAGACGGTCGAGCCGCTGCGCGCCGAGATCGCCGCCACGCCGCAGGTCGAGCGCGCCTTCCTGATGCCGCTGATCGCGCGCAACTATTCCCGGGCCCCCGACAAGAAGCTGGCCGCCTCGGTGGTCGAACAGGCGTTGACCGACGAGCTGAAAGACCCCAACACCGGCGGCGCCGCCTGGGCCACGGTCGGTCGGCTGCGGCTGGCCGCCGGCGACAAGCCGGGTGCGCTCGACGCCGCCCTCAAGGGCCAGCAGCTCGATCCGTCGTCGGAAGGCCCGGCGATCCTCGCGCTCGACCTGATCGATCCGGGCCAGCCGCTGGCCGAGCCGATCGTCCAGCGCTATCTCAGCGGCCCGAAGGCCCAGCCCGAGGTGCGCATCGCCTATTCGCGGGTGCTGGTCGAGCAGCGGCGCTTCGCCGACGCGTCGGCCCAGCTGTCGATCCTCACCGCGCAGCGGCCCGAGCTGCCCGATCCCTGGCTGCTGCTCGGCAGCCTGCAGGCGCAGGCCCGGCAGGACACGCAGGCCGAATCGTCCTTCAAGCGCTATGTCGCGATCGTCAGCGCCCAGCCCGAGTCCGATGCCCGCGATCGCGGCCTCACGCAGGCCTACCTGCTGCTGGCCCAGCTGGCCGAGCGGCGCAAGGACTTCGCCAGCGCCGAAGCCTGGCTGGGCAAGATCGACAGCAGCGACGACCAGGTCGGCGCCCAGGCCCGCCGCGCCGGCCTGCTGGCCCGCGAAGGCAAGTTGCCGCAGGCGCGCGAGCTGGTGCGCTCGCTGCCCGAAACCACGGCCGACGAGAAGAAGCTCAAGTTCCTGACCGAGGTCGAGCTGCTGCGCGACGCCAAGCAATACCAGGCCGCCTACGACATGCTGGCCAAGGCCAGCGCCGCGGCGCCCAACGACACCGATCTGATCTACGACCAGGCCATGGTCGCCGAGAAGCTCAACCGCCTCGACGAGATGGAGCGCCTGCTGCGCCGGATCATCGAGCTGAAGCCCGACAACCAGAACGCCTACAACGCGCTCGGCTATTCGTTCGCCGAGCGCAAGGTCCGCCTCGAGGAAGCCCGCACGCTGATCCTCAAGGCGGTACAGCTGGCGCCGGACGACCCCTTCATCGCCGACAGCCTGGGCTGGGTCGAATACCGGCTCGGCAACACGGCCGAGGCGACCCGCATCCTCGAAGATGCCTACAAGCGCCGCCCCGATCCCGAGATCGGCGCCCACCTCGGCGAAGTGCTGTGGGCCACCGGCCAGCGCGATCGTGCCGTCTCCATCTGGAAGGAAGCCTCCCTCGCAGATGCCGACAACGAGACGCTGCAGGAAACGCTGAAGCGCCTGCGCGTGAAGCTTTGAGGCGGCGTTCGGCCCTGGCGGCCGGATGCGGCGGGTTGCTGCTGGTGCTGGCGGGCTGCGCCAGCCCGGCCAGGAACGGCCAGGGCGCGTCTTCCGTCGCGAGTTCCTGGAGCGGCCGGCTGTCGCTGCGCGTCGACAGCGATCCGGTCCAGAGCTTCGCGGCGCTCTTCGAGCTGCGCGGCACCGCGCAAGCCGGCGAACTCACCTTGACCAGCCCCCTGGGCAGCATCCTGGCGAAGCTGAGCTGGTCGCCCGGCGAGGCCCTGCTGCGAAACGGCCGCGACACCCGTCGCTATGCCTCGGTGGACGCGCTGATCCAGGCCGCGACCGGCGCCGCCATACCGGTCGGCGCCCTCTTCGCCTGGCTCGATGGCCGCGACGAGCAGGTACCCGGCTGGCGGCCCGACCTGTCGCAGGTCGCGGCCGGCCGGCTCCAGGCCCTGCGCGAAGAGCCGTCACCGCGCGCGGACCTGCGCATCGTCTTCGAGCGCGCATGAAGGCGATCTACGACCTTCCGGCGCCGGCCAAGCTCAACCTCTTCCTCCACGTGACGGGGCGGCGGCCCGACGGCTATCACCTGCTGCAGTCCGTCTTCATGCTGATCGACTGGTGCGACACCCTCCATGTCGAGCGGCGCGGCGACGGCGAGATTTCGCGCGAAGACCTCATCAGCCCGCTGCCGGCCGACGACCTGGTCGTGCGGGCTGCGCGGGCGCTGCAGGCATACGGTGGCGTGACGCAGGGCGCGCACATCGGCGTCGCCAAGCGGGTGCCGGCGCAGGCCGGGATGGGCGGCGGCTCGTCGGACGCCGCCACCTGCCTGCTCGCGCTGAACCGCCTCTGGGAGCTCGACCTGCCCCTTGCCACGCTGGAAGACATCGGCCTGCGCCTGGGCGCCGACGTGCCCTTCTTCCTGCGCGGCCGCAATGCCTGGGTCGAGGGAATCGGCGAGCAGATCACACCGATCGTGCTGGCGCCGGGGCGCTTCGTGGTCGTCAAGCCGGATGCCGGAATCGACACGCGTTTGATTTTTGCTGCACCGGACCTCCAACGGGCCACTCCGGCTGCTATAATTTCTGGCTTTGCTGCACATTGCAGGGTTCAGGCAGAACGGCAGGCAGGAGCAAGACCGGAAGTTGATCAGGGTTTCGGAAGCATCTTCGGACGAAACGACCTGCAACCGGTGGCGCAACGGCTTTGTCCCGCGGTCGGCGCGGCGATCGACTGGCTCGATCGCCAACACGTCGGCCAGGGAGCGCGAATGACTGGCTCGGGTAGCTCGGTGTTCACGGCCTTGCCGCCGAATGCCGGACGAATCGAGCTGGCCCAGGCGCCCGAAGGCTGGCAGGTGCGAGAGTGCAGCAATCTGGCCGTTCACCCCCTCGTGGGTTGGGCGGCCTGAGAAATTGATCAGGTCGTCCGGGCGGCCTGATGCGACATATATCGGTTGGCGACCTCGGTCGTCGACCCGTGTAGGGGAGTCGCCAAGCTGGTTAAGGCACTGGATTTTGATTCCAGCATGCAAAGGTTCGAATCCTTTCTCCCCTGCCAAATCCTTTTCTGAGATTTTGGGCGGCTCATCGAAGAGCCAATTCGCATCGCCGGGACGCACTCATGCAGGTTCAACACCCTGATTTCATGGTTTTCACCGGCAACGCCAATCCCGGCCTTGCTGCAGAGATCACCCACAACCTGGGCACCTCGCTGGGTGCCGCGCGGGTCGGGCGTTTCTCCGATGGCGAAGTCACCGTCGAGATCAACCAGAACGTCCGGGCCCGTGACGTGTTCGTCGTGCAGTCGACCTGCGCGCCGACCAACGAGAACCTGATGGAACTGCTGATCATGGTCGACGCGCTGAAGCGCGCATCGGCCGATCGGATCTGCGCCGTGATCCCGTACTTCGGCTATGCGCGCCAGGACCGCCGTCCGCGCTCCAGCCGGGTGCCGATCTCGGCCAAGGTGGTGGCGAACCTGCTCGAGACCGTGGGCGTGGCCCGCGTGCTGACCATGGACCTGCACGCCGACCAGATCCAGGGTTTCTTCGACATCCCGGTCGACAACATCTATGCGTCGCCGGTGCTGCTGGGCGATGTGCGGCAGAAGAATTACGAAGACCTGATCGTGGTCTCGCCCGACGTCGGCGGCGTGGTCCGCGCCCGTGCGCTGGCCAAGCAACTGAACTGCGACCTGGCGATCATCGACAAGCGCCGCCCGCGCGCCAACGTGAGCGAGGTGATGCACGTGATCGGCGAGATCGACGGCCGCAACTGCGTGATCATGGACGACATGATCGACACCGCGGGCACGCTGGTGAAGGCGGCCGAGGTCCTCAAGGAGCGCGGTGCCAGGAAGGTGTACGCCTATTGCACGCACCCGATCTTCTCCGGCCCGGCGATCGACCGGATCGCGCAGGGCTCGGCACTCGACGAAGTGGTGGTGACCAACACCATCCCGTTGAGCGATGCGGCGCTGGCCTGCACCAAGATCCGCCAGCTGTCGGTCGCGCCCTTGATCGCCGAGACGATCCAGCGCATCGCGAAGGGCGAGTCGGTGATGAGTTTGTTCTCGGATCAGGAAAATCTCTTCTGAGAACCTGTTCTGAGCATTTGAGCGGGCCTGCTTTCGGGCGGTCCATTTTTGAAACCGGAGTCGCACTGGTCGCGGTCGACTTCCACAGGAGTTATCCATGAAATTTGTCGCTTTCGAGCGCGCCAAGCAGGGCACGGGTGCGAGCCGCCGTCTCCGCATCACGGGCAAGACGCCCGGCATCGTCTATGGTGGCGAAGGCCAGCCGCAACTGATCGAACTCGATCACAACGCGCTGTGGCACGCCCTCAAGAAGGAAGCATTCCACTCGTCCATCCTCGAGATGGAACTGGCCGGCAGCACCACGAAGGTCCTGCTGCGCGACGTGCAATACCACCCGTTCCGCCAACTGGTGCAGCACATCGACTTCCAGCGCGTCGACGCCCGTACCCGCATGACCGTCAAGGTGCCGCTGCACTACAAGGGTGAAGAAGAGTCGCCGGCCGTCAAGACCGACCACAACCTGGTCAACCACGTCATGACCGAGCTGGAAGTCAACTGCCTGCCGGCCGACCTGCCCGAGTTCATCGAGGTCGACCTGTCCGGCCTGACCAAGAACGCCACGGTGCATGTCAACGACATCAAGCTGCCGAAGGGCGTGAAGTTCGTGAGCCACGGCAAGATCAACCCGGTGCTGGCCTCGGCCGTGCCGCCGCTGGTCGCCGAGGAGCCTGCCGCTGCCGAAGGCGCAGCAGCTGCCGACGGCGCTGCCGCACCTGCAGCCGGCAAGGCCGCCGCCAAGACGCCGGCCGCCAAGGCACCTGCCGCGAAGAAGTAATTCCTCGTCGCGCACCCGAACAGAAACGGCCCGCCCAGTGCGGGCCTTTTCTTTTGGGCCACACGCAATAATCGTTTCTCATGATCAAGCTCTTTGTCGGCCTCGGCAATCCGGGCCCCGAATACGAGGCCACTCGCCACAACGCCGGTTTCTGGTTCATCGACGCGCTGGCGCGCGACCTCAAGATCAGCCTTCAGCCCGAACGCAGCTATCACGGCCTGATGGCGCGCACCGTGGTCGGCGGCGAGCCGCTCTGGCTGCTCGAACCGCAGACCTTCATGAACCTGTCGGGCAAGTCGGTGGCCGCGCTGGCCCGCTTCTTCAAGATCGAGCCCAACGAAATCCTGGTCGCCCACGACGAGCTCGACGTGGTGCCTGGCCAGGCCAAGCTGAAGCTGGGCGGCAGCCATGCCGGCCACAACGGCCTGCGCGACATCCATGCGCAGCTGGGCAGCGGCGACTACTGGCGCCTGCGCATCGGCATCGGCCATCCGGGCGTCAAGTCCGAGGTCGTCAACTGGGTGCTCAAGAAGCCGCTGAAGGAGCAGCGCGAAGCCATCGACGACACGATCTCCCGCTGCCTGCATGCCTTCCCGGCGCTGGCCGCCGGCCAGATGGACAAGGCGACCTTGCTGATCCACACCAGCAAGCCGCCGCGCCCCAAGCCGCCGCGGCGCGAGCCGGGCGATGGCTCAGGGGGGCCACCCGCCGCGGGCTAGCGGAAACCAAGCGCAAGAGGGAGCGAGAAGAAAATGATCTCGAAGCTGGATCTATCACAACGAAGCGTGGCCAGCCACAGCCGGCTGATGCTCGCAGGCGCCTGCCTGCAATGGTTCGCGTTGGATGCCGAGGCCGCACCCGGCGTCTGGCGCTGCGGCAACAGCTACCACGACCGGCCTTGCCAGCATGGCAGGCCGCTGGATGTCGAGGATGGCCGCACCGACGAGCAGAAGCGCGAGGCCGATCAGGCCGCGAAGGACAGCCGGGCCACGGCCGAGCGCATGGAGCGCGAACGGCTGCGACTCGAATCCAAGGCCGGCGCTGCCGTGCTGATCGACGACACGGCCTATCGCCCCAAGCAGCCAAGCCTGCCGGCTGCGAGCAGCGAGCCGCTCAGGATCAAGCCGCGCAAGGACACGATCTACATGGCCCCGGGCACCGCGCCAGCCAAGCGGCGCAAGAAGCCGGCAAAAGGCTAGCCAGGCTTGGCGGCAGCAGACTGCGGCCCCTGCTGCGCTTGCTCCGCCTGCGCTGCCTTCGCGGCCGTGAGCCGCTCGAACTTCTGCCACAGCGTCTCGCGCGACTCCACATGCTCGGGGTTGGTCGGGATGCAGGCCACCGGGCAGACCTGCACGCACTGCGGCTCGTCGAAGTGGCCGACGCATTCGGTGCATTTGCGCGGATCGATCTCGTAGATCGCCACGCCCATGTAGATCGCGTCGTTCGGGCACTCCGGCTCGCAGACATCGCAATTGATGCATTCGTCGGTGATCATGAGGGCCATGCCGCGATTATCGGCCGGTCCGGGCATGGTCGTTGCGTGTCGGGTTATGCTGCGCCCCGCCCTATGAGCCTGTTCCTACTCAAGCGTCTGCTGACGCTGATCGCCACCCTGATCGGTACCTCCGTCATCGTTTTCCTGGTGCTCGAGATCCTGCCCGGCAATGCCGCGCAGATGCTCATGGGTCCGGATGCGGCGCCAGACGCGGTGGCGGCGCTGGCGGTCAAGCTCGGGCTCGACCAGCCGGCCTGGACCCGCTACTGGCACTGGGTCGCCGGCATGCTGAGCGGCAATCTCGGCGACAGCTACACCTACAGCTCGCCGGTGCTCGACCTGATCCTCGAACGGCTCGCATTGACCGTGCCGCTGGCCCTGCTGGCGATGGCCTTCACCACCGTGCTGGCCTTGCTGGTCGGCGTGACTGCCGCCTCGCGGCACAACAAGCTGGGCGACGTGGGGCTGATGGGGCTCACGCAACTGGGCATGGCGATCCCGAACTTCTGGTTCGCGATCCTGCTGATCCTGATCTTCTCGGTCGAGCTGCAGTGGTTCTCGGCCGGCGGCTTCGATGGCTGGGGCGACGGCATCCTGGCCGGTCTCAAGGCGCTGCTGCTGCCGGCGCTGGCCCTGGCGGTGGTGCAGGCCGCGATACTGGCCCGCATCACCCGCTCGGCGGTGCTCGAGGTGATGCGCGAGGACTTCGTTCGCACGGCGCGCGCCAAGGGCGTGTCGCAGCGCGCGGTACTCTGGCGCCATGTGCTGCGCAACGCGATGATCCCGGTGGTCACGGTGATGGGCATGCAGTTCTCGGAACTGCTCGCGGGCACCATCGTGGTCGAGAACGTCTTCTACCTGCCGGGGCTCGGCAGGCTGATCTTCCAGGCCATCAGCAACCGCGACCTGATCGTGGTGCGCAATTGCGTGATGCTGCTGGCCGCGATGGTGGTGATCGTCAACTTCGTGGTCGACGTGCTCTATGCGGTGATCGATCCGCGCATCAAGGCTTCGGACATATGAGCGCTGTTCCTGCCGCCGTGCCGAGCGCAGTCGCCTTCAAGGTGCCGGGCTTCTGGCGCCGTGCCATGCATCACCCGAGCTTCGCGATCGGCGCGGTGCTGACCCTGCTGCTGCTGGCGGCCGCCCTGCTGTCCTATGTCTGGACGCCGTGGTCGCCGTACGAGATGGACCTGCCGAGCAAGCTGCAGGGGCCGAGCGCGGCGCACTGGCTCGGCACCGACAGCTTCGGCCGCGACGTGGCATCGCTGCTGCTGGTGGGCGCGCGCGCGTCGATTCTGGTCGGCGTGATCGCAGTCGGCATCGGCCTCACGGTGGGCACGGCGCTGGGGTTGCTGGCGGCGGCGCGGCGCGGCTGGGTCGAGGAGGCGATCATGCGGCTCAGCGACTTCACCATGGCCTTTCCGGCGATCCTCTCGGCGATCATGCTGACGGCGGTGTTCGGCGCCGGCATCGTCAACGCCATCATCGCGATCGGCATCTACAACATCCCCACCTTCGCGCGCATCACCCGGGCCTCGGCCAATGCGGTCTGGTCGCGCGAATACGTCGCCGCAGCGCGGGCCTGCGGCAAGGGCTCGCTGGCGATCACGATGCAGCATGTGCTGCCCAACATCTCGGCGGTGCTGATCGTGCAGACCACCATCCGCTTCGCGATCGCGATCCTGGCCGAGGCCGCGCTGTCGTACCTGGGCCTCGGCACCCAGCCGCCGCAGCCATCGTGGGGCCGCATGCTGGCCGAGGCGCAGACGCTGATGTTCCAGGCGCCATTGCTGGCGGTGTTCCCGGGCCTGGCGATCGCGCTGGCGGTGTTGGGGTTGAACCTGCTGGGCGATGGCCTGCGCGACCTGCTCGACCCGCGCCTGGCGCGCGCACGATGACGATGCCACAACACAGCGCCATGCCCCTTCTCGAAGTCGACGACCTCCATGTCCGGCTGCAGACCCAGCGCGGACCGGCCGAGGCGGTGCGCGGCATCGGCTTCACGCTCGAGCGCGGCGAGACGATGGGCATCGTCGGCGAATCCGGCTGCGGCAAGTCGATCACGGTGCAGTCGCTGATGGGCCTGCTGCCGTCGAGCGCCAAGGTGAGCGGCAGAATCCGCTTCGACGGCGCCGAACTGGTCGGCATGGCCGAGTCCGAGCTGTGCAGGCTGCGCGGCAACCGCATCGGGATGATCTTCCAGGAGCCGATGACCGCGCTCAATCCGCTGCACACCATCGTCCGCCAGATCGGCGAGCCGCTGCGCCTGCATCGTGGGATGTCGGCGGGCCAGGCTCGCAAGGAGGTGCTGGCATTGCTGGAGCGGGTGGGCATCCCCGATCCGGCATCGCGCCTGGACGCCTATCCGCACCAGTTCTCCGGCGGCCAGCGGCAGCGCATCGGCATCGCGATGGCGCTGGCCTGCGGGCCCGACCTGCTGATCGCCGACGAACCGACCACCGCGCTCGACGTGACGATCCAGAAGCAGATCCTCGAATTGATCCGCGGCCTGGTCGCAGAACGCGGCATGGCGCTGATCCTGATCTCGCACGACCTCGGCGTGATCGCGCAGAACGTGTCGAAGATGCTGGTGATGTACGGCGGCAGCGTGGTCGAGGGCGGCCCGACGGCCGCGGTCTTCGCCGAACGCGCCCATCCCTACACGCAGGGCCTGTTCGGCGCGCGGCCGGCGATCGGTGCGCCGCGCGGCCTGCGGCTGGCGACCATCCCGGGCAGCGTGCCCGAGTTGGTCGACCTGCCGCCCGGCTGTCCCTTCGCCGGCCGCTGCCGCTACACCGTCGACGCCTGCCGGGCGACCCGGCCGCCTGCCGTCCGGTTGCCGCATGGCCACGAGGTGCGCTGCATCCGCCTCGACGAGATCGCGGCGCAGGAAGGCGCGGTGCCGGCATGAGCACCCATGCCGATCCGAAGGCCGATGCCGGATCGCCGCTGCGCGAAGACGCGCCGGTCGACGGCGCCCGCTTCGACCCCGATCCGCAGTCGGCGCCGCTGCTCGAGGTGGTCGACCTGGTGCGCCACTACACGCTGCCGCGCGAGCGCCTGTTCGGTCCGTCGCCGGTGGTCAAGGCATTGAATGGCGTGAGCTTCAGCATCCGGCCCGGCCGCAGCCTGGGCATCGTCGGCGAATCGGGTTCGGGCAAGTCGACCATCGCGCGACTGGTGATGGCGCTCGACACGCCGAGTTCGGGCAGCATCCGCCTGCTCGGCCGCGACCTGCAGCGCCTGCCCCGGGACGAACTGCGCGCGGCCCGGCGCGACCTGCAGATGGTGTTCCAGGACCCTTATGGTTCGCTCGACCCGCGTCGCACGGTGGCGCGCATCGTCGCCGAGCCGCTGGAGGCCCTGGCCGAGACCAGCCGCGCCGAGCAGCGCGAACGCGCCGCCGAGGCACTCGATGCAGTCGGCCTGCGCGCCAACGACCTGAGCAAATACCCGCACGAGTTCTCCGGCGGCCAGCGCCAGCGCATCGCGATCGCCAGGGCGCTGATCACACGGCCGAAGCTGATCGTGGCCGACGAGCCGGTGAGCGCGCTCGACGTCTCGGTGCAGGCCCAGGTGCTGAACCTGATGCAGGACCTGCAGCAGCAGTTCGGCATCAGCTACCTGCTGATCAGCCATGACCTGGCGGTGGTGAACCACCTGTGCGACGAGGTCTGCGTGCTGCACCGCGGCCTGGTGGTGGAGCGCGGCGCGCCGCAGCAGTTGTTCGCGCATGCCGAGCATCCCTACACACGTACGCTGCTGGCCGCCGTGCCGCGCGCCGAGCCGGTCGCATGAGGCGCCGGGCTGTTCCGAAGGCGAGCACCCGAAGCGCTTCCGCACCAAGGCGCCCTGCGGGCCCGGCCCCTTGCCGCCGACGCCGCGCCTGACGATGATGTAACGTTCTATTTCCACCAAGCCCTTCCCTGGAGAGCCTCGACCATGTTGAAACGCCGCACCCTGCTGACTTCCGCCGCCCTCGCCTCCGTGCCCTTCGCGCTGCCGCAGATGGCGCTCGCGCAGACCCGCAAGGACGCGATGGTGGTCGGCATGACGCTCGAACCGCCGGGGCTCGATCCGACCGCCGGCGCCGCTTCGGCCATTGCCGAGGTGGTGCAATACAACATCCTCGAGACGCTGACCAAGATCAACTCCGACGGCAGCATCACGCCCCTCTTGGCCGAGAGCTGGGAAATCTCTCCCGACCTGCGCACCTACACCTTCAAGCTGCGCCGCGGCGTCAAGTTCCAGAACGGCGAGCCCTTCAACGCGAAGACCGTCAAGTTCTCCTTCGACCGCGCCGGCGCCGAGAAAAGCACCAACAAGGACAAGCGCACCTTCGCCAACATGAGCACCCAGGTGGTCGACGACGACACGGTGGTGATCATCAACAACGAGATCGATCCCGACCTGCCCTTCCTGCTGGGCCAGGCCACCGCGGTGATCGTCGAGCCCAAGAGCGCCGACGGCAACGCCACCAAGCCGATCGGCACCGGCCCCTACAAGCTCGACAGCTGGAGCAAGGGCAGCTCGCTGGTGGTGAGCAAGTGGGACGGCTTCCGCAGCCCGGCCACGGCCAAGCTCAACAAGGTGACCTTCCGCTTCATCGCCGATCCGGCGGCGCAGGCGGCCTCGCTGCTGGCCGGCGACGTCGATGCCTTCCCGCGCGTGGCGACGCGGATCGTGCCGCAGTTCAAGAACAACCCGCAGTTCCAGGTGATCATCGCCGGCTCGCGCGCCAAGACCATCCTGGCCTTCAACAACCGGCGCAAGCCGCTCGACGATGTGCGCGTGCGGCGCGCGATCTCGATGGCCATCGACCGCAAGGCGGTGATCGAGGGTGCGGCCGACGGCTTCGGCGCGCCGATCGGCAGCCACTACGTGCCGGGCGCCGCCGGCTATGTCGACACCACCGCGGTCAATGCATTCAACATCGACAAGGCCAAGCAGCTGCTGGCCGAGGCCGGCGTGAAGACGCCGCTGGAACTCACGATGACCCTGCCGCCGCCGCCCTACGCGCGCCAGGGCGGCGAGGTGATCGTGGCCGAGCTGGCCAAGATCGGCATCAACGTGAAGGTGCAGAACGTCGAATGGGCCCAATGGCTCAGCGGCACCTATGGCGGCGGCCACGACTTCGACCTGACGATCGTGTCGCACGTCGAGCCCTTCGACCTCGGCAACTACGCCAAGCCCGAGTACTACTGGGGCTACCAGTCGAAGGAATTCGCGGCGCTGTTCGACAAGATCAAGCACACGGCCGACGCGGCGACCCGCAACAAGCTGCTCGGCGACGCGCAGCGCATGCTGGCCAACGATGCCGCCAACGGCTTCCTGTTCCAGCCGCAGTTCCCGATCATCGCCAAGAAGAACGTGCGCGGGCTCTGGAAGGACATGCCGATCTTCGTCAACGACCTGTCGGCGATGTACTGGGCATGAGCGAGGCGCTGCATGACCTGACGGCGCGCGAGCTGATCGCCGCCTACCGCGATCGGCGGCTGTCGCCGGTCGAGGTGACGCAATCGGTGCTCGATCACATCGAGCGCTGGGAACCGCGCCTGCAGGCCACCTGGTTGCTGCGCCCCGAGGCCGCGCTGGAGCAGGCCCGCGCCTCCGAGGCGCGCTGGCAGCGCGGCGCCCCGCAGGGCCCGCTCGACGGCGTGCCGACCACGATCAAGGAGAACATCGCCACCAAGGGCGATCCGATGCCGGCCGGAACGGCCGCCGTCGACCTGCGGCCGGCCGCCGCCGACGCCCCGCCGGCGGCCCGGCTCAAGGAAGCCGGCGCGGTGGTCGTGAGCAAGACCACCATGCCCGACTACGGCATGCTGTCCTCGGGGTTGTCGAGCTTCCATCGGCTGGCGCGCAATCCCTGGGACCTGAGCCGCACGCCCGGCGGTTCGAGCGCCGGCGCGGGTGCCGCCGCCGCCGCGGGCTACGGGCCGCTGCACATCGGCACCGACATCGGCGGTTCGCTGCGACTGCCGGCGGGCTGGTGCGGCATCTTCACGCTGAAGCCCAGCCTCGGCCGTATCCCGATCGACCCGCCCTACATGGGCCGCGCCGCCGGCCCGATGACCCGCACGGTCGGCGATGCCGCACTGATGATGCAGACGCTCTCGCGGCCCGACGCGCGCGACAGCATGAGCCTGCCGGCGCAGGACATCGAATGGTCCGCCTTCGACGCCCACACCAACATCCTTCGCGGCCTGCGCATCGGCCTGCTGCTCGACGCGGGCTGCGGCCTGCCGGTCGAGCCGGAGATCCGCGCGGCGGTCGAGCATGCGGCCCAGTTGCTCGAAGATGCCGGCGCGATCGTCGAGCCGATGGCGCCCTTCATGACGCCGGTGATGCTCGACGGCATGGACCATCTCTGGCGCATGCGCTCGCTGGTCGACATCAACGGCCTCAGGCCCGACCAGCGCGAGAAGATCCTGCCCTACATTCGGCAATGGGCCGAGAGCGCGGCCGGCTTCAGCGGCGAGCATGTGTTCCGCGCCTTCAGCCAGTTCCATGCGACCCGGGTCGCGGCCGTCTCGGCCTGCTCCAGCTACGACTACGTCATCTCGCCGACCGCGCCGAATTCGCCGGTTGCGGCCGAGCTGCCCTCGCCGACCAACGACCCGCTGAAGCCGCTGGAGCACATCGGCTTCACCGTGCCCTTCAACATGTCCGAGCAGCCGGCCGCGTCGATCAACTGCGGCTACACGGCAGAGGGCCTCCCGATCGGGCTGCAGATCGCCGGCCAGCGCTTCGACGACCTGGGCGTGCTGCGGGTGTCGCGTGCCTTCGAGCTGATCCGCGAGCCGCAGCGGCCCTGGCCACGTCCCTGAGCGGGCATCGACCATGAGCGCGCGCAGCGACGGCCTCGGCAACCCGGTCAGCGCGAGCGATGCGGCCAGCCTGCGGGCGATCGACGATTTCGTCCTCGGCTTCATCGCCTGCGAGGCGCGCGCGGTCGATGCGCTGGCCGCAGCCGGCAGCGACGATCCGCTGGTCCAGGCCTATGGCGCCACGCTGCACCTCTTCGCCGAATCGCGCGATGCGGCGGCCAACGCGCGGCCCTTCATCGAACGGGCGCGGGCCGGTGCATCGCGTGCAACCACGCGCGAGCAGCGCTACATCGAAGCCGTCGCAGCCTGGGCCGATGGCGACATCGCCCGGGCGATCGCCCTGCACCACGAGCAGGCGCGCGAACATCCGCGCGACCTGGCATCGCTCAAGCTGGGCCAGTACCACTGCTTCAACACCGGCGACTGCCCCGGCATGCTGCGGCTCGCACTGGCGGCGCTGCCCGCGGCCGCCGACGTGCCCTACCTGCACGGCATGGCCGCCTTCGGCTACGAGCAATGCCATCTCATGGCCGAGGCCGAGGCCAGCGCTCGCCATGCAATCGCGATGCGGCGCAAGGAGCCCTGGGCCCACCACGCGCTGGGCCACGTGATGCTCACTGAAGGCCGTCTCACAGAGGGCCTGCAGTTCATGCAGGGCGTGAGCGACACCTGGGTCGGGCTGAATTCATTCATGGTCACCCACAACTGGTGGCATGTCGCGCTGTTCCTGATCGACCTCGGCCGCGACGACGAGGCGCTGGCGGTCTACGACGAGCAGGTCTGGGGCGTCGCCAAGGACTATTCGCAGGACCAGATCGGCGCGGTGTCGCTGCTGGCGCGCTTCGAGCTGGCGGGCATCGACGTCGGTGCGCGCTGGGGCGACCTGGCGGACCGGCTGGCGGGGCGGCTCGACGACCACGTGCTGCCCTTCCTCGACCTGCAATACCTCTACGGCCTGGCCCGCGCGGGCCGGCCCGAGGCCGATCGGCTCATGGCCGGCATCGAGGCCTTCGCGCCACAGGCCCCGGCATCGACCCGCGATGCCTGGCAGCGCGTCTGCCTGCCGGCAGCGCGCGGCCTGCTGGGCCATGCGCGCGGCGATTTCGCGGCGGCGATCGACGGGCTGGGCCTGGCCCTGCCGCGACTGGTCGAGATCGGCGGCAGCCATGCGCAGCGCGACCTGTTCGAGCAGGTGTGGCTCGATGCGCTGATCCGCCAGGGCAGCGAGAAGACCCTGTCCGCCGCCCAGGGCATCCTGCAGCAGCAGCGCAACGGCCAGCCCGAGTCGCTCAGGCTGCGGCGCCAGGCATCGGAACTGCTCGGGCGGCTCGGGCTGCCCCCGAGCGCCCCGCGCCTCATTGCTTCCTGAGGTGCCGGCTCTGATCGTAGGTGGGCTGCGCCGGCAGGTCGGCCAGATGCCGCGTGTCGGCCCAGTCGACGATCTCGATGACTTCGGGATGGGCTGGATCGGCGATGCGGATGCGGTTGAAGCCGGCATTCGGGATCTCGCTCTGGCGCGGCCCGTTGAGGCCCAGCCCGCGCGCGGTGCGCCAGACCATGTCGAGCACGCCGCCGTGCGTCACGATCATCAGCTGCCGCCCGGCATGCATCGCGGCGATGCGGCCCAGCGCCTCGATGATGCGGGCGTGGAACTGCAGTGCCGATTCGCCTTCGGGCATCGCGTGGTCCTCGCGGAACTGCAGCCAGTCCTCCCAGGCGCGCGGATGCAGTTGCTGGATCTCGTCGGCCCGCATGCCTTCGACGACGCCGAAATGCTGTTCGCGCAAAGCGGCCGAAGTGACCACGTCCAGGCCCAGTTGCTGCGCGGCCGGTGCCGCCGTCTGCTGCGCGCGCATCAGGTCGCTGCAGACCAGGTGCTGCACCGGCTCGCCCGCGACGCGCAGCCCGAGCCGGCGGGCCTGCTCATGGCCGAGGTCGTTGAGGGGAACGTCGATGTGGCCCTGGAAGCGCAGCTCGCGATTCCAGTCGGTCTCGCCGTGGCGGATCAGGATGAGGTCGGTGATGGGCATGGAAGCCGCCTATTGTCCGCGCAGACGGTGACCCGCGCGTGTCCGCATGCCAAGCACCGCGCCAGCGCGCCTTCACGGCTATCGCGGAAAATGCCCCGACCATGCCCACACTCGTCCTGCTGCCCGGCCTCGCCTGCGACCAACGCCTCTGGGAGGCCCAGCGGCCGGCGCTGCCCCCGAACCTCGATGCACGGGTCAGCGATGCCCACATGCGCAACGAACGCATCGAGACCATGGCCGCCGCGGTGCTGGCCGAGAACGCCGGCCCGCTGGTGCTCTGCGGCGCCTCGATGGGCGGCATGGTCGCCATGGAAGCCGCGCGCCAGGCGCCCGAGCGCATCGCCGGCCTGGCGCTGCTCGGCACCAATGCCCGGCCCGAGACTCCCGACATGTACGAGCTGCGCCGATCGGCCATCGAGCTTTTCGAGCGCGGCGAGGCGCGCGACGTGATCGAGCTCAACGCCGGTTTCGCCTTCCACCCATCGCGCGCCGGCGACGCCGCCCTGATGCGGCGCTATGTCGACCTGGTGCTGGATGCCGGCGTCGAGCAGCTCGTGCGGCAGAACAAGGCATTGATGCAGCGCCCCGATGCGCGCCCGCATCTGCCGGCATTGCGCTGCCCGGTGATGGTGATGTGCGGCGACAGCGACCGGCTCACGCCGCCGGATTGCTCGCGCGAGATCGCCGGGCTGATCCCGCAGGCAGAACTGGCCTGGATCGCGCAATGCGGCCACATGCTCACCATGGAGCAGCCCGCGGCCGTCAATGCGCTGCTGGGGCCTTGGCTGCAGCGGCGCCTGGCCGAAGCCTGAGCGACCTGAACGCCCGGCACGCGCCTCTCAGTCTTCCATAGCGCTGCGCGCCATTCGCGTCGACCCACGGCCGCGAAGCCGGCCGCCCTTCCAGGGCACCCAAGGAACCGGCTTTGCCGGGCCTTCGGGTGCGCGCCCCTGCCCGCCGAAGGCGGTAGAGGGGGGAGCGGCGAAGCCGCTCTGGGGGTGCCTAATTCAATGCAACTGGCCGCCGCCTTCGCGCACGTCTTCCCGCACAGCCAGCGAAGTCCTCACCGCGACCCGAAGGGCGGCGACCACCGTCTCCAGCGCCATGCTCGGCTGTCCCGGCAACCTGGCCACCTGCGCAGGCAGGTAGGGGATATGGATGAAGCCACCGCGCTGCCCGGCCGCCGACCGGGTCGCCAGCCGATGCATCAGGCCATAGAAGAGGTGGTTGCAGACGAAGGTGCCGGCCGTGTTCGATACCGAGGCCGGTATGCCGGCCGCGCGCAGGTCGCGCACGATCGCCTTGATCGGCAGGGTCGAGAAATAGCCGGCCGGCGCGCCCGCGACGACCGGCAGGTCGATCGGCTGGCGGCCGGCGTTGTCGGGAATGCGGCCGTCGTCGACGTTGATGGCCACGCGCTCCGGCGAGATCTCGCTGCGGCCGCCGGCCTGGCCGATGCAGAGCACCAGCGCAGGCTGCAGTTCGTCGATCGCCGCATCCAGCTCGCGCAAGGCGGTGCCGAAGATGCAGGAGATGCGCCGCGCATGCACTTCGGCGCCGTCACAATGCCAGCCATCGAGCGCGCGCGCCGCCTCCCAGGACGGGTTGACCGCCTCCTTGTCGAAGGGGTCGAAGCCGGTGATCAGTACCTTCATCGCCGTCTTCCGCCTCAGGCCAGCGCGCTCACCGCGATGCCTTCGGCCTCCAGCCGTTCACGGATGCGCCGGGCGAAGACCAACGCATGGGCGCCGTCTCCGTGCAGGCAGACGGTCTGCGCATTGACCGCAATCGTGCTGCCGTCGATGGCGGTGACGCGGTGGTCGCGCACCAGCGACATCGCCTGGGCCAGCGATTGCTCCTCGTCCTCGATCAGCGCGCCGGGCCGGCTGCGCGGCACCAGGCTGCCGTCGGGCATGTAGCCGCGGTCGGCGAAGACCTCCTCGACCGGGGTCAGGCCGGCCCGCTCGGCGGCGGCGATCATGCCGCTGCCGGCCAGCCCGAAGAAGCGCAGCGTGGGATCGAAGCGGCGCACCGCCTCGCAGATCGCATCGGCGATTTCAGGGTCCTTGACCGCCTGGTTGTAGAGCGCGCCATGCGCCTTGACGTGGGACAGCGCGCCGCCTTCGGCCTTGGCAATGGCCGCCAGCGCGCCGATCTGGTAGAGCGTGCCGGCGACGATCTCCTCGGGCGGCAGATGCATCTCGCTGCGCCCGAAATTCGCCCGGTCGGGAAAGCTGGGATGCGCGCCGATCGCCACGCCGCGCGCCAGCGCCCAGCGCACGCAGCTGCGCATGATGGAAGCGTCGCCGGCGTGCCAGCCGCAGGCGATGTTGGCCGAGCTGACAAGGCCCATCAGCGCCTCGTCGTTGTCGCAGCCCTCGCCGAGGTCGACATTGAGATCAATCCGCATGAGAAGAAACTCCTTCGGCAAGATTTTGCGCCGGCGCCGGCCAGCCCGCCGATGCCAGGCCCTGCGCCACCTGCGCCAGGTAGAGCCGTCGTGCCTCCCAGGCCGCCAGCGCTGCCGCGCCGTCGACCTGCTGCAGTCGCAGCCGCCCGTTGAGCGGCGCCTGCGCCAGCTTGCCGAGGTCGGCGCGGATCACGACGCCGATGCGCGGATAGCCGCCGGTGGTCTGCGCATCGCCCATCAGGATGATCGGCTGGCCCGAAGGCGGGACCTGGATCGTGCCGGGGATCACCGCGGCCGAGAGCATGTCCGCGTGGCGCCGGCGCTTCAGCTCGCTGCCCTCGAGCCGGCTGCCCATGCGGTTGCTGCGCGGGGTCAGCAGCCAGGGTTCGCTCCACAAGGCATCGCGGGCGGCGACCGTGAACTGCTCGAACTCGGGGCCCGGCATGACGCGCAGCACGGTCGCGCCGTCATCGGGGTCCAGCCCCGGCTCGGGTGCGCGCAGGCCGAAGGGGCGGCTCGCCATCTGCTGAGTGTCCAGCCTCGGCAGGCCCAGCGCCAGCTTGTCGCCCTTCTTGAGGGCGCGACCCTGGTGGCCGCCGAATCCGGCCTTCAGGTCGGTGCTGCGCGAGCCGAGCACGGCCGGCACCTCGACGCCGCCGGCGATCGCCAGCCAGCTGCGCACGCCTTCCTTGTCGCCGCGCCGGTTGGCGCCGCCCAGCCGCAGCACCTGGCCCGGCTGGGCCTCGACGCTCCAGTAGGGGTAGAGCGGCATGCGGTCGAGCCGGGCATCGAAATCGTCGCCTGCCAGCGCGATCCGGGTGGCGGTCTCGAAGCGCAGCTCGCAGGCGCCCATCGTGAGTTCGAGGCCGGCGGCGCCGTCGGCATTGCCCACCAGCCGGTTGGCCAGGATCAGGGCCAGCGTATCGAGCGCGCCGCCCGGGCAGATGCCCAGCTGGCGCAGGCCGCGCCGGCCCAGGTCCTGCACCGAGGCCATGATGCCCGGCCGGAGAATCGTGAGGGCGGCAACGGCGGCCATCAGGCTTGCACGCTTTCGACGACGAAGCGGACCCTGTCGCCGGGGCGCAGCAGGGTAGGCTCGGCGGCCTTCGGGTCGAAGAGCTCGACCGAGGTGCGCCCGATCAGGTTCCAGCCGCCCGGCGAGACCAGCGGATAGATGCCGGTCTGCTCGCCGCCGATGCCGACCGATCGCGCCGGCACCGCCACCCGCGGCTCGGCCCGGCGCGGCGTCGCCAGCTCGGCCGGCAGGCCGCCCATGAAGGCGAAGCCGGGCAGGAAGCCCAGCAGGTAGACCACGTAGTCGCCGCCGCTGTGGCGGCGCACCACTTCGGCCGGCGTCAGTCCGCAATGGGCCGCGACATCGGCAAGGTCGGGGCCGGCCTCGCCGCCGTAGGCCACCGGAATCTCGATCTGCCGACCCTGCACCGCGCCGATGGCCAACTGGGGCCAGGCCGACAGCACCTGCATCTCGAGCTCGACCCCATCGACGTGCGCCGGATCGAAGAGCAGGGTCACATTGTTCATGCCGGGCAGCACTTCCTCGACGCCCGGCCATTGGGCCGCTTCATGCGCCAGCGCCCAGATGCGCTGCTGCTGCGCCAGCGTGGCCGGCGGCGGCAGTTCGCACAGCAACGCGGCCTCGCCGAGCGAATGCAGACGAGGCGGCGCGCCGCTCACGAGGCCACGCGCATCATTCGCGGGCCGGGCTGCTCACCTTGGCGAGCAGGCGGGACTGGACCGCCGGCGAGACGAACTTGTCGACCTCGCCGCCGAGCATCGCGATCTCGCGCACGAAGGTGCTGGAGATGAACTGGTACTTGTCGCTGGGGGTGAGGAAGACGGTCTCGACATCGGGCATCAGCGAGCGGTTCATGCCGGCCAGCTGGAATTCGTAGTCGAAATCGGTGACGGCGCGCAGGCCGCGCACCATCGCCTTGCCGCCGCGCGCCACGACGAAGTCGCGCAAGAGCCCCGAGAAGCTCTCGACCGTGACCTGGTCGCTATAGGGCTCGACCGCGATCTTCGCCATCTCGATGCGCTCGGGCAGCGAGAACAGCGCTTTCTTGTGATGCCCGGCGGCAACCGCGACGATCACTCGCGAGAACAATTGCGTCGCCCTTCGCACCACGTCCTCATGGCCCAGCGTGATGGGATCGAAAGTGCCGGGATAAACCGCGATCACGTTGTGGGTCATTGGCAGTCCTCGTGGTGGGCCGTCGGGCAAGGTCGGCGGATTATGCAGCGGCCTGCGACCCCGGCCGGAGAAGATGCGCGTGCACCGCGCCGGCCTTCAAATATCGGAAGCCGACCAGTCCCAACGCGGCCAATTCCTCGTCGCTCCAGCGCCGCGCCGCCTCCAGGTAGACCACGCCCTCCGGACGCAATGCCCGCACGGCCGCGCGCAATGCGGGCTCGTAGACGGCCGGGTTCTCGAAGGGCGGATCGAGGAACACAGCATGCAGGCTGGCCGACGGCGCGCGTTCGAGCGCGGTGACGCCATTGCCGCGCTCGATGCGCACCGCCTCGGCGCCCAGCTTGGATTTCAGCGTCTGCAGTTGCGCGACCAGCGCGGCGTCCTGCTCGCAGAGGAGCACCGCGGCGGCGCCGCGCGAGGCCGCCTCCAGGCCGATCGCGCCGGTGCCGGCGAAGGCGTCGATGCAATGCCAGCCCGGCAGTTCGCCGCCGCCCGCGCCGGCGATGCTGGCCAGCCAGTTGAAGAGGGTTTCGCGCACCCGATCGGGCGTGGGCCGCAGGCCAGGTTTGTCGGCCACCGCGAGGCGGGTGCGCTTCCACTGGCCGCCGATGATGCGCACGAAGTGCGGCGCCTTGGCCAGCGCGGCCCGCTTCTTGGCCGCCAGCTTGTCTTCGGGCGTCTCGGGGGTGGGGTTGGTTCTGGGCTTTTGCTTCACGCGCAGAGCTTAACGTCCGCGCGCTGGCGAATCAGGACCAGCCGACGGCCCCGCTCAAGGCTGCTGCGCTCCGACGACCACCGTCACCATGCGATCGGGCTGCAGCTTGCGCTGGAATGCCGCCTTGACCTGGGCCGCTGTGACAGCGTTGACGCGCGCGGTCCAGGTGTCGAGGTAGTCGAGCGGCAGGTCGTTCCAGGCGATGTTGGCGACATTGCCGAGCAGCTTGCGATTGCTGTCGAGCAGCAGCGGGAAGCCGCCGACCATGTTGTCCTTCGCCGCCTGCAACTCGGCCTCGGTCGGGCCGTCGGCGACGAACCTGGCCAGCACGTCGCGCGACACCTTGACCGCCTCGGCCGCCTGGTCGGGCCGCGTCTGGAAGGCGATCCGGAAGGCGCCCGCATGCAGCGCTGGCGAGAAAGTGCTGTAGACGCTGTAGGCCAGCCCGCGCTTCTCGCGCACCTGCTCGGTCAGGCGCGAGACGAAGCCGCCGCCGCCGAGCACGTAGTTGCCAAGCGTCAGCGCGAAGTGGTCGGGATCGGTGCGCCGGTAGCCGGGCTCGCCGATCAGCACATGGGCCTGGGCCGAATCGAAGGGAATCCACAGTTCCTTGGCCGCGCCGAGCGGAAGCACCTCCGGCACCGGCGGCAGTTCGGCGCAACTGTTCGACGATGGCAGGCGCGCCAGCAGCGTGGTCGCGATGCGATCGGCCTGTTCGCGCGTCACCGCGCCGACGATGCTGACCTTGGCCCTGCAAGGCACGATCAGCCGGTCGTAGCGCTCGCGCATGGCGGCGACATCGATCTTCGAGAGCGTGGCCTCGGTCACCTCGAAGCCGTAGGGATGGTCACCGTAGACCGCCTTCGCGAAGGCCTTCTCGGCGACGGTGGCCGGCTTGGTGTTGGCTTCCTTGAGCGAGGCAGCCAGGCGATCGCGCTCCTCGGCCCACAGCGGAGCCGGGAAGGCGGGCTCGCCGATCTGCCGCGCCGCGAGCCGCACCGACTTGTCGAGCAGGGCCGGCTGCGACAGCGTGCGCAGGGTGAAGCTGGTTCGGTCGGCACTGGCCGAGATGTCGAAGTTGGCGCCGAGATCGGCCCAGGCCTCGCCGAGCGCGTTCTGGTCCATCGCCGGATCGTTACCAACGGCCCTGACGCCCTTTTCAGCCATGTCGGCGGTCGCCGAGGCCAATCCGGCCTGGGCCGGCGGATCGCGCCGGCCACCGGCATCGAAATCGACCTGCGCATCGACGATGGGCAGGGCATTGGTCGCGGCCAGGTAGACCTTGGCGCCATTGGGCAGGACCCATTGCTGGATCGGAATCGCCGCCTGTGCCGCGGCGCCTGCAAGGGCGGCCGCGCCGGCGATCAGCGCACGCAGCGCGAACTGGCGGGTATCGAAGAACATGGATGTCGTTCCTTCAGCGCAGGTCGCCGGTCGGCGCGGGCCGTGGACGGTGGTTCGGGTCGGGCGGCAGCGGCCGCAGGGTGGCGACCGTGAGCTGGTCGTCGCCGAAATACTTGGCGGCCACCGCCTGCACCTGCTCGGCGGTGACCGCCTGCAGCTTCTCGATGATGCGCGGGCTGGCGTCGAGCGGCAGCCCCTGGACCCAGTTGCCGCCGAGCTCGCGCGCCTGCGCCATCACCGAATCCAGCTTGTAGGTCTCGCTCGCCACCCACTGGGTCTTGACCCGGGCCAGCTCGGCGGCGCCGACGCCTTCGCGGGCGATCCGCGCTATCTCGGCGCGCAATGCGGCCTCGACCGCCTCGGGCGTCTTGCCTGCAGCCGGGACGCCTTCGAGCACGAAGAGTTGCGGCCCGCGCCCGACGAAGCCCGAATAGGCGCCGGCATCGTCCGCCACCCGGTTCGGCCCCTGGGTCAGCGCGCGGTCGAGCCGTGCGCCGGGGTAGCCGTCGAGCACCGCCGACAGTACCTCCAGCGCGTAGATGTCGCTGTCGCCGCCGAACTTCTGCACATCGAGCTGCGGGATCCGGAAGGCCAGCGAGACATAGGCCTGTTCCGCCGGCGCCTTGAACTCGACCCGGCGGATGCCGCGCTGCTCGGGCTCGGTGCGCGGCTTGCGCGCAGGAAGAGCACGTGCCGGGATCGAGCCGTAGTATTTCTCGGCCAAGGCATGGACCCGGGCCACATCGACGTCGCCGGCCACCACGATTGCCGCGTTCGACGGCACGTACCAGCGCTTGAAGAACGCGCGCACGTCGTCGGGCGTCATCGCCTCGAGGTCGCTCATCCAGCCGACGACCGGCCGGTGGTAGGGCGATGCGTTGAAGACCGCCGCGTTCTGCTGCTCGCCCAGCAGCGCGCGCGGCTGGTCGTCGGTGCGCATGCGGCGCTCTTCCTTGACCACCTCGATCTCGCGCTTGAATTCGTCGTCCGGCCACTGGTTGCTGGCGAAGCGATCCGATTCGAGCTTCATGACCTGCTCGAGCTTGTCGGTCGGGATCTGCTGGTAGAAGCCGGTGTAGTCGCGGGTGGTGAAGGCGTTCTCGCGGCCGCCCAGCGCGGCCACCCGGCGCGAGAACTCGCCGGGCTTGAGCGTCTTGCTGCCCTTGAACATCATGTGCTCGAGCGCATGCGCCACGCCCGAGGTGCCGTCGACTTCATCGACCGAGCCGACCCGCACCCAGACCATCTGGATCGCGGTCGGCGCGCGCCGGTCGGGCTTGACGATCAACGTCATGCCATTGGAAAGGGTGAACTGCTGGGCGGCGAGCGGCGCGGCGGCGGCGTCGTTCGGCGAATCGGGCAGCGACTGCTGCTGCGCCAGGGCGGGCAGGATCGACGACGCCATCAGCACCGAAGCCAGCACCGCACCCAACGCAGCACGGCGTGGCAAGGGGTGTTTCATAGAATGGGTCGGATTGTAAAAGTCGCCCAATGTTCAGTTTCTTCAAGAAAAAAGCGCCGGAGCCGGGCCCGGCCGTCGACGCGACCCCAGCCGAAGTGCCGCCCGCGCCCGCCGCGCCGGCCAAATCCGTTTTTTCGCCATCGACCTGGTTCGGCGGCAAGCCGGCCGTTGCCGAGAAGGAAGACACAGCGCCGGCCGGGCGGAATACCGAGCCGGATACGGCTGCGCCGGCGCTGCCTGTTGCAGCTCCTGCCCCGATTTCGCCGCCCTCGCCTGTGCAGCTGCCGAACGCGGCACCCGCTGCGACGCCGGTGCCGGCTTCTGTTCCTGCTCCTGCTCCGACCCCGAGCCCGGCTCCGGCCGACACCACGACAACAGCACCGGTCCCCGCCCACCCCGCGCCGCCGGCGCCGCCAGCAGTCAGCCCAGCGCCTTCGACACCCGTCGCCCCCGCCCGGGCGTTCGCACCCGCTCCCGTCGAGCCGCCCGCCCAGCCCGAGCGCAGCGGCTGGCTCGGCAAGCTGCGCAACGGTCTGCGCAAGACCGGCAACAGCATCGCCGCCACCTTCGTCAACGCGCAGATCGACGACGCCTTGTACGAAGAGCTGGAGGAAGCCCTGCTGATGGCCGACACCGGCCTCAAGGCCACCGAATACCTGCTCGAGGACCTGCGCCGCCGGGTCAAGTCCCAGATGGCGACCGACGCAGCCCAGGTCAAGCTGCTGCTGGCGGATGCCATCGCCGACCTGCTCAAGCCGCTCGAGAAATCGCTGGTCATCGGTGAGTTCACGCCGACCGTGATCATGGTCGCGGGCGTCAACGGCGCCGGCAAGACCACCTCCATCGGCAAGCTGACCCGGCACCTGGCCGACGAAGGCGCTTCGGTGCTGCTGGCGGCCGCCGACACCTTCAGAGCCGCGGCGCGCGAGCAGCTGCTGGTCTGGGCCGATCGCAACACGGTCGAGATCGTGAGCCAGGAGGGCGGCGACCCGGCGGCGGTCAGCTTCGATGCGGTCCATGCCGGCAAGGCGCGCGGCAAGGACGTGGTCCTGGTCGATACGGCGGGCCGTCTGCCGACCCAGGTCCACCTGATGGACGAGCTCAAGAAGATCAAGCGCGTCGTCACCCGCGCCGATGCCAGCGCCCCCCACGAAGTGCTGCTGGTGATCGACGGCAACACCGGCCAGAACGCCCTGGCCCAGGTCAAGTCCTTCGATGAGGCCTTGAGCCTCACCGGCCTGATCGTCACCAAGCTCGACGGCACGGCCAAGGGCGGCGTGCTCTGCGCGATCGCGCGCGAGCGGCCTGTCCCGGTCTATTTCATCGGCGTCGGCGAAAAGCTGGAAGACCTGGAGACCTTCAACGCCCGCGAGTTCGCACAGGCCTTGCTCGGTCAGTGACCGCACACATCCAAGCTGGCAGGCGCCCTTGAACGCGGGCCCGACGCCCCCAATTTCAAGCTTGGAGGGTGGTGCGCCGAAAAAGCTATCGCGCCCATAGCCTCCGAGGGGAACCCTGCCCTTAGCACTCCCTCTAACCGAGTGCTAATATGGTTAACAACGAAGGAGTTTCCCGCATGACAACACTGTCTGGAGCCTCTGCCAACCAGCTTGCCGTCGCCAATCCGTGGTCGATGGTGCCGCCGCTGGGTAACCTGGACGCCTACATTTCGGCAGCCAATCGCCTGCCGTTGCTGACGCTCGAGGAAGAGCAGGGCTTCGCGCGCAAGCTGCGCGACAACAACGACCTCGAAGCCGCCGGTGCGCTCATCCTGTCGCATCTGCGCCTGGTGGTCTCGATTTCCCGCCAATACCTGGGTTACGGCCTGCCGCACGGCGACCTGATCCAGGAGGGCAACGTCGGCCTGATGAAGGCGGTCAAGCGTTTCGACCCCGACCAGGGCGTGCGTCTGGTGAGCTACGCCATGCACTGGATCAAGGCCGAGATCCACGAGTACATCCTGAAGAACTGGCGCATGGTCAAGGTCGCGACGACCAAGGCGCAGCGCAAGCTGTTCTTCAACCTGCGCTCGATGAAGCAGGGCTTCAAGGCCGACTCGGCCGCGGCCGACAACGGCACCCACCGCGAGACGCTGAGCCCCGACGAGGTCTCGCAGATGGCCGAGCGCCTGAACGTCAAGCCCGAGGAAGTGCTCGAGATGGAGACCCGGCTGTCGGGCGGCGACGTGCTGCTCGACCCCAGCCCCTCCGACGACGGCGACGACGGCTTCGGCCCGATCGCCTACCTCGCCGACGCCACCCAGGAGCCGACCGCCCAGCTCGAATCGCAGCAACGCGACCGGCTCTCGACCGACGGCATCTCGACCGCGCTGCAGGCGCTGGACGATCGCAGCCGACGCATCGTCGAGGAGCGCTGGCTGAAGGTCAACGACGACGGTTCGGGCGGCATGACCCTGCACGATCTGGCGGCGGTCTACGGCGTGAGCGCCGAGCGCATTCGCCAGATCGAGGTCGCGGCCATGAAGAAGATGAAGAAGGCGCTGGCCGAGTTCGCCTGATCCAACCGGCGCGTCCGCAAGCGAAGCGTCCAACAGAAAAAGCCCCGCTTGCGGGGCTTTCTTCATGGGCCTCAGGAACTCAGCAAGGCCTTCAGGTCGGACACCATCGCCGGCACGCCGCCGCCATAGCGCTCGTAGAGGCGCAACCGGCCCTGCGGGTCGTAGACGAAGCTGGCGGCCGAATGGTCCATCGAGTAGCTGGTCG
>Ga0265327_10001210_pt1 | contig 34803 bp, 33 predicted proteins | sample 41621metaG_FD_202089 | JGI IMG/M metagenome (GOLD analysis project Ga0265327, IMG submission 202089) | Rhizosphere microbial communities from Carex aquatilis grown in University of Washington, Seatle, WA, United States - 4-16-21 metaG | ecosystem: Host-associated > Plants > Roots > Rhizosphere...
AAAATGACTGCATTAACCCACTTTAATCAATCCGGCGAAGCCCATATGGTTGATGTCGGCGACAAAGCGATAACCCAGCGCACGGCTGTCACTGAAGGCTACATCGAAATGCAGGCGTCTACGCTTAAATTGATCATAGATGGCGGACACCAAAAAGGCGACGTACTGGGCATAGCAAGAATAGCCGGCATCATGGCCAGCAAAAAAACGGCGGAACTGATTCCTCTTTGCCATCCGTTGCCGCTGACGCACGTAGAAATCAAGCTGAACGCGGAAGTCGAGCGCAACCGGATACGCTGCCAAACCACGGTAAAAACCAACGGTCACACCGGCGTGGAAATGGAAGCGTTAAATGCGACGCAGATTGCCTTGCTCACGATTTACGATATGTGCAAGGCAGTCGATAGAGGCATGGTTATCCAGTCAGTCCGATTGCTGGAAAAAGAAGGCGGCAAATCGGGGCATTGGCAACACAATGCGGCAAGGTGATTCAACAATTGACATATAACTCTCTTATTATTTTGCCGCGTAACTCAAGCCGTTCCATTAAACTTATATTTTCAACAATGCGCCTACCGACGGTGTGGCGCTATTTAGAATAACAACAGAGATAATTATGCCGATTACATTAAAAGAACTTGCCGATTTTTGCGGTGCTCGGATTGAAGGCGGCGATCTATCCGCAACCATTCATTCAGCGGCAGAGATTACATCCGCACATCAGGGTCAAGTCACGCAGCTGACCAACAGCCGCTATACTCGGTATATCAAAGATTCGACGGCTTCCGCCTGTTTTATTGCGGAAGGTTTCGGTGTGGAGCGCGTCCCTGAAAGCATGTCGCTGTTAGTCTGCGCCGACCCGGAGATCGGTTTTATCAAAGCGGTCGAATTACTGCATCCCGCCAGAGTTTATACCCGGCATATTGCGCCGCAGGCAGTGCTTGAAGCTAATGTAATGTTGGGCAATGATCTGTATATCGGGCCTTATGCGGTCATCGGCGAAAACTCAAGCATAGGCGATCACAGCAAAATACATGCAGGCGCGTATCTCGGTAGCGATGTAAAAATAGGCAAAAACTGCCATATCTACCCTTATGCGGTTATCTATGACGGTGTGGTCGTAGGCGACAATGTGATTATTCATTCGGGAGCCATCATCGGGGCCGACGGTTTCGGTTACAAATTCAGGAATGGCGGCCATGTTAAGGTTCCTCAAGTTGGCAATGTGGTGATTGAAGACAATGTCGAAATCGGCGCCAATACCTGTATAGACCGGGGCGCATTGGGCAGCACCTTAATAGGAGCCGGCAGCAAAATCGATAATCTGGTGCAAATCGGACACAACAACAAAGTCGGCAAAAACGTCATTATGTGCGGTTTAACCGGTGTGTCCGGTTCTTGCACGATTGAAGATTATGCGATTTTGGCCGGAAGCTCGGGGATTGCCGATCATGTAACGATTGGCTGCGGCGCCGTAGTCATGGCGCGCTCCGGGGTCGCGGGCGATGTCGAAGCGGGAGCGCACGTTTTCGGCAGTCCGGCTAAAGATAAGAAAACGGCTTATAAGGAACAAATTGCGCTCAGCAAATTGCCGGAGCTGTTGAAGAAAGTAAAAATGTTGGAAGAAAAAATCCAGGCGCTGGAGCAAGATACTTAACCGGCGGCGCACAGCTGTTTTCAGCGGCTTTACGCCTGGATAAATGGCATATTCTACATTTATCAGGCCGTATTTTATTCACCACGAAGGCTACGAAAACACTTCGCGTCCTCGGCAACTGCTCCTGCGTTGCCCTACCTCCTGCATAAGCCACAAGGATGTGGTGAATGCAGATTTTGTCTGGAGCAAAATATCTGCCCGTGCAGTCGTTCGTGCTGAGATTTTAAGTTTTTAACCAAGCTCTACTCTAAAAGCCGGCATTCGTTGCGCCCTACTCTCTGACCGGTTTTTTATCCAATTTCCTTTGCAAGGTGCGTCTGTGCATGTTTAGCGCCCTGGCCGCAGCGGAAATATTGCCGTCGTGTTGCATTAATACTTTTTGCAGATGCTCCCATTCCAGGCGCTTTACCGATAACGGGTTCTCACTGATCGAAACCGATGAGTCGCCTTCATTTTTATTCAGGGCATTGACAATTTCATCCGCATTGGCCGGCTTGGTTAAATAATGCGTGGCGCCCAATTTTATCGCTTCAACCGCAGTGGCAATACTGGCAAAGCCGGTCAGCATCACGCAAGTCGTATTGTCATCCAGAGAAATCAGTCTTTTCACCAGTTCCAAGCCGGATTCATGACCGATACGCAAATCGATCACCGCGTATTCGGGTAAATAGCGTTCCGCAAAAGAGATGCCGGTTTTGACATCGTTGGCTACCAAGACTTCATAATTTCTTTTTTCTAACGCACTCTTTAGCACTTTACAAAAAGTCGCATCATCATCCACCAGCAGTAGCCGGGGCTTATCCATTTCCTGGGTTGTCATTATTACGCTCTGCATTTAAAAGGGGGAGGGTGATTTCCACGCAGGCGCCGCCTAACTCCATATTATAAAGATCAATTTTTCCGCCCAGACGCTTAATAGTGGAATAAGCCAAGAACAAGCCTACGCCCAAACCTCGTTTTTTGCTGATGACAGGTTGGGTACCGGCAAAGTTGATGAGTTCCGGCGGCAGTCCTGGACCGAAGTCTTTGATTTTAATAATTGCAGAGTCCATATCCCAGGTTGCATGAAATTCGACGCCCTTGTCCGGCGGCGAGGCTTCGGCCGCATTATTCAAGATATTAATAATGGAGTGGGTCAGCGTGAGCTCGGCGATGATTTTTGCCTGAGTTGCGACTTCAGCATCGATAAAAAAGCATAGCTTTGCGGTCGGTTTATGCGTGCGCCATTGGTTGATAACCTCATCGATATAATCCGTCAACAGCATCGCGCTACCGGATTCGGCGCGCATTTCACCGGCCGAGGCCGACATCACCGATAACGCGGTTTTACAGCGGTCAATCTGTTGTTGCATGATCAGCAATTTTTCGTGCAGGTCCGGAAATCGATGGATCGGATACTCTTGTTCAAGTTCATGAGCCACAATGGCGATAGTGCCTAATGGCGTGCCCATATCGTGAGCGGCGCTGGCCGCCAAGGTGCCCAATGAAACCACGCGTTCATCTCTGAGTGCATTTTCCCGAGCTTCGGCCAAATTTCGTTCCTGAGCTTTGAGTGTTTTAGCCAGTTCAACCACAAAAAATGCAACCAAGCCGGCACTAAAGACAAAACCGAACCACATGCCGAAAATATGCAGATTAAAGTAATGGCTGTCACTCATCGCATGTACTTGTTGCAATAATTCATAATTTTTCGTATCCGAATACCTCATTTCCGGATTGGGCATATGCGGCTCTATTGACGGCAACGGGATATTGAAAGCCATTAATGCCGTATACATGGAGGTGGTTAAAATCACCATATACCAGGCATAGGATTGATGCAGCATAATCGCCGTAATAATCAGGGGCAACAGGAATACCCAGGTGATGGGATTGGATGCGCCGCCGGTCAGATACAGCAATGCGGTAATACCCAGAACATCAATGACTAACTGAGTAAAAATCTCCAATTCAGTCACCGGATCTTCGGTTTCCAAACGCATTGAGGTATAAATATTAACCACGATGATCGACAATATCACCAGCCAGAGCGGCTGCTCCGGCAGGCGGATATTAAGACCGTATACGGATAAAACGATCAGGATAATCTCGCTGACGATCATCAGGTTTCTGAGGATAAACAGCCATTTTAGGTTTTGTCGGGCGGAAAATTCCGATTTGGGGGCGGCGTAAGAAAGCATTTTATAAAACAGTATATTGTAGAAGTAACGTACCTACTCAGCAGGAGTGAACTTGAAGAACACGGGCACTGATTTAGATGGGGTTTAAGGATGTCCAGGGGGCGGATTCAAGTTGACTATATATCTTATAAAATATGTTAATAACCTTAACCGCAATCCCTTTCGAAGAAGTTCTATTTTATCAGCGTTAAAATACAAAATAGTTACAAAATGAGCCAAATAAAGAGCAAGCGTTTAGCAAAATTATTGGGGTTTAATTATAAATTAAATAATAATTAAACTGCGACAATATGTCACATTTTGTGTTGCACTATTTATTGATATTATTAACCTAACTTTTAAGGCTCTTAATAGAGCGCCATAGCTGAAAAGTTGCGTTATATTCTTCCTAAATTATTCCAAGGCGGTTTTTTAAACCGCCTTTTTTTTGTCTGTAATAATCAAAGGTTAACTACACGTTACAGCTAGCCCTCCTAAGCCGCAATAACCCATCGGATTCTTAGCCAGATACTGCTGATGCATATCCTCGGCATAATAAAACTCGCCCGCGGACATAATCTCGGTCGTTATTTGTTTAAAACCCGCTTGGCTGAGCTGATGCTGATAGCCCTGTTTTGATTCAAGCGCTTCATCCAGCTGTTGTTGGCTATAAGTATAAATTCCGGATCGGTATTGGGTGCCTATGTCATTGCCTTGCCTCATACCCTGCGTAGGATTATGAGATTCCCAGAAAATCCGGAGTAACTGACGGAATGAAACGACAGCCGGATCATAAACAACATTGACGACCTCACTGTGTCCGGTTAAACCGGTGCATACTTCTTCATACGTGGGATTAGGCGTATAGCCGCCGCTGTAGCCGACTGCCGTGCTAAACACGCCGGGGCATTGCCAGAATTTCCGCTCCGCGCCCCAAAAACAGCCCATGCCAAACAAGGCTTGTTCCATAATTTCCGGAAATGGAGGAACTATCGGATGACCTGTTACGAAATGCTTGTTGGTAACAGGCATTGCTGTGTTGCGACCGGGTAAAGCGCTTTTAGGATCAGGTAAAGTAAGTTTTTTTGATGAAAAAATCATAGCCTGTGGTATTTTTAAAGCTGTTACGTCAGGTTTATTATGAGCCTGATGTCAAAAAATGCACGATTTTTTAACGGGAAAAACATGATAGAGCAAGATTTATTACGCCGTTTTTTATTTGAAGAACTGGGCGTTCGTGGCGAATGGGTCAAATTAACCGACAGTTGGCAAGCGGCGAAACTTCATCAACGCGGCTCCGAAGACATGCAACAGCAACTGGGGCAAGCCCTGGCGGCAGTGGTCATGTTGTCGGCTACCGTTAAATTTAAAGGCTCTATGATTCTTCAAGCTCAAGGCGATGGCGACATAAAAACGCTGGTTGCTCAAGCAACGGATCAGCGGAAAATACGAGGCTTGGTCAGAGGCAAGGGAAATATAACGGCCGGTTCGTTGGAAGCCATGTTCGGCCAAGGGCGGTTAGTGTTAACGGCAGAATCTGAGAACGGCCAACCTTATCAGGGTATCGTTCCGCTTCAGGGCGGCAATTTAGCCGCTGCCTTGCAAACTTATTTTGAGCAGTCCGAACAACTTAAGACCCGCTTGTGGCTATTCGCCAATGCCACCGACGCCGTGGGATTACTGTTACAGGAGCTACCCGCGCAGGACAATTATGAGGCCGCCTGGGAGCACATTGAGATATTGGCGAACACCGTAACTGAACGGGAGTTATTCGAATTGAATTGCGACCAGCTACTGTATCGATTATTTCATCAGGAAAAAATCAGATTGTTTGATCCGGAACCGGTTGCATTCAGTTGCGCCTGCTCTCGATCAAAGATCGAGAGAACATTATTCGCCATGGGCCGAGCCGAGTTGGAAGACATCCTAAAGGAGCAAGATGCTATTGAAGTAAACTGTGAATTCTGTAGCGAACACTACCGCTTTGATAAAGTTGATGTAGAAAACATCCTGTCCCGGAAAAATACCGTTAATGACGCCGAAACCCGGCACTGATAACCTTCATGAAAGCCGGAATTATTAAGCGAAGTCTTCGTCTATTTCTTTTGTTGGCGCTGACAAGTTTATTATCCGGTTGCATATACTGGATCAGGGCTTATCAAGTCTACCTGCAAATGAGCGAATTCGATCGCCATTTCTCTGTCGTAGCTAATGACGAATTCACCTTGCGCTTCAAAGACCCTATTCTTTACAGCAAAGACTTTGTGTCGTTGTCTAAGCTATATGCCAGCCAAGATGATCCTACACCGGAAGGCAGGCGCTGGCGGTACTGGTTTCGTAAAGTCGACGGCAATAATAAGCTAATCAAGCCGGAAGTAAAATTCTATTCGGATTTGAATTTTAATAAAGACAATCGTTTGATTGCCTGGTCGTTTTCTTCGCTGTTTTTGGCGATTGCTCCGCCTAAGTTCTTAGAGGTGTCATTGCGTTCTATAGGCGGCGCGGAGATCGATAAGGAAAAACAGCAGCTCAAAGCCAATTCGGCATTACTGGATAAAATTTCCGAGGATTTACCTAAAAAACCGGCCGTTCTGGCACAATTGGGTGAACCTTTTAGCATCCGGGACGAAGGCGAACTCGAAGTGTACACTTACCGTTTTTTACTGGAAACCCATCATATCGAACAAGGCTATGAAGACCGCGCCTTAAACGAGGTCAAAATCAGTTTTGATAAAAAGACTCAAGAGCTGGTTAAAATGGCGGGTCGCTTTGCGGGACTTAAGGTTTCCATTAATTACCGAAAGTTTCTGGATGAATCAAAGGATGTCGCCCAAAACCAACCTGATTAATTTTTCGGTAGAGCGCAACCCCACTTTTCCACTCGGCAATAAAAAAGGCTTAAGCAAGAGCTGCTTAAGCCTTTATTTTATATTACGCAAACCGATTAAGGCTGCATAATCATAAGCGCTAACTTAGAGCTTATCGGCATTTTTATCCAGATATTCTGCAACGCCGGCGGGGTTTGCGTTCATACCGGCATCGCCTTTTTGCCAGCCGGCAGGGCAGACTTCGCCATGTTCTTCGTGGAATTGTAAGGCGTCAATCATACGCAGCAACTCATCCATGTCGCGACCTAAAGGCAGGTCATTAACCACTTGATGACGAACTTTGCCGTCGCGGTCGATCAGGAAAGTACCGCGATAAGCGACCGCAGGCGCACTGGCTTCAACATCATAATCTTTACAAATAGAGTGAGATATATCCGCAGCCATGGTGTAACGGACAGGGCCAATACCACCTTTATTGACCGGTGTATTACGCCATGCGTTATGAGTGAAATGAGAGTCTATGGACACGGCAATCACTTCAACATTACGGCTTTTGAAAGCATCCATGCGATGATCTAAAGCGATTAACTCACTTGGACAAACAAAGGTGAAATCCAACGGGTAGAAAAACACTACCGCATACTTTCCGCTGGTGGCTTCAGAAAAGCTAAATGAGTCAACTATTTGACCATCGCCCAGAACGGCAGGAACTGTAAAATCAGGGGCTTGTTTACCGACTAATACGCTCATTGATTATCTCCAAATAAATAGTAAGAAAAACTGTTAACCTAGTGTTAGCCACTGAAGCAGTGGATCGCGGAAATTGTACACTAGGTTAGTAGGGAATTGTTGTTGTTTTTAATGACAAGGAGCTATTTTCAAGAATCATAATCCCCCAATAGATAAATGCTTACACTCAACCCATAAATGCTCTCGATAATTATCGGATTTAAGTCAGACTAACTGCTATAGTTGGTGTCGAATGGAACAACCCGTAAAGAAAAAAAACCAATTCGTGAAGTGCGGTCGATCTATTTACTGTTATTTAAAGGTAATATTGGGCTAGGTAAAAACGAGCGAGATAATCGCTTATTTTTCCGCCAGAAGTGACTGAACCCAAGTTTTAGCCATTTAAAATCAATATCATATGCGCTCATTTTAGTGATTTTTAACATAACTCCAAAAACAACCCATCCGTAAGTAATTGTTTTTAAAGGCAGTAAAAAAGAGACCGCTAATTTAAGCGCAACTCCATTATATTTTAAGCTTGCTTTAATTTTAATTTTAGCCATAATTTGTCATCAATAGCTTACAATGCTGTCAGCATTTTGCTCGGCACAGGGTTTTCGACCGTAGGTCGCCCTAACTTGGCTGTTACATTTCCTTAGTTAATTCGTTTGATGGAATACTATCATGGCAAAAAATAAACATATTACCGAACCCGATGTATTCGGTTTTCAAGTCCGCATCGTCAGACGCGGCAAAGAAAGTAGCCGCTATTTTTCACACAAATTGTGGGGCAACAAAGTTAAGTCTTTGAAAGCGGCAATCGCTTGGCGCGATCAGATGCTGTCCGTGTTAAAAGGCAGTAAAACGCGCTTTCTTAAACCCCCCAAAAATAAAACCACCACCGGTGTCACCGGCGTGTCCAGAACCATCAAATATGATCATCGTAAAGATAAAAGCTATCTTTGCTATACCGTTTTTTGGGTCAATAATTGCAAGTCCAGGAATAAAACCTTCCAAGTGGGCAATGTCGACAAAGTAACGGCCGACGATGAATTGCATGCGTTCCGTACCGCCAAATTGTTCAGAAGTTGTTATGAATTTTCAATTGATAATGACCTTGAATTTTATGACAATAAATTCGCCGGCTGGAAAAAGCTGCGCTTATATGAAGACGAAAATTTGAATGCCGTAGCGACATAAGCAAATACCTCGAGTTAGAGGTTTATAAGCGTATCTATTGGATTTTTGTAAAAATATAATGCCGACAAACCTCAACTAAGTAATTTGTGCGGCTTGCCTGCGCTTGTGGACAGGGTAAGGGTTGGAATTCTATCGACCGGCTGATAGAATGCGCGCCCTAACGCTCACACCCTATATTCATGACAAACAGGAAAGCCGCTTTAATCGTCAAGAGCCCGGTAAACTTCTCTCACAGGCCCTTACTAATAGACTGATGAATACATTAGTCATCTCTGCCGCCAATCAGTTCGGCAAAGCCGTTAAGCGGATAAGCCCGCTCGGCAATGGCCTGATCAACGATACTTATCTGGTTGCAACGCAATCGTCGCCTTTTGTTCTGCAAAGAATCAATCGCACCGTCTTTCCTGTACCCGAACACATCATGGCAAACCTGAGCACGCTTAATCGGCATATAGCCCAAAAAAGCGGTGCTCAGGTTAAATTACAGATACCGGATATTTTAAGGACTACACATAACGCCTTGGTTTATCAGGATGAAAACGGCGGCTGTTGGCGGGCCTTGAGCTTTATTGCCGATAGCGAAAGCTTGGAAACCATAACCGCTATCGGCGACGCGGAGCAGGCCGGGTTTGCGCTGGGGCATTTTCACCGCTTGCTTGGCGACCTTAATCCTTCGTTGTTGCACGACACCCTGCCCGGTTTTCATATAACGCCTGAGTATTTAAAGCGTTATTATCAGGTTTTAGCGCGGCCGGTAAGCGCCGAGCCGATTCAGCAAAACCGCTATTGCGCTGAATTCATTGCCCGCTTTCAAGCTATCGCCGATGATCTGGAAGGGGCGAAACAAAAAGGTTTGCTGGTATTGAAGGTTATTCACGGCGATCCCAAATTAAATAACTTCCTGTTCGATAAAAACAGCGGAAACATCGTCAGCATTATCGATCTGGATACCGTCAAGCCGGGGCTGATCCATTACGATATTGGCGACTGCGTTCGCTCTTGCTGTCATGTCGCCGAACCGGTGGAGTTTGACTTGAATATTTGCGCAGCCCTGTTAAAAGGCTATTTAACCGAGGCGGCTGCGTTTTTTACCGAGTCCGATTATTACTATTTGTACCCGGCTATCCGGCTGATCCCTTTTGAATTAGGCATCCGGTTTTATACCGATTATTTGGAAGGCAATCGGTATTTTAAGGTGACAGAGCCCGAACAAAACTTACAGCGCGCAATGGATCAATTCCGCTTATGCGAGAGTGTTATGGCCCGGGAATTGACCCTAAAAAAACTGATAACACGACTAAAACAGCAATTAAATCAACATCATGCTCCATCGTAAACAACAACCGTCACCCGTTCCAATCCTTAGCCGCCAGCCGCTTTCGATAAATCTGCTGATGACAATAACATAAAAAAAACAGTACAATACGCCGCGTCAGAAAACAGATGTTGAGTTAAGGGATTCCTAAATTGTTAGGTTGTCCGGTTATCAATGTTGTAGTTCTGTGTTAACCGTAAGTTTTTATTTTAGGAGTTTCAAAATGGCAACAGGCACTGTAAAGTGGTTTAACAACACAAAGGGTTTTGGTTTTATTGCACCGACTGACGGCGGCGAAGACGTTTTCGTTCACCATTCGGTTATTCAAGGAGAAGGCTTTAAAACTCTGACTGAAGGCGAAACGGTCACTTTCGACATTGAATCCGGTCCAAAAGGCTTAACGGCAGCTAACGTTTATTCCAAATAACAAGAATAACCGGTTTTAAAAAAGGCCCTTGCGAGGTGACTCGCAAGGGCCTTTTTTTGTCCCCGCTTGTTTAAAGTTATTTTAAAGGACGACCTTTGGCGTCTTTGTTGATATGCCCGCCAAATAGCAAGATGCCTTCTATAAAACCCCAGAGCGCCGCGAATTGAGGCGCCCCGGTTACGTAAAGAATCGCCGTTAACGATATTTGAAAAAAAGCCAGCTTGTAAAAGCCCAGATAAAGCCGATGTATCCCCAGCCAGCCCAACAGTAACGCCAACACAGCGGCGACATATTTGTACTTAACCGCTTTAGGCGGTTCCAAATACGCTCCCAGCAAATTAATGTTGCTCGCAATGGTGCCTTCGGCGTCAAAGCTCACATCGTCGCCTTCATCCGGTGCGACATCCGCGACCCAATCTTCCAAGTGAAACGTAAATACTGCGCCTTCCGTTTTTATCGTCCCGGTTTGGCTGTCGGGATTATAGCTTTCAATCTGTCCAATCATTTGTCATTTACCTTTTAAAAATAAAACGCCGTGGGCGCCTTTGTTCCCTGTGGACACTACCCTACCGCCACAGCCCAGTCTCAAATCAGGTCAATCGTCATGCAAACGTACGGCTAAAACATCGCACAGCGCATGATGCAGTACGCCGTTTGCCGTCGAACCCAGCAATAAGGCGAAGCCATGCCGACCATGAGAGCCGACCACGATCAAATCGACGTTGTTTTCTTGCGCCACCCGGATTATTTCCAATTTAGGGCTACCCATTTCCATCCACCGGCAGTCTTCGGCAATATTCAGGCTTTCGGCCAGATTCGCTAACCTCTTTTTTGCCGCCGCCATTAACTCGGCAGTTAAATCAAGATCGAAAGGGATAGTCGAGCCATACGCCGCATCGGTAATCAGCAGATTATCCATCACATGCACAATACTCAGTTTTGCCTGATATTTTTCCGCTAAATCTTTCGCTCTACCGGCAACGGCGTTGCCGTGTTCCGAAAAATCAGCCGCCAATAATATATGTTTATAACTTTCCATGATACCTCCTCATTAACCGCCGGTAATCTCAGGAAACAATAAAGCCATCACCCGATAAGATCCCAGTAGGTATAAAAATGCCAAGCCTAAACTAAAAGTCCAAGTCTGCCCCAATGCGTTGCGAATAATATGCCCGATAACCGCCCAATGCCAAATCATTAAAGCAATTGTTATGATAAACGCCAATAAAGCGCCGGCTCCGATCGTCATTGAGGCCACTGCCGGTAAGGCAAAGAAACTGATTATCGCATCGGTACCCGATAAAGCGCAGGCCGTTTGGCAAAAACGTTCCGGTTTTCCGGCCACGTACAACATAAGCCGGCTAAATCCGACGATCAGCAGGACGGAAACAATAGCCTGCACCAGAGCCACCGCCAAGCCGGTACTGATGCTGACCATTAAAAAACTGACGGCAACATCTAACGCTAACACTAGCCGCAACAGCCAAACGGAAAGCGGCAAATGCTGCGGGCCTTGTTTAAACAGGCAAATATCAAACAAAAGTTTTAGAATTTCAAACATAATGTTCCTGTTCGGTAAGCAGGCGGTAAGGCCCCATAAATAACAGTCGGCTCTTATAAAATCAGCACCACGAAGACATAAAACTTAGCGTTCTTCGGGGCGAATAAATAGTTTTAACTCACCCGCGAAGAGTACCCTGCATCGTTATTGAGCCGCTTCGATTTTTTCCTCAGCTTCCATCCAGGCGGCTTCCGCATCATCCAGGGCCTTATCGACTTTAATTTTCCGTTCCATCAGCTTTTTTAACTGTTCTTTTTCCGATTCCGCGTAAATGGCGGGATCAGCCAACTGATGTTCCAGCTGCCGCTGTTCATTATGGTATTTTTCAACCGCGACTTCGGCTTTTTTCAGGGCGTCGAATAAAGGCTTGTGCCTCAGTCTGCGTTCCGCATCCAGCTTTCTCTGATCTTTTCGCGACACCGTCTGGATATTATCGGCAACGGTTTTTTCTTCGCTTTTTTTCTGCTCCGTCAGCCACACGCGATAATCGTCCAGATCGCCGTCAAAAGGCTGCACTTTACCGCCGGAAACCAACAATAACTGATCGGTCACCGAACGCAATAAATGCCGGTCATGCGAGACCACCACGATTGCGCCTTCGTAGTCCTGCAAAGCCACGCTCAAGGCATGGCGCATTTCCAAATCCAAATGGTTGGTCGGCTCATCCAACAGCAACAGGTTCGGGTTTTGATAAACCAGCAACGCCAAAACCAGCCGCGCTTTTTCGCCGCCGGAAAAAGGTTTGACGATGTCCAAAACCTTGTCGCCGCAAAAATCGAAACCGCCGAGAAAATTGCGTAAATCCTTCTCGGTCGCTTGTTTATCCAATTGCTGCAAATGCCACAACGGGCTTTCATCAATGCGTAATTGCTCCAGTTGATGCTGAGCGAAATAGCCTATTTTTAGCGCTTCCGCTTCATTCCTTTTACCCGATAACGGCTGCATATCGCCGGCCAACACTTTAATCAAACTGGACTTACCCGCGCCATTCGGCCCCAACAGCCCGATACGGTCGCCCGGCGATATGGACAGGCCCGCCTGTTTAATCACGCAGGTTTGCCCATAACCAATGTCAACCTTATCCAATGTTAACAACGGATTAGGCATTTTTCCCGGCTTGGCGAAACTGAAATCGAACGGCGAATCGACATGCGCTTGGGCAATCAGTTCCATGCGTTCCAAGGCCTTAATTCGGCTTTGCGCTTGTCTGGCTTTAGTCGCTTGCGCTTTAAAGCGATCGACAAAGCTTTGCATATGTGCGATTTCCCGTTGCTGCTTTAAATAAGAAGACTGTTGCTGCGCCAGATTTTCCGCACGCATGCGCTCGAAAGCCGAATAATTGCCGGTATAAATTTCAGCCTTACTCTGTTCGATATGCACGATATGATCGGTGATGGTATCGAGGAAATCCCGGTCATGAGAAATCAGTAATAAGGTGCCGGGATATTTGCATAACCAGTCCTGCAACCAAATCACCGCATCCAAATCCAAATGGTTGGTGGGCTCGTCAAGCAATAATACATCCGAACGGCACATCAAAGCCTGGGCCAGATTAAGCCGCATGCGCCAGCCGCCGGAAAACGAATTGACCGCGTTGCTTTCCTGATCGGCGCTAAAGCCTAAACCGTTCATTAAGCGCGAGGCTCTGGCCTGAGCGGTATAACCGCCGATGGTATCCAGAGCGGCATGCAACTCGGCCTGCTGCAAACCGTTATCGGTCTGCTCGGCAATAAGCAATTGCTTTTGCAAACGCCTCAATTCCCGATCACCGTCAATGACGTAATCAATTGCAGAACTGTCGGTCGCAGGCGTTTCTTGGGCCACATGAGCTATTTCCAGCCCCGGCGGCATCGAAAAATCGCCCTCATCCAAATGCAGTTCACCCCTAACCAGCGCAAAAAAACTGGATTTACCGGCACCGTTGGCGCCGGTAAATCCGACTTTTTGACCTTTGTGAATAGTAAAAGACGAATTGGCAAACAGCACCCGCGCGCCACGGCGAAGGGCTATATTTTTGAAATTTAGCATTTAAGATTCAATTTAAAAGAAGCAAAGCTCAAGATTTATAATTTTCCAGCAAGAAAACCATGTCTTGGAAACTGGAATTTGGGACCACTACAATCCGTTCAACTCAGTAAACATCATCGTCATCAGTAATTAATACAATTCCCTGGCTTGCAGGATCGACATCAAAGCCGTGCCGGTCCGATCCACCTAGGCCCAACAATGCCAAGTAACAACGATTTTAGAGTAAGATCAGACAAAAACGCATCAAAATCTTCCGTCACGGCAATGTAGTCTTTACCAAACCCAAGTTGTGTTTCCAAATCGGCGATTGCGACGAAATAATAGCCTAAAGGCAACGGATCAACGGCCCATTTTGAGATGCAAGCAAACAGGGAATTGCAGTGATTTTACGACTCGGCTTTTTGTTCGCGAGCCAATAGGTTTTGCACGGCCGCCAACGGGGCCAAGCCTTCATACAAAACCTTATAAGTTTGTTCGGTAATAGGCATGTCCACGCCATATTTCTGGGCGAGTAAAAAAGTTTCTTTGGCGGCCGAAATGCCTTCGATTTCTTGGGCGATTTCCTGCGCTGCCGCAACCGTGTCTTTGCCCTGCCCCAAGGCTAAACCGAAACGCCGGTTTCTGGATTGATTATCGGTGCAGGTCAAAATAAGGTCGCCGAGACCGGCCAAGCCCATGAAGGTTTCCTGTTTGCCACCTAATTTGACGCCGAGACGAATAATTTCGTTTAGGCCTCGGGTAATCAGTGCCGCCCGCGTGTTGGCGCCAAAGCCCAAACCATCGGCTATACCGGCCGCTATAGCCATGACATTTTTTACCGCGCCGCCGACTTCGACGCCAATCAAATCCGAGTTGGTGTAAGTTCGAAAACGCTCACTGTGCAGGATGTCGGCGAGAAGACCGGCAAAATCAGGCTGAGACGAGGCAATGGTAATCGCGGTCGGCAACCGGGCGGCGACTTCTCCCGCGAAAGTGGGACCTGAGAGCAGAGCTGCCGGGGTTTGCGCGGAAAAAATATTCGCGACGACCTCGTGCAGCAAAGACCCGTCATCGGGATTAAAGCCTTTAGTCGCCCAAGCTATTTGCACATCATTGGATAAATGGGCTTTGAGCTTAAGCAAAGTATCTTTAAAAGCGTGACTGGGTACGGAGATCAGCATCAAGCGGCTAAAGCCGGCCACGTCAGCCAAGTCGGCACTAACCGTGAGGTTTTCAGGAAAAACGAGACCGGGTAAATAGCGTTTATTTTCACGGTCTTGGCTCAGTGCCGCCATATGTTCCGGTGCGTGCCCCCATAACAGCGCCCGGCAACCATTTCTGGCTGCCAGAATGGCTAGCGCCGTTCCCCATGAACCTGCGCCCAAAACGGCGATTTTTTTAGTCATCGAACGACCCTTTCGGCAAGCTCAGGACCCGTTAATTGATGGAGTCGGAGCCGGGCGCTTGTTGTGCGTGTTGCAAATGTTGCGAATATAAAGCGTCAAAATTGACCGGAGCTAAGAGCATCTGTGGAAAGCCGCCTTTGGTGACCAGGTCGGAAATAGCTTCTCGGGCGTAAGGAAAAAGTATGTTGGGGCAGAAGCTGCCGACCATCGGACCCATTTCGGCATCGCTAAAACCGCTTAAAGAAAAAATTCCCGCCTGATTGACTTCAACCAGATAAGCGGTTGACTCTCCGTTTTTAACGGTGATAGTGACCTTAAGAGCTATTTCGAACATTGAATTTTCTAAAGGCATCACATGGGTGCCTAGATTAAAATCGACCGAGGGCTCCCATTTTTCGGTGAATATGTGGGGCGAATTGGGGGTCTCGAATGACATATCTTTGGTATAAATTTTCTGGATGGAAAATTGTTTTTCCACTGCGCTGTTCTCTTCACTCATAAAGGATCTCCAAGGTTAGGGGTTAAGAAATGTATCGGTAATTCAAAAGCACTCATTTTATTTACTTTTGTGCTTACCGTTTGGCTTTAGCTGATTTTATAGGTAATTTGTAGTCGTCTTCCCAGGCTTGCATACCGCCGGTAATAACGAAAACTTGCTCAAATCCGGCTTTGGTCAATTGCTTGCCGGCCGATGCGGACCGCGTACTGTTCTGGCAAACAACAAGAACCGGCTTGTTTTTATAGGTTTCCAGCTTTGACAAGTGAGCGGGCAAATTACCCAGCGGAGTATTGATCGCGTTTTCAATATGGCCTTTCAAAAATTCGTCCGGTTCGCGGACATCGATAACCATGGTATCGCTATCGTTCATTTTAGCGACCGCCAGCAAAGGCGACACAGAACCGAACTTTTTAAATGCGCTGTCAAACAATTCTTGGATTAATAGATAGGTAACAACTGCCAGAGCAAGGGATAAGATGTAATGATTTAAAATGAATTCTAGATAACGTTCCATGGATGTGTTGTCAAAGTTAAGTGAAAAGGTGAATTAGTGGCTGGAGCAGAAAACATCCTGCATCATTTTAATAAGCATCAGCATACGAGCATCGTCAATAAAATAATAAACACGGTTAGCTTTCTTTATAGAACCGAGTATGTTTTTTTCCCTAAGAATTGCCAGATGCTGGGAAATATTGCTCTGGCTGGTGCCGACCTGATCGACAATTTGCTGTACGCAGATTGAATCGCTGCCCAAAACACACAATATTTTTAAGCGCAATGGATGTGACATCGCCTTTAAACAATGGGCTGCCTTGGCTATATCGTCATCGTCTGTATGGGTCTGCTGACCGGTAATTTGCATAGCTCTGCTTAATATTTTTAGGTTATCGAATCCGATTAAAAAAGAACTCGTGAAGAATTATTTTTATACAACTGTTGTCAACGTGTATTAATATAACGGCTACTTGAGCGCATAGATGGCATGTTGCCAAAACATAAGAACCAGTAAATCTGGCAAAATAATACATCACTACGACCATTTTTGGTAATGAAGAATAAAATGGCTTACTTTGCAGTTAGCGTAATGATGCAGATTTTTTTTAGTATCGGAAAATAGAGATAAAGATGTTGAATCGACCAAAGCCTGTAGTATTGCTGATCCTTGACGGATTCGGTTACTCGCTGGACAAAGAATATAATGCCATTGCGATGGCGAATACCCCTTGTTGGGACAAACTGCAAGAAGACTGCCCGATGACCCTGCTGAGCTGTTCCGGTGCGGTCGTAGGATTGCCTAGCGGACAAATGGGTAACTCGGAAGTCGGGCATGTTCATATCGGTACGGGACGTTATGTTCCGCAAGACTTTTCCAAGGTCAATGACGCCATAGTTGACGGCAGCTTTTATACCAATCCGGTTCTTTGCCGGGCCGTGGATCTTGCCAAGGAAAAAAATAAAGCCCTGCATATCATGGGACTGCTGTCGCCCGGCGGCGTTCACAGCCATGAAGAGCAGATTGCGGCGATGATCGAGTTAGCCGCCAAGCGGGGACTCGATAAAATTTATCTGCATGCTTTTTTGGATGGACGGGACGTGCCGCCAAAGAGCGCAATGGCATCTCTTGAACTAATGGAGGCAAAATTTGCGGCGCTCGGCGTCGGCCGTATTGTTTCAATCGCAGGCCGCTTTTATGCGATGGATCGGGATAACCGTTGGGACCGGGTAAAACAGGCCTATGACTTGATCGCCAAAGGCAAGGCCGGTTTTAGCGCGGATTCCTCTTTGCAAGCATTGGCAGCCGCTTATGAGCGCGGCGAAACCGATGAATTTGTGTTGCCGACCGCTATTTTGGATGCCCACCATCACGCAGCCGTTCTTGATCCCGAAGACTCTGTCGTTTTTATGAATTTCCGGGCCGATCGCGCCCGCGAAATTTCGCTGGCATTAACAGCAACCGCGTTCGACGGATTTGACAGAAACCATGCGCCCCACAAAGGCTATTATTGTACATTAACGGAATATCAGCAGGATTTTGATTATGACGTAGCCTTCCCGCCGACCGATTTAAAAAACTGTCTTGGCGAATATTTATCCACGCTGGGCATGACCCAGTTGCGCTTGGCGGAAACTGAAAAATTTGCCCATGTCACCTTTTTCCTTAATGGCGGCATCGATGCCGCTTTTGCCGGTGAAGACCGGATATTGGTACCCTCACCCAAAGTCAGAACCTATGACTTGCAACCGGAAATGAGTGCGGGAGAAGTTACCGATAATTTGGTCGCTGCCATTACCGGCGGTCACTACGATGTCATAATATGTAACTATGCTAATTGCGACATGGTCGGGCATACCGGCATAATAGATGCAGCGATTTTGGCCGTAGAAGCCGTGGATGCCTCCCTGCAACGCATAGTGGAAGCCTTAACATCGGTAGGCGGACAGATGCTGATAACTGCCGATCACGGCAATATCGAGCAAATGGTTGATAAAGAAACCGGCCAGCCGCATACCGCACATACAACAAACCCTGTTCCTTTGGTTTATGTCGGCGGTGATCGGCCTTTAGATGCAGGCGGCAGTTTATCGGACTTGGCTCCCACAATACTGGCCATGTTAGGCGTTGAGCAACCCGCTGAAATGACCGGGCGATCACTTATCAAGTTGGCTTAATCTGTGGATGAGAAAGAAGCTGTTTTTTTGTTTTTTGCTGACTGCATTGATCCAGGAAAGTGGCGCAGAAATCTTAGGAAGAAATGACGAGCTAAACGAAGTACAGTCCGGTATTAAAGCGGCCGACCAGAATATGCAGCATCTGCAACTGCAAAAAAACACCCTGAACACGCAGTTGGGCGAAGTTGAAAAACTCTACGGCAAAACGGTCGCTTTATTAAGGACATTGCAAAGTCAGGTTGAACAAAAACGCCGTGATCTGAGCAGAATCCGACAGGAAGTAGCTAAATCTCAGAATCAGATCGCCGAGCAAAACAAAGAATTAGCAGGTCAAATGAAAGCCGCCTACGCAATGGGGCAAAAAGAAAAACTAAAATTGTTGCTCAATCAGCAAGATCCTGCATTATCCAGCCGGATGCTGGTTTACTACGATTACCTCAATAAGGCTCGTCTGGCGAAGCTGGCCGGGATTTCCGAGTCGATAAAGCATCTGGATCGGCTGAGTAAGCAGCAACAACAGGAAACCGAGCTTTTAGAGAAAGATCTTGAGAAAAGAAAAGCTGAGCAGACGGCTGTCAATAATGTTAGAAAACGCCGTACTGAATTATTGGCGCAATTAAAGCGCGATGTTTTTTCAAATGAACAACAAGTCATTCATTTAAGAGAAAGCGAAAATAAGCTGAAAAATCTAGTCTCTTCACTACAAAGATCCACCAATGATCTTACTTTTGAAGCCGAGCAGAGCAAACGATTGCATATGAATGCTGAGGCTTCGTCCGAGCCCGACAAAGACTTGCCGGGAGGAGCCGGGGATGATTTTACTAAGCTTAAGGGCGATTTTTCCGCACTTAGGGGACAGCTGCCTTGGCCGGTCAAAGGGCGCTTAGCCAATAAATTCGGCAGTGCGCGCGCCGAAAGTACCGAGAGTATTTGGGATGGCGTATTAATCGATGCCAAAGAAGGAACCGAGATACGAGCGATTACCAGCGGGAAAGTCACTTTTTCCGATTGGCTTCGGGGTTATGGATTATTGATCATAATTGATCATGGCAAAGGCTATATGTCCCTTTACGCCTTTAATCAGAGTTTATATCGGCAGGTTGGCGACTGGGTGGATGTAGGCGACGTCATTGCGTCCGTTGGACAAAGTGGCGGCCGCAGCCATGCCGGATTGTATTTTGGGATACGTAACAACGGTAGGCCGATTGATCCGCAGGAGTGGTGCCGTAAATAATCGGAACCGGGTTTAATTAACGGCAAGTGACTGAATTTTGGAAATCGAGTGTTTGGAGTTTGTAGCTACATGTTAAAAAAGAAAAATATTTTTATTTTGTCCTTAGGGATTATGTTGGGTGTGTTTATGGGCATCTGCGGCAGCGTCTTTGCCGAACGCGACAATGCAAAGCCTGTCGCTGAAACAGAAGAGGCCCTGCCCTATGAGGACTTGCGCACCTTCACGGAAATTTTCGGACGCATTAAAAGGGATTATGTAGAGCCGGTTTCCGACAAAAAATTATTGGAAGATGCGGTGCGCGGCATGTTGAGCGGACTTGACCCTCATTCCGCTTATCTAGGGGCCGAGGAATACAAGGAACTAAAGGAAGGCACGACAGGGCAGTTCGGCGGTTTAGGCATCGAAGTAACGATGGAAAACGGCTTTGTTAAAGTGGTTTCTCCTATTGACGATACGCCGGCCCAAAGAGCAGGCATTAAAACCGGAGACTTAATAGTCAGGCTGGACGATCAGCCGGTAAAGGGCATGACTTTGGCCGATGCCGTCAAGCTCATGCGTGGCGAACCGGGCAGCAAGATCTTGCTGACTGTAGTTCGTGAAGGCGAGGAAGCGCCCTTAAAGATAACTATCATTCGGGACATTATAAAAGTTAAAAGCGTAAAAAGCCGGATGTTGGAAAAAGGTTATGGCTATCTACGCATCAGCAGTTTTCAGTCAGGAACCGGAGAGAGCCTTAAAGAAGCGCTGGCGGCACTGAAAAAAGAAAACGCAGGCAATTTAAAAGGCTTAGTGCTTGACCTAAGAAACAATCCGGGCGGCGTACTGAATGCAGCCGTCGAAGTCAGCGATGCTTTCATAAAAAGCGGGCTCATCGTTTACACCGAAGGCCGGATTGAGAACTCGGAAATGCGCTTTAATGCCGCTCCCGATGATCTTATTGACGGCGCACCGATGGTTGTCTTGATTAATGCCGGTTCCGCGTCAGCCTCGGAAATTGTCGCCGGTGCTTTGCAGGACCAAAAACGCGCCGTCATCATGGGCGAAAAATCGTTCGGTAAAGGCTCGGTGCAAACTATCTTGCCAACCAGTAACGGCGCCGCGGTTAAATTGACCACAGCCAGATACTACACGCCTTCCGGACGCTCTATTCAGGCCGAAGGTATTGAGCCCGATATCGCCTTGGGCCGAGTTAAGCTGGAGTCATTGGAAAAAACCGAGTTCAAGCCGGTCAAGGAAGCCGATTTATCTCGTCATTTGCAAAACGGCAAAGGAAAAGAAGGTCTGGATGCAGGACAGGATAAAGACAAGGAGTCCTTGGAAATGAAAGATTATCCGCTATATGAAGCATTGACCCTGTTAAAAGGCATCAGCATCATCAAGTAAAAGCATCCGATCCATTAAGGTTGTTGCGATCTAGCACTCAGTTAATTCTATTTTGACGGAACAAAGCAGGATTGGCTGAGTACTAGCGGGCTGACGATCTTAGAACATAGTGAACTGCAATCCGGCGAGATAGAATTAATGGTCCCGCTGGATAATATAAAGCGATAAATCCCGCAGTAAATCGGCTTCGCCACCGAAAACACTCAAATTGTCCAGAGCTTGTTCGTGCAACTCCAGGGCTTTTTGTTTAGCCCCGGCCATGCCTAACAGGGCAGGATAAGTGGGCTTATTATTATCCTTATCTTTACCTTGGGTTTTGCCCAACGTTTCGGTATCGCTTTCTTCATCAAGAATATCGTCCTTAACCTGAAACGATAAGCCTATGCATTTGGCATAATTATCCAGTTTCTTCGCAATATTCGGGTCTATATCGGCCTTTGCCAACGTTGCCATATTAACGCTGGCGCGGATCAGCGCGCCGGTTTTATGGATATGCATATTTTCAAGTTCAGGCAAAGTCAAGCAAGTTCCGACGGAATCCAGATCAATAGCTTGGCCGCCTACCATACCTTGAGAGCCGCTGGCTTTGGCTAAAACAGTGATCATCTTCAAGCGGCCTTCAGCGCTCGCGGTGATGCTGGGATCGTTAGCCAGCGTTTCAAAAGCCAAGGCTTGCAGCGCGTCGCCGGTTAAAATCGCCGTCGCTTCATCGAAAGCGACATGACAGGTGGCTTTACCGCGTCTGAGATCGTCGTCATCCATAGCCGGAAGATCGTCATGAATCAAAGAATAAACATGGATGAATTCCACTGCGCAAGCCGGACCGTCCAAAGCTTCCGGCGCTATGCCCAAGGTTAAGCCGGTGCCGTAAGTCAGCATCGGGCGCATTCGCTTACCCCCGTCCAGCACCGTGTAGCGCATGGCCAGGTGCAGCTTTTGAGGTAAGATGATGTCACTGGGCAAACGAGCTTCCAGAGCTGTTTCCACACGGTTTTGACAAAAATCAAGATAGTCTTTTAACGCATTACTCATCGGTAAATGGCTCCAGGGATTGAGTGCCGTTTTTTTCAATTAGAATTTGAACTTTTTGCTCGGCCTCTTGCAGGGCTTTTTGACAGGTTCGGGTCAAGTTAACCCCGCGTTCAAATGACTTTAGCGACTCTTCCAATGAAATATCGCCCTGTTCGAGTTGGCTAACCAACTGCTCCAGTTCGGCGAGTGAGTCTTCGAATAAAGTCGGGGCTTTCTTTTTCGGCATGAGATAAAGATATTTTTAATGGTACGATGTGTTGTTAAGGCGAAGGGCAAAAGGCTAAAGGCGAAAAAAATGAGCACCTTCCGCCTGTTGCCTTTCGTTTTGCATTATATATGAAATTGAATTGTGAGTGATTAGGAAGTATGAGTAACGAATATAACGCGGCGGCAATCGAAGTTTTAAGCGGCTTGGAGCCGGTACGTAAGCGTCCCGGCATGTACACGGACACCACCCGGCCCAACCATCTGGTGCAGGAAGTTGTCGATAACAGCGTTGATGAAGCGATGGCGGGCCATGCAACATCAATTGATGTGGTTTTATATAAAGACGGCTCGGTGCAGGTTAACGATAATGGCCGGGGCATGCCGGTCGATATACATCCCGAACAGGGCATTCCCGGTGTTGAGGTGATTTTGACCCAGTTGCACGCGGGCGGAAAGTTTTCCAATAAGAATTATCAATTTTCCGGGGGGCTGCACGGTGTCGGCGTCTCGGTCGTTAATGCGTTGTCGGCAAAGTTGGAAGTCGAGGTTAAAAGGAGCGGTAAAGTTTATCGAATGGAATTCGCCGATGGCGAAAAGCAAACCGAGCTGACCGAGATCGGCGCCGTCGGCAAGAATAATACCGGAACAACGGTCCGATTCTGGCCGAATGAAAAATATTTCGACTCGAATAAAGTCTCGGTGGTAAAGCTTAAGCATGTGCTGCGTGCGAAAGCGGTGCTATGCCCTGGTTTGAAAATATCCCTGAAAGTCGATCAAACCGACGAAGACTATGTGTGGTGTTATCAGGACGGCTTGAAAGAATATTTGCTCGACCGCATCGGCGATATTGATTTTTGCCCTGAACAACCGTTCATGGGCAGCATGGCCGCTAATCATGAAGCGGTTGAATGGGGCATCGTCTGGGCGATTGAAAATCCGCCGGAAGTGTTGGCTGAAAGTTACGTTAACCTGGTGCCGACTGCGCAAGGCGGAACCCACGTCAACGGCCTACGGGCCGGGCTGACCGAAGCGATGCGCGAGTTTTGCGACATCCGCAATATTCTGCCGCGCGGCGTCAAAGTGGCGCCGGAAGATGTCTGGGAAAATTGCCATTTTGTGCTGTCGGTCAAATTGGAAGATCCGCAGTTTTCAGGCCAAACCAAGGAGCGGCTAAGTTCGCGCGAATGCGTGGCTTTTGTGTCCGGCGTGGCGAAAGACCGCTTCAGTTTATGGTTAAACCAACACCCCGCCGAGGGCGAGAAAATCGCCGAGATCATTATCTCCAGCGCGCAAAAACGGCTGCGTTCCAATAAGAAAATCATCCGTAAAAAAATCACCTCGGGACCCGCATTGCCGGGCAAACTGGCCGATTGTTCGGCGCAGGATTTATCCCGGACCGAATTATTCCTGGTCGAAGGGGATTCCGCCGGCGGCTCGGCCAAACAAGCGCGGGAACGGGACTTTCAGGCGATTATGCCGCTGCGCGGCAAGATTTTGAATACCTGGGAAGTCGAGTCCAACCAAGTCATGGCGTCGCAGGAAGTTCATGATATTGCTGTAGCTTTGGGCATAGAACCGGGTTCTTCCGATTTACAAAACTTGCGTTACGGCAAGGTGTGCATTCTGGCCGATGCCGATTCCGACGGCAACCATATCGCCACCTTGATTTGCGCTTTGTTTTATCAGCATTTCAATGCGCTGGTAGTTGCCGGTCATGTCTTTGTTGCGATGCCGCCGTTGTATCGGATCGATGTCGGCAAGCGGGTGTTTTATGCGCTGGACGAAGCCGAAAGGCTCGGCGTGCTGGACCGCATTAGTGCCGAGAAGCTTAAAGGCCAAATCAATGTGCAACGCTTTAAAGGTTTGGGCGAGATGAACCCCAGCCAGCTCCGGGAAACCACCATGAACCCGGACACCCGCCGTCTGGTGCAATTGACCGTCGCGGAAGACGACGATACCAAGAGTCAGCTGGATTTATTACTGGCTAAAAAGCGCTCGCAAGACCGGAAAGTATGGCTGGAAACCAAGGGCAATCTGGCGGATATTGTTTAAGATAACATGCAATAAACAAAATACGGCGTTTTCAAATTCCGTTAATGATGACATAGCCTTTTAAGGCCGGCTGATTTAAATTGAAAACGCTGTAACTCAAAAAAATCCGGCGCCTTATTACGGCCTGTTACCACTTTCATCAGAGTCTAAAGGGTCCTTTTCATCCGGTGGATTGCCGTCATAGATCAGGTATTCACGATGTTGCAGATAGGAGTCTTTTATAAAATCGTAGCGGTCGTCGTTGGTTGCTTCATCAATCACTTTTTCAGTCGACATAACGCCGGCCCGATAATCCGTCACATCCAGCGCACTGGTGCCTGCCGTTACTGCGCTGCCGACAAAACCGCCAAAGATGGAAACATAGGTTAATGGGTCCATAAAGGCGTCACCGATCAGCCCTACCGTATCTCTGGGCGTACTGGCGCCAAAAAACGGCAATACCAGATAAGGGCCTGACAGCACTCCCCAAAAACCTAAGGTTTGACCGAAGTCTTCATTATGTTTAGGTAAGTTAAGTTTGCCGGCCCAATCGAAAATCCCCGCAATCCCAACAGTTGTATTGATAATAAAGCGGCTGCTATCCATACCGCCCTGCAATAATTTCAGCTGCAACAAATCGTTGATAGTTACGCCTATGTCGTTAATATTACTGAAGAAATTAGTCACGCCGTCATCAACGGCGTCGTTGGTGACATGCAAGTAGCCTACCGCAACCGGCTTTAATACATGTTTGTCGAAGCTATCGTTAAAAGATTGCGTACTTTTGTTCCAGCCTTGCCAAGGGTCGTTTTCTCCGGCGTCATTAAGTGGCGCGGTGGCGCAAGCGGTTAGCGCCGTAGTTGCTATGATCCAGGTTAATAATGGAAATTTGATAGTGTTATGCCTATTCATGATGCCTCTTTTGATTTTGTCGCAGAATGTGCCAAGCCGGGAGAAAATTTAGCACTTTTCAGCCGCCAAATACAATGGAACGCAGATGATTATAATGAATGCGGATAGGCCTAAGCGAAGCTAAATGATTTTTCTGGTTTCGGCAACTGCTCCCGACTGCTGAGTCGTTACCCATAACGTTTTATTCAATAACCCTTGGAATTAAACCCGCGTCTCCAAGCTCCTGCTGAAACTCGTCGAATTCCTTTTGCCAAGGTGCTTTGCTGTATCCCCAATTGCCCTTGGCCAACAGTTTCTTCCCCAACGCGAATTCGACCTTTACTTGGGCTAAATTGGCCTCTTCGTCCTCATCCCAAAGTGCTTGGGCATAAAACAGGTGATTGAGCGGGTGCCCCGGATGTTTTGCCACAGCCTTTTTCAGTAGCGCCAAAGCCTTATCACTGTCGCCAACGCCGTTGGGCCAAGCCGGAGCTTTAAGATAAAGCGCGCCCAACAGTCGTAATGGCCCGCCGTCATCAATGTCCGGACTCAGGGCCGCCGCCTGTTTCATCTCGTCCTCCAGCCGACCGAGATTCTGTACCGCAACGGTGATATGTTCTCGCACCGCCAGACCAAGGTTAGCCGCCAAATAATAATGAACTTCTCCATCACTGCCTCCACCTTCCGCCACAGCAGCTTCGGCAAAGTCCACGCCTTCGGCGGCCAGTTTCTCGCGTTTTTCCGGATTGCTTTCGCGTTCGGCCAAATATAGGCATAGGCGGCTGCCTAGCGAGGTTCGGCGCAACATCGGATCTTGGTTGGCGCGGAGGACAGCGAGCGCGCAGGTCAAGGTATGGCTGTCGCTTAAAGCACTGAATTGGCTTTGTTTGGCGACCAATATCGCTGAGGTCTGTTGAGGACAGTCGGAGAGCCGGTCGAATTGGACATGATCACGCTGAAGTCCCGCGCAGTTCGTCAGCAACAATAGCATTGAAAGAGTTGCAATAAATCGTGCCCGGTGCAAAATCTTTACCTCCCCCATAGCTTAACCATGGGTTCGAACACGGCTGCATCGACGGTTATGAAAGCTTCCACGCCGAATAGCTCACATAGTTTTTTGCCTTCGGCGTCGGTGCACATGCCTTCCAGCGCTTTGCCGAAGCGCTCACGCTCTGCCGCCGTCGTGCCAGCGCTGTTGGCGGCCACGCCTATCAAAGGAATTTCCTCGGACGTGAAGACCGCTTCAACAGGAGGCTCCAAATGAAGCGAGGCCAGGCCGTTGAATTGTTGCTCGTTTAAGATAACGGCATCCAACTCTCCTTTTTCTAAAGCACGCAACACACGAATGGCCTGATTGGAGGTTTTTAAGACAAAGAAATCGGCCGGATCGTATTTCCCGGCAAAAACGATTTTACCGACGAAGTCCGGTTCTGCCAGTACCGTACCGCCCAAGGATTTGCCTTTCAGTTCATCCAGGCTTTTGTACTTATCCTTCTGGACCACAACCCGGTAGCGCTCGCTGGTTCGGCCTTTAATCTTGGGCTGAACGACCGGCACCAAATTGTATTCGCTGCGTAATTCCAAGTAGAGGCCCAAAGAAATCATCGCGAACTTAGGCTTCTGTTCGGCCATCTGTTTCCTGCAATCCTCCGTTTTAGTGCTGAACAAACTGTTCAAGCTGTTCTCCTGCCATTGACCTATGCGCTCCACCACCCGCAGCATGGACCCCATCGCTTCATTGGCATCCTTGACATTCACCGATCCGCCGGGATAGCACACCACGATAACCGCTGAATCGGGCGCGGCGCTTGCCACGAAGGAAATCAATACACTGGCAATAACAATCAGGCAGATCTTTCGCATTAGAATCTCCTCTTAGAATCAAGTAGTTGCCCAATGGCCGGAGCCACGACGAGGGTTGCGGACAAACAGCACAACAACCCGATGGTGATGCTCACGCCCAGCGAAGATACGCCCCGGTAACTGGCCAGAGTGATCGCGCCCAAACCGGCCAATTCAGTGCCTGCGGCCAGGCCGATCACCTTGCCGACAGCCAGGCTGATTTGTAAAGGCGTGAGGCCCTTCGATTCGCCCCACCGGTAACTGAACCATACGCCGTAATCCACCGCCAACGCAATGACCATCGGCAAGGCGACGATATTGGCATAATTGTAGCGAACGCCGCTCAAGGCCATGATTCCCAGCATCCAGCCGCCGCCGATCAGCAAAGGCAGCACCGCCAGCACAAAGCCGCGCACATTGCGGGTCGCAGCCAGAATCCAGATCAGGCACAGCGCCAATCCCAACTGCGTACCGTGAGTCAAACTTCCGACCACGGCCTTGGAAAACACCTGATGAGTGGTCGGAAAGCCGGTCGCTTCCGGCGAAACGCCGTACACGTCTGTTATCAATGCATCGAGATTGTCGGGATCGTATACGGATTTTGCCGGGAAGGCGTAGACCGCGATACTACCGTCAGCGGCAAAGAAACGGTCACGCAAAGCGGGCGGCAGTTGCTCCGGAGTGAGGCGCTGAGCCTGCCGCCAAGTATCGATAATGTTGACTCCGGCAGCCGCTCCGGACAGCAAGGCGCGTAAGAACTTCTCACTACGCACCCTGCCCTGCTCGCCGTCTTCGGCAAGCTTGGCCGAGATTGCCGAAAGCTGTCCGCGCACTTTCTCCAGACTTTCGACCAGTTTGGCATGCCCGGCAGAGAAAGCTTGTTCCTGGGCTTCGTCAATGATGTCCGTACCGTTGTTTAGCATTGCCTGCAATAGCTCGAATGATTTTTCCGACAAGCCCGCCCGCTCAAGATCGGCGACCTGCTTGGCATAGCCGGTCCGGGTGAATAATTCGCCGATAGCCACCGCTTTGTGCAGGCGAATATCGGCGTCTTCCGGGAATAAGCCGGACAAAGACTGCACTTGGGCAATCGTCTTAAGCTTGCTCGCTTCGGTGGTGATACGCCGAATCTCGGCCATGTCTTTGGCGGTGAAAATGATGACTTCGGCCTGATAGTCGCTCTCTGTCACCAAGCGGCGCTGGTAATACACGGCTTGAGAATCTTTAGGCAACATCGACAACAAGTCATAGTCAAAGGGAATGGCGAGGCCCGCCATCCCGCCGAAAACAGCCGAAGCTAATGCCAATATGACCAGCGTCAGCGCGACAGATTTGGGCAAGGTAGCGCTATGCTTCGCAACAATAGGCGGAGTGTTTGGCAAAGGAAGAGTTCTCAGCTTGGGCGGCAGCAAGGCATAAAGAGCGGGTTGAACCATCCAGGTGCAAATCAGGATCATCACTACGCCTTTGGCCGCGACCACGCCCAGTTCAGCAATGCCGGGAAAATCAACAACAGCTAAGGCCCCGAAGATCAGCAATGAAGCGCCACCCGCAGTCAACACCGCAATAAAGGATGAGCCGATGCCGGCCCCAATGGCTTCCACTAAAGGCTTGCCTGCCCTGCGCTCCTCGGCGATGCGGGAGGACGTGAAGATACCGTAGTCCGCGCCCAGACCGAACAGGATAGCGATAAAAGTGGCGGTAATGATGGTCAGGTGGCCGACGGTGATCAGGGCTAAACCCAAGCTCCACAACACTCCAAGCCCCATCGGGATAAAAATCAGCATCGCCCAACGGATACTGCGCACGACCAGCAAAGTCAAGGCAGCGATCAGAACGACGGCGGTGAGTATTACCTTGGTAATATCCTTGCGGATATTGACGTATTCCTCGTACTCGATAGCTGGTAGTCCGGTCAGCCCGACCGTGGGCGCGGTATGACCGGCGGCTGTCACTTGTCCGGCCAAAGCCGCGGCCACCTGCTTGACCTTGTCGACAAAAGGCCCCCTATTTTTAAAGTCCTCGGAAGCGTTTTTGGGATGGACGAACATCAACAGCATGTGCCCGTTACGCGAGGCGAAATAACCGTCGGCCATACCGGCCGCGCCGCTCTTAAGCGGTAGCCGGTTCCAGTCCAAGCCGGAGGGCGCGGTATCGGCGGCCAACCACCGTTGCCACTGTTCCAGAAAAAATGCCGTCAGGTTTAGACCGGCTTCGGCGCTTTGCAAGTCGATGTCAGTCCCGGCCGATAGCGGGTGATCTTTAGTCCAGGCCAACGCTTTACCCAGAATTGCTTCCATTCCGCCGTCAAAAATGGGTTCGCTCGCCAGCGCAGCAAGCTTGTCCAGAGCTTCGGGTGGCATCAGCAAATATGCGTGGTTCAGGAAAAACGCCATGTCGAGACGGGCGGTAGCTTGAGCAACCTCGGGCTGCGCCTGGAGTTTAGCGGCCAGATCATTGGCAAAAGCTTCCAATTCGCGACGAGGCGCACCCTCCAAAACCACCACCAAATCCGAAGCGGCGCCGAAATTTTTCAAGAAAGCATTGAAGCGCTTCGCTACCGCCGTATTCTGGGGAAGCAGCGCCTGCCGCGAGGTATAGACCGGGAGTTGCGCCGTCGCCCAGCCAGCCAGAATCGACAAGGCCAAGGCCAGCGCCAAGATTTTGCCTGGGTTTCCGGCAAAACCTTCGGCAAGTTTGGCAACGCGCTGGCTGATTTTCATTGACGTTGCCTCCCGTTAATCAATCCGTGCAAAATAGTACGGTCGGTTGTCTTTATGCGTCAATACGTGATTTCAGCTATTCGTAGGCTATCTTACTAATTTTAAAGTAGAATTTATTATGTTCGGAAGGTTTCAAGCATGCCTGTCCACGCTACCGATCCCTCTGCCGAATGTGCCGATAAACAGCGCCATAATTGATCGTGTATAATCATTATGACATTGTTTTTAATGCCGGTTTTCTCATGTAATCCGGTAAAGCTGAAAGTGGTCAATAGTGGACACTGTATTACAATGATGTTCAAGAGACTGAATATTACCCCACCTGTTTTACAATAATTAAGGAAACAAAATGCGTCAATTAATTACTATAACGCTGAGCAGCGTTTTATTATCCGCCATCGCTTTTAGCGTGAACGCCGAGCCATCAGATGCCGGTATTCCTGAAAAAGTGAAAGCCGATATTATAAAAAGACATCCCAATGCCCATGATTTACAAGCCAGCCGTGAGGTTCATTTCGGTCATGATTTATTGGAAGTGACTTTTAAGGACGATGATAAAGAATCCAGACTGGAGCTGTTCAGAGCCGATGGTCACTTGTTTACCGATGAGTTGCCGCTGACCGGTTTGGGTGAAGCGCCGCCGGCCGTTAAAGACGCTTTAGATAAAGCCTTTCCCGGCTATGTACTTAAAAAAGCAGAATTAATCACCAATCCCAATGGACCGGGCGAAGAGTACGAAGTTTATTTAGAGGTCGGGGGTATTAATTGGAAAGCATCTGTCAATGAAAAAGGCAATATTGGAGGAAAAGACCATTTTTAATAACGCGCAAGGGAATTTGCTGTAGAAACATGCATCTGATAGCTTCGAGCAACTTGCTTTTTTTCGGCAACGGCATATGCGTTAACTTGGCGCGAGCTTTTCAAGCAATACGGACACACTTGAACACTGGCTTCGGACACATTTCAGGATGAAATCGAAGCCACTTTGGCTCGACAAGCCCTAATTCCCCCACAGGGGCGATTAGATTCCTTTTAGCGATTAACTTTCTCTCGATTAAGACTATGAAACATCCCGAATTTCCTATAACCGACGAGCTGATTTATTTTAACCATGCCGCCGTCGGCCCTTGGCCTAAAAGAACCGGCGAGGCCGTGATCAAATTTGCCGAACAAAACACCCGTTACGGCTCGCACTTTTATCCGGACTGGCTGAACAAAGAAACGGAATTACGCGCCCAATTGCAGACTTTATTGAACGCACCTTCCGCTGACGATATCGCCCTGGTCAAAAACACCTCGGAAGCCTTGTCCTTTGTCGCCTATGGGTTAACGTGGCAAGCCGGCGACAATATTGTGTCCAGCAACGAAGAATTCCCCTCCAACAGGTTGCCTTGGGAATCCTTGGCCGATCAGGGCGTCGCACTTCGTCAGGCCGACCTGCACAGCGCCGATACGCCTGAGGACAGTTTATTTGCGTTGGTCGACGACCGTACCCGCTTATTGACCGTCAGCTCGATACAATTTGCCTCGGGCCTGCGTATGGACTTGGAAAGGATCGGCGAATTCTGCAAACAGCGGGGCATTTTATTTTGTATTGACGCCATCCAAAGCCTCGGCGCGGTGCAGTTCGATGCGCAAGCTTATCAGGCCGATTTTGTGATGGCCGATGGCCATAAGTGGATGTTCGGTCCGGAAGGCTTGGGCGTTTTTTACACCACGCCCGCCGCCAGAGACCGGCTCAAGCTGACCCAGTACGGTTGGCACATGATGAAAGATATTCATAATTATGAAAACCAGCCGTGGGAAGTTCATCCCACCGCCCGCTGTTTTGAATGCGGCAGCCCCAACATGTTGGGTATCCATGCTTTTTCCGCCAGCTTGTCTTTGTTGCTGGAAACCGGCATGGAGACCGTCGAAGCCCTGGTTATTGAAAGATCCGACTATTTAAAAAAAGCTATTGAGCAAAACGAGCAATTGCTCTTATTGTCGGCAAAGCAAAGCCGGTTGAACTCCGGCATTGTTATCTTTAAGCATCGGACGCTTGCAAACGAAGCGTTATACCAATACTTGCAGCAAAACGGCGTGGTTTGCGCCTTGCGTGGCGGCGGCATCAGGTTTTCCCCGCATTTTTACAATACCTTTGAGGAAATTGACCGAGCCCTTGAATTTATCGCATTGTTGTAAACAATTTGTGTAGTGCGCCGTTTCTTGATCAGCTAATTTGCAAAAAATGAATCAGCACGGCAATGAACGCGGATAACACTGACAAGCACGGATAAATTATGAAAAATCTGCGCTCATCATAATTATCGACACTGTCTGCGTTCCATTTTTGCCTGATTCGTCATGTAGTTTATTGATTACGAGCTGCAAGTTGATTTTATAAGGCATACCCGATTAAATATTATTATTTCCCGAGAAACACAACCCGAACTCACCTTATTATCATGACTGACTCCCAATTTCCGCAATTAATAACCATCGAAAAAACACAGCAATCCAACGCGCAAATGCTGGACGCTTCGCATTGGGGGGAAGATTTTTCCTGGGAACAGTTACAGATCATAGGCCAGTATTTTAAACCCTACGCCGCTCCTGACGGCACCTTGATTTATAAAGAAGGTGACCTAGGCACGTCGATGGGCATCATTATTAAAGGTTCAATTGGTATTTACAAAAATGACCGGCTTATTTCAACGCTACGAGTGGGCCGTACTTTTGGCGAAATGTCGGTTATCGATGCACAGCCCCGATCGGCGACGGCTCGCGCCGAAGAAGAAACTATTTTTTTGTCATTGGATAAAACCAGCTTGCTAACCTTAGCTAACAGAAATCCTTCGCTGGCATTTAAAATTATGTGGAACATTTCCCGCGCTCTGAGCCAGCGCCTTAGGCTTACCAGCGGACGTTTAGTGGAGTTTCTTGAATCGAATATCTTCTGATAAGTAGGTAAGCAAAAGTTTTTTAACAAAATGCGATTCACTACAAGAACATCAACAACTGTAGCTGTCAACTAAAACCGGACACTTTCTTAAGCAGTCTTTCTATAGAATTCCAGCAGGGATTGATAGCTTCGTTTTGAGTACATACGTTTACCCTTATAAAAAGCCAAATAATCAATAACACTCAGCTTTGCCGCCGGTTTATTCCTGAATTTCTCATCGTTAAGTTACTTGCGCTTGAAAGCTTAGGGAAAACCGTTCTGTCGACGCATTGTCCCAGCCGTCATCTTTACGGCTCATGCGTTGTTGCATGTTCCCTATATCTTCACTTACGTATGGGCCGTCACCGATCAGAATGATGCCGTAATCCAAACTCGAGCTTTCGTCGCCAAAATGCCATCCGCAAGACATTAACACATTGCCTGGAAAACAAATCGATGACCACAACAATATAGTCCTGACCTTCAAGTTTGACTATCAAGCCGGTCGAGCGGCAGCCATGCCTGCGAGTTTCTCGGCGATTGGCGAGGCCATTTAATGATCGATGATGAGTTAATGACGTCGTTTTGATCGACGTTTCCTCTTTTTTAGGCAGCACCGGCACTCGGCACACAAATCGTCCAATTTTGGTCAAAAAAAAACCCAAGCTCGTTGAGCTTGGGTTTTTAATTTAGGCGCTTGGCAATTCCCTACTTTCGCATGGCAAACTGCCACACTATCATCGGCGCTAAACGGTTTCACTTCCGAGTTCGGGATGGGATCGGGTGGTTCACGTTCGCTATGGTCACCAAGCAAACTGGTGTGGTCGAGTCGCTGTTCAGCTGGGCTTTTGTGCCCGTCGACCGTCTTCACTCAGCGCTTTTTGCTGAGCGTCGGAAATCTGTAACCTTTCGGCCCTTGTTCCTTCAGGGCTCTTCCGCCAGCTTCCCTGCCGGCGTCTTTTATTGCTGTGTTGGCGATTATTCAGCTGTGACTAAGGCTTACGCTTAGCGCTGTCTATAACACCGTCAAACCGATTGGGTGTTATATGGTCAAGCCTCACGGGCAATTAGTACACGTTAGCTACGCCCATTACTGGACTTCCACACCGTGCCTATCAACGTCGTAGTCTCCGACGGCCCTTCAGGGGACTTATAGTCCCAGTGAGATCTCATCTTGGGAGGGGCTTCCCGCTTAGATGCTTTCAGCGGTTATCCTGTCCGAACATAGCTACCCGGCAATGCCACTGGCGTGACAACCGGAACACCAGAGGTTCGTCCACTCCGGTCCTCTCGTACTAGGAGCAGCTTCCCTCAAATCTCAAACGCCCACGGCAGATAGGGACCGAACTGTCTCACGACGTTCTGAACCCAGCTCGCGTACCACTTTAAATGGCGAACAGCCATACCCTTGGGACCTGCTTCAGCCCCAGGATGTGATGAGCCGACATCGAGGTGCCAAACACCGCCGTCGATATGAACTCTTGGGCGGTATCAGCCTGTTATCCCCGGAGTACCTTTTATCCGTTGAGCGATGGCCCTTCCATACAGAACCACCGGATCACTATGACCTACTTTCGTACCTGCTCGACTTGTCCGTCTCGCAGTCAAGCACCCTTATGCCATTGCACTCATTGGCTGATTTCCGACCAGCCTGAGGGTACCTTCGTGCTCCTCCGTTACTCTTTGGGAGGAGACCGCCCCAGTCAAACTACCCACCATACACTGTCCCTAATCCGGATCACGGATCGAGGTTAGAACTCCGAACATACCAGGGTGGTATTTCAAGGTTGGCTCCACAAGAACTGGCGTTCCTGCTTCAATGCCTCCCACCTATCCTACACAAGTAGGTTCAAAGTCCAGTGCAAAGCTATAGTAAAGGTTCACGGGGTCTTTCCGTCTAGCCGCGGGTATACGGCATCTTCACCGCAATTTCAATTTCACTGAGTCTCGGCTGGAGACAGTGTGGCCATCGTTACGCCATTCGTGCAGGTCGGAACTTACCCGACAAGGAATTTCGCTACCTTAGGACCGTTATAGTTACGGCCGCCGTTTACTGGGGCTTCGATCAAGAGCTTCTCC
>Ga0265327_10001211_pt1 | contig 34800 bp, 29 predicted proteins | sample 41621metaG_FD_202089 | JGI IMG/M metagenome (GOLD analysis project Ga0265327, IMG submission 202089) | Rhizosphere microbial communities from Carex aquatilis grown in University of Washington, Seatle, WA, United States - 4-16-21 metaG | ecosystem: Host-associated > Plants > Roots > Rhizosphere...
GCGCCATCGCAATATTGATCAGATAGACGGCCGAGCCGAGGAGCGTCGGCGTCATCAGGCGCGCGATTTCCTTCACGCGATCGTCCGGCCGCAGGTCGAAAGCCGGCCGCCAGCCCTCCCCCCACAGCACCGCCGCCGGCACCGCCATCTGCAGGAAGCCGCCGAACAGCACCCCGGCGCACAAATAATGCATGCGCGCGGGCGAGTCGCCCAACGACATCCAGCCGCCGATCCCGAGCGCGCCGATCATCGCCATGTTGAGCCAGATCGGCGAAAGGGATGGCTCGGTGAACCGGCCGAGCACCTGGCAGGCCGCGCTGAAGGCCGCCGCCAGGCACACGAAAACCATGTAGGGAAAAACAATCACCGCGAGCTGAGCGCCGAGCTCCAGGCGGCCGGCCGTCACCGCCGTCATGCCCCAGCGCTGCGCCAGGGCCAGGCACGGCGCCGCATTGCTGAACAGCACCATCGCCGCGGCGACCACGACGGCCGTGACCAGCACGAGCCAGCTCGAGACCTTGCTGACCAGCCGGAACGCGCCGTTGCGATGCTTGAGCTCCAGCTCGTGCGTCATCGTCGGCACGAACGCCGCCGTCAGGGCGCCCTCGCCGAGCAGGCGCCGGAAAAGATTGGGCAGGGTGAACGCCGACACGAAGGCCGAGTTCAGCGCGCTCGTGCCAAAGACCGCCGCGGTGCAGATTTCCCGGACGAGGCCGAGCACGCGCGAGACGACCGTGGCGGTCGCGACAATCCCGATGTTTTTCAGGCTCTTCGACAAGGGCGCAGGGGCGGCGGGGCACCTCAGGCGAGGCGGGCGAATCCGGCCGGCGCGCCGGGCGGGCGACTCACGGCGACGTGGTGATCTTCAGCAGTCCCTTGTCGATTCGCATCGACGTGATCTTGTCCCAGGCGCGCATGCTGTCCGGCAGCTTGAACGAGGCGATGAGGCGGCTGGTCACGAAGGCCGATCCCACCGGCAGCTTGTGCAGCGGGCAGGAGCCGAAGTAGTAGGTGTCCGGCTGGAAGACGAAGTTTTCGCCGCTGCGCACAAACGTGCCGGTGGCCACGACGAAGGCCTCGGTGCCGATGCCGTAGTAGTTGATCGCGCACTTCAGGCTGATCTGGAGCGTGTCGTTCTTCAGGATGTGGAAGTTCAGCCCCGTGGCGGAGAAAAGGTCGCCCTGCGGCTTGGGCGCCTCGCCGGGCTTGGCCGGCTCGGCCGGCTTGGCGGGCTTTGGCGGCGTTGCGCCGGGCTTGGCCTCCACCCCTGTGGGCGGCAGTTCGAGCGTGGCGCCAAAGGCGTTGAGCTCCTCCTCGCTGAAGCTGACCTCGCCGCCGGTGGTCAGGGTCTTGAGTTTCGCCTGCCAGTTGCGCGCCTTGGTGGAGCTCTCCGTGCCCGGGATGAAGTAAACGACATTCGGCACGACTTCCTTGGGCAATGCGGGGACCCGCTGGACCGGCTTCCACACCAGGTAGACGACCGCCACCACGACGCCGAGGAGGAAACCGAGCAGCGCGCCCAGCGCAACCTCCGTGGTACTTGGGCCGTACAGTGCCTTTTCGATTTTCTTGTCAGCCATGGCGGGTGTCAGTTGGCCGCAGCCGGTGCGGCGGGTTTGGATTCGTTGGACTTGGCGGACGCCGGCTTGGCCGCAGCGCTCTCATGGTTTACCCCCGACTTCTTCTTGTAGTCGGTGATATAAAAGCCGGTCCCCTTGAAAATCAACCCGCTGCCGCCGCTGATCTTGCGGCGCAGCGCCAGCCGCCCGCACGCGGGGCATTTCTTGAGCGGACCGTCTTTCATCGGCTGGAACACCTCCAGCGCGTGGCCGCATTTGGTGCACTCGTATTCGTAGGTGGGCATCGGACGACGTCGCCGATAAAAGAAGGCACCGCCGGGATTGGCGAGCCTCTTCTGGGGGGCTTCGCCGTCAAATAATTGGTGGAGCGGCTTGACCCCAAGGCGCTTAGCGCGTTGACCTCAAAGCACTCCCTTCCATGGATTTTACCGTCCAGTTACAGGCCTGCCGCGAGCGCGTCGAACGAGGTCTGGACGACCTCGTCCCAGCCGCCGACACCCCACCCGCCCGGCTGCACGAGGCCATGCGCTACAGCCTGCAGGCGGGCGCCCAGCCCGGCCGGGCCGGCGATCCCCGGGCGCCCGGCCCGAAACGCCTCCGGCCGGTCCTCGTCCTCGCCACCGCCGACGCCTTCGGCCGGCGGCATAACCCGCTGGCTGCCGCCGTCGCCCTCGAATGCGTGCACACCTACTCGCTGATCCATGACGACCTGCCGTGCATGGACAATGACGACCTCCGTCGGGGCCGGCCCACCGCCCACCGCCAATTTGACGAGGCCACCGCCCTTCTCGCCGGCGACGCATTGCTCACCCTCGCCTTTCAACTCATCCCCCGGCATTATGCGGCGGTGCCGGCCCTGGTTGCCGATCTGACCCGCGTGCTGGCAGATGCCGCCGGGAGCGAACGGCTGATTGGGGGTCAGATGGCCGACCTGCTGGCCGAAAAGAAAGTCGACGCCACCGCCGGGGAACTCGACTACATCCATCTCAACAAGACCGCCGCGATGATCATGGCCGCGATGGAGGCAGGCGGCCTGTGCGGCGGCGCCAGCGAAGGCCAGCTCGGAATCCTGCGCGATGCCGGACGGCACCTCGGGCTGGCGTTTCAGATTGTCGACGACCTGCTCGACGCGACCACTGACACTGCGACCCTCGGCAAGACCGCCGGCAAGGATGCCAAGGCCGGCAAGACCACTTACGTGAAACTGCACGGGATCGAGGCGTCCCGCCGGCTCGCCGCCGAACATTCGGCCGCGGCCCGGGCCGCGCTGGCGGCCCTGCCGGGCGACCGGCAGTTTCTCGAGGCGCTCATCGATTCGATGGCCTCACGGGTGAAATGAACCTCCGCTTGGCCGGCCCGACAGTCCAAGGCCAATGGGAAACTGGTAAATCACTCTCAGCGCACCGAGCCCGGGCAAACGGGGCCGTCGGGGTGTGGGGCGGGTTCTCCTCACCCCGCCGTTCGGTGGGGACGAGCTTGCTCGTCACGGCACATTGTCGCGAGGAAGCTCGCTCCCACATTCCGGCATGATCGAGGCGGGGTTCGGAGATCCCGCTACACCCGCAACGGGTTTGCCCCGGCCGGCTCCTCCCAATGGTAGCGAACCTCTTCGGCGCCAATCCGCCAGTGGCGCGGGGTCGTCGAGTGCAGCCAGTCGAGCGGCTCGCAACCTCCCGGGGCGCCCCCGGACAGCGCCGTCTGCATCGCGGACCGAAACGCCGCCTTTTGCTCGGTCGTAACGGTGCGAGGATCGACCGAGACGAACAACGCCGCGCCGCTGCGCGCAACCAGGTCCAGAAACTGCCGGTCAAGTTCCCACGGAGTGTGTTCGGTGTGCGCCGCGCAGTCGGGATCGCTGGCGAAAAACGCCCCGTGCTGCGGAAGGCGGAATGCGAGGGTGTTCACGCCCATGCGTCGGGTGCGCTCCCAGACCCGGCCGGAGGTGTCGTCCCCGGTGCGCTGGATTTCGAACAGGCCGGCGCCGAGGTGCCCGATGGTGTTGCAACCCAGCAGGACGGCATCGCCCGCCGCCGACCGCAGCGTGCGATAGAGGCGCTGGATGATCTCGGCGTTGGTCAGCGTCTGGTCGGCGAAATGCCAGCCCGCCTCGGTGAGCTCGGCGCCCATCTCGAAACCCCATTTGCCGAAGATGTCGAAGGTGGAGAAGTCGTGCTTGATGAGCTCGTAGCCCCACGAGCGCACGCGCACAACGTCGTCGTGGATCAAAGCGAGGTTGTCCGGCAGCGTCAGGTCCAGCGGCTTCTCCTCGGAGCTGCACGGGCCGGCGCGCAGGCGGTGCGGGTCGTCTACCGTCATCAGCGCCGTCGGCCGCATCCAGATGCCCGGTCGCACGCCCAAACGTTTCATGTCCGCCGCGAGTCCCGGCATGTCGGGAAAACGCGCCGCGTCGCCCGATCGCCACGGACCGCCGGGGCAGGTGCTGCCGGGAGTCCAGCCGGCATCGATCACACAATAGGGTCGGTTCGGATGGCCCGACGAAATATCCGCCAGGAAGGCGGCATCGCGTCGCATGGCCTCGGCATCGAAATTGCGGCCGTAGGCGTAATACCAGTTGTTGTTCCCGCAGATCGGCGCGGCCGCGAGCCGCGGCGCGGAGCAGAGCGAGCGGCAGAACCGGCCAAGCGCTTCGAAGGGAGTCTCGGGAGCTCGGATGTCCCGCCACAGCACCGTGGCGGCGGCGATTTCGCGATCACCCGGCTGGCACGGGCTGCCGCCATTCCGAAAATCCAGCCACAGCGAAACCCCCGCGCCATCCACTGTCCAAAAACAGAGCGCGGACGGCTGGGTCATGACGCCCACCAGCAGGCTCCGCCCGCTGGACGGCTGGTGCGCGGCGAAATACCAGGGCATGATTCGCTCCGGCTGCAGCCCGCGCCATTGGAGGTCGCCGTAGCCGCGCTCCCAGTGGTCGCCCAGGAAGAGGGTGTCGCCGGGAAAAGCCGCCTCCCACCGGAGGACCACGCGGGACAACAAGTGTTTTGGACAGGCCACGCGCACGGCCAGGCCCGCGGCCGATTGCGCCAACGCCACCGCTGCATGGGCCGTCGTGTACCGGCCGGACCCGCTGTTCGCGGCCACGAGGCCCGACCCGTCATGGTCGATGAACACTTTCGCCGGCGACGCGGGCAAGCTTGCCAGCATCGGCGCGAATGGTCCGCGAGGTGTCTCCCCCGGTGGCGGGTTGCCCGCCGCGCCGGCCGAACCGGCCGCGGCGCCGAGCAACAGCGAGCCGGCGCCCAATTTCAAGGCGTCGCCGAGGAAGGCGCGACGGTCGGGGTTCTGGGGTTCGTCGGCCATAAAACCCGCCATCATCTGACCAACCGGGCCGGCCAGCGCGCCGGGTCCGCCGATTCGCCCACAAGGTCACGGACCTCAAGACCCGGGCAGGCCTCCGCGTCGAGCGCATGGTGGTAGTAATCAGGGCGGTGCTCCCCCCAGGTAACCCGGCAGTCGCGGATCGCGACGCCTGCCGCGTTGCGCAGGAGAAAGCCGCTCGTGGGCAGCTGCGGCATCGCGTCGCCGGGACACGGCCGAAAGTCCTGCTGCCCGCCGACAAAACCTGTCGTCTTGTCGATTTCCACCGACACCTGGTCGAAGGTCACGCCCGCGATCATCCCGGGACCGTAGCCGTAGACGACCACGCCGTTTTCGCCCCGGCACAGGATGTTGCTGAACCGGATGTCGCGCACCGTGCCGGCATGCGTGACCTCGTTCCACGGCGTCACCACGACGTCGATCGGCGTGCCTCGCCCCCACCACGCAAGGTCGTCGAGCCGGGTCTCGATTGTCAGGTTGGAAAAGGTGATCCGCTCCATGTGGCCGGACATGTTCAACCGCACCGAAACACCGCGATTGCTGTCGTGGATCGCACAGGAGTCGACAACGACGTTGCGGATCGTTCCGACGACGTCGCTGCCGATCACGATCGCCGAGGAGCGGGACTTGAGCGTGCAGCCGGTGATGACGATGTTCTCGCAGGGCCGGTTGATGCCCATGCTCTCCGGCGCCGTCTTTAGGGCGATGCAGTCGTCGCCGGAGACAATGTTGCAGCCGCGGATCCGCACATTCGACGACCAGTCGATGTCGAGACCGTCGTTGTTCGGCTGGAGCAGGCTGTTGTCGATCCGGATGTCGGCGATCAGCACGTCGTCGCAGCCGAGCGTGCGCACCGTCCAGAACGCACCGTTGTGGATGGTGACATCGCGCAGCGTCACGTGATGGCACGCCCGGAAGACGACCGTGTAGGGCCGGGCGTCCTTCGCCTTGTCGATTTCCGCGCCGTGCTCGGCGACGTAGGCCGGGCTGTTTCCATCGATCGTGCCGGCGCCGGCGATCGCCACATCCTCGGCTTCGTCGGCGAAGATCATCACCCCGATCTGCGGCGCCACGTCGCCCGGCCGGGTCGTGACGGGATACGGATTGGTGATCTTGAAATCTCCATGGTTCGGACTGGCCAGCAGGACCGACCCCCGGCCCAGGTTCAGCTCCACGTGCGAACGCAACCGGATCGAGCCGACCGTCACGCGCAGACCGCCGGGCACCGCCACCGTGCCACCCCCATCCGCCGCACAGGCATCGATCGCCCGCTGGATCACCGCGGTGTCGGCGGCGACATCGCCGGTGAACGCACCGAATGCGGTCACGTCGGAGGAAGCCGGATTCGCCGCCAGCGCCAATGTCGCCATTCCAATGCCGGCAAAAAGAATCAGGATGGCCTGCAATGTAGCCGGGGTCGGTGACCCCGGTCCGGCCTCAGCGAGGCCGGCTACAAGTCTTTTCGGTGTGCCCTTATGCCGCGATCCCATAAACCCTCGCGGCATAAAGCCGCTCCTACACTCGACCCATCGCATCTGGAAAAATGACGTCATTGCGGGCGCCTATTTTGTCATCACCTCGACCTGCTCGACCTGCACCGACTCCCAATTCTCCTCCTGGCCGGCCAGGACCACGCGATTCGCGCCGGGCTGCAGCGTAACCGGCAAGTCGAGGTCCTTCCACTCGCCGTTGGTCGGCGGCGCCGCCACCTTGGCTTCCGGGCCGTCGCCGACCGCCAGCGAGAGCGCCACGGGTCGGGTTTGTCCGCTGGCGTAATGAAACCGCAGAATCCTCGCCCCACCTTCGCCAGCGTGGAGGCCAAATGTCAGGCTGCTGCCGGCGCGACCGAGATTGCGGATGTAGCCGAGCGGATGGCCGGCCTCGTCCTGTCCGGCCAGCTCCGCCACCCCGCGTCGGTGGGCCAACGCCGCCGGATAGACCGACGGTTGCCGCGCCGCCGGCTGCACCCTGATGGTATTCAGTGCGACTCCGCCGACATCGACGTAGACCAGCAACGTAAGTTCGCCGGGGTTGAAATACACGGTCGGGAAGGCGAAGTCCCTGAAAACGTCGACGCCGCCGGTCGCCGGGATTTCGACGGTGGCAATTGTCTGGTCGAGCGCGACCAGGCGCGCCCGCGCGCCACCCGCGGCGCTGGCTGCGCGCACGGTGACGTCAAAGTACCCGCCGTTTTTGCAATCGATGGTGTAGCGGGCCCACTCGCCGGTCTGCAGGCCGGCCAGCGCGAAGCCGCCGCCGGTATCGGCCGTCGCCGCCAGCCCGAAATCATCCTCGCGATAGAGCTTCTTCGCCGGCGCCGCCCGGGTCGTGTGGTAGGCGATGCCCTCCCCTCCCTTGTCGTAATTGCTGGCCTTGATGGTGGCGGGCAGCTCGGGCGGCGGAAAAAAATGTGGCACCGGCTTGCCCCCGGATCCGGTTGACTCGCCCTTGGGGTCGATGACCTCGGCCTTCAGCTCCGGCGCCAGGCGCGGCGGAAGCGGGTGGTCGTCGAGCGCCACCATCACCTCATGCCGGGTTCGATTACCCGCGGCCATGGTCACTTCGGCAACGCGTGACTCCGAATCCCAGTGCCAGAATTGCGCCATCGCAATGGCCTGAATGTTATCCAGCACGATCGCCTTCGGCGTCGCACGCAGGTGCAGCCGCAGCCGGTACTCCCGCGGAGTGAACTTCTTGTTCGATTCCTCCAGGGTGAAGCGAATCGTGCCGGCCGATTCATCGCAGGTAAACCGCGTCAGCGTGAACTCGCCCTTTTCATACGCAAAGGTCGCGCCGTCATCCCGATAAAGCGTGAATTCCGACTTGCCCGAGGGGAAGACCTCAACCGTAAGCGGGTCCCACGGTTTTTCAGAGGTGTTCCGCATGTCGGGCGCCATCGGGATTATCGCCCCGGCGCGGACGGCCACGGGAATCCGGTTCTGCGGAGCGGCCACCACCCATTCGCGGCCGCCGACGTAATCGTAGCCGTAGTCCCAGTCGATCCACGTGCCCTTGGGGAAATAGACCTTCCGGTTCGATTGGCCCTCGAACAGCACCGGCGCCACGAGCAACTCGCGGCCGAAGAGATATTCGTCCCCGGGGGTCGCGACCGCCACGGGATCGTCAGGAAATTCGAGCGCGAGTGGCCGCACGAGCGGGAGGCCCTTCTGACTGGCTTCCCACGCATAGGAATAAATGTACGGGAGTAGCCGGTAACGCTGCTGGATGTAGTGTTTCGTGCTTTGTTCCGTCGCCAGGCCAAACTGGTACGGCTCGGGGGCACCGCCGGCCTTGTGGGCCCGCGTGATCGGACTGAAGGCCGAGAACTGCATCCAACGCTCGTACAGCCGCGCATGGGCGCCGAGCTGGTCGTCCTTGTAATAGCCGGTGAGAAACCCACCGGTGTCACACGTCCAGTAGGCAAATCCGGACAGCCCGGAATTCAGCATCTCCGGCGGATGCGCCCGGTATGTCGCGTAGTCGCTGTAAATGTCGCCGGTCCAGACCGCCGCATGATGCCGCTGGAGGCCCGCCGAACCCGCGCGGGTCAGGATGAACGGCCGCTGGTCGGGATGCACTGCCAGTTGCACGCCCTCAAAGCTGATCGTGCAGCGCTGTGAGAACTCGTTGTGGTTGTCCGCCGGGCTGCCGGCGAAATATTTCGTCTGCGGTGGTTCGCCCTCCGGCTCGGTCAGGTCGAGCCACCAGCCGGCCACGCCGGCCTCGTTGAGCTTGCGGGTCTGCGGCCAGAGCCAGTCGTTCAGCTTCGGATTCGTGAAGTCGAGCAGCTTACCGCTGTAATAGCCGCACTCCACCGGATTGCCCTTGCCGTCGGTGGCGAACACCCCCATCGCCCACCCGCTCGGGTAGGTCGGCGAGTCCGACCGCACCATCGGCCCGGATTGCGACATGACGATCTTCACGCCCTTTTTCGCGTACTCCGCAACCTTCTGCTCCGGGGTCTGCCCATGGCCGGTCTCGGCCGCGCTCCAGCGCCTGGCCCACACATAGTCGGTGACCACCTCCGGCCAGCCGGCATCGATCACCATCACGTCGACCGGAAACCCGTGGGCCGTCAACTGGCGGTAGGCGTCGTCGACGTCGTTCCAATCGTTGTACTGACACTTGCTCTGCCAGTAGCCGAGCGCCCAGAGCGGAGGGAGCGACGGCCGGCCGGTCAGGCCGGTGTAACGCTCGATGACGTCTGCCAGACGAGGTCCGTCGATGATGTAGAGGTCGACTTCACCGCCGTCGGCATCGACCCGGAGTTCATCCGCCTTCGTCTTGCCGAGGTCGAACCGGAGCCGGTGGGCGTTGTCGAAAAACAAGCCATACGCATGGCCGTCGGCGCCCGTGCTCAGGAGGAAAGGAATCGGATATTCGGCGGTGACATTCCCCGAATTGATCTGCTGGCCGGCCCAGAGCTCGCGGGCCACCCCGCGCCGGTCGAGCCGGCCGTTATTGTGGTTGTCCTGGCCGAGTCCGAAAAGATGCTCGGCCGGGGCCAGCGCATACGTCAGCGTCCATGCGCCGCCGGCGCCAGTCGCGGCGACGCGAACCCCATCCAGGAGAACGGAACCGCCCGCGGACCGCACCGAAAAGCCCAGCGAGCCGCGCGAAACAGCGACTGCGAGGGCCGCCGTGGACGCAGAAACAGTTCCAGACTCGTCGCTGACGGCCAGCTTGGCGCGCGCCACCGGCGCGACCGGCAGGACCAGCGAGCCGGGGCGCGTGAATTCGCCCGACGGCTTAAGCCAAACCCGGACGACATGGTCATCGATCGCCTCGACCCGCAGCCGGCTGTCGCCGGCGCCCAGGATCGTCGCCGAAGACGAAGCCGCCGGACTGGCGCCCCGGGAGACGCCGAGCGCGAGCAAAAACACGACGCCCAAGCCGGAAAGCCGACTCCGGGCAATCAGGTGAACCAGAGATAATTTCATACCAGGGTAGCCCCGCACCGCGGGACAGGCGGCCGGGAGAATCACGATACGCCGGCGCCGTCATCGGTCGAGACCGGAGTGGGGGCTCGTTCCTTTGTAGCGGACTCGGCCTGCCCCGAGCCGGTCGAATGGGCGGACCCCGCCAATCGTCGATGCGGACATCGACGACCACCCGAACCTGCGGCATCAGTCCGTTGTAGCCGGGGTCGAGGACCCCGGTCCGGCCTCAGCGAGGCCAGCCACTTGTTAGCCGGCGGCAAGGGGACCGCCCCGACCCACCCTCAACCCGCCGCGATCGCCGCCTTGACGAGGTCGACGAACGACTTGGTCTCGAGCGACGCGCCGCCGATCAGGCCACCATCGATGTCCTTTTGGGCGAGCAATTCGGGCGCGTTCGACGGCTTCATCGAACCGCCGTAGAGGATGCGGACTTTCTGCGCAATCGGGGCACCGAAGAGCTTGGTGAGCAGGTCGCGAATATAGGCATGCACTTCCTGCGCCTGCGCCGTGGTGGCCACCTTGCCGGTGCCGATGGCCCAGACGGGCTCGTAGGCGATCACCGCGGAAACAATCTGCTCCTTCGTGATGTTCAGGAGGCAGCCCTCAACCTGGCGCTGCACGACGGCCAGCGTTGAACCGGCCTCGCGCTCCGCCAGGGTCTCGCCAACACAGATGATGGGCTTCAACTGGTTCGCGAACGCAATCAGTGCCTTTTTGTTGATGAACGCGTCGGTTTCGGCGAAATAAGTCCGGCGCTCGCTGTGACCGAGGATCACATGTGTGACAAACAAGCCGCGCAGCATTTCAGCGGAAACCTCGCCGGTGAAGGCGCCGCTCTTCTCCGAGTGCATGTTCTGCGCTCCGAGTTTGACCGCCTGGCCCTCGAGGGCACGACCGACCGCATCCAGCGCCGTGTACGGCGGGCACAGCACGATGTCGACCGACGTTTCGCGCCCGACCTCGGCGACGATTTCCTTGGTCAGGGCGGCGCCCTCGGCGGCCGTCTTGTTCATTTTCCAGTTACCGGCGATGAGTTTTTTGCGAATCATGGGGAGAGAGGTGGTAGTGCGAAGCGGGTCGTGAGTATTGTGTAATGAGTAGCGGGTAGTGAGTAGCGGGTAGCGAGTAGAAATTTAGCGAAAAGCGGCAAAATGGGCTATGCTCGCCTCTCGCTACTCGCTCCTCGCTACTTCGTTCATGCTTCCAGGAACGCCACGCCGGGGAGGACCTTGCCCTCGAGGAACTCGAGGCTGGCGCCGCCGCCGGTGGAGCAATGGGTGACCTTGTCGGCCACCTTGAATTTCTTCGCCGCGGTCGCGGTGTCGCCGCCGCCCACGACCGTCGTGGCGCCGTTGGCGGTGGCCTCGGCGATGGACGCCGCCATGGCCTTGGTTGACCCGGCGAACTTCTCGAACTCGAACACGCCCGATGGGCCGTTCCAGATGATCGTCCGGGCGCGCTTGATGACCTCGGTGTAGAGCGCAATCGACTTCGGACCCGCATCGAGGCCCATCCAGCCGGCGGGCACGCCCTCCTTGTCGGTGACGACCTTGGTGTTGGCGTTGGCGTCAAACTTGTCGCCGCATACGAAGTCGACCGGCAACGTGATCTTCACTCCGCGGGCCGCCGCCTTGGCGAACAGCTCCTTGGCGATCTTCGCGCCCTCGGCATCGTAGAGGCTGTCGCCGATCGCCATGCCCTCGAGTTCCTTCTTGAAGGTGAAGGCCATGCCGCCGCCGATGATGATCTCGTCGGCCTTCTCGAGGAGGTTGTTGATGAGCGGAATCTTGTCGGCGATCTTCGCGCCGCCGAGGATGGCCAGCAGCGGGCGCTGCGGGTGCTCGAGCACGGCCGCAAACGCCTTGAGCTCTGCCTCCATCAGAAAGCCGGCGGCCTTCTGCGGGAGGGCGACGCCGACCATCGAGCTGTGCGCGCGGTGGGCGGTGCCGAAGGCGTCGTTGACGTACACGTCGCCGAGCTTCGTCAGGCTGGCGCAGAATGCAGCGATCGCGGCCTTGTCGGCCGACTTCTTCGTGCCGTCCTCAAGCTTGACCTTGGTCTCCTCCTCGATGTGAAAGCGCAGGTTCTCCAGCAGGACGACGTCACCGGGCTTGAGCACGCCCGGCGCGCAGGCCGCCTCCACCGCCGGACCGACGCAGTCGTCGAGAAACTTCACCGGGCGGTCGAGCAGCTTCGCCAGCTCGGTTGCGACTGGCTGGAGCGAGAACTTGGCGATCTTCTTGCCGTCGGGCCGGCCGAGATGGGACATGAGGACGACCGCGGCGCCCTGCTCGAGAGCGTATTGGATCGTCGGCAGCGCGGCGACGATGCGCTGGTTGTTCGTGATGGCGCCGGTGACCTTGTCTTGGGGGACATTGAAGTCGACCCGCATGAGGACGCGTTTGCCGGCGACGTTGAGGTCGCGAATGGTCTTGAACTTGGACATGGGGATAAAGGTAGCGAGTAGCGAGTAGCCAGGAGCGAGCAGATATGAAAAAGGAGTGAGGCGACGCGTGCCGGCTATGCTCGGTGCTCGCTACTCACTCCTCGCTACTGGGGGCGGCGGAGCCGCCAGTTAGAGCTTGGCGGCGATCTTCTTGGTCAGGTCGACGACGCGGTTGGAATAGCCCCACTCATTGTCGTACCAGCTCACCAGCTTGAAGAACTTCGGATTGAGCTCGATGCCGGAACCGGCGTCGAAGATCGACGAGCTCTTGCTGTGGATGAAGTCGGACGAGACGACCTCGTCGGTCGTGTATTCGAGGATGCCCTTGAGGTAGGTCTCGCTGGCGCGCTTCATCGCCTCGCAGATTTCCTTGTAGGAGGTCGCCTTGACGGTCTTCACCGTCAGGTCGACCACCGAGACCGTCGGGGTCGGCACGCGGAACGACATGCCGGTGAGCTTGCCCTTGACCTCGGGTAGCACGAGCGCGGTCGCCTTGGCGGCGCCGGTCGAGGCCGGGATGATGTTGATGGCCGCCGAACGGCCGCCCTTCCAGTCCTTCTTGGACGGGCCATCCACGGTCTTCTGCGTGGCGGTGTAGGAATGGATCGTCGTCATGAGGCCCTCCTCGACGCCGAAGCCCTCCTTGAGCAACACGTAGACGACCGGCGCGAGGCAGTTGGTCGTGCAGGAGGCGTTGGAAATGATGTTGTGCTTGGAGACGTCGAGCTTGTCGTCGTTCACGCCGATGACGACCGTGATGTCCTCGCCCTTGGCCGGGGCGGAGATGATGACCTTCTTGGCGCCGGCCGCCAGGTGCCCCTTGGCCTTCTCGGCGTCGGTGAACAGGCCGGTGGACTCGATGACCAGCTGGACGCCCAGCTTGGCCCACGGGAGTTCGGCGGGGGTCTTGGCGGACACCACCAGGATGTCCTTGCCGTTGACGACCAGGACGTCGTCGTCGGCCTTGTCGGGCGCCGACTTTTTCGACGAGACGGTGCCGGCGAACCGGCCCTGGGTGGAGTCGTACTTCAGCAGGTAAGCCAGGTTGTCGGCGGGAACGATATCGCCGACGGCGACGACATCGAAAGTGGTGCCGAGCAGACCTTGCTCGACAAGCGCGCGAAAGACGAGGCGGCCGATTCGGCCGAATCCATTGATAGCAACTTTGACAGCCATGGTAGTGATGGGTTGGTGGACGTTATCGGGTTCAAAGAAGGGCAGCGCGGGGGCTTTGGCAAGAGCGATGCGCCGATTCCGTCGGGATATGCCCAGCAGTGAACAATTTTTGCGTAATAAACAGTATGACAAGCCGGCGCCGGCGGCGAAATCGCAGGAGGATCGCAATTGGACCCGGAAAGGAACGGTTCGGGGGGCCGGCCGGGCGGGGTCGGCGGGCCGTCCCGCGCACTGCGCAGACTCCGTCCGGCCGGGTACCGGCGACCGCCTTTCGGCCGCGAACCGCGCCGACCCGGCCGGGCGCCGGTTCGGGGCGAGGCCCGCGACGGCGTTGAAGTTGTCTATTAAACTACAAGGTCGGCCGCGGCGCGAAGTAGCTTAACAGACTACTTTGACGGGCCGCCCTCCAGGCGACCCCGCGCCTGCAGAAGGCGGTCGCGGGATTGCCCGCGACCCGTCCTGGTCGGCCGCCATTTTCGCCTCAATCCACCACCCACAGGCCACATCCGACCGCGGGGATGAACAGGTCCGTTTCCACCTCGGCGGGCGGGGGCGTCCGGCCGTTCGTATAAAAACACTCGTGGTCGGCGAGCAGGCGCCACCCCCACCCGGCGACCTCGCCGATCGGCACCCGCACGTCGTCGTACAACGGGTTCACCGCCAGCATCAGCCGCTGCGACCCCTCGCTGCCGTCGGCATTGTACACCAGCACCAGCGCGACCTTGTCGGGCCCGGCGAACGACTTGAAGAAACCCTCGCTGGGGCGCGACCACAGCCGCAGGAGCCGCCCCTGCTCCGACCGGCGAAAGGCGATCCAGTCGGCGAAATAGGTGTGGGTCGCGGGATACTTCCGGGCGCGGCGGTAGTTGAGCGCGTTGAGGTCGCCGCGCTGGTAGGTGTTATTGACGCCGTATTTCGACCGCAGGAAGTCCTGCCCCGCCGCCAGCATCGGGATGCCGACCGAAGCGAACAGCATGGCCGCCATCAGGTGCGTGCGCTGCCGGTCGTTCTGCGTCGGATGGTCGCCGTTGAAGTCGCGGTTCTCCGTGATGACGTCGATCCACGTCCGGTCGTCGTGCGACTCGGTGTAATTGACCGTCTGCGCCGGCCAGTAGGCGAAGTGCCACGGCGAACCCTTGAGGAAATACTCGAGCCGGTCCGCCGGGCCGCCGCCGTGGGTGTATTCGCGCAGGAAGTCGCGAAATCCGTCGTTCCACGAGGCCCAGCCGGTCGGGCGCAGGGCCGCCGCGATGTGCCCGCGGAAGCTCCATGGTTCCGCAATGAGCACCAGGTCGGACTTCACCCGCTTGAGCGCGGTCTCGACCTCGCGCAGGACGTCGACCCCGATCAACTCCGCCAGGTCGAAGCGAAAGCCGTCGACCCCGTAAACCTCGATCAGGTGGGTGCAGCTGTCGATGATCAGCCGGCGCATCATCGCCGACCGGCTGCGCGTGTCGTTGCCGCACCCGCTCCAGTTCGCCAGCGTGCCGTCGTCGCCCAGCTCGAAATAATAGAGCTTGTCGATGAACAGCAGGTGCGCGGGCTCGCCGACATGATTGTACACGACGTCGAGGATGACCGCCATGCCCTGGCGGTGGAACGCCGCCACGAGGTCCTGCAGTTCCTTCACGCCCGAAGCGCGGGCCGGGTCCTGCGCGTAGGCGCTGGCCGGCGCGAAGAAATTGCTCGTCATGTAGCCCCAGTGGTATTCGTCGCGCGAGCGGTTGTCGAATTCCTGCACCGGCTGCAGCTCGACCGCGTTCACGCCGAGCGTCTTCAGGTAGAAATCGGGGCGGTTGACCCATTTGGTCAGGCCGGTGAAGCCGCGCCGCTCGTCGGCGGTGAGGGGCAGCGGCGCGTTCGCCACGAGGTCCCGCACGTGGGCCTCCACGATGACGAGGTCCTGCCAGGGCGGCACCTTGAATCCGCGGTCCCCCTTCCCCACCCACGTCGGATCGAGCACGATGCCCGGCCCCTCGCGCCCAACGGTCGCCTGCGCGTACGGATCGAGGATTCGCTGGCCGGCCGAGAAATTCCCGAAGACGTTTTGCGGCCCGCTGATCGAATACCAGTAGAACCAGCCGTGGAGGTTCTGGTCGAGCCGCGCCTCCCACACGCCGTTCCACTCGCCCGCCTCGTTTTTCGGGTCGAGCTCGTACACGTGGGCCTGGTCAAGCGCGTCGAGTTTCTCCGCCACAAACAGCCGCACGTGGCGCGCACGGGGCGCGAAGATCCGGAAGATCGTCTCGTCCTTCCGCGCCAGCGCGCCGAGCGGCAGTGCGCTGCGCAACGCGTGGAAATACCTGCCCAGGCGCAGCCGCACCTTCGGCGACTGCTGGCCGTCGCGCAGGTGGATCACCGTGTAGCTCTTGCTCGGCTCGAGCGGCCCGGTCGTCGTGAACTGAAAAAGATTCCGGCCCGTGCGCCGGGGATCGAGCGTCAGGTTGAAATGGCCGGTGCCGTCGGCGACGACATTGGTGGCGTCGGGCGGCAGGTCGAGCCAGCGGTGGTCGCCGGTGACGAACTTGAACTGCGCCGCGGGCTTCCGGTTCAGCAGGGTGGCGTCGGTCCGCACCACCCAGGCCTCCCGCCCGCGCAGCTCCTCCTTCTGCAGCCGCCACTCGGGCCGGCCGACGGCCTCGATCCAGCCGTTGAAGTCGCCGGCGACATAGACGGGCGTCCGGGTGAAATCGACCGAGTTGTTTTCCGCGGGATCGAGCACGAAGGCGAGCTGGCCCGCCGCATCCACAAAGTAGGCCGCCTGGTCGGCAAACAGCTCGGGCGGGGCCGGCTCCAGCGCCGCCAGCTCGAACGCCTTGTCGCCGGGCGCAAGCAGCGGCAGCAGGTCCTGGCGCCAGTCGGCGTCGAGTTCGATGACCCCCGAGGTCGCCGACGTCAGCCAGGCGCGCAGGATGCGATGATCAGGTTGCTGCACTCCCTAGCTTGTCGGCGGATTTTCGAAAACGGGCAAGACTGGCTTTCGGGCCCCGACCAGGCGCCGCCGGAGCCATCGCCGGCCGAACGCGATTTCGGTGCAGACAGCCGCCCAAATTGCCCCCCATAATGCCGCTCCTTTGAAAATCGATCTGTCCTCCGGCCACTGCGGCGGAACCGGCGCCGCCCCTCGCACCCCTGAACCGCCGGCCCGGCGGCCGTCGCCGCCTTCGCCCGGTGCCGCGCTGAGGCGGAGCGCGCGGACCATCGTGTGCGCGCTGGCCGTGGCCGTCACCGTGGGAGCGCTGGCGGCCGTCGCGGCCGCCGCCCCCGACGACGGCGACCTGCGGCTCGTGGTCATGCTGACCCGCCACGGCGTGCGCTCGCCGCTCCAGCCGAACGCCGAGCTGGACAAATATTCCGCCCAGCCCTGGCCCCAGTGGCCGGTGGCGCCCGGCGTCCTCACCGCCCATGGCAATCAGCAAATGGTGCTCATGGGGCAATTCTACCGAGAACTGTACGGCAGCCAGGGACTGCTGGCCGGCCGGACCGAGGAGGACCTGTCCCGGATCTTTTTCCGGGCGGACAACGACCAGCGCACCATTGCCACCGCGCAGGCGCTGGCCGCCGGCTTGATTCCCACCGCCGTGCCGAAGGTGGACGCGCGTCCGGAGGGCCAGACTGATCCGCTGTTTCGCACGGTCCAGGTGCCGGTTGGAAATCCCGACAGGCCGCTCGGCGTTGCCGCGGTGCTGGGGCGGCTCGGCGGCAACCCGGCCCTCATTGACGAGGAATGCCGGCCGGCGATCCAGGCGCTCGCGCACGTCCTGTACGGCCCCACCGGAGCTCCAGCGGCCGGCCCGGCCGCCTATCCTGGCCCGGGCACCACCGTCCAGCCGGGGCACGGCGACCACACCGCGGAGCTCACCGGCACGATGTCGCTCTCGCTTCGGCTCACCGATGCCCTGCTGCTCGAATATGCCGAGGGCATGCCCATGTCGGAGGTCGGCTGGGGTCGATTGACGCCCGAGGGGCTGACGCAGCTCCTGCAGCTGCACTCCCAATACTTCAACCTGTCCTCCGGAACCTTTTATCCCGCCCAGGCACAGAGCTCGGACCTGATGGACCACATTCTCCGCACGATGGACCAGGCCGTCACCGGCCAGGCCCAGCCCGGGGCGTTTGGCAACCCCGCCCAAAGGCTGGTCATACTCGTCGGCCACGACACGAACATCATCAATGTCGGCGGAATCCTCGGCCTGAATTGGCGGCTGCCAGGGACCCAGCTGAATCCCGTCCTGCCCGGCGGCGCGCTGATCTTCGAGCTTCGGCAGCATCGCCGCGACGGCCAGTATTTTGTCCGCACGCTGTATGTCAGCCAGACCCTCCTGCAGACCCGCACGCTGGAGCCGCTCTCCCTGAAAAACCCGCCGGCGGTCGCCCCCATCTTTGTCCCCGAGTGCAGCGGCACCGGACCCGGCTTCGAGGCGCCGCTGGAGCGCTTCCGCGCGGTCCTGCGCCGCGTCATCGACCCCAACTTCGTGGTGCCGACGTCATCCTAGTTTCGTCCAGGCGCGGCGCCCCTTCCCCTCCGCCGTCCCACCGATCCGTACTTCTCTCGATGCCCCGCGAACGTCTCCTCGTCGCCATGTCCGGCGGAGTCGACAGCTCCGTCGCCGCGCTGCTGCTGAAGCAGCAGGGCCACGACGTCGTCGGCGCGTACATGAAGAACTGGATCAACGAGGACAACGTCGTCGGCCGGTGCCCGTGGATGCAGGACATTGACGACGCCCGCGCGGTGGCCGACCGGCTTGGCATCGAGTTCCGGGTGGTCAACCTGATGCGCGACTACCGGCGCCTTGTCGTCGACTATCTCCTCGACGGCTACCAGCGCGGACTCACGCCGAATCCCGACGTGATGTGCAACCGCGAGGTGAAGTTCGGGGTGTTCCTCGCTTATGCCAGGGCCGAGGGATTCGCCGCCGTCGCCACCGGGCACTATGCCCAAAGGCGGTTGTCGGCGGCCCCATCGGCGCCGGGCGGCGGTGTGGAAGCCGTCGCCCACCCCGCGTTTTCAGGTGGCGCGCGGCCTCTGGACGCGCGAGCTCCTGCGGCCCAAGCGTCCGGGCCGGAAAATCCGGCCGGCTCTCGACCCCCAACCCTCAACTCTCAACTCCATCTTTTCGAAGGCGCCGACAAGAACAAGGACCAGTCCTACTTTCTCGCGCTGCTCTCCCAAGCCCAGCTTCGCGACGCGCGCTTTCCGATCGGCCACCTGACGAAGCCCGAGTTGCGCCGGCTCGCCGCCGAGGCCGGCCTCGCCACGGCCGCCAAGAAGGACAGCCAGGGGATCTGTTTCATTGGCGAGGTGAAGATGGCCGACTTCCTGAAGGCCTACGTGCCGGAACACCCGGGTCCGATCATTCGGGCCGCCGACGGCAAGGAACTCGGCACGCACCGCGGACTGCATTATTATACGATCGGGCAACGACGCGGCATCCGGATTCCCTCCAACACCGACAACGAGGCCTACGTGGTGGTCGGCAAGCGCGCGCGCGACCACGCCTTGCTGGTGGCATTCGACGGCCCCGCCGCGCCTGGCCTGTGGACCCGCGAATGCCGCATTCACAGCGTCAGCTCGATCGGCGAGCCGCTGACCGGTTCCTGCCAGGTCGAATGTCGCGTGCGTTACCGGGACCCCCGGGTCGCCATCGAGTTCACTCCGGTTGGGACCGGCCTCCCCGGCGAGCCAGCCCCGTCCGCCCACATCACCTTTGCCGAGCCCCAGCGCGCGCTCGCGTCGGGACAGATCCTCGCGCTCTACGACGGCGAAAAGCTCCTCGGCGGCGGCGTGTTTGCGTGACCGGGTCTCCCGCCCCGCCCAGCAGGCCGATCGGCCCCGTCCACGACAGCATCGACAAACTGGCCGGCCTCGCACTAGATGCGCCCGAGCCCCACTCGCCTATGAAATACCTCAAGACCGGCCTCACCCTGCTTGCGCTCGTTTTCGTGGTCTCCGCGAAAGCTGAAATGTCCAAGGAGAAACGCGCGGAAATCGACCAGATGATGCGCCTGACGGGGATGGAAAAATTGGTGGACCAGATGGTCACCCAGATGATCTCCTCGTTCAAAGCCAACATGACCGGCGCGCCGGCCGGCTTCTGGGAGAAATTCCAGTCGAAGGTGAACGGCCGCGACATGATCGAGAAGGTCGTGCCGGTTTACGACAAGTACTACACGCTGGAGGACCTGCGCGCGGTCAATGCGTTCTACTCGAGTCCGGCCGGCCAGAAGATTCTCGCGACGCTGCCCCAGGTGATGCAGGAAAGCATGGCCGTCGGCCAGGCCTGGGGCCAGGAAGTGGCCAAGAAGGCGGCGGACGAGCTTGAGGCCGAAAAGAAGGCGTCAGCCATCGAGGCACATCCCTGACCGGTTGCCGGGACCAGGCGCGATTCGCAGAGTCGTCGACGCATGTCGCGCGCGTTTCCGCCGGAAGTCGACGACCTCGTCCGCCGCGAATCTTTCGGTCCAAATCGCCGGCCAGGCGATGCGCCCGCCCGCTGGGTCAAGGCCGCCGTCCCGCCGGTCGCCCGCTTGACTCTCCGGCGGGCCGGTTTATCCTCCAACCAGCCGGCGAATCCGCCGGTTGCCCTGGCAGAGCATCCCTGCCCCGACTCATTGGACCGATACAACGCCATGAAAGACTGGTTCCCGATCCTGTCCTTCGTTTTGTTCGCCGCCGCGCCGGGCCAGTCCGCCCAATCCAGCCCAGCGCCCGGCGCCCCGACGCTGCGGCAATCACCCAGGCTTCCATCGGAAGAGATCAGTGAGTTCTACAGCTCCGAGAAATTCGCGGTACTGCGCGATGTCTCCTACAAGGGCTACGTGATGTTCGAAGCCGTCGCCCTGCCCGACCAGACGATTCGCATCGACCGGGTGGTGGAATCCTACCCGGACCACTCGCGCGATACCGCGGCCAAAAGCCTGGCGGGCCTGGCGCGGATCGCCGCGCACACGGTCGGCTCGCATTTGCCGCCGCACATCGAGGTTTACGTGATTTTCTACCCCTCGCCCGGCAGGCCCGAAAGCGCGTTGATCTTCGCGCGCGAGCCCCCGAGCACCCGGCTCTTCCAATCCAGCGCGGTCACGATGTACCTCTCGGTGGTCAACGACGTGCGGCACCGCCTCGCCCCGAACGACGTCGACGTCTATGTCACCACTCCGCCCCCCCGGGGGTCGTAGCCGGAATCGGACGGCAGCCGCAGCTTTCGAGCGAATTGGGCCGAGGTGAGGCCGGGGTCGCCGACCCTGGCCCCGAGATTTCTCCAGCTGCTTTTGCCCTGAAAACGGCCGCGCCAAAGGGTGGCCGCCGATTACCACGGCGGCGACCATGGCGTCGGTCGGGACACCGACGCCCACCCGACGGCCTGGACCCCGCCGAGGCGCAGGGCCCAACCCGGGAGGGCGCCGACCCCGGATTACAAAACCCGGCGTTGCGGCGGGGTCGCCGGCCGTGCTTTTTCGGGCGCAGCGGGCCGCCCACCACACTCCTTCCCGTTGAGGGAAATCCTGCCCGACGCGAAACCGGACGCCGGTTTCCCGACGGCAGACCACCGCCATGAAACAGATCCCGCTCCACCGGTTTGGCTGGACGCCCGACCGCCCCGATCATCGCGACGTGCGCTTCTCCGCCGCGCTCAGCCTCGTCAAGCAATTGCCTCCGAAGGTCGACCTGACACCCGAATGCCCCGCCATCTACGACCAGGGACAGCTCGGCAGTTGCACCGCGAATGCCATCGCCGGCGCCCTCGAGTTCGACCGGCTCAAGCAAAACGAGGCCGATTTCACGCCCTCGCGCCTGTTCATCTACTACAACGAGCGCGCCATTGAGGGGACGATCGCGAGCGACTCCGGCGCGGCCCTGCGCGACGGCATCAAGAGTGTCGCGCGCAACGGCGACTGCCCGGAGACCGAGTGGCCCTACGACATCGCCAAATATGCCGTCAAGCCAACCGCCGCGTGCTACCGCGACGCCCTGAAGTACAAGGCAGTCACCTACGAACGCATCGACCACGACGTCACCCAGATGAAGGGCTGCCTCGCGGGCGGCTATCCGTTCGTGTTCGGTGTCACCGTTTATGAGAACTTTCCGATGCAGACCACCACCGGCGCGATCCCGATGCCCGGCAACAACTCCGGCATCGACGGCGGCCATGCGATGCTGGCGGTCGGCTATGACGACACCCGCAGCGTTTTCCTGGTCCGCAATTCGTGGGGCACCGGCTGGGGCCGGAAAGGTTATGGCACCATCCCCTACGAGTACCTGATGAATCCAAACCTCTCCGACGATTTCTGGACCATCAAGCTGGTGCTGTGAACGCCGGACACGCCGAAGCAAGCAAAACCCAAAGCCGCGAAGGCGGGAACGACGGAGAACACCACGGAGCGAGGGAGCAACGACAACGGCAAGGTGGTGTCGGACCAACAGGCCGGTCGCTGGTCGACTGGACCGCCGTCCAAGGCAAGGCGATCGCAAGCCGCCGGGCCGACTCAACGCAGGCTCGCGAACGCGAGCCGCACCGCGAGCGCCAGCAACAGGACGCCCATCACCCGCTCGAACCAATGGCCGAACCGGAGGAAATTCCGGCGGACCGCCTCGCGGGTGAAGAACAACGACACCAGGACGAACCACCCCGCCGTGGCCAAAACCATCCACAGCCCGTAGCCAGCCTGGATCAGGCGCGGGGTGTGCGGGTTGATGCCGACCGAGAACAATGCGATGAAAAAGAGCGCCGCCTTCGGATTGAGCACATTGACCAGGAAGCCCGTCATGAACGCCCCGTGGGTCTCCGGCGTTGGCTCGGATTTCGCGGCCAGCGGGTTTCCCGGGTCGGCCCGATCGGCGCCGGCGGGTTTCGCGAGCAGCGCATGCCCGCCGATCCAGGCCAGGTAGGCGGCGCCGATGTACTTGACCACGTCGAACCAAACCTGCGACTGCGAGATAAGCAGCCCAATGCCGAGCAGCGAGTAGCCGACATGGACCGAGATCCCGCTGCCGACGCCCAGACTCGTCCAGATCGCCGTCTTGCGTCCATGCGTGATGCTCTGCCGGAGCACGATGGCAAAATCCGGGCCAGGGCTGGCCACCGCGAGCAGGTGCGCCGCTGCGACGAAGAGGAATTCGGACCAGTAAGTCATGACGAGTCGTCGGCCACGACGCTAGGGCGACGCGGCGCCGCCGCGACAAAATTCCCGAATCAGTCGAACGGGCGACTCATCCGGCCCATCCCCGAATCGACCAAAAGGTGGAACCCGGCCTCTGGACGGGTTCGGTCTTCCGCGACCAGGAAACCGCGGAATCTTTCGAAAACCCAAGGCGGGGGTAACCACTAATAAACACTGATTGACGCCAATGAGGCCAAGGCAGTTTTGGCCACGGACGGCCACGGATGAAAGGCGGCGAGCCGCTGCGTTGCAATTGAGACCAACAATTGACTCGAATGCGGCCGACTCAAAAAAATGCTCGGAGGAATGCCGCCGTCTCGTCCGTGATGCCGACGATCTTGTTCGTGGCCTGGCGATAGAATTTGAAATTGAGCTCGGTCTCGGGCCGGCCGTCCTTCCAGTCGGAGCAGGGCTTGAGTTCGCTCCGCCCGAGGCGCCGCTTCGCCAGCGCGGTGCGCGTGACCGCGATGCTCACGCGCGGGGTCTGCCGTTCGATTCCGGGTTTCCGGGCGATGGCCCGGGCCGAAGTGACGACGCCGCAGGCGATAAGGCCCGGGCCGCCTTCGTTTTCGCTCGCGAAGACGAAGATCGTGTCGCCCTTCGCGATGCGCTTGCCGCCATACATCGTCTTCTGCGCGTTGAACGAAAACGCCGCCGCCCGTAAATCGCCCACCTCGGATTTGATCGCGAAGTTCGGCATGCCTGTGATTCGCCCCCTACTTGGCGGGCGCCTGCAACGCCTCGGTTTGCACGCGCTTTTTCATGTCGGCATAAGCGGTCTCGATGAGCTTCCTCAGGGCCGCGGCGTTGAAATCCTGGCCGGGACTCAGCTTCACGTGGCGCATGAACCTGCCCGTGCCCTCCAGCAGGCCCGCCGGATCGGCCATCTCGGCACCGCGAAAGAAGCCGACATTCACGTGAGTCTTGAAGGCATTGACGTAACCAAACGCCGCGTCGCCCACACACGCAGTCGGATGGCCATCGTGCAACAGCTCGCGCACGTCGGCCCCGCAGCCGCGCATGGTCTCGAACCAAGGCTGCGCGATCATCCGCAGTGCCTCCGGCCGACCCTTCATCCAGCTTTCGATGGCTGGATCCCGTCGAGTCGAACCAAAGAACCGGAGAAGTTGGGTCATGGATATCAGGCTAAGTTACGACGAGCCGACCTGGCTTGGCGAGGCTGCTTCGGCGCTGGGGTCCGGCTATGAGTTCACGTTCTCGCAGGCCACCGCTGGGCGCACAGCCCGCCAATCCAGCCCAAGACCGCCATCAGGAGAAAGATGACCAAGCCTCGCAGGGTGACGTGCCCGCGAATACAAATGACCACCACCAGGGCGAGAAGCCCGGCCAGAACACCCAGCAGCAGGCCCTGACTTGCCCTGAACTCCTTGGTGCGACGGAACGCGCCAAAGGCGACGACAAAGGTGAGCGCGCACTCCAGCCAAGGCATCACCCGAGGGCTCATGCCCGCGGCAAAATGACTTATCGCATTTTGGTCGGGCGAACCGCGGGCCTGAAACGCCAGGCCGGCCGCATATCCCGCGGTAACGACCATCAGGATCGCAAAACTCAGTGCGATTACCGAAAGCGCTGCGCCAAGCAGACGGAGCCATCGGATGTTTGAAAGGAGTGGATTCATCGCGAGCCGCCATCGAGCAACTGTCGAATGTTACCCTGAACCAGTCCGTCTTGGCGAGCCTGGTTCCGCCGGGTGGTTCAGCTTGGGGAAAAACCGACCGGTCCGGCTCGCATAGGCAGAATACCGTGCGCCGAAGGCCTGAAGCATCATGGCCTCCTCCTTCGGAGTTCGCGCCAGCAGCATGGCGATCGTCGCCAAGGCAAAGACCACGAACAGCCAGTTGGCGGCAACCAGGGCCACACAAGTGATCCAGACAAACAAGGCCGCATACATCGGATGACGCACCCACCGATAGGGTCCCACGGTTACCAGTTGGTGATCCTGCCGCAGCGTCAACTGCGCGGACCAGAATCGTCCGAGCGCCACATGGGTCCAGGTCCAGAACGCCACGCTTCCCACTCCGATCAAAAGGCCGGCCCAGCGGATCCATTGGGGCAAGGCGATGCCTGCGAAACGAAGGCGCGGGGAATCAACGGCAAAGAGCGCGAGGAGCGCCAGCATCAGCAAAAAGCCGAGGACCCGAATGGCGAGGCTCAGCCGGCCTTCCTGTTGGATCGCGTTTTTGTCTGGCAACAAAGCCTCGCCCTGCAGCGCGAGCCGCAGGTGAAAGAAAAGACGCATGGCAATGGCCAGGCCGAGCAGCGTCCCAACCGCCAAGCGCCATTTTGCCTCGAGGTCGGTGGACATGGGGCGCTAGTTGGACGCCTGCATCAGGCCGCGCCACAACGTGGCGCCGGCTCGAATGAATCGTTGGCGCACGCTCACCGCTTCACCTCACCACGTCTCGTCCGCCATTTTTCGGCGTCGGACCAGCTCCCTGTCGCTCGGCTCGGTCGTCGCAAACGAGCCGGGTTGGACATCGCCGGCGGGCACATAGGTGCTCATCACCACGCCGGAGGTCGACACCTGGGAGCGGACGAGCCGGAGCGTCGATGGCTTGGCGGTCGCGCCGAAGAGGCGCTTGCCCCGCCCAAGCACTACGGGAAAAGTCCATACGTTGTACTCGTCGACCAGGGTGGCGGCCTGGAGCGTTTGAATCAGATTGCCACTGCCGATCATCTGCAGGTCAGGGCCCGGCTGGGCCTTGAGCGCGGTGATTGCGGAAACGACATCCCCGTGGAGCAGGGTCGAGTTGTTCCAGTGGAGCGTCGTCAATGTGCGCGAGGCAACATGCTTCCTCGCCGCGTTGAGCGTTATCGCGATCGGGTGGTCGGCCGGCTGATAGGGCCAGTAAGCCTCGAAGATCTGATAGGTCCGGCGCCCGAGCACCAGCTCGCGGTCCTTGCCGTCGAAGCCAGCGGCCGAGAGGTCCATGCCCTCGTCCCCGAAGCCGAACATCCAACCGCCCAGGGCAAAGCCGCCCGTGGGGTCTTCCTCCGGTCCGCCGGGCGCCTGCATGATTCCGTCCAGCGACACAAAAGTCGATGCGATGAGTTTTCTCATGGAACGATGGGGTGAATCGGTCGGTGGTGGCGAGGCTGGCCTCAACGTTCACGAAGAATGAAGCGCGTTGGCCCTGGGGATTGGTTCGGCTCTTCTCTCTGCCTTCGAAGGGCGCTCTTCTATCGGATTAGGTGCCGAAAATGCGGCAGAATAAAATACAGCCCGAGCGTGAAGCTGAGTGCAGACAATGCCCCCGCTACCACCAAAGCCTGCCGCTTGTTCTGAGGCTCCAACATGTCTTTGCGGAGAGCCGAGAACACCCACAGCATTTTGTCCTTTCGGTCCTGGAGAACAACCCAGCCGTCTCGCAAGCACAGCAACGAATAACCGAGCATAACCACGCCAAGGATCCAGAGGGGCATGTTGGTTGGATTTATCGAACGTTTCGATCAGCCACCCTTCGGCGGGGTTGGCTGCGCCGCTGGGTTCGGCTTTTCATCGATACTAAGGTCAAAATGCAAGGTCTGCCGTATTCGGGTGTTCACCGGTTTGCCGTCTCTTACGCCCGGAAGGAATTTCCATTGCAGGATCGCCTCCACAGCGGCCTGTCCGAAAAGTGGATTAGTCGCAGTAACGACATGAGCCTCCGCCACGTCGCCGGTCTCCGAAATAATGAACTCCACTTGCGCGTCGCCGCTGACGGCAGTCTTCGTCAACTCCGACGGAAGGTGAGGCGCGACCCGGCGTAGCGGCCTCGGAGGATGGTCAGCTTCGCCCGGCGGGTTTGAGTTGGAGGCGCAGCCGTTTAGTGCAAGCATCGCGACGGATAACAGGCACGCTAGGGTCTTCATCTGTGTTAGCCCAACGATTGTGATCAGACACGACGGGGCACAGCCCCGTCGTTGTCTGTAGCACACTGGATGGGCTGACTTTGTTTGATTCTGGAGCGCTGGACTGTGGGAATCGCGAGTGCGAACGCATCAACTACGCGATCAACAATTTCGTCGGGATGCTCCAACTGCTGCTTCATCACCCCGGCAGTTTCTTCGACTGGCACTTGACGGTGCGAACCACGCTCTGAAATGTATCGGAACGGAACGCCAAACCAAACTGGAGGCCCCCAAGCTTCTTCTTCTGACTCAAACGGCCACTTCCCCAAATAAATCCAAGGGGACTCGTCATACGGCTCGTAGAACTCGATAAAGAATTTGATCTTCGTGCCAACGACTTCCTGCAAAGTGGCGACGCCCTTCGTGGTCTTATCGAGAACCTGAAGAAATGTGCCTTCGCAGACACGCGCGTAGCCAAAGAAATCCGCTCCAAGCGGAATTGCCACGACATCGGACGGCCGCGTCTTGTTTGGGGCGGGGAGAGGTTCGCCGATGGTCTTCCGCTTCTTCATCTTTCTGCGCCCATCTATGAATAAACCACCCTCGGTTGGTTCAATCGAATGGGTTAGTTGTTGGTTGGGTTCGGATTGGAGAAAAGTGCCCCCGGCAGCCGGGCCGGGTTGGTTCAAAACAGATTGAGCCGATCGGTTCAATATATGGGCGGCTAGTCTCGAAGGGTCAAGGACGCGGCGGCGGGCGGACGCCCTGGGACCGAGCGCGGAGGGCTAAAGGCGGGGTCCGGCCCATTCGAACCGCCGTTTCGACTTTGTCCAGGGCCCCGAGCGGAGTCGGGGCCTCGCGGCAGGCGACCCCGGCGGACAATTCGCTGCGGCATCCAATCGCCCGTCCGGAGGCCGGGCTCCACCTTCAACCGCCATCTCCATCACAGCGTCAGTTGCCAGCCGACGTAACTGAGCAGGGTCGCACGGGGCTCGTCGCGGTTGCGCAGCTCGCGCCCGATGGACAACAGCAGCGTGCCGTGGTCGCAGCAGCGGATGCGGGCGCCGAAATTAGCCGCCAACTCGCCGCGCGCGAATTCGCGGTCGCTTTCGCCATGCAGCTCCACCGCCAGCTCGAGCCGCTTGTTGACCTCGCGGCCGACCGCGCACCCGTAAAACCAACTGTCGTCCGAACGACGGTGGAAGACCCGTCCGACGTCGACGTCCACGCTCAGCGCACCGAGGTCCTTCAGCACTTCGATCGGCAGGAGCATGGCGTTTTCGTCGTCGGTCAACCCGCGGCGCGCCGACGAGGAACCGGGATTGCGGAACTCGAACTGCGGGTAGGTGGAAACCGCCACGCCGGCCTTGTCCTCGTCCAGGAAACGCCATTTCACGCCGACCAGCGAGTTGCTCAGACCGGATTCACGGGCTTCATTTGAACCGTGCGCGTGCAGCCAGGACGCCTCGTATTTGAGCTGGAGGTGCTCGCCGATCCCGTAGTTGACGTCGAGGAGCGGAAGCTCGCTGACCGTCTCACCCGCGCGTTGCTCGCAAATCCAGGCGGTGTTGATTTCCCAATGCCGGTCGCCCGGGGTCCCGGGGTCGTCGGTCAGCATCGGCGGACCGCCCTGCCCGTGCACGAGCGGTACCAGGCAGGCCACGGCCAACAACCCGCCGGCGAGCCTGCGGATCAGCCCGATCCGGCTCATGGCCCGACCACGAGCACGACAAAGGAACCAGGAATCGGCCCGCGGGACCCGGGGGCGAACTTCCCCGTGGGCAGAAAAATGCGGTGGGTGCGCCCGTCGAGCGCGATGGTGCGCGCGCCCGGCTCGGTCGCGACCGTCTGCTCCACGCGGTAGTCGTCCGGCCCGGCCTCCTTGACCACGGTGACCGTGCCCTCGCGATTGGAGGTGTAAATGCGCCCAGTCGAAGGGTCGAAGGCTGCCCCGTCGGGGCCGTCCCCGATCGGCGGCGTCGCGACCACGCGGCCGGTCTCGCTGTCGAGGACGACGAGCAGGCGATTGGCGCAGGCGAAAAACAGCCGGTGGTGGTCCCGGTCGATGGCGACGCCCGTTGGCTCGGTGCCAGGCCCGAGCGGCCACTGGGCGACGACCTTGAGCGCATGGGTGTCGACCACGTGGACGACGCTTCGGTCCTCGGCCGCCACGAACATCCGACCCTTCCCATCCAGGGCGACGCCCTCAAGCTTGCCGCCCAGGTCAAGCGTCGCCGTAATCGCACCGGTGGCGGCGTCGATGACCGTCAGGTCCCCGCCGAGCTTGGCGTCGCCGTTGGCGACATAAACCCGCTTCGTGTCGGGATCATACTCAAGTGCGTCGGGCTTCACCCCCGTATATTTGATGACCTTGAGCGTGGCGAGCGTCCGCGGGTCGAACATTGTCACCGACCGGTCGGCGCCGTTGGTCGTGAAGCCGTGCTGGAACTCCGGGGCGAGGGCGATGCCGTGCACGCCGTTGGTCGGGGCGATTTCCCCGAGCTTTTTACCCGTGTCGCCATCGAGCACCTCGACCCGGGAGCCGTGCGCCACAAACAGGCGGCGGGTCGAATCGTCGAATCGAATGTAGTCGTAGCCGCCCTCGCCGCCGATCTCATAGCGCGCGGTGACGTGGAGGGTGGCAGTCTCGGCGGCGGCGGCCGGCAGGGCGGCGGCGACGGCCAGGCAAATGGCGGCGGGTATTCTCATGAGTGGCGTGGGTGAAAGGGGCGGTGCGCCGACGTCGGATGGTGGGCGCGCGGTGGAAAAGGCAGCGCGCTCACTTCAGCCCCGCGCCCTCGGGCCGGAGTCCGCGGGCCCGCAGGGCGTCGGCGACCACGCCCAGGTCGATCTTCGCCCCGGGCCGCACTCCCGCCCGCTGGTACCAGCCCTGGTTCATCTCGAGGCAGAACTGGATGTTCTTGCTGTGCGACGGAACTGTCCGCTCGTCGAGCGGGTACATTGGGTAGATTTCCTTCAGCTCGCCCGCCGGGTCGAAGTAGCCGATGTCGAGCGGCAGCGTCGTGTTGTGCATCCAGAATCCCTGCTGCCGCGGCTGCGGAAAGACAAAGAGCATGCCCTCGTCGGCCCCCATCGACTGGCGGTACATCAGTCCTTGCTGCAACTCGTGCTCGAGCGCGACGACCTGCACCTGGACTACGCGGTCGCCGACCTTGATCGTAAACCGGTCATCGACCGACTTCACCGCGGTCAGCCGCGCCGGCAGCTTGTCGCGGTCGCACCCGGTGACGGCGGCAAGGACCAGCGCGGCGGACAAGACCCGCGACAGCGACCCGAGCCGGGCCCAGCGGGGAGTCTGGGACGGGGAACCCGCCGGGCGGGTGGAGATCGTTGGGGCGCCGTTGGGGAAATTAGTTTTCATTCGTGTCCGGGAGAGATTCAGCTTCAATGGCCGGAACTAGACGGCTTCCCGCAAAACTCAATCCCTCTCTATCGTGCCCACTCTCCGCCCTCCCCTGCTGTTCGCCGACACCCATGCCAGCACCGACATGCTCTACTTCGGGCGCGTCGAGGTGCACGACCCCTTCCTCGCGTTTGGGGCCCGCGGCCGCAAATACACGCTCCAGAGCCCGCTCGAATTCGGCCGGGTAAAGCGCACCAGCGAATTCGACGTCATCCTGCCGCTCGAGAAATGGCGCGAGCGCGCCCGGGCCCGGTACGGCCCGGCGGCCGCGATGCCGGAGATCATCGCCACGGTCGTGCACGCCCATGGCCAGCGGGCCTTCCGCATCCCCGACGACTTTCCGGCCGGCCTCTACACGAAACTGGTCAAGCTCGGCCTGCGCCTCGAGCTGGCCGGCGGCATGCTGTTCCCCGAGCGCGAAATCAAGACCCCGCGCGAGGCGGCGGCCATCCGCGAGGGCAACCGCCTCGCCACGGTCGGCTACGTCACCGCCGAGAAGATCCTCCGCGCCGCGAGGATCAGGGGCCGCACGCTGCGCCACGGCGGCGAGGTCCTCACTTCCGAACGGCTGCGTTTCGCGATCGAGACCGCCATCAAGGAACAGGGCGGCGACGCCCGCGACACGATCGTGGCCGGCGGCAACCAGGCCTGCGACCCGCACGAGCGCGGCACGGGCCCGCTCCGGCCGCACGACCTGATCATCATCGACATTTTCCCCCGCGTCCTGAAGACCGGCTATTTCGGGGACATGACCCGCACCTACCTGAAGGGCCGGCCGTCGGACGCCCAGCGGAAGCTGTGCACGACCGTGCGGGACGCCCAGCGCGCCGCCCTCCGCATGATCCGCGCCGGCGTGGACGGCCGCAACGTGCATGAGATCGTCAACTTCGTCTTCACCCAGGCCGGCTACGCGACCACCCACGGCAAGAACGGATCGACGGGCTTTTTCCACGGCACCGGCCACGGCCTCGGGCTCGCCATCCACGAGCCGCCCCGGCTGTCCACGGTTTCGTACCGCCTCAAGGCCGGCTCGGTCGTCACGGTCGAACCCGGCCTGTACTATCCCGGCCTCGGCGGCTGCCGGTGGGAGGATGTGGCGCAAGTCACCGCCATGGCACCCCGCCTGCTATCCCGCCACCCGTACGACTGGGAAATTCGCTAAGCCCACCGCGAAACCATGCAATCCTTGCTCAAGAAAATTTCCGGGCTGCACGTCCTCGTTGTCGGCGACGTGATGCTCGATCACTACATCTGGGGCGATGCCAACCGCATCTCGCCCGAGGCCCCCGTGCCGGTGATCGACGTCGCGAGCGACACCTACAGTGCCGGCGGCGCGGCCAATGTCGCACTCAACGTCGCCTCGCTCGGCGCCAAGGCGACCGTCGCCGGCTTTTTCGGCCGCGACGATGCCGGCAAGCGCCTCAGCGGCATCATCACGCAGAAGGGCATCTCGATGATCGCCACGCCCGGCACGGGCACGACCATCGTGAAGACCCGCCTGGTCGTCCGCCGGCAGCAGCTGTGCCGGCTCGACCGCGAGTCGCCGCTGCACAGCTACCAGATCGACTCCACCCGCATCGAGACCACCTTCGCCAAGATCATTGGCAAGATCGATGCCGTCATTTTCTCCGATTACGCGAAAGGCCTGCTGACCGACGAGCTGATCACGCGCCTGACCGCCCTGGCGCGCGAGAACAAGAAGCTGGTGGCGATCGATCCCAAGCCGCGGCGCAAACTCAAGTTCTTCCAGCCGGACCTGCTGACACCCAACCGGCGCGAGGCCGTGCAACTGGCCGGTCTCGATCTAGAGCCCAACCAGCCGTTCCCAGCGGCCGAGGTCTGCGCCCGCATCTACGAGCAGTACCGTCCGCGCAACCTGGTCATCACGCTCAGCGAGGAAGGCATGCTGCTCTCGCACAAGGGCAAGGCCGGCCGGATCATTCCGACCGTGGCCCGCGAGGTGTTCGACGTGTCCGGCGCCGGCGACACCGCCATCGCCGCCCTGACGCTCGGCCTGGCCGCCGGCGCCCTCCTCGAGGAGGCGGCCCACCTCGCCAACGCCGCGTCCGGCGTCGTCGTCGGCAAACTCGGCACCGCCACCGCCACGCCCGAGGAGGTGCTGGCCCAGGTCAACCTCGAGGATTGAGGGCCGCCATGTCCAAGGCCCTGTTCCTCGACCGCGACGGCACCCTCATCGTCGACAAGGACTACCTGGCCGATCCCGCGGGAGTGGAGGTCATTGCCGGCGTGCCGGCCGCCCTCCGTCGCGTGCGCGAGCTCGGCTACCGACTGTTTCTCTTCACCAACCAGTCGGGCATCGGGCGCGGCTACCACACGCTCGATGACGCCCTGCGGGTCAACACCCGGATGGAGGAGCTGATCGGACTGCCGGCTCCGCTCTTCGACGGCCTCTGCATCGCCCCGGAGGCGCCCGGGCAGGAATCGCTTTACCGCAAGCCTTCGCCGCGCTTCATCCACGACATGATTGCGCAGCACCGGCTGGATCCGGCGCATTGCTGGATGGTCGGCGACCGCGAGAGCGACATCGAGTCCGGCCTCAACGCCGGCGTCAACGTGGCCGCCGTGTGCACCGGGAAGCTCGACGCCGCCGGCTGGCGCCAACGCGCCTACCACGGCATCTCCATTTTCCCCGACTTCCGATCGTTCGTCGAGGCGCTGGAGTGAGCACCAATTCCCGGCCACCGAAGACCGATCGGGTCGCTTGTAAACAAGCTCCTACCCCGTGGCAAACGCAGTCCGCACCCGGGGTGTAGGAGCGTGTTTACACGCGACCCAGTTCGATCGCTTGCCCGTTCGATCAGGTTTCGGGCCCCGGGCCTTTCGCGGGGCGGGCAAGCTTCTGCCTCTCAGGCCTAACCTCGTTCTCAGGCCCCTGCCTCTCAGGCCAACATCGACACTGGTTCATCGACCCCTCGACTGCAGGTTTTGGCTCAGGGCTTGCCCCGTTGAACGCCGGCGACGATAACGCAGGACAAAGCCATGCCCTCCACGCTCCGCCCCTTCCTCGCCGCGGCCGGCGCCTCTGTCGCCGTCGCCCTCGCCGCCCAGACCTCTCCGGACCAGTTCATCGCCACCCGCGCGCCCGTGATCGCGCTGGTCCACGCGCGGGTCGTCGACGGGCGCGGCCATGCGCCGCTCGAGAACCAGACCCTGGTCCTGCGCGAGGGCAAGATCGCGGCGGTCGGCGCCGATGGAACCGTCAAGGTCCCGGACGGCGCCGAGGTCCACGACCTCACGGGCAAATCCGTCCTGCCCGGTCTCGTGATGATGCACGAGCACCTGTTCTATTCGTCCATCACCAAGGGACCGTTTCACGCCAACGAAATGGAGTTCTCGTTCCCGCGACTTTACCTCGCCGCCGGCGTCACCTCAGCCCGCACGACCGGCAGCCTCGAGCCGTACACCGACCTGCAACTCAAGGCCGACATCGATTCCGGCAAGACCCCCGGGCCCAAGCTCCACCTGACGGCACCTTATGTCGACGGAGTCGGCACCGGCATCACGCAGCTCCACCCGGTTGCGGACGCCGCCGCCGCGGCGCGCCTGGTCAACTACTGGGCCGACGAGGGGTTCACCTCGGTCAAGGTGTACCTCAGCCTTCCGCTCGACATCATGGGCGCCACGATCGACGCCGCGCACAAGCGCGGACTGCAGGTCACCGGCCACATCGGGAAAGTAAGTTACCGTGAGGCGGCCGGGCTCGGCATCGACGACCTTGAGCACGGTTTCATGGCGATGACCGATTTCGTGCCGGGCCGGAAGACGGGCGACCCCGCCAATCCCGTCAACACCTACCGCAGCCTCGAGGCGCTCGATCCCGAATCACCGGCGGTCAACGAGCTCATCCATCTTCTGGTCGACAAGCACGTGGCGGTGACCTCCACCCTGGCGATCTTTGAGAGCTTCACCCCGGGCCGGCGGGTCGACACGGCGGCCGAACTCGACACGCTCGCGCCCCCGCTGCGCGAAAGCTACCTGACCCGCTGGGCCGCGGTCAACGTGCAGAACAACCCGACCTCGAAGGCCGCCTTCGCGAAGGACCTGAAGCTGGAGGAGAAATTCTTCCGCGCCGGCGGGCTCCTGGTCGCCGGGACCGACCCCACCGGCTACGGCGGGGTCATCGCCGGTTACGGCGACTGGCGCGCGCTGGAAATCCTCGTGGAGGCCGGGCTGTCGCCGGTCGAGGCGATCCAGGTCGGCACGTTCAACGGCGCGCGGCTGCTCGGGATCGACGCCCAGACCGGCAGCGTCGAGGCCGGCAAGGCCGCCGACCTGGTCATCGTGACCGGCGACCCCGCCAGGAAGATCGCCGACCTCCGGAACGTGGAAATCGTCTTCAAGGACGGGACGGGCTACGATTCGAGGAAGCTGTTCGAGGCCGTGAAGGGCATGGTCGGCATCCAATAGCCGTGCCCGAGCTCGCCGAAGTCGAATTCTTCCGCCGCCAGTGGAGCGCCGGTCACGGGAAACGGGTGCTGGCGGTGTCCGTCCACGAGTGCGCCCGGGTGTTCCGCGACTGTCGCGTCGCCCGGCTGCGGAAACGGCTGACCGGCGCGCGGCTCGTTTCGTCGGAGACGGCGGCCAAGCAGATGCTCTTCCGCTTTGACCGCGGGGCTTGGCTCGGCGTGCATCTCGGCATGAGCGGTGAGCTGCGGGCCGAGCCCGCCGGGTACGCGCCGAAGAAGCACGACCACCTCGTGCTGCACCAGGACCGGCGCGCGCTGGTGTTCACCGATCCCCGGATGTTCGGCCTCATTTTGTTCGACGTGGGTTCCCGGCCTCCCGCGTGGTGGACGGACATCGCGCCGGCGGTGCTTTCCCCGGCCTTCACCGTCGAGGCCGTCGCAGACTTCCTCCGCCGCCGGT
>Ga0265327_10001212_pt1 | contig 34781 bp, 31 predicted proteins | sample 41621metaG_FD_202089 | JGI IMG/M metagenome (GOLD analysis project Ga0265327, IMG submission 202089) | Rhizosphere microbial communities from Carex aquatilis grown in University of Washington, Seatle, WA, United States - 4-16-21 metaG | ecosystem: Host-associated > Plants > Roots > Rhizosphere...
GTGGGGCAACTGCTGTGACTCGTTCCAGGTAGTTGCCCCGTATCTTAAGACCGGGGATTACAAAGGGCTGAAGCCCTTAATATTTTATGGGCACATTAAATCCCCAGCCTAAAGGTGTGGGGCAACTGCTGTGACTCGTTCCAGGTAGTTGCCGGTGTTTTAAGACCGGGGATTTCAAAGGGCTGAAGCCCTTAACATTTTTGGGACACATTAAATCCCCAGCCTAAAGGCGTGGGGCAACTGCCAAAGGCTTATCAGAGGTATTTCATAGGTTCCCGAGTTCTTAATTCGCATTATTCGAACTACTATTCTCATTCCATAAAAAAGAGCCTTTCTTTTTGGGAAAGCCTCTCAATAATAGTCAAAATGATCATTAATTACCCAGGTAACTTCTTAGCAGCACACATTTATTTTCATCCCGAAGACGGGTTATTGCTTTGTCTTTGATCTGGCGGACACGTTCCCGGGTCAGGGCAAATTTCTCGCCGATATCTTCGAGGCTCATGGGATTTTCAACCCCGATACCATAGAATAATACCAGAACATCCCGCTGGCGGTCACTCAGAGTGCCCAAAGAGCGCCCCAATTCACAACGCAGGGAATCACCATGGTCAAGATCGGCATCGGCTGCATCGGCATTGGGATTGGCCAATACGTCGAGCAGGCTATTCTCTTCCGTTTCTGCAAATGGAGCATCCATACTTACATGGCGGGCGGCTACTCCAAGGGTGGTTTCAATTTCTTCATGGCCGATATCCAGAAGTTCTGAAAGTTCCTCAACGGTTGGCTCACGCTCGAATTCCTGCTCAAGTGCCGAGAAAGCGCGGCTGATCTTATTAGAAAGGCCCACTTTGTTCAGTGGCAGGCGCACGATCCGGCTTTGCTCCGCCAAAGCCTGTAAAATGCTCTGACGGATCCACCATACAGCATAGGAGATGAATTTGAAGCCCCGGGTTTCATCAAAACGCTGAGCAGCCTTGATCAATCCGAAATTTCCTTCATTGATCAGATCCGAAAGGGACAGGCCTTGGTTCTGATATTGTTTGGCAACGGATACTACAAACCTCAAATTCGCCTTCGTGAGCTTATCCAGTGCCCGCTGGTCTCCCTGTTTGATACGAACTGCTAATTGCACTTCTTCCTCAGGAGTAATCAAATCAACCCTACCGATTTCCTGTAAATACTTTTCCAGACTCTGACTCTCACGGTTTGTAATACTTTTCGTGATTTTGAGTTGACGCATCGACATATGATGTTCGTGATTTTTGGGTGAAATAATGTGAAAAGAACCCGACTCATTTTACATGAGGATGGCAAACTTAACAGAACCTTTTAAAGGAACCAAAAAAAATTAAGGCGGATTTAACACGATTTTTATCGATTTAGCATCCACTTGGCAAATTAAATTTTGAAAGCTCGCTCATTTTTCTATAATTGCACGCTTAAGTGTTTTAATCAAGAATTGTATCCGTAATGGCCGTTAAGAAGAAAAAATTAATTTATACGCTTGAGTTCCCCATCAGGAGCTCTCCAACTATCCTTTTTGAATTCCTATCCACTGCAGTCGGTTTGCAGGAATGGTTTGCAGAGAAAGTGGATCAACGTGAGAATACCTTCTATTTCTATTGGAATGGGTCGGTGGATTCAGCTGAGCGCACCGAGATCTTTGAAAATAACTATGTTCGTTATCGCTGGGACTATTACGATGAAGATGAATTCTTCGAATTCCGGATCGAGCAAAGCATCGTTACCAATGAAACGATCCTGCGGATCACCGATTTTGCAGAAAAAGCAGATCTGGACAGTAGTGAACAGCTTTGGCACCAACAGGTTGCCGATCTGAAGCATCGTATCGGCGCCTAAGATTCCTGTCAAATTGCCTCTCAAAATATGTCTGCTACATACAGCGGACATTTTTTGTTAACCGCCTATGCTTTAATGGACTTTCTCCTGGTCTATACCCTTGCCCGTTAGATTTTTTCGTTCTCAATTTCCAAAGGGCTATCCCTGCCACTGCCTCAATCCCAATTAGTTTAAGGAATTTACCAACACTCCATTACGCTTTTCCAAAGTAGGTTTGCGCACTACTTTCATACACTTTGCTGAAAAAGCTGGACATACTCATCATCCGATCCTTTATCGGTCCGTTCGTGGTTACGTTCTTCGTTTCCCTGTTCGTCCTGGTTATGCAGTTTTTCTGGCTCTATATGGATGAACTCCTCGGTAAGGGCTTTGGGATCTGGACCATCCTCCAGCTCCTCTTTTACATGAGCTCCACTATGGTGCCCCTCGCGCTTCCCCTGGGTATTTTGCTGGCCTCGATCATGACCTTTGGCGACATGGGCGAGGCCTTCGAACTCGTGGCCATCAAATCTTCCGGGATCAGCCTGCTCCGCTTCATGCGACCCCTGCTGTTCACCATTTGCATCATTGCCCTCGGCGCTTTCTTTTTCAATAATAATGTGATCCCGGTCGCAAACCTTAAGGCATTCTCCCTGCTCTATGACCTTCGCAATGCCCGGATGAGCCTGAATATCCGCCCCGGACAATTCAATAATGATATTCCGGGCTATGCCATTAAAATCGGGGAAAAGGACAAGGATGAAAAGACGATCCGGAATATCATCATTTATGATGGCAGTTCGTTCAGCGGAAATGATCGCATCGTTCTGGCAAAAAGCGGTGAAATGACAGCCTCCCCTGATGGTAAGTTCATCATCTTCCGACTGCGGGATGGCTGGCGCTACCAAGAAGGGGCTGAAACAAGTCTTTCTGAACTCGGTAACCACGCCACCCAGACCCGAATGCATTTCATGCGCTTCGATAAGATCATCGACCTAAGCGCCCTTCAGCTGCACCGGAATAATGAAGACCTTTTCAAGAGCGGTTACCAGATGATGAACTGGAAGCAATTGCTGGATGACATGAGCCTGATCCGAAAAACCAAAGCCCATGACCTGGCCGTAGGAGAATCTAATTTTAGTCCCTACCTGCCCGTATATAATAAACAGGAATCCGGTATCGATTTTCGGAAGAAACTGAATAAAATAGTCCCTGCATCGGCTGTTGTGCCAGCAAAAGCTTTTACGACGGATATTCCGGACAGCCTTCGTCAGAAAGCCATTGATATCGCCATTTCCAATGTGCGCAATTCCATGCAACTGGTTGGTTATACGGCTACGAATATCAAGCTTCAGGATGATAACCTGGTAAAACGGGAGGTGGCTTTCTATAGCAAATTCACCCTTTCATTTGCCTGTGTTTTATTGTTTCTCATTGGTGCTCCTTTGGGAGCTATTATCCGTAAAGGTGGTTTGGGATTGCCGATCGTAGTCGGCGTTGGGTTCTTTGTGATTTATTTTATTATTTCCAAAGTAGGGGAGCAATTAACCACCTCTCATGTTTTACCCGCCATCCTGGGCATGTGGCTCAGCACTATTATGCTCCTGCCAATTGCTCTTTTTATGATTCGCCAGGCCCGGAATGACTCACCGGTTTTCAGTAAGGAATGGTACGGTAGGGCCTGGAATCGTTTTTTAAATTTACTGCCCGGTAAAAAAACTAAAGTCTGATCCATGCTCCGGAAGGTTCGTGCTTTTTACAATCCCTGGTTTATCGTCCCATTTCTTTTGTGGATGATGGCAGGGGCGATCCTCCTGATCATTTATGACCGCGATATCCTGTTCAGAACCGTAAACCTGCATCATACCAGCTTCCTGGACTCGGCGATGCTCTTTCTGACCAATTTTGGCGATGCCGTTGGGATTGTACCCATTCTTCTCCTGTTGCTTGTTTTCCAATCCTGCCGTAACTGGTGGTACATCCTGGCTGCCATCATTTGCAATGGAGTTCCAGCGCTCCTGGTGCAGGTTTTAAAATGGATCTTTGATGCTCCAAGACCCTTCCAATATTATAAGGCAGATGCAAACTGGATTCATTTTAATCCGGCCTGGGGGGACCATTTGTATGATCACAGCTTTCCATCAGGGCATTCTGCCGGTGTTTTCAGCATTTGTTGTTTCTTGAGTATGATTCTCCCAAAAGGTTGGGGGATTGCCGGTATTGGACTCTTTATATTTGGAACACTCGTAGCTTATTCACGCATGTACCTGGCCGCTCATTTTTACCTCGATATTTATGTAGGTAGTATCCTGGGAACGGTCACCACTATTTTCTGTTTTGCCCTGATGCGGCATTGGAGCAAACGAAGTTTTCAGATCACGGCCCGAACCCAGGAACGTCACCATCCACCGCTCACCTGATGTCAGTTCGCCTACAATATATTCTGATTGCCGGGGTGGCCGGACTTCTGTTCCTTCCATTCCTGGGACATGTGCATCTTTTTGATTGGGATGAGATCAATTTCGCGGAGTGTGCGCGGGAGATGATTGTGAGCAAGGATTATATGCGCATGCAGATCGACTACATGCCCTTTTATGAAAAGCCTCCTCTTTTCATTTGGATGCAGGTTTTGAGTATGAAAACTCTGGGAATTAGCGATTATGCGGCAAGACTTCCTGACGCACTAACTGGAATTGCAACCCTTCTGAGCCTGTATTATGTTGGCAAGCGGGTTGCTGACCGCCAGACAGGGCTTTGGTGGACGATCCTTTATGCGGCGACCTGGTTGCCACAACTCTATTTCAAAAGCGGCATCATTGATCCGGTATTCAATTATTTCATTTTCCTGGCCTTCTTCCAGGTGTATTTATTTCGACAAGGTAATCGCCCTATCTTACATGCCATTCTTGCCGGATTGTTTTTGGGACTCGCTGTTATGACCAAAGGGCCGGTTGCCATAGTGGTGGCTGGAATCGCCCTGGTTGTTTACCTGGTCCTCAACCGCGGTTTTAGGGGCTTTCAGTGGTGGCATTTCCTGGTATTGGCTTTTGTATGCCTGTTTGTGACCTCAATCTGGTTTGGACTTGAAGTCTATTTGCATGGCTGGACCTTCCTTCGAGAATTTATTTCCTACCAGGCAGGTTTGTTCAGTCAGAATATTGCGGATCATGAGGAGCCCTGGTATTATCATCCCATAGTATTGCTCCTTGGTTGCTTCCCAATTTCCTTGCTTTTCTTTCAATCAGGGAAGCCCTTTTCCGCCGTTCCACCGGCCAGCCTGGATTTTAGACGTTGGATGCAAATTCTTTTCTGGGTGGTTCTCATTCTGTTCTCGATCGTTAAGACCAAAATTGTTCATTACTCTTCCCTTTGTTATTACCCCCTTAGTTTTCTGGCTGCCTGGCAGGTGGTGCGATTAATCCGGCAGGAATATCCAATAAAACGCTGGGTGCAAATATGTTTATTGATCTTAGGGTCCATACTGGCCCTGTTATTGATCGCATTTCCTATTGCCGGAATGAATATCAGCCGGATCGTGCCCTATGTCCAGGATCGCTTTGCGCAGGGAAATATGGAGGCGGCTGTGAGTTGGCATTGGTGGGAATGCCTGATTGGATTGGTTTACCTCGCAGGAATCTGGATCTTCGTAATAGGGATGCGCCGTTCCTTTCGTAGAAGTATGATCGGCCTTTGTGTCTTACAGATTTTAGTGATCCAGGTCACCCTGCTACATTTTACACCCAAGATCGAAGCCTATTCGCAGCGAGCTGCTGTGGATTATTTCGAAGGTTTTGCAAATAAGGATGTGTATCTCCAAACCTTGGGGTATAAAAGCTATGCTTACCTCTTTTACAGCCGAAAAACCCCGAGTACGAACTCTAATTATTATCTGACCACCAAATCTCAGGTTGGGGCCTCAGCGGTTACAGTATCTAATGAGCATTGGTTGCTTTATGGTGTCCTGGATAAACCAGCTTATTTCATTGGTAAGGTTGGGGATGAGGACGAATGGCGTGTGAAGCCAGGGATCATTGAAACGGGGCGGAAGAATGGGTTTGTTTTTTATAAACGCATTCATCCAGACATTGAGGTGTTGGATACGCTTAAAAGTAAGCCAGGATCAGGTTTTTAATTTTGTCCTGAGTTCAAACTTACAATTGGCATAGAAAGGCCATGGTATCCACTCCGTCCGCATAATCGCCAAGAGCCGGCTCCTGACTTTTTCCAAAAGGAATACCATATTTGCCGATAATGGCTTGTATGTCTTTACTGGCTGCCAGTTCCTTCAACAGAGCATCTTTATCATCATAATACCGGTAATGAAGCACACTAACGGCAGAAAAGGGCAGCTCATTCTCAACCAAAAGCAAAAAACCATTATCCAGGTATGGTACCCGATTCAGCAGGTATAATGCCAGGTGATAATCGAAATTGTTGCGGTATTTATTATGGTCGAAATAGGCCTTCCAGGATTCCAGGTTCTGGAGTAATGGAGTGAAATCATAACCTCCAGGCACGCAGATCTGGGTCACATTCCGACAGCCTAAGCCAAAGTATTTAAAGATATCCCCTCCCAGCAACTGAAAATCTTCCTGGGTCTCCGTTCCATCCAGAACTGCTACTGACGTGCGATTCCTGCGAATGATGTGCGGGTATTTTTCGAAATATTGTTCAAAATACCGGGCGGTATTATTGCTGCCGGTGGCAATATAGGCATCGCAGCCTTTCAACATTTCAGAGACCTGAATGAGCCCGGCTATTTCGGGGTCCCATTCAGTTAGTTTTGCGATTAAATGGGGGAGCAGCACCGCATCCTTGGTAGAAAGTTTCAGGATACTCTGATGGCCACAGATGAAACAGCATAACAGGTCGTGAAACCCTACCAGGGGTATATTGCCTGCCATCACAATACCTACTTTCCTGGAAATTTCAGGCAGTGGATAGGCAGCAATCCATTTCCGTAATTGGGATTCCTGTAAAAAATCAGTGCAGATAGCATTGGTGGCTTCTTCAATAAATGTTGGTGTAAACCAGGCATTTTGGATCACCGCCCGTTCTTTAACGGTTTCCCAGGCATCTTCTTTTTGGGCCATATATTGGCCAAGACGGCTAAGTAGCCGGATCCTTTGATCTATATTCATTCTCTCTTAGTTTTCATTGTGCGAAATTGTACCTTTGCGCCCATTAATTCTCAAAAATAATCGCCCTTTTTCCATGGCAATCAAGATAACCGACGAATGTATTAATTGTGGTGCCTGCGAGCCCGAATGTCCTAATAATGCTATTTATGAAGGTGGTGTTGAATGGGCTATTGCTGATGGCACCTCCGTGAAAGGTACGTTTACCCGAATGGATGGCACGGCAACTGATTCCGTAGAGCGCCATGAACCATTGGCAGTGGATGTCTATTATATCACTCCGGACAAGTGTACCGAATGCCAGGGTTTTCATGAGGAACCTCAGTGTGCTGCGGTTTGCCCGGTAGATTGTTGTGTTCCGGACGAAATGTATCGCGAAACCGTTGAGGCGCTGCTGAGCAAGAAGGAGAAGCTGCATTTGTAGGATAGGGGGCCTTGAATCTTTAAGATTGCCTCGTCGTAAAGTCTCCTCCTTACAATGACGCTAGCTTTAAAGATTTTGTTCCTTCCAAATAGTTGCCCCGTGCCTTTAGGATTCCCCGCCGAAGCTATTTAGCAAAGGAGGGCTGTGGATTAGAAAAGTCCCCCAAAAATGTTAAGGGCTTTAGCCCTTTTTATTGATGATTGGGGAGCAATTTGAATGATCCATTTAACTTGAAACGTTCTGTGCAGTACCTGCGAAAAAGGCCTGATGTCGCCTTAGGCTATTGCTGGCCCTCCTTCGCTATGCTCCGGCGGGGTACCCTAAATGCACGGGGCAACTGTCCAGAGCTTCCGAATCCTATATAGATTTGCTTAGAAGCTGTGAGATTGCTTCATCGTCGCAATGACGACGTCCACGGAGTTTATTACTTCGACGGATATTAGTTTACAGCATCATTGCTGATCTTTTTCCAGTTTGCATCCGGCTTCCCAAGACGGTCCATTTCATCACCCAGGGTAATGAAATAGAGGGGGCCAAACTGTGCATTTTCCACCTTTTGCTCCTTGCCATTTAGGATGAAGCTGAAATTGAGTCCGGGCATATCAGCTATTCGTGAAAAATAAACAGCACTGCAGGTATCTACCCGCATATCGGTGAATTCCTTGATCAGGTCTTGTGCGGCCTGTACACCAATATTTTTTTGATAAACGCCCATGGGATCGGCATTCCTGAAACCGCGATATTCCGCACTGCCGTCGTTTTTGATGGTGATGGCGTATTCGGGACAACGGCCGAAACAGGCTCCCCTGCGGAGGGTTACGGAGCTGATACCCTGTACAGCAGCCGTGCTGGTATGATGTGAGCGTTTTTTCCGGCTGGACTTCCGGGCAAACGCCACGGTTGTACCGATCAAAGCCAGGATTAGTATAATAATAGTTCCTTTCGTTTTCATAAACCTATATTTTGGAAGCAAACTGATTGTATATCATTGATTGCCTCTGCAAATATGCTGCCATTTACTGAAGAGGAATTAGTATTCCGGGTTGCGCTCACATTTATTGATGGAATTGGTCCGAAACTGGCCCGGGTTCTGCTCAGTCATTTTGGCTCAGCACATTCCGTTTTTAATGCCCCGCTCAAGGAATTGAAGCGGATAGGTGGCCTGGGAGAGGTCCGAGCGCTAGCTTGTAAGGATCCTGCAATCCTGAAACGGGCAGCGGAAGAATGTCTTTTCATGAGCAAAAATCAGGTGCAGGCAGTATTTATAACGGATGCCGCTTATCCGCTCCGGATGAGAAATTGCGATGATGCGCCAATCATGCTCTTCGTTCAGGGCCCTGCTGACCTGAATTCGGTGAAGATGGTGGCCATAGTTGGTACCCGGAAAAATACGGATTATGGATTGCGAATGACCGAATCCCTGCTGGAATCACTACAGGGACAGGAAGGGCTTATGGTGATCAGTGGACTAGCATCCGGGATCGATGGGATTGCACACCGGAAATGTGTTCAGCTGGGAATGCCAACCATTGGGGTTGTAGCTCATGGACTTGACCGGATCTATCCACATAATCATAAGCAACTGGCCCGCGAAATGCTTGAATCAGGGGCATTACTCACAGAATTTCCTTCGTTGACGAAACCCGATCGTAGTAATTTCCCTTTACGCAATCGCATTGTTGCAGGAATGAGTGATATAACGGTTGTCGTAGAGAGTGATGTGAAGGGTGGGGCAATGATCACTGCATTTATGGCCGCAAGCTATAATCGGGAAGTGGCAGCCTTTCCCGGCCGCACGATTGATCTGAAATCGGGAGGACCCAATAAGCTGATCCGGAAAAATATTGCCAGCCTGATCACCTGTGGTCAGGACCTGTCAGACCTGATGAACTGGGCTGGTGCCCGACCCAGTAACCGACAGCAACAACAGTTATTTCAGCAATTGACTCCGGAGGAACAATTGATCATGTCAGCACTTCAGGATCAGGAAGGGATGCATGCGGATGATTTGATGTTGCACACTGGTTTAAGCACTGCCAATACAGGAGCACTTCTGCTGCAAATGGAAATGATGGGTCTGGTGAGAGCATTACCAGGGAAACGGTTCAGGTTGTGTTGAATGTCCGAATAAGGTATCTTAATACGGGTTATGTCATTTTGGATTAGTAAAAGCAAATGAGGGGGTATAGAATATGGAGTCCTAAATACTCCGCTTTTGAAGCAAACTCAAACAAGGCTGGAAAATGAATTTGTCAATTTGTTTTTGCCTCTCTAACCCAGAATTGTCATTGGGAATTGAATAGTATGGTAATTCAAACTTTTTGGAGCCATTCCAGAGGCCTGTAAACCTCCCTACGTCTCATTGTACATGATAATTTAAGAATCCGTTTATTCCCTTCTTTGATAACAAATCCGCTGATTGCAACGATTTGGTACCGCAAGGTTTTCTTTGGCTCATGTACCTTTTTCCGGATCGAAAAAGGCTAATCATTTTATAAGCGATATTGACCCAGTTCAGGCAGGCATTTATTGCCCTAAAGTCATAGAGATTAGAGCTGTCAGCGCCAAAATCGTATTCGAGTGCTTTAATCGGGTTCTCAGCATTCTCTGAGAAGTCCAAAACCCAATACCAGCAAGCTTTTATCCATAAATTTTCGAATGATCGACATTAGAAAATTTACCTAAAGACTTTTTTGTTTCAAAGATGCAATTCATTCATAAGAATTTCGCCCTGCATCTTCGTGATTCTGCTTTACATAAAAACCTCGATTTTTCTTGGTCAAAATAAGGCCCAAAATGCATAATAATTAAATTCCTATGACTGTTGATCAACTTGGTACATGTCAAAATCAGTGTTTCCTGTAATATTATAGGAAACATTTTTATTAACATGTAAGTGTCTATTTTCAATTACGCTTGCATCCTTTATTATGTTATTTCCGAATTAAGTAGTAATATTTGATTGTCAACGTACTATACCATTGCAGGATCCATTTTATGAAATCATCGACATCCATCCGTCGAAAATGATGAAGACAGTTACATATTAGAAAGAGTGTTTCCAAAATTAAAATGGAAAAATTGGTTTTCAAAAGCCATAGAATAATAAATAATATTCGTTTGGAAGGAGTATCCTTTCAATTTGTCCATGGTTTAATCCTAAAAATGAATCTGCCAGTGTTGATATTCTCATGGTATTCACAAAGCACGTTGGGGGCCCTCATTATCAAATCATCAAATTATCAAATTGCCTAATTCCCAGTACCTTTGCAAAATCAAAAGATCGTGTCACTGAATGCTGACAATAGGGTGGAAATTTAACTGCTATCCCTCAGTGAATTACCTTTTCTCCTCAAAACCCGCTTTTGATGATTGGAATTGGCCATTAGCTGATACCATTACTACTATTGTGACGTTTAGAGGGTGAAGACATGTTCTACTTTCGTTTTTTTATTGTTTCAATCATCCTTGCCTGCACATTACAACAGGCAAATGCCCAGGTATTCTGTCCCAATAATATAAATTTTGAAAATGGGAATCTGGGCTATTGGAAGTTCGATACGGCCATTAATAACGGGGCTGCCGGTATAGGTCCGATTACCGTTGTTTCACCACTGGCCAATCGGGATGTACTTACCACAGGAGCTGCTGTCGATTATTATGGTGGCTTCCCGATCGTTGATCCTCTCGGTGGCAGCTTTTCCCTTAAGCTTGGGAATGATAGCATCTATGCCCAGGTCGACCAGGCAAAATATACCTTCACAGTTCCATCAAACGTAAATAACTATAGCCTGATTTACCGCTATGCAGTGGTCTTCGAGAACCCCAATCATGCGGCTGCAGAGCAACCTTATTTTAAAGTCAGGGTCTATGATTCCTCCACAGGCAATCCAATCAATTGCGCCAGCTTTACCTATGTATCACAAAGTTCCCTTCCAGGTTTCAGTACCAGTACCCATGTTGGACGATTTGGGAATAGTGTCGTTTATTATAAGCCCTGGAGCACGGCCAGCCTTAACCTCAGCGGACAGGCAGGTAAGACCCTGGTCCTTGAATTCACTACTGCCGACTGCTCACGCCGCGGTCACATGGGCTATGGCTATGTTGATGTCAGTTGTGGGTTCTTTGCCATTTCAGCCAGTACCTGTAGCAGTACCAGTCAGCTCTCCGGCCCCCCGGGTTTTCTGACTTATCAATGGTACAACAGTAATTATACGACTTTGGTTGATACAGGCCGGGTGATATCCCTGGCTACTCCTACCACCTTGACATCTTATAACCTGGTGCTGATCCCTTATCCGGGTTATGGGTGCCAGGATACGCTTCATACAACACTAATTGGATCGGCACTCAGTGTCAATGCTGGGCCCGATACAATGCTTTGCAATAATCAGAGTATCAACCTGCAGTCTGTGGTAACCGGGAATTTCCCGCCATTCAGCTATAGCTGGGCGCCAGCTTCCAGCCTCAGTTGTACTACATGTGCCTCGCCTACAGCGAGTCCAACTACCGCCACCAACTACATCTTAACGGTTACCGATAGTCTGGGTTGTATCAAAAAGGATACCCTGAATGTAAAGGCAAGAGTGAGCCTCCTTACCGCTACCACAAATGTCATTTGCGCAGGTGGTGCAACCGGTACAGCCACCGCTTCAGCTAGTAATGGAACTCCTGGCTATACTTATAGCTGGAATACCGTCCCACCTACCCTAAGCTCCAATGCCATTGGTCTGGCGGCTGGAACCTATATCGTAACGGCCACGGATTCGAAATCCTGTATCGATACGGCTTCTGTTACGATTGCCCAGCCGAGTCCGGTGATCGCCAGTATTCTAAGTACGGATAGTGTTAGCTGTAATTCAGGGAATAATGGAAAGGCAGTCGGGGTCGTCACTGGAGGTCGTACACCGTACACATACAGTTGGAATACTACTCCGGTACAAACAAGCCTTACTGCCACTGGCCTGGTCTCTGGTACGTATATCCTTACAGCAACGGATAGTTCAGGTTGTACAGATACAGCCCTGGCCAGGATCAATCAACCAAGTCCCATAGTTTTAAGTGGCATTGTATCTAATGCCTTATGTTTTGGTGCCGCAACAGGTGGTGTTGTGGTGAATGCATCAGGAGGAACAGCCCCGTATACTTATGCGATTGGTAGTGGCAGCTTTGGGAGCAATGGGAATTTTACAGGATTGACGGCGGGTACCTATCAATTGCACGTCAAGGATGCGCATGGATGTCTGAAGGATTCCGCATTTACTATCGGGCAGGCTCCAAAACTGAGCCTGACTTATACTAGCATCTCCCCGTTGTGCTTTGGAGGATCGAACGGAAGTATAAACTTAAATGCAGGAGGTGGCACTCCTACCTACCAGTATGCCGTAGGTACCGGAAGTTTTGGAAGCAACTCCGTTTTCAATGGATTAAATGCATCGGTTTATGTGGTGCATATTAAAGACGCTAATTCCTGTACACTTGATAGCACGATAACAATCACGCAGCCGACTCCGGTCAAAGCTTCACCAGTCAAAACTAATGTCTCCTGTAATGCTGGGAGTGATGGAACGATCACGTTTAATCCCTCAGGAGGTACTCCTGGATACACATTCGCAATCGGTTCGGGGAGCTTTGTAAATAGCCCGCTTTTTGCAGGATTAGCGGCAGGCACTTATCTGCTGCATATCCATGATACTGCTGGTTGTTCCTTTGATACGAGTGTCGTTATAAGTCAGCCCCCCGTATTAAATATTGGATACACAAGCACCCAGCCGTTATGTAATGCCGCAACCAATGGAAGTATTACCATTTCCGGATCTGGTGGAACCCCAGGGTATCAATATGCCACCAACACAGGCCTTTTTTTAGCCAATCCTGCATTTACAGCTTTGGGAGCAGGAACCTATGTTTTGCATCTGAAAGATGCGCTTGGCTGCACCCGGGACAGCACGATTCAATTGAATCAGCCAACTGCATTGGCGGTGGCTCTGAGCAAAACAAATGTGAGTTGTTTCGGTGGAACAAATGGCACCGCAACATCCGTTATAAGCGGAGGAACAGCGCCTTATTCCTATACTTGGTCAAGCCTGAGCCAGACCACGGCTGCTGTAATCGGACTGGGGGCTGGCAGCTATACACTTACTGCAACAGATGCGCATGGATGTGTTATTAGTTCCCTGGTGTCAATTACACAACCTTCTCATATTCTCAGTTCACTCAGTGGAACGGCCCCATCCTGCCAGGGAGGAAGCAATGGAACAGCGAGTGCAACGATAAATGGAGGGACTCCCGCTTATACGTATCATTGGTTGACAAGTCCTGCACAAACAACGGCTACGGCGACGGGTTTGTTATCCGGAACCTATGGCCTAATTGTTACTGATTCCTTAGGTTGTAAAGATACTTCCAGTGTGACCCTGGCTCAGACACCGCCGGTGGTAGTTGCGCTGGTTCAGAACCCGGTAAGTTGTTATGGCGGAAATGATGGGCAGGCTACCGCAATCCCAAGTGGATCTACCGCCCCTTATACTTACTCGTGGAATAGCATTCCGGTGCAGACAAGCGCAACGGCGATAAACCTGAAGGCAGGAACGTATACCGTTACAGCAACGAGTGCGCTGGGCTGTGTCGGTACGGGGTCGATTAACGTTTTACAGGCAAGTCCGTTGACCAGTACCATAAGCATTAAAAATACCTGTCCAGGATTTAAACAGGGTAGCCTGACAGTCATTCCATCTGGTGGGAATGCGCCTTATACTTATAGTTGGAATACCATGCCCATTCAGCATACGGTAAGCGCTACAGCTCTTGATACGGGAACATATCAGGTGATCATCCTGGATCTGAAAGGCTGCAGTGATACGTCTTCCGGTAAGGTTGGGTTATTTACCGCCCCAAATGTTAGCGTGAACTCAGCAGATAGCATTTGTCTGGGTAGTGCCGCCGCTTTGTTAGCTAGTGGGGCACAGAATTATCTCTGGACTCCTGTTACCGGACTAAGCTGTGATACCTGTGCAGCCACCTCAGCAAGTCCGGCAGTAAACACTCTGTACACAGTGATTGGAACGGATGCCAATGGATGCAAGGATACGGCCCGGGTACCGATAGATGTCATTCAACATGTACCGGTCAAGGTTGATGCCTCAAAAGATATCTGTGCTGGTGATACCGTTCAGTTAGGTGCTGCTGGGGGCTTATCCTGGACCTGGTATCGGAGTGGTTCATTGGATAATTATCAGAGCACCCATCCGAAGGCATGGCCGGCAACTACTACTATTTACAAGGTGGTTATCCGGGAAAATAAATGTTTCGTTGATACACTGGAGCAATTGGTGAATGTAGACCCGCTGCCAACGATTGATCTTGGACCGGATATTGAGGCGCCGATCGGGGCAAAAGTGGTGCTGAATCCCAAGGTGACCAATGCCAGTACGATTACCTGGTTGCCTGCCAATGGTTTAAGCTGTGCGAATTGTTTTAGCCCTGATCTGATTGTCCGCGGCAAAGCAAGCTATGTAGCTATCGTGTACAATGATCTGGGTTGTCCGGCTACCGATACCATAAATATTCTCGAGGTCTGTGATGAGCATTTCTTTTGGTTTGCGAATACATTCACTCCGAATGGAGATGGGAATAATGACTGGTTTTATCCACAGGGAATCGGCTCTTACCCGGTGCAGCATTTTATGATCTATGATCGCTGGGGAGAGATTGTATTCTCAGCCGAGAATATAGTAGTTAATGATCCACAAGCTGGATGGAATGGGACATTTAAAGGGCAGACCCTGAAACCGGATGTTTATGTGTATGTGATGGATGCTTTGTGTTCGAAGGGAAATAAGGTGGTGATTCGTGGTGATGTAACGCTGATCCGTTAAACACGGTAGCGAAATGGTATATGTTGGGGTGAAAATGCTAAGACTTATGAACATAAAATGGAAATGCATATTAGGACTTCTGATCTGCTCCTTTCAGGGGCAGGCACAGGATGTGCATTTTTCCCAGTTCTATGAAAGTTCGGCCCTCCGGAATCCTGCTTTGACGGGAATCTTTAGTGGTGATTATAAACTCTTTGCGGATTACAGGAGTCAGTGGGGTTCATTTGTCGTACCCTATAAAACGGCCTTGTTTGCTGGCGAAAGCAAGGTCTTGCTGAATGAAGCAACGCGCGATTTTCTGAGCTTTGGATTTACGGCAGTTTACGACCGGGCCGGGAGTATTGATCTTACAGGCATTTCTCTTTATGGTTCCGTGAATTATAATAAATCGCTGGGTCTTAATTCCAAAACCTATTTATCGGTGGGTCTTTGTGGGGGCTACTTACAGCGCAGTTTTGACATAACTAAAATGCAATTTTCGAGTCAGTATAGTAATGGTGTGTATAGTGCAACAGCCGCTACAAACGAAAGCATGAACTGGGGCGTAGTGCGGCACTATGATGTATCGGCTGGTGTGAGTTTGAGTGGTGCCATTACCAACAAGGTCAATTACTACCTGGGAGGGGCGGCCTATCATGTTTCGCACCCTACAGAAAGTTATTTTGATGAAACGCTGGTGCGTCTTTCAACCAGGTATTCAGGAAATGCAGGTATCAGTGCAAATATGGGTCAGGGCTATGGATTGATTGTTCATTTTAATTACCAATATCAGGAACCTTATCAGGAAACTATTGGAGGATTTTTGATTAGTCATGGATTTCATAACCAGGATAATTCCAAGAAAGTATTGTTTGCAGCAGGCTGTTTTTACCGGGCCAAAGATGCGTATATACCAACCTTCAAGATCGATTATAATTCCTGGTCGCTGACTATGTCTTATGATATGGCAGTGGCCGCCAATAGGCTTTATCTCAATGGATTTGGGGGTTATGAGATGTCCATTTCCATGCGGGGAAATTACAACCACAAACGATCTACTGAACTGAAATGTCCACAGTTCGAGTTGCAGGATCTGGATGTGGAGTAGGGTAGGAACAGGTTGTTCTTAAGCTTTGGTAATTCATTGCTTGCTTCGGAACCTTCTACTTTGGTTTGATTCGGCAGGGTTTTCGGAACAAGTCTCATTCAAAAGGCAAAAAGAAAAAGAGGTTGCCCTTTTGAGACAACCTCTGTTAAAAGAAACTAATTCTGCATTTATTAATTAAGACGCATAATCCTGTGGATTTGCAATCGCATTATTCGGCATTGGGGGGACATCATCAATTGCAGGAGCATCTTCTTTAAACGGACGCTTTCCGATCAGGTTTTCAAGATCGTCCTTATAAAGGACTTCCACTTTTAGCAATTGTTCTGCCAATGCCCGGACAGCATCCATTTTATCATTGAGCAATTCTTTGGTCCGCTGATAGGCACTATCTACCAGCTTCCGTACTTCTTCATCGATCATCTTGCCTGTCTCCTCACTGTATGGCTTCGTGAATGAACCTTCGCTTTGTCCATCATAAAAGGAGATATTTCCAATCTTGTCGTTCATGCCATAAACACTGATCATGGCATATGCGATGCGAGTTACGTGTTGCAGATCAGATACGGCACCTGTAGAGATCTTTCCGAATACCAATTCCTCAACCGCACGGCCACCCAGGCTCATACACATATCATCCATCAGGTGATCCGTGTTGCGGATATACATTTCCTTAGGCAGGTACTGAGCATAACCCAATGCAGCGACCCCTCTTGGTACAATGGTCACCTTTACCAAAGGATGCGCATGCTCCAGGAACCAGCCGGCAATCGCATGCCCTGCTTCATGGTAGGCAATCACTTTCTTTTCCTCCGGAAGGATGATCTTGTTTTTCTTTTCCAGACCACCAATAACCCGGTCAATGGCATCATTGAAATCTGCCATGCACACTTCATCCTGGCCTTTCCGGGCAGCGATCAAGGCCGCTTCATTACAGATATTGGCGATATCAGCACCGGCAAAACCAGGTGTTTGTACGGCCAGCTTATTAATATTGAGATCGGCTCCTTTCTTGATCGGTTGAAGGTGGACTTCAAAGATCTTTTCACGACCCTTAACATCCGGTACATCGATGGATATCTGCCGGTCAAAACGTCCCGGACGAAGAAGGGCGGTGTCAAGCACATCTGGACGGTTGGTAGCAGCTAGGACAATAATGCCACTGTCGCCAGAGAAACCATCCATTTCTACCAGCAAAGAATTGAGGGTATTTTCACGCTCATCATTACTCACAACTGCATTCTTTCCACGAGCCCGTCCAATTGCGTCGATTTCATCGATGAATACGATACAAGGAGCTTTTTCCCGGGCTTGTTTGAAGAGGTCACGGACCCGGCTGGCACCGACACCTACGAAGAGTTCGACAAAATCAGAACCAGACATAGAGAAGAAAGGTACCTGAGCTTCTCCTGCAACGGCTTTTGCCAATAAGGTTTTACCAGTGCCAGGAGGGCCTATCAGCAGGGCACCCTTGGGTATTTTACCACCGAGATTCGTATATTTTTTGGGGTTTTTGAGAAAGTCAACGATTTCCATGACTTCTACTTTGGCCTCGTCCAGTCCGGCTACATCATTGAAGGTGATATTCACCTTAGTGCCTTTTTCGAAGAGTTGTGCTTTGCTTTTGCCGATATTGAAGAGTCCACCCGCACCACCACCGCCGGAAGGGCCGCCCATTTTGCGCATGATGAGGAACCACATGGCAATGAGGATAATGATTGGCAGCAGGATATTGCTCAGGGCATCATGAATGAAGGTATTGGGCCGGTCATATATCACTGGAGGTTCCTGTACAGTAGCGGGTAAGGATTTCCGTGCATCCAGCCAGGTATCATTCCATTGCTGGATACTGCCGATTTTGAAGGAATAGATATTTTGTTTCTCCCCGGATTTGGTCAGATTGAGCGCATTATTATCCGGAGTAGTCGTGGTTCCTGCGGGGTTATTCCCGGGTTTTAGAAAGGCATTTACTTCACCGGTATTGACCACTACGATCTTTTCTACCTGTCCTGTATTGAGGTATTTCTTTTGAAAATCCAGGAAGTTGTTTTGATCATCACTGGCATTACCGGTAAATGATCCGCTAAAGAATTGTAAACCGAAAATGGAAACGATGATAATTCCATAGATCCAGTAAATATTGAAACGAGGTCCTTTGCGGGACTTTTTCGGATCTTCCGACTCTTTTCCCTGATTCCGCCCTGGTGTTGGTGGGAGCGGTTTTTGATTATTGTCTTCCATTATTCGTGTTTGCAGACTTGCTGCACTTAAACTGCTTGCTTTTAGATAGTCACGCGGACTGCGGTCGGCAAGTTGCGAATTGTAACTTAAAAAGGTTGTTATTATTTAATCGTTGTGTTCCATACGCCCAGCATCCAGCCACAGGCTTTCGAGATCGTAAAATTTACGCTGTTCTCTGCTGAAGATATGAACGACAATATTCACATAATCAACGAGGGTCCAATGCTCGCCGCCTTCTGTATGGTAGGGTTTTTCATCACATTCTTTTGAAACACTATCTACTATGGCATCAGCTATCGCTTTTACCTGTACAAAGCTTTGTGCTTCGCAAAGTATAAAGAAATCAGCAACAGCCTCATCGATCTTACGCAGATCGAGGCTGACAATTGATTCGCCTTTTTTCTCCTGCATGGCGGAGATTATCGTCTTGAAAAGCTTGCTGGCGCGAGTAGTGCGGGTTGGCGCCTTGGTACGTCCCTGTAGGGTATTGATGATTTTCTCCAATGAATTACTTGATGGTTGGGGTTGGTAATAACTTTAGACCTCAGGCTTAATCAAAATTACGAATCTTTTGCTGCTATGAATACACCCGAATTAAATGCTTCCATGCATAAACTTGATATCATCGACAGCACCAACAACTATGCCATGCAGTGTATCGATGCGGATAAGGCAGAACATGGTATGCTTATTCTGGCAAAAGCGCAGTCGGCCGGGAAAGGACAAAGAGGGCATTCCTGGAAAGATAACCCAGGTGAATCCCTCCTTATGAGTTTGATTATTAAGCCTTTAGTTTCATTGCAACAGCAAACCCGCTTTATGGCCAGCATTGCAGTTGCTGTTGCCTCTCAAGTACAAATTGCGCTTCCCGGAACTACCGTTCAAATAAAATGGCCGAACGACATAATTGTTGGCGACAAAAAGGCAGGCGGTATTCTTATTGAAAATGTAGTTCGGGGCTTTTCCTGGGAATGGTCGGTGGTCGGGATAGGATTGAATATTGCACAGACCAGCTTCCGGGAAGACTTGCCCAATGCTAGTAGTTTGTACCTGGCTGGTGCAGAAATGATCGATATCGACAATCTGGCAATTGGGATTCGAAATGCTATCCTGGAGGCATTGTTAATGGATGGTGATTCATTAATCCGATATAATGAACGGCTATTCAGGAAGCATGAATATCAGAAATTCAGAATGGAAGGGCACATTTTTGAGGGAAGGATCCAGGAAATGGATCAAGCTGGTAGCCTGAAAATGGATTTCGAGGATGGACGAATTGAATCATTTCAGCATGGGCAGATTGAATGGGTGTGGGGGGATTGATTTTGCTGATTTGGTGAGTTGAAGATGGGCGTCCTTCGTGCTTTGCAGGACGGCGGCCAATGGGAGACGATTTGAAGATTTGAAAATTTGAAAATCACTGTTGTCCGGTTAAAATTTAAAATGGACAACATTCGCTCATAACGGCTTGATAGTCAGATGTGCCTAATGGCATTTTGAAAAGTAAGCCCCCCCAAGGTAAAGATGCTGTTTCTATGCTTTTACATTAACCCAACAGTAAAAAGTTGTTCTTAGAACCTGTCTAAGAACTGCTGGATTTGCCATTTTTACCGGCCATAGCTGCAAGCGACGGCTGGCCCCCCGATGGCGTGGTAATTTATATGCATTTGAAGCAAAAACCCACTCACCAATCAGGGGCCTCCGTCGCTGGTAGCTATGGCGGCCAAGGATTGGAAATCCAGTCGTGACTAGACAGGGTCTAGCCACCCGCGCCCGCCATAGCTTCTAGCGACGGTGGGAACGTTCTACTTTTTATCTAATGTACCTGTAGTCTAAAGCACCGTCCCATTTTTAGCATATCCGAAAATCAGCTTTATACTTTTGTCTTTCGACTTTCTACTAACAAAAATGTTTTCCTTTTGAAACAACCTCTTTTAAATGTTACACAAAAAGTTTACCGGACAACAGTGATTTGGTAATTTGGTAATTTGATGATTTGATTTCGGGGAACGGGAGCCATTAAATGATAAATAAACCTTGCCTGATACCTGATACACAATAATAGCTTCCCGCATAAATTCTACCGATCACGGAACAACCTTTTAAATCCTGAATTGTTTGTTACTCTGTTCTCCGATTTTTAATGGAGCTTTAGTTTATCATGATTTGGTTACTGTATATCGGAATGGCAATCCTGGCCTTTCTAATGATGGAAGGAGTGGCCTGGACCGCGCATAAGTATATCATGCATGGGGTGCTCTGGAACCTTCATGAAGATCATCATCGGGGAGGTTACCATCCATTCCAGAAAAACGATTACTTCTTCCTCATTTTTGCCATCCCCTGCTGGCTATCCACCATGTTTGGAGGACTGTATCAGCTTTATTGGTTGTTCTCTTTTGGAGTCGGTATCTTTCTTTATGGTGTTTGCTATTTCCTGGTGCATGATGTGGTTATTCATCAGCGTTTTAATTGGTTCACACGTTCCGAGATCCGGTATATAAAAGTTCTGCGCTGGGCCCATAAGATGCACCATAAACATATCGATAAAGAAGCCGGAGAATCCTTTGGTTTATTGATTGTGCCTCGCAAATACTGGGATAAGGTGATAGCAGATGAAAAGCGTTTGAAAGAATCCGTCGATCCTGCATGAATTCGCACTATACCTATTTGCTCATTGAAGCCGGTACGCTGCTTTTCCCTTTGCTATTTTCATTCGACAAGCGGGTATCCTATTATAAATATTGGAAAGCCATTTGGCCAGGGATGTTCATTACGGCAGCTATATTTGTTGCCTGGGATATTGCGTTCACTGACAAAGGAATCTGGTGGTTCAGCAAGACGTATACACTCTCATACCGCCTCCTGGGACTACCGATTGAAGAATGGCTTTTTTTCCTGGTGATTCCCTATGCCTGCTGTTTTATCGCTCTTTGCATCGATTATTATAAACCTCCGGTAAGCAAACAGATTTTATGGAGGAATAGCCTGATCCTTGGCAGTTGTCTCATCCTTTTTGCCATCCTGAATTACAAGCGATGGTATACACTTAGTTCCTTTGGAGCTTGTGGATCGGGCCTCCTCCTGGCTTACTTCCTGCGATATAAAAATCCAGGCTTTGATCCGCATCGCTTCTTTTATGGATATGCATTCTGCCTGATCCCCTTTTTTATAGTGAATGGATTGCTGACAGCAATACCAGTGGTATTGTACAATGATTCGGAAAATTGTGGCATCCGGATCTATACGATACCATTGGAAGATATTTTTTATGGAATGTTGCTGATTCTTGGGAATGTCTGGGGATTACGATACCGGCTAAGTCGACTAAAGAGCCCATTTTAAGTAAATTCCCGATCTAAGGTTTCATAGCCCTAATCCTCCTCTTCTCCTTCCTGAATCTCGTTGATAGTAAGCTTTACACGGCGGATTCGCATTTTATCAACTTCCAGCACCGTAAACTCATATTGCTGGTAGGCAATGGTAGCATTCACGGCCGGAAATTTACCTGAGATTTCCAGGATCAGGCCGCCAATTGAATCACTTTCGCCCCGGATATCTTCAAAAGAGTCTGATGGAATTCCAATCATCCGGCACATATCATTGATAAGTGTCTTTCCTTCGAACAGGAAATTATGATCATCGATCTTGCGGAACATCGGATCATCCTCATCAAATTCGTCCTTGATATCCCCGATGATCTCCTCCATGATGTCCTCCAAGGTTACAATGCCGGAGGTTCCTCCGAATTCGTCAACAACTACTGCCAGGTGAATACGTTTTTGCTGAAATTCATGCAGTAAGTCCTCGATCAGTTTCCCTTCATGAACAAAGAATGCTGGCCGGATCAGGGTGTGCCAGTCAAGTGCGTCATCTTCGGTATGTGGAATAAAATCCTTGGTGTGAATCACTCCTGCCACCATATCCAGGCTGTCCTTATAAACGGGCATTCGGGAATAACCGTTTTCAATTGCATAGGCCTGCACCTGTGGGAAGGTCATATCATACTGAATTGCGGCTACATCGAGGCGGGTACGCATGATCTGCCGGGCGGTAATATTTCCAAATTTTAGAATGCCTTTGAAAATATTGACTTCTTCGCGGGTGGCAGTGTGTCCAACAGTCAGCTCAATAGCATGCTCGAAATCTTCATTGCTGAGATTATTATTATGACCTTTTTTAGAGTTCAGACGGCCTTCGATAAAGGTCGTTGAGGAAACCAGAGTCCTGCTGATCGGACTGAAGATGGCATTCATGGTGGTAATGACCGGTGCACTGAATAAGGCCATTCGCATATTATTCTGTGTCGCGTAAACTTTCGGAAGCACTTCGCCAAATAAAACCAGTAAAAAGGTTACCGCTACAACCTGTATTAGGAATCCCGTAAAGGTTCCAATATTGGGAGGCAACAGCGTGTGAACCAATAGGTTGGTTGTAATGATAATGGCAATATTGATGAAATTATTAGCCACCAGGATGGTTGCAAGTAATAGTTTGGGCTGATCCAGTAAACGAACAGCTTGTCGGGCTGCTGGTTGTTCCTTTGTTTTCAGGTAATTAATATCCTTAGCCTTGAGTGAAAAATAAGCAGTTTCAGCTCCTGCAGTAATAGCAGTCAGCAAAAGGAGCACCAGTATGATGATGAGCAGAATAGTAAGTACAGAAGCGGAAAACGATTGAGTAGACTGTGCTGATGCCTGAAGCAACAGGTAGGTTATCGGGCTCGTTCCGCCTTCAGGGACACTTTCCAAAATAGATAGTAGTTGGTGATTTCTTCAAAAGTAAAAAGGAAGAATTAAGCAAGTGCTTATTTCTTCCTTTAGCTATTAAAAATAATTGTGCCTTAAAACGGTAGAATATCCTTATCCAGACTTTCAGTTGCATTTGTTGGCTTTACCAAGGCGTCCAAACTTTCATGTGTGGGTAGGTTAAAGCTTCCTATTTCAGTACCATCTGGTCCCGAAGCGTGAAAACTTTCCGCTTCTTTCCTTTTTTCGAGCATAACCAGGTTATCTCCCACAATTTCCGTAGAAAACCGGCGAATTTTATCCTTGTCTTCCCAGTTCCGGGTTCTTAATCGTCCTTCGATATACACCAGACTTCCTTTGTGTAAGTATTTCTGAGCCAATTCCGCAAGGCCCCTCCACAAAACCACGGTATGCCATTCCGTCTGAGAGGCCATCTGGCCGGTCTTGTCTTTAAAGCTCTCCGTTGTTGCCAATGGGAATTTTGCTACAGCAATATTGCCTTCCAGGTATTGGACCTCAGGATCTTTTCCAAGATTACCGATCAGAGTTACTCGATTTACACCACGCATATGCAATTGTTTTCTGGATAATCAGAATCAACTAAAAGTACCCTTTTTTCTCAAAAAAAGTAAGTAAGGTCTTAGGAAAGGGAAATTCTTTCAATTTTAAAGCCGGTATCCATGAGCCATATGCAGGCATTTGTGGTGTATTTTCAGGATATATTGAAAAGAACCTGGTTTTGATGATCTGGTGACTTAATTTCTGGGAGAGTTCTCCTTCAAACACAGGCTTTTTAATGGATTCATGCGAAGGTATACCTGAATACTCCATGATATTTGCTGCGTTGATCGGGACTTCTGTTTCTAGTAAAAAGGGTTCATATAAGCCTGCCCATATATCTTTTCCCTGTCTTCGATTGATCCAGATCTTGGCATCTGAATGAACGATCAGATAGTTAAAATACCGGGTTCTGACTGCGGTCTTTTTAGCTCGTATGGGTAAAATACTTGTCAATCCATCCCGAAAGGCTACGCAATGCGTGCCCAGCGGGCAGTGTAAACAATCCGGGCGTGCAGGCATACAGACCGTTGCCCCAAGATCCATTATGGCCTGATTAAAGCCCGCCGGATCTTTCAGATCTAAGACCTGGTCGGCGAGAGATTGGAATAATTTCTTACCTATCGTTCCATCCGTAGGCTGCATCACTCCAAAATACCGGGCTAGAACCCGATACACATTGCCATCGACTACAGCATATGGAAGTCCGAATGCAAATGAGGCAATTGCAGCGGCAGTATAGGGTCCAATACCTTTTAATTGCAGTATTGAATCGTAAGTATCTGGAAATCGCCCATCATTTTCGAAAGCCACCTGCCTTGCTGTTGCCAACATATTCCGGCAACGGACATAATAACCCAGGCCTTCCCAAACTTTAAACACCTCATCATCCGCCGCTGCTGCCAGGTCATGAATGCTTGGATAGGCTTCCGTAAAGCGGAGGTAATATGGAAGGCCCTGTTCCGCCCGTGTTTGCTGTAGTATGATTTCTGAAAGCCATATTTTGTAGGGGTCTTTCTCCTCTTTCCAGGCCAATTCACGCGTATTGGTGTGATAATGCCAGTACATCACCTTTTCCGTGAATGCCAGAATGAGTTGAGGTGTTACATGGATTAGTTCCACTATAAGTGGATCCGTCTTTTTATGGCCTCTTTTCTGAATTATTTTTTGCTCACTCATAAACCCCATTCCCGAAAATTACTATGCTGGTAGCGTTTCTATCACTCCCGATTGAAAATTTAATTCAGCAATAGGTAAATTCTGCTGGCTCCGGGGCTCAGACTTTGGCCTTCAAAAATTATCTTCGCGCCATGGAAATCTCGGGTCTTCAAAACATTGCCGCTCAAGTTCGGCGGGATATCGTTCGGATGGTGCATGCTGTACAAAGCGGACACCCTGGTGGATCACTTGGCTGCACTGATTTTATGGTAGCCCTGTACTTCCATGCTATGAAGCATAACCCGGATTTTAGTATGGACGGAAAAGGTGAGGATCTTTTCTTTCTTTCCAATGGTCATATCAGCCCGGTTTTTTATAGTGTACTGGCTCGCTCCGGCTATTTCCCGGTATCAGAGTTGGCCACTTTCCGCAAACTGAACTCCCGTTTACAGGGCCATCCAACCACTCATGAAGGTCTTCCTGGTGTTCGGATCGCATCTGGCTCACTTGGACAAGGCCTTAGCGTAGCCTGTGGTGCTGCGCTTACCAAGAAGCTGAACGGTGATGACCGTATCATTTATTCCTTACATGGAGATGGTGAATTGCAGGAGGGGCAGAATTGGGAAGCGATCATGTTTGCAGCCCATCATAAAGTAGATAACCTGATTGCAACCATCGATGTAAATGGCCAGCAGATTGATGGGCCGACCAAAATGGTCATGAATGTGGAGAGCCTGAATGCCAAATTCCTAGCCTTTAACTGGACTGTTCTGGAGATGGATGGCAATGCGATGGAAGATGTTGTCAAAACCTTGGATAATGCCCGGACAGAAACCGGAAAGGGAAAACCAGTCGTAATCCTGATGCGCACCGGAATGGGGAAAGGTGTTAGCTTTATGGAAGGGTCTCATGAGTGGCACGGTATTGCTCCGAATGATGCTCAATTGGCACAGGCACTCGCTGAATTGCCATTGACGATGGAAGATTATTAATGATCCATGAAAAAGGTTTGCGGCATATTGTTATTGCTCATTTGGATCGCATGCCTCATGCCGGCCTGTAAGAAAAAGCACGATGATAATCCATTGAACAGGCGGGATAGTATTTTAGGAACCTGGTCGAGAGTGTTGCGGGCGTATGATGTAAATGGAAATCATGTTATTGATTCCAGCGAGGTAAAAATTGCTCCTGCTACGGATACTTTTTTATTCAACCTGGCACCGGATGATACCTATCAGCGGATACAAACGTTCAAAGGACAACAATTTCCGGAATACGGTACCTGGCATCTGGATAATGATCAGAACACGCTGATCCTGCAACCAAGTTCCTCATCCTCCCAGGTGGACACCTTTGATTTTGATACCGTTTCCCAGGCTTATTTCAGGTATCATACCATCACACCCAATCAGACCCGCTATTGGGAAGGCTTTGCACGGCCATACTAGTTTTTCTGTGAAGGTTACCCAACGGTAGCCCCGTGCCTTTAGGGTTCCACTCCGTAGCATTGCGAAGGGCCTCCTTCGCAATGCTACGGCGGCCAATGAGGGACTTCCGCTTTGGCGGGCACGCCTTTAGGCCTACTGTGTACCCACCACGTCCCTTTCCATTATCTCCCAACGTCTGTGATTAAAGCATTCAAAGTGAGGGTACACGGTAGGCCTTCAGAACCGGGAAGGCGCCATCATGGGTTGAACTATTGTATTTCAATTGGACAGGCCAGTCAGTACCTTGAGACAATAACCTCATCAATTAACTCCCTAGGCCTTCTTTTTCTTCTTGGGGGATTTCTTTGCTTTTGGATTGAATTCAAGGCAGAGCCGGATCCAATATTCAAAATCGGATGGACGCTTCCAGCCGTATTCATCAATGAATACAAAACCCTTCATCGATTTACCCGTAAAATCCATGGGCCGGCAACCAGCGCGTTCTAATGCTTCATGTTCCAGGGCAGGGTCGATGCGGCACATGAGTTCATCCTGAACCACCCCAACGCACATCTTTTCATTGACCATAAAACAAATTCCCCCGAACATCAGCTTTTCCTCCAGGATTTCCTGATCCTCGAGGGCAATTCTGACCTGGTTACATAGCGTTTCATTAAAGGCCATTGTGTGAAATTATTACATGATCAGTCTATGCAGGTATCTCCAAAGGCATATTCGTGCAAGTATTCGAATAAGGGCATTAATTGTCCATCCCGGCAAATGGTAGCACGGCGCAGAATATCGCTGTCTTCATCCTTCAGTAATTCCTTGAGGATGTATTTCTGAATATGGGTACCGAAATGTGCCGAAGCATCCCGGGGCAATTCATTGGGAAGATTGTCCACCGCCATGATATCGATAATATCATTACTGTGCTGGAAAGCTTCCATGCGCTGCAGTGAAAAGCGATTGACCCCGTATACAGGATTGGCGATGCTGCTGGCACCCTGGTTGATCGGTACTGACCCATCGATATCACAGGTGATATCAGCAATAACGAACATCGTGTAGTCCGGACGAGCAACATCATGCTTGGCAAAAAGCCTTGGTACACTCTTTTCCCAGTAAACCCCATTCATCAGGATATCGGCGCGACTGAGGAAGGGTTCAAAAAGACAATGATATTCCTGGGGATGGGCATGAAAATCATCGCGGTGATAGCGCTGCCCATCTTTGCGGATGTAAAGCGTGCTGCCTTTCACATGGGTATAGACCGGATAAGCAAATTCATTGGCAAGAAAATCCTGGGGTTCTACATATTCTACATCCAGGTCGTTCATGATCTCCAATATACCAGCAGCCACTTTCCCGGATCCGGTCACGACTATACGGACTGGTGGTAGGATAAGATCATCATATACTGCCTGAAGACCTTCCAGGGAACCTATATAATTGGCTGCCGGCAGCGAAAATTTACCGGTTCTGCGTCCATAAGTCAATAGTCCGTTATGTGCACCAACAATACCGGCAAAGAACCCGAATCCCAGGATGCGTTGTCCATCACTATGAGTCAGGCATTCATAATCGATCATCCGGATCTTCCGGGCAATCATAGCCTGCATCAGCGCCTGATTATAGGCTTGCGCTTTCTTAGTGTGCGAGAAGAAAAAATAGGTCTTGCCTTCAATCAGTTGGGTTATCGGTACTTCTTTAATGCCGAGCAGAATATCGCAATCGCTCAGATCTTCCTGCATTTTTATTCCTGCCTTTTGGTATTCTGAGTCGGTATAGCAGCGGATGGGGGAGGGTTGCACGATGATTTGCAGTCCGGGATGATCGTGCATGATCTCCACACACTGTAAGGGAGTGAGTGCAACACGGGTATCAGGAGGTGTCTTGCCTTCGCGGATCAGGCCGATTCGGGTGGTGTACATTTGTCCTCAAAGATAAACCGATGATATTGCCTGATTATTTCGCGTTTTACGGTATTCCCCAAAGCTTTCATCCCGACACCGAAGTGGTTCGTAAGCAATACTATGCTCATAGCCGTAATTTTCATCCGGACAGAGTCCAGCAATCTGATGAGAAGGCTTTGGCGGAATCATTGAGTATGAGTGCCATGAATAATGAGGCCTATAAGATCCTGAATGATCCAGATCGGTTAATGGGATATATACTCCGTTTGCATGGAGTGGTGGAGGAAGAAGAGGCCTATAAACTACCACCTGCATTTCTGATGGAGATGATGGAGCTGAATGAAGCGATTGGCAATGCGGATATGGATCCGAGTCTGAAATCGGCCGCAGTTCAGGAATATGAAAATGCGATGAATTCCTGGAAACATGCGGTAGCACCCCGAATGCTGGCATTTGATCAGGGTGACCGGAGTCCGGAGCTTTTGGCAGCCCTAAAGGATTTTTATTATCGGAAAAAATACCTGCTCCGGATCCGGGAGCGGATTTTAGCTTAGGTGTTTCAGGGCTTCTTTTCTGGATAGCGGACTTAATTCATGGGTATTGACGAATTCCCGAACCCATTCCGGATTGCTGGCAGCATAGGAGCGAAGGCACCAGCCGATGGCTTTGCGGAGGAAGAATTCTTTATTGCTGATATGCGGCAGAATGCAGTCCTCCAGTAGGTCCTTATCCGTTTTGTCCCGGTAAAAAAGCTGGTGCAGCATGGCACTGCGGTTCAGCCAGAAGTTAGGTGACTTGATGTACTTCCGAATGATGGGTTTGGCTTCTTTGGGGTATTTTTCGGCCCAGGTGCCAAGGATCCTTGCTGCGATGAAGTCCACCGTATCCCACCAGCTGGTGGTGGTTAAAAAGTGTTCGATGAGCTGGATTGTGTCGGGTTTGTATTCTTTTTTGCGTTGATAGAGCCATTCCATGGCGAGGTAGTGAAGTTCCCGTTCGGGTTGCGCAAGGAGCAGTTCCAGAAGGGGACTGAGTTCCGGTAATGGAACAAATTTCCAGTGGCTGATGATTTCTTTCTGGATGATCCGGCGTTGTGGAGCGGGGATGCCGAAGTAGTCGGCAATCTGTTTCATATAGGCCTTCATGGCGGGGGCCAGCTCGGGGTTAGCGGTCAGTTGAAAGCTACTACGGATTTCTGACAGGGCAGATTTGGCTGAGAAAGATTGTGGCATTGGGAAGGAAATAAAAAGCTCCGGATCAATATTAAGGGCTTGTGGGGAATGGATTCCGTGTTCATCTTCTTGGTCCATTTCACGGACGGTTAATTGGTAGACTCGGCCAAACCATAAGGCCGGGATAAAATACAGCCAGAATTATCAATAGAATAAAGAGGGTATCTCATTACGTCGGCATTAACCCGATTATGGTATCCTAATTTTAAAAACCAGATCGTAAAAAAAATGCCTCAACGAAAGGTTGAGGCAGTGAACTATTTTAATAGGAAGTCTAGTTCTGATGCACGTAGGTAGTCGTGGTTGTGGCCTTGTAACCGCCATAATAGGTTACATACCGGATCTGCATTCCGTTATTATCGAAGGACAGGATATCAGCAGTAATTGTTGTTCCACTGGCGACTACGGTCAGTTGCGTATCTCCATTCAATAATGCCCAGGTGCCAGATATCGTTTGTTGCGGATCACCAGCATTACATTTTGTTGCGCCCTCATCGGTAGTAGTGGTCATATCGGTATTAAAGATGAAGAGATTGTCCCGCTGACATGATTGAAAGGTGTTGAACAAGTCAACGGTCTGGTTGCCGATCGGGGCACCATACTCGACAACGGAACTGCTGGCAGTAATTCTCCATTTACCGGTTTCCAGGGTGGTGGCTTTTGCGGAGGATGATCCGCCACTATCACTTTTTTTACAAGCGGTTAGTGATAAAACGAAAAGGGCTAACAGAATAACAGGTTTTTTCATGTTTGGGTTGTTTTGCACAAATCTATAGTATGATGTTTTGAAATCACGCATAGTTCAATGTTTTTTATTTCAATCCATTGGAATTAGTACTTCTTTTCTTGAGCGCTAATAATCTTGCGATACTGTTGTTATAAATGGCTTCATGCCTTACCTTCGCGATCCCTTGCCCGGATGGCGGAATTGGTAGACGCGCTAGACTCAAAATCTTGTATTCGAAAGGGTGTGCAGGTTCGATTCCTGTTCCGGGCACTTTGATAGTCAAAGGGTTGCAAGCAATTGCAACCCTTTTTCTTTGGGCATAAAAAAGGTCTTGCACTAAAAATTGCACTGAGTTTCATAGGAGTCTGGCGCGTCTCTTGGCGAATGAAATCCGCGAATAGCAATAAAAGTTTTATTATTTCCAGTGATGACAAGCACTCTATAGCGGTTCTACACGATTCCATCCATTTAGAAGTTCAATGGATGGCTTTATTCGAACTCCACGAATCGAAATGGAGTGATTATGGATTTTCCGTTTAGAACGTTGGAAGGACAAATGCAATAAACAGCGACGGAAACCTGTCTCACAAAGAGTCTAGATTAACTGACTTTCCGGCTAACCGAAGAGCACTCTACTTCAATTCATTATTAGAATTGCATAATTGAATAGCATCTGGTATATCCATACAAAAGACCTAACCAATGAAGAAGTTTTGTTCGAGCACAACAATCACAAGTTGGTCAACACAATCGTAGATATTGAGCTTTATGCAGGCTTCACTAAAAGTAGTATGCGTAAAAAAGCATTTTGGGAGGCCAATAATGCGTAGGTATACCGTAAAATGCGTGAAATGTGTATGGAATCAAAGCAAATAGGTGACGTTCGATTGCAAGGTAAGGGAGTGTAAACTGAATTATGTCAGCTTTGATTCCACCCTCCTGCCCCCGGAGACAGGAGGGTGGGATCTTATTAAATGAAATTAATTCAAGCATAACATAAATATTATTTCATACGAGTGAGCCGAATAAATCTAATGGTTTTAATTTTTCTTAATCATTATTATACCCTTTTTGTAGTTGATTATTACAATTCTTTTACTTAAAAATTCATAGCCCAATAAACCATCTATGCTAAGACCATAACCATAATTTAATTGAGTTAAAGTAGCATCTTCAAAAACATAATTGAGATTTTTGTACACTATATTACCTACATTCGTTTCATTTACTTTAGCCAATTGAACATTACTTCCCGTTTTTCCTGCTCCCTGTAGAATAACTGTGTCAACACCTTCCATGGATGGAAGAATATCTTGAACATACTTAGCATACAATAAATTGGCTCCTGCCCCACAGTCTAAGCCCATTTTCAGCTTTTTATTTCTTATTTCAATAGAAATAATTGGGATGTGCGCTTGTAAGGTAAATGGAACTACTTCATATATTGAATTATCAACAATTTCATTTTTAGGGATATTTCCAGAATCGTCCGTATGAAACAAGGATACTATTTTCTTTGAGTAGTCAAAACTAATTTGATAATCTTTAAATACACTGTAACCTATTAATCCAGCTATATTGTGTTTGGTCCCATTCATTAAATGCCCAAGTGACATTGTTTTAGCCTCAAAGTCTTTTATCGTTATTCCTTGCCAGTTGAATGATCTGACAAAATATGAACCAACATTTGTTTTCCCTCCAACACCTAATGCCTGAGTACCTGTGTGAACAATCCTTACCGATTTCAAAAAATCTTCATCCAGAATGAGGGTAGGTGAACCACTGTCTAATATAAATTCCACTTCCTTTCCGTTCAAGAATGCCTTCAAGACTATCATATTATTTTCAATAGTAAATGGTATTGTCAAATGCTTGGGTAGATTTTCGGGAGCTTTAATCTGTGAGGTCATAGTTCTGGCACCAGATAAAACATCAAAGTCAATTACCTTTTTATTAGCATTGAATAAAAAACTTTGAGGACGAGTTTTTCCACCTTCATAGGTATAAATCGTATTGACTCGATCACCAGAATTTTCTATCACAATGCTTACAACTTTATAATTTATGGGCTTAGGTAGCTGATTGAGTACTTGCGGAACTACTGTTTCATTTATGCCTTGGGGAAGGTTACCAATTTTTACATTTTGATCCAGTAATGGAGCTAGGACACTGTATTCCTTTGAACTAAGAGCGCTAAAAATGATATCAAGTTCATTTTGATATTTTTCTGCCTGACCGAATGTGGAAACACAAACGCCATGTAATAGAATAACTAATAACACTTTGAACTTCATGTTTTGCATCAGAGAATTAATTGTATTAATTCGTAGTTGACCCAGTTGAAGTTTGGGTGTTGGCGCCTTCCAGAACATCAAAATCTATTATTTTACCCTTTGCATTAAATAAAAAACTTTGGTTACGAGTGGTTTTATCGGCGTAGGTATATACTGTATTAATACGCGTACCATCACCTTCTTTAATAGTACTACTTACTTTAAAGGAAACTGGTTTAGGGAGCTGGGTAAGAACTTGTGGAATAACAGCATCGTTCATACCTTGAGGTAAATTGCCAACTTTCACATTAGGATCCAGCAGTGGTTTGATTAGTTTGTAATCATTTGATTTTAGTGATTTGAAGACTATATTTAGTTCTTTTGTATATGATTGTTTTTGTGCTTGGGAAACGGTTATCGACAACATCAATATTAAAAAAAGAAGCGCTAGTTTGTTTTTCATCATAAAAATTTGTTTTAGGTAAAAAGATATTAATTTATTAATGGTTTTAGTCTTTAAAATTAAGTCACGCTATAATTTTGCGTAATTCATTTGAGGAATGATATCGTCTTCATTCCAGTCCGGTAAGCCGTAGACCTTAAAGAAGGAAGGAATTTTATATTCTTTAATCTTTCCTAGGTAAACAAGCCTAATGACAGCTCTTCTTATATAACTATTGTGATGGATTATATGAGTAGGTATATAATCTGGAAAGAGCTTTTCAATGGCATTGACTAGTTGGTCAATCGTCAACCAAATTTCTTTTTGCTTAAGCATTTCTAAAATGCCGTCATATATATTGTTTTTGATGTTCGTATAATTTCTATAAGCCAAATAATTTTTGGTATCGTAGGAATTATTTTCGGGATACTTCTTTGTAAGTATTTCGAACTGCTTGTATAAATTTGAAATTTGATCTTGCAAGCCTTGTATTTTACTATTTATTTCGTCAATATGCATGAAATGAATTTATTTTGTGTATTAAGCATGAAGAAAAATGGTATTCTAATTTATCAGAATTAAATAAAAGTATCAATTAGACCTATTTTGACTTTTGATTCGTTGAATAAACCCCTTTATTGTCGGCTCCTTTGACAAACAATAATTCACCTGCTATTACCATTTTCTTTAATTTTCTCGATATATAAGACTTTTGATGTATTATATGCATTGGAATAGTATTATTATCAAACATTAAAATCCAATTAATTAATTCATTCTCAGTAAGTGAATCTTTATTTTTGTGTAAAATATCTATAACTTGACTTTCAAATAATTTTTTTAAAGAACTTAACTTAATTGGATTAACATCCAATTCTAACCGATCCTCGATGATATTAAATTGATCGGCACATCTTATAAATTCTTGAAGAAAGTCTTTACATAAAATGAGCAATTGATCAGACATTACCTGAAATTCCTTTGCTTGCCGTTCAACTAACAAATACCGTTGAAAGCAATCTAAGGTATTGGGATTCGTTAATTTCACATTGGATGTCATATAAAGTTGACTGTTATTACGAAATTCCCATTCTGATAATTTTTCCTGAAGTAAAATCGCAGATTTTCTTCCTAATCGTGGAATTAACAGAATTCGTTTCGGCATATAAGTATTTAATTGCTCAATAGAATATATCCTGTTTGAATGCAATTTTGTTATTAACCAAGAAGGAAGTTCTAGAAGCTCCAAGCCATGAACCGTTTTATTATTATTTAGCATATTTGTAGAATAGTCAGGCATGTACTCAAACAGACCCAATATTGCTTTCAACAAAATCTAAACCTGCTTTTAGGGATAGGAATTCGTGTTTCGTCGGCAAATGAAATCTTAAGAGATCAATCCGAGCAATGATAATTCACCACAAGGGCGATATTCTTTGTGAAAAGGGTATTTGAGTAAATGCTATTGTAAATATCAATAATGCAGTATTGAGGCAATAAGTCTGATTTAATCTAAAGTATACAATTCATCCAAAAAGTAAACATTCGGAGAAATAGGACCAATTCATTTAACCCACATTGCAGGCCTAAATCGGATCAATGTTAAAAAGGGGTTGATTTCTGTTAAAGCTTTTCATTTTCAGGTTCACAGAATCTGCTAAGGCATAGATACTCATACGGCAGTTTTCTAAAAT
>Ga0265327_10001213_pt1 | contig 34774 bp, 33 predicted proteins | sample 41621metaG_FD_202089 | JGI IMG/M metagenome (GOLD analysis project Ga0265327, IMG submission 202089) | Rhizosphere microbial communities from Carex aquatilis grown in University of Washington, Seatle, WA, United States - 4-16-21 metaG | ecosystem: Host-associated > Plants > Roots > Rhizosphere...
CCGCCCTCATAAGGGGCGGTTTTGTTTTTGGTACAAGCGTTCTCCGTACTGATAGAGAAAGTATGGAGATTGGAACGCTTGCGTTCAATTTATGAATAACGCCACATGAAATGTGGTGTTTCCTGCACTTCTCGCTTGGAAACGCTACTTCGGCAAGAGTGGTTCTGATGTCGATCGGTATTGGCGCGATAAGCAGTACGGCTTCTCAGTTCGTTGCGTAAAGGATTAGGTTATTTGGTTATTTGAAACTTTGGTTATTTGAAGGAATTTTTTTTGGGGTGTGTATGGTATGGCGTATATTGCAAGTCAAATGTCTTAAAGACGGCTGACTTATAATGTACGCGCTTCCATGTCCTGTCGGACGATGGAAGGTTTTATGCCGTGCAGACTTTCCAACGTCCGGCAGGACTTGGAAACGTCAAAAAATTAAAAACAAAAATTTTAAACGCTTCCATGTCTTACGGACGATGGAAGGTTAGAACTCTGGAGTCAATAAAAAATCAAAATGTATAACCTATACCTAATCCCAAAAGTGGTAAAAAATTTGTTTCTTCGGCAAGTACCGAGTATTGTTTTATCTTTATTAAAGGAGTAAATCCTGCTCTGATAAACAAGCCGCCTTCAGGTTTTTGATATTTGTAACCTAAACGCAAAGTCGCCCAAAATGCTTTTTCCGATTCAGCAGGAAAATCTTCAATTTTTTGCTGTGGCATACCAGAATTGTAGGTCAAACCTATTCCAAATTCAAAATGATGATTAAACTGTCCATTTGCAAAGTTAAGTGAAATTGGAAAGCCAATAATAGGATTCCAATTTTTCGAAAATTGAAAATATCCAAAACCCATTGTTACATCAACCAGATAATTTTCTTTTTTATTAATGATGCGGTCATACTGAATGCTGATAGGTGTGCCGCTAATACCTGCAATTTCGGCATAAAGGGTATTTGTTTTTTTTGCAATATCTTGACTTTTTATTACGCCAAATGATATATAAATAAATGCAATACATAAATATAGTTTTTTAATATGCATTTTTTCAATTATCAATAGTCAATTAATTAACATGTATAGTTTCTACAAGCAATGCGACAATTTTTTTCCCTTGGCTTTTGGCTTTAAACCCAATTTGATTATCGGATAAATAAGTAATATTTGAGTTGTCAATTAAATCTGAGCCGATAACTTTGCTGATGCGTTCCTGAAAAGTACCGGTTTCTTTTTCAAGTGCTTTTTGTATTCCTTTAAAATCAATCATGTCTTTGCAAAAAAGAACGCATAAAATGTCGGTGCCGAGTTTGTCATCCATTTCTACCCAATGATCTTCGTCGGGTAGGGCAACTTCGTTTTTGATGTAATTTAGCACCGGACTGATGTTGTCGGCATAAGGAAACACGCTGTAAATGGCACTTGTTAAATCGGAACCAATGGCATAAACAAATGCAGGTTGGTCGTTGGAAATGTACATTCTGAAATGGGTGCCCGATTTGTAGGTTTTATTCATCCTGTATTTTTGCCCTTGTAAGCTTGCAGCCATTTCGGTATTGTTCGACAGCATAAACCGTACTTTGCCCGATAAATCGTAGATTGTATTAATTGGTGTGTTAAAATCTTCTATTAACTCGTAAGCGTATTTTACCCAGTTTGCAAAGTCGGTATATTTTATCCAGATGTAACCTTCGTTGCCCCACCATGTTCCCCAACTGTTTTGTATTTCGAAGGCGCCGCCGTATTGACTGTCGTCATAACCAACAACACACATGGCGTGTCCGCCAAAAGACTGGTTAAAATCTTCAGTTGGAATCCAGCAGTCTTTTGCGTTTTCGAAAGACGCCGGACATTTCATGCCGATAACAACCGGTTTGTTTTCTGATAAACTTTTTTTTGCTGCCTGAATTTTAAAATTGACACCATCGTCGGTATCGAATATTTTGGCGTAGTCTTTTATTTTGAATGAACTGGCTTTATCGTAAAACTCCGACGAAATAGATGCCGGACAACTTTCCTGAAATTCACTGTATTTTGGTACGCCTTTGGTTTTGATGATGTCGAGTGCATTATTGATGTATGTTCCGCTTGAGCAGTTGATGTCTCCGCTGAGTTTGCTCAGATTATAAACAAATCCGGGTGCAAAAGCATTGTCGGTAATGGTAGTTTTATCTGTCCAGTTGTTTTTTATAGATTCGACTATCGTGCGGGCACAATAGGTGGACGACCACGCCGTACAGGTGCCAAACGAACCTTGTGTTTTTGGAATCGGCGCCCATTTTTTTAGCGATGCACTTGCCGGCAAACTTGATCCATACAAAGACCTTGTCAATGGTGCTTTCATAGGGACTTTTTTGTACGTTTTATCGTCGAAATTCATTCCGCGATTAAAACTTTGCTGCGCAAATAATGCGCTTACAAAAAATATCAATGCAAGAAATAGTGTCGATTTTTTCATGCTGTTGTTTTTTTTGATATAAAAAAACTTTCCAAAATTTAAGTTTTTGGAAAGTTAAGAAAATATTTTACAAAAAATTATTTAACAAAATAGAAGTCGCCTAAAATTGCTGAATTATCCCAAGGCAATTGTTGTTTGTTCGAAATATTGTAAACGTTGTTTCTAACAACTTTAAAAACATCTTCAATTTTTTTGCCGGGCTGATCGATAGCTTTTAGTAATTCTTGTGTGTAAAGTCCATTTTCACCAGAACCATCGGCAGCTACTGAGCCGGGCGATGTTGAGTAAGAAATGTACGTTCCTTGTGGTGCTGTTATGGTAGCTAAACCTCCGCCTGCTGCCGAACGGAAACTGCGTGCGAAAGGGTTGTTCCGGCAAGCGTCCAGTATGACTATATTTATGTCGTTGCGGGCATAATCCATTTCGCCCATTACGCGCTTTAGACTTACGGTTTCGAGTTCAACGTCTTGTTCTTTTGCAATATTTGCTGTGGTAGGTACAAGATAATTTTCGCCATTTAATTGTATTCCATGTCCGGCGTAGTAAAACAGTCCGGTTGTGGTTTTTTCGGTCGAAAGTTTTGTACCAAAATCTCTGATTGCTTTCAACATTTCGGAATATGAACAATTGGTAAGAATGGTTACGTCAAAGCCTATGGTCTTTAGTTTAGCTCCAATTGCTTTTGCATCGTTTACCGGATTTTTTAAAGGAGACACTGTATAATCGCTGTTGCCAATAACCAAGGCGACGCGCTTTTCTGTTGACGGTCCACTGGTGCCATAATTAATTGTTCTGACATCCGAAGTTGCAGTTCCGCCGGAGTTTGTAGTCTCCACTTTTATTTCATTTTTGCCGGACGAAAGGCTAATGTTTTGTTCGATGGTATAATCGCAAGTGGCTGTAACTACTTTGAAACCGCGATTTGCATTACTTAACAAAACCCCGTTGACATAAATTTTTGTGTCTCTGATTTCGCTTTTCGATTTTACACATAATTTTATTGCGCTTGACGAATTTGTAGAACTTGAGTTTGCATAATCGGGTGTAACCCAAGTTATGATTGGTGGCGCTTCGGAAGTATTATTATTATTCACAATAACTTTATTGTTTGATGGAGCTGTTGGTCCATAATATTCGTTGTTGACCCAATAACCTTTTTGCTGAGTTCCGTCGCTTAAAAATAATGTTCCTTGACCATTGTATTTTCCACCTGACCATTGACCTACATACTTATTGCCTGATGTAAATGTATAAGTTCCGTCGCCTTCGTAGGTACCGGCAGCAAAGTAACCTACATATTGATCTCCGTTATCGGCTTTATATGTTCCGTAGCCACTGGTGCAATTACCTGAAATGCAACCTGTGGTTTTATAATTGCTGCTGCTTGAACCAATAAATTTGTCGTTTTGCCATGTACCTGATTCTACTTTTCCACTGGCATAATTCAACGTGCCTTGACCGTCAAACATGTCGTCTTTCATACTACCAACATATTTGTCTCCATTTTTTGAAATGAATATTCCGGAACCTGTCATTTTATTGTCAACCCAGTCGCCGTCGTAAGATAGGTAAGGTGATTCGCTTTTGTAAGTATATTTTCCTTTACCACTTTTTAAATCGTCCTTCCAATTACCAGCATAAATAGAACCGTTTACCCAATAATTTGTACCAAAACCATTGCGAAAATCGTTTTTCCAATAGCCAACATATTTTTCTCCTGATGTAAATTGGTAAGTTCCATATCCGTTGGAGCAGTCGCCTGATACGCACGATCCGACTGAGCTGGTATTGTTTGTAACGTTGCCGCCCGATGCTCCTTGAAACATATCGTCAACCCAGTTACCTGTTTTTGCAGGACTGCCGTTGATATACGTTTGTGTTCCGTAACCTGAGCGTGCGTTGTCTTTCCAGTTACCGGTATATGCGTCGCCGTCATTCCAAGTATTTGTACCTTGACCATTTCGTTTGCCGTATTGCCAATAACCAACGTATTTTTCGCCTGTTGACCAGACGAAAGTTCCGTAACCGTTGTTGCAGTCGCCCGAAATGCAACCGGTGGATGAATAATTGGACGAACCGGAAATCTTTGTACAGCCCGGACATTCGCCGTCAACCCAATTACCGCTCTTGGTATCGCCGTTTTTGTAATAATAAGTGCCTTGTCCGTTGCGAGCATCGTTTGAAAAATAACCGACGTATTTTTCACCGTCTGTCCAGGTATAAGTTCCGTAACCACTTCTACTACCCATTACATAATTACCTTCGTATTTATCGCCGGTCGAAAAGTTAAATGTGCCGTTCCCGTCCATTTTGTTGTTAGTCCAATTTCCTACATATTTTGCGCCGGTTTTATAATAATATGTTCCTTGACCATTTCGATAACCACCGCTCCAGTATCCTACGTAATAGTCTCCTGCCCATTGGGTTTCTGCGCCCCAAACGTAGGTTCCGTAACCGTTTTCGCAGTCGCCGGATGTGCAACCTGATGATGATGTGTTTGTATTGTTGGAGTAATTGCTTGAGCCGATAAATTTATCGTTTTCCCATGTTCCCGATTCGACTTTACCACTTGCATAGGTCATAGTGCCTTGCCCATCGTACATGTTGTCTTTAAAATAACCGACATATTTGTCTCCGTTTCGGGCAATGAGTGTGCCGAAACCGGTCATTTTATCGGCAAGGTAGGCGCCTTCATAAGTTAAATAATACGACGAAGCGGGATAATTGTATTTTCCATATCCGTTTTTAAGATCGTCTTTCCAACTGCCTTCGTAAATAGCGCCGCTTGCAAAGTTATTTAAACCTTGACCATTGCGCATATCGTTACTCCAATATCCAATGTATTTTTCGCCTGTATCCCAGACATACGTGCCGTAGCCGCTTGAACAATTACCGGATATACACCCTGTGCTTTGACTAAAAGCAACAAAGGTGTATATAAACAACATAAAGATTAATAATAGCTTTTTCATTTTGTAATTTTTTAATAGTTGAATAATTGTTAACCAAAATGCAATATACAAAATTTATAATGATTACCATATTCGAAAACGAATATACAAGTAAATCATATCATAATACGTAAAACGCTATCAATTTATTTTATATTTATACATAAAATTTGGGTTGTTTTATCATTTATTTTAAAACGTTCGTCAATTCTTTTTCCAACAATCCAGACAACCTTTCCTCCACTTGTCATCACCCAGACGCTTTCTTTTTCTACAACCGACATTTTAAGGTCAATAAAAAAGTCGCTTAACTTTTTGCGTTGTTTCATACCCAGTGGGAAAAAATAATCGCCAGACTCCCATTTGCGAATGATGAGTGGATATGTAATTGTCTCTAAATCGATATAAGCTGTGTTCGTGGCTTTTGAAAAGTCCCTGTATGCATCTTTACTTATGGTTTTGAAATCGAAAACCAAGGAACCGAAATTATCTGAAACAACATAATGTTCTTTATCGGCAGTGATTAAATGTTTTTTTGCTTGGGCTTGACTTAAAGGGTTGATGATTAAAAATTCGCGGTCTTTAATTAACCGGTGCGTTGACGAATAAAATCGTTTACCGGCTGGTTGCGACAACGACATAAGAATGTCTTTCGAAACTTCGTCGCTAAAATGATAAGGTTTTAGTAATTCGTATAAAAAAGTGTGCTCTGCAGGTAATTGCAAGAGTTTTTTTATATTTATTTTATCAGCCGGAAATGGCTTTATTTGTTGCGTCAAAAGAAGTTTTCGTTTTTCTTCGATAGTGTAATTATATATTGCTTCGGCTTCTCTGAGATGGTCGGCATCGTCAACAATTGTTTGAACAAAATCGGGATTCAGTTCTTCGAAAAATGGTAGAATGTCAAGCCGGATTTTATTGCGCGCATATTTTGTTTGACTATTACTGGAATCTTCGCGGAATAAATGATTTTCGGTGGTCATAAAGCGTTCTATTTCTTTGCGCGTTGCAAATAACATGGGACGAATTAATCTGTTGTTTTTTGTTTTGATACCGGTTAAACCGCGAATTCCTGTGCCGCGATAAAGATTGATTAAAAAGGTTTCGGCTACATCGTTTTTATTGTGAGCTGTGGCAACGTAATCATAACCATTTTGTCTTCGCATTTCTTCGAACCATTTGTAGCGCAAATCGCGGGCAGCCATTTGGATAGATACTTTTTGTCCCGCAGCAATTTCTTCTGTCTTGAATGACACCGAATAAAACGGAATGTCTAATTGTAACGCAAGGTCTTCAACAAATTCTTTATCGCCGTCCGATTCTGTTCCTCTTAAATTAAAATTGCAATGTGCGACGCCGATATTATATCCGGCTTGATGAAATAAGTATAACATTGCCATAGAATCTATACCGCCGCTAACTGCTAATAATATTTTGTCATTACGCGAAAAGATTGCGTTTTTTCTTACAAAATATTCGAATTTTTTAATCATTTTACAAATTTTAACAAATTCAAAATTACAAAAAAAATGAAACAAGCGTTATTCTTGCTAAATTTAATTTTATTTTTAACTATTTTTTAAGATATGGCAATTTGATTTTTCCAACGTATCGCATTTTTTGAATCGGAAATAAAAAAAATTGAGTAGCTTCATCTGATGGTTGGATATTGTTGGAAATTAACAGCGACTTGCCTTGATTGCGGAGAGTTATGCAATAGATAATTGATAACGGTCAATGGACAATGGAATATAAATAATTAATTGTCCATTGTCCATTAATTGTCAATTATTTTTTTATGTTGTACGCCATCAATACATCGCCATGACGAATGTATAAAATACCGTTGCTGATGTATGGATGCGCCCAATGTGGTCCTGTGCCTTTAGGAATTTTGAATGAACTGACAACATCAAATTTATCAGGGGTCGGTCTGACCAATGCGACGTTGCCAGATTTTTCTTCGTAACAGTATAACATGCCGTCGGCAGCGATGATTGAGCCTTTAGTAAACCATTTTTGTTCATACATGGTTTTGCCTGTTTTCCAATCGATGCAACACCAGTTTCCATTTGCATTGTTTATCCAGTTTGATCCGTAAATATAACCGTCAACCAAAACCACGCCGCCATGATGACAATCCAACGTTGTATCAGACCATTGCAATTCGATGTTAGATGCGTCGCTGTTTAATTTAAACATTGCGCCTACGTGATTGTATCCGCCGGTTATGTATAAATTTCCATCAGAAAACAAAGGAGTAATAGTATTAGTTTGTGGCGCGCCGGGCCAAACCAAAATACTTTTTTCTTTTTTAAACGAACCATAATCGAATTTCCATGCAATTTTACCGGTTTGCGGTTCGACGCCAATTAAATATTCAGCAATTATAGTAACAATAAAATTTTTGCCGGCATATTCAATCAATCGTGGAGAAACATAAGCGCTGGTGTCTTTGAGCGACTCGCTCATCCAAACAGTTTCTCCAGTATTTTTATTTAATGCGACCATTGTAGTTTTAGTCCCGGCAGGTGTGTAAATTAGTTTATCATCGACAATCAGCGGAGATTCGCAAACGCCCCATTCGCCGCAAGCTCCGTTAAATTTTTTAAATCCATCGACCGACCATTTTATTTTGCCGTCTTTTGCGTCGATGCAAGCAATTGTACCGCGACCGCTAATGACATATAAGTTTCCATTTTCGACAGTTGGCGTTGTGCGTGTGTCAGGGAAACTTTGATTCCAAGCTAATCCAAAACCTGTTGTCCACAAAATTTTTCCCTGATGACTTATTGCCGTAATATAATCTGTCGAATCTTTCATGCCGGTAACGTACACAGCATTCTGGTCTGATACTGCTGACGAATTTCCTTTTCCCAAACCATCGGTTGACCACAATAGGGTTGGTCCTCCGGCTGACCATTCTTTGAGCAAATTAATTTCGTTATAAATTCCGGTTCCGTCGGGTCCGCGCCACTGGCTTATAACTTGCGAAAATAATTGTAGCGAAATAAATGTTGATAAAACAATGCTGATTAAATGTTTGTACATAATATTTTGTGCTTATTTTTTAATATCATAAACCATAAGAGAATTGGCAAAACGTACATAAAGCAATCCTTTGTCGATTACCAAATGCGCCCACGACGGATATTTTGCCGAACCAAAAGGCGCTTTGAACGAACTTATTTTTTTAAAACCATCTTCGCGTGGTTCTACCAGTGCGACTTCATGCGCTTCGTCTAAACAATAAAGCATTCCGTCGGCAAGAATAATATTTCCTGTTTTTGGCAATAGTTTTTCTGACGAAATTTTTTTACCGGTTTTCCAATCAATAACATGCCACATTTTATTAAAGTCGCCGGAGCCGTAAACCATACCGTTGTAAAGAACTGCGCTACCGGTGCGGCTGTCAATTAAAGAGTCGCGCCACATTTCTGCAATTTTGCTGCCGTCGTCCGAAACTTTAAGCATCACGCCACCTTTGCCATAACCTGTAAAGCAATATAAATAACCGTCTTTATAAATGGGTGTGTTTGGATGAATTGAATACTGGTTTGGATAATCGAGTTGCCACAGCAATATTCCGTTTTCCGAATCTATACCAACTATGGATGAAGCAAGATGCGTTACCAAAATTTTTTTATTTCCGGCAGTTATCAGCAACGGTGAGCAATACGCGCTCTTTTGACCATTTGCTGCACTTGTCCAGATTAATTTTCCGTCTTTTTTATTCAGTGCAATAATACAATTTTCGCTACCGCCTACTGTGCAAAAAAGCTTATCGCCATCGATTAATAAATTTTCTGTCATTCCAAATCTAAGGTTGCGGGCACCGTAAGTTTTAATCAAATCTTCTGTCCAAATGATGTCGCCGTTGGCTGCAGATAAACAAACAACTTTACCGAAACCGCTCATTAAATAAAGCTTACCGTCATGAATAAGTGGCGTGGTGCGGCTTCCGGGCCAACTTTCCGACCATTCGTCGCCATATTCTTTTTTCCACAATAATTTACCGGTTTTATCGAGTGCATAAATATAACCTTTGTCTTTCACCAAACCGGTTATATAAACAATATCGCCCGAAATTGCAGCAGAGGTATGACCGTCGCCGAGTTCGTCGTAATGCCAGACAAGTTTTGGTCCATCGGCAGACCAAAATTTTAACAAACCGGTTTCGTTGTAAATACCGTCGCGGTTAGGTCCACGCCATTGAGCTGTAGTCTGGGCATAAATATTACTTAAAACAAAGAATGCCAGTAATGTTATCGTAATTTTTTTAATCATACGTTAATGTTTAGAAAGTTATTAATCAAATTTGATTCAAAATTAAATCAATTTTTAAATTTTAGCGAAACTTTGCAAATTTTGTTTTTATTTTGACGTTTAATTTTTAGTGTAGAAAAAATTACGAAATTTGCGTCAGAAAAATTTTAAAAATGACGATTTTAAGAGAAAGAAATTTTAACGCAGAATTTGAATTCAATACTTCGCGCAGCGGCGGACCGGGTGGACAAAACGTAAACAAAGTCAGCTCGAAAGTCGAATTGCGTTTTAATGTTTTGACGTCAACTTTATTAAACGACAGCGAGAAAGATTTATTGATGATGCAGTTGTCGAACAAAATAAGTCAGGACGGATTTTTGATTTTGGTTTCGCAGGTCGAACGGTCGCAGTTGCAAAACAAAGAGCGCGTTATAGAAAAATTTTACATATTAATTGAAAAAGCATTCAAACCTAAAAAAGAACGAAAAGCAACCAAACCTTCCAAAGCCTCACGTGAAAAGCGGTTGACTGACAAAAAAAATATTTCGGAGAAAAAAGCGACGCGCAAAAATCTGGAATTTGAATTTAATTGAATTAACACAATCGCAGAGACGCTTTACAACGCGTCTCTGCGAAATTATTTAGCGCATATTGTGGAAAACGTTTGTAACGTCTTCATCTTCTTCAAGTTTGCCTAATAATTTTTCGATGTCGGCAGTTTGTTCTTCGTTTAATTCTTTTGTGTCAAGCGGTAAACGTTCAAACTCCGAGCTTATCAGTTCGAAATGATGTTCTTCGAGATATTTTTGAATCGCGCCAAAACTTTCGAAAGAACCGTAAATAACAATTGTGTCTTCTTCGGCGAAAATTTCCTGAACACCAAAGTCAATCATTTCCAATTCCAGTTCTTCGAGATCAATTCTGTCTTTTGCTTTGACTTTAAAATTGCATTTATGTTCGAACAGAAAATCTACACAACCTGATGTTCCTAAATTGCCATTACATTTATTAAAGATTGACCGGACATTCGCAACGGTTCGTGTTGGGTTGTCGGTTGCGGTTTCTACAATAACGGCAATTCCATGTGGTGCATAGCCTTGGTAAATCATTTCTTTGATGTCTTCCTGATCTTTTGACGAGGCTTTTTTAATAGCCCGTTCAACATTTTCTTTTGGCATATTTGCCGCCTTGGCGTTTTGTATCAAAACTCTAAGACGTGCATTTGTAGCCGGTTCGGTACCGCCGGACTTAACTGCAATGGCAATTTCTTTACCTAATTTTGTAAAGGTTTTTGCCATTGTTCCCCATCTTTTCATTTTTCGCGCTTTGCGAAATTCATAGGCTCTTCCCATTTCTTTTGATTCTATTCTTCGATAATTTCAATTTTTTCAATTTTGTCACCCTGACGGATTGCATCAATCACTTCGAGACCTTCGTAAACTTTACCAAAGCAAGTATGTTTTCTGTCGAGATGAGCAGTATTTGCACGACTGTGGCAAACAAAAAACTGCGAGCCACCGGTATCCTTACCTGCGTGTGCCATCGACAAAACGCCGCGATCGTGGTACTGATTACCGCCAGAAGTTTCGCATTTGATGCTATATCCGGGACCACCGGCGCCGGTTCCGTTTGGGCATCCGCCTTGAATAACAAAATTTGGAATTACACGGTGGAAAGTCAATCCATTATAAAAACCGTCTTTCGAAAGTTTAATAAAATTGGCAACCGTATTTGGCGCGTCCTGATCGTAAAAATTTACTTTCATAACGCCTTTTTGTGTGTGGATTACAGCCTGTTTCATAAAATATTTCTTTTAATAATTTGATTCGTAAAAGTACAATAATTTATCATTTCGCAATAAATGTTTGATCGCAAAAAATAAATGTTGTTAAAAATGAATCATTTTTTTTTGAAAAAAAATTATTGTTGTTAATTGCAGTAATTTTACATTCACAAAACCAATGCTTTAAATAATACTGTAATTTATTTGTTGTGTTTAGAAACATTTTTTAGTCAAAAAAGATTTTTATCATGTATTTAATTTAGCGGTTTTTTTAATTTTGAAACCAAATTATGTATCATTAAATTAAAAAATAATGGCAAAAGTAAAAGGAGCTATCATAGTCGATATAGAGCGTTGTAAAGGCTGCGAAATTTGCGTAGGTTCTTGTATGCCGCAAGTAATAAGGATGGCAAAAGAAGTAAATGGTAAAGGATACCATTACGCATACATGGAAAAACCCGACGAATGTACCGGTTGCGTAAATTGTGCATTTGTTTGTCCCGATACAGTTATTACGGTTTATAGAGTTAAAGTTTAAATTTATTTGCCGATACATTTACTTAATGACCGGTAGAAACGGAAATTGAAAAATAAATATTAAAAGCATTTCTTATAATGAAAGAATTACGATTAATGAAAGGCAACGAAGCAATAGCCGAAGCAGCAATACGCTGTGGTTGCGATGCCTATTTTGGTTATCCTATCACTCCGCAATCAGAAATATTGGAATACCTGATGGTCGAAAAACCTTGGGAGCGGACTGGCATGGCTGTTTTGCAAGCCGAGAGCGAAGTTGCGTCGATCAATATGGTTTATGGAGCAGCAGGTTGCGGAAAAATGTCCATGACGTCATCTTCGAGTCCGGGAATTAGCTTGATGCAGGAAGGTATTTCGTATATTGCTGGTGCAGAACTTCCTTGTTTGTTGGTAAACGTAGTTCGCGGTGGTCCCGGGTTGGGAACTATTCAGCCATCGCAAGCCGATTATTTCCAATCAACAAAAGGCGGCGGACATGGCGATTATCATCTAATAGTTCTTGCACCATCATCGGTACAGGAAATGGCAGATTTTGTAAAATTAGGTTTTGAACTTGCATTTGAATACCGCAATCCAGTTATGATTCAGTCTGACGGTGCAATCGGTCAAATGATGGAAAAAGTAGAATTGTTCGCATCAATTCCACGCAAAACAAACGAAGAAATTATTGAAAAATATGGTTCTTGGGCAACAGTTGGTCGTCCGAACAATCGGCAACATAATGTCATTACTTCTTTAGAACTTGATCCCGCAAAACAAGAAAAATTCAATTTCAAACTTCAGGCAAAATACAAAGTCATTGAAGAAAAAGAAGTCAGATACGAAAAAATATTGTGCGACGACGCCGATTATATCTTTGTAGCTTACGGAACAAGCGCGCGTATATCACAAAAAGCAATTCAGTTGGGTAGAAAAAAAGGACTTAAATTAGGTTTATTAAGACCAATCACATTGTGGCCCTTTCCATACAAAGAATTGAGAAATTTAACAAGTCATGTAAAAGGAATGCTTTGCGTAGAAATGAGCGCCGGTCAGATGATAGAAGATGTTCGACTTGCGGTTGCAGAAAAAGTTAAAGTGCATCATTATGGTCGATTTGGAGGAATGATACCTTCGCCAGAACAAGTTTTACAAATAATGGAAGAACAAATTATTGGAGGTTAATTAATGGAAAGTACACTCAAACTCGAAGATATCGTAAAACCGGAAAATCTGGTTTTTAAAAAGACAGCGCTATTTACCGATAAAGTTTTAAGTTATTGTCCGGGCTGTGGACATGGCGTTGCTCACCGGATTTTGTTGGAAGTTATCGAAGAAATGGATATTCTCGAACAAACCATTGGTGTTGCTCCGGTTGGCTGTTCGGTGTTGGCTTACGAATTTATGAATATCGACATTCAACAAGCTGCGCATGGACGCGCTCCTGCAGTTGCCACCGGCATAAAACGTGTCTTACCCCATAAATTTGTTTTTACATATCAAGGCGACGGCGATTTAGCTGCAATAGGAACAGCCGAAACAATTCATGCCTGTAACCGTGGGGAAAACATCACAATCATTTTTGTTAACAATGGCATTTATGGAATGACCGGCGGACAAATGGCACCAACAACTTTACCCGGAATGCGTTCATCAACATCGCCATTTGGTCGCGATACGCATACAATGGGTTATCCGCTTAAAATAACCGAATTGGTTGCAACTTTGCCCGGAACTTGTTTTGTTACACGTCAGGCAGTACACACACCGGCTGCAGTGCGCAAAGCAAAAAAAGCAATTCAGAAAGCATTCGAACTCCAGAAATTAGATAAGGGAACATCATTTATTGAAATAGTTTCGAATTGCAATTCGGGGTGGAAAATGACTCCCGTGCAATCGAACAAATGGATGGAAGAAAATATGTTTCCGTATTATCCGCTTGGCGATATTAAAGACATTAAGTAATTGACAATGGACAATTGACAATTGACAATTAATAATTAACAATTAAAAGAAATGACAGAAGAAATTATCATAGCCGGTTTTGGAGGACAAGGCGTTTTATCGATGGGTAAAATACTTGCTTATTCGGCAGTTATGCAAGGTCAGGAAGTTAGCTGGATGCCATCGTATGGACCGGAAATGCGCGGTGGAACAGCCAATGTAACAGTCATTCTTAGCGACGAGCGCGTTAGTTCGCCAATTATCGGAGCTTACGACACAGCAATCATTCTCAATCAACAGTCGCTCGATAAATTCGAAGCAAGCGTTAAACCCGGTGGTACACTTTTATACGACAATAATGGAATCACGCATCCACCTTCGCGCAAAGACATCAACATTTATTTAGTTGAAGCTGCGCAAGAAGCGTCCATTCGGAAATTGACTAAAGTTTTTAATATGGTTGTCTTAGGCGCTTATCTTAAAATAAAACCAATAGTACTTTTGGAAAATATAAATAAAGGCTTAAAAAAATCTTTGCCAGTTCGTCATCATAATATGATTGTCGAAAACGAAGCAGCCATCAAACGAGGAATGGAGATTGTACAACAAATACAAAAAGTTTGAGAATTAACTTTGACAAAGTTTTTAAAGCTTTGTCAAAGTTCATTTTTTAAATTACTCACAATTTGTTCCAATTGTTCTTCGGTCAGTTTTTGTCTCAAATGAGCGTCGATATTGTCGCCATAAAATGTTTTTTCGAGTAAAGGATACCAGTCGCCCGGATTCGGTAAATCACCAGAATGTCGTGGAATGATGTGCATGTGCAAATGTAGTATAGTTTGTCCCGCCGGAATTTGTTCCTGAATTGTCCAGTCAAACGAATTTGTCTTAAACACTTTTTCAAGTAACTTTGCTGTCTGTTTACCTAAAATCATAAATTCTGCAATTTCTTTGTCATCCAAATCAAAAAAACTTTCGACGTGTCTTTTAGGAATTACCAAACAATGTCCGGGTAAAATTGGCGCAATGTTATAAATTGTTCGAAAATGCAAAGACTGATTAATGATAAATTGTTCGGCACAATTGCAAAACGGACAATTCTTTAACGTCATATTTTTTGTTGACATAAAAATAATTTATAAAATTGAAATAGCACCCAAATATATTTAAACATTTTTAATTTGTAAGTTTGCATAATAAAATGATTTATTAATTTTCCATTAAAATTATGTTTTCAACTGACACCATCGCTGCAATATCAACTGCCGCCGGAACAGGAGCCATTGCTGTAATCCGTCTGTCGGGCAAAGAAGCAATAGAAATAACTGACAAAGTTTTTGTTTCGACTACAAGCAACAAAAAATTAGTTGACCAAAAAAATAATACAACGCATTTCGGACGGATAAATGAAAATAACCAGATTGTTGACGAAGTTGTTGTGAGTATTTTTAAAGCGCCCCATTCTTATACATCCGAAAACATTGTCGAGATAAGTTGTCATGGTTCGCCGTATATTCAGCAGCGCATCTTGCAGTTATTAATAAAAAGTGGCGCAACGATGGCGCAAGCAGGTGAATTTACTTTCCGTGCGTTTATAAATGGCAAAATGGACTTGTCGCAAGCCGAAGCTGTTGCCGATTTAATTTCATCGACCAACGATGCAAGCCACAGGGTGGCTATGAATCAGATGCGCGGCGGTTTTTCTAATGAATTGAAAGGATTGCGCGAAAAATTACTAAACTTTGTTTCGCTCGTTGAACTTGAACTTGATTTTAGCGAAGAAGACGTCGAATTTGCAGACCGTACTCAGTTAAAAGATTTAGTTGACGAAATGCTCACAATCATTAGTAAATTAGAAAATTCTTTTAAAATGGGCAACGTCATCAAAAATGGTTTGCCTGTCGTAATAGTTGGTCAACCCAATGTCGGAAAATCGACATTGCTCAATGCTTTGTTAAACGAAGAGAAAGCAATTGTTTCGGAGATTGCAGGAACCACGCGCGATTCGATAGAAGACACAATTACAATACAAGGAATAAAATTCCGTTTTATTGACACTGCCGGACTCCGCGAAACTACAGACGTTATCGAAAATCTTGGAATTGACCGGACATACAAAAAGATGGACGAAGCCGAAATAATTATTTTGCTGACTGAACCTGAAGCTCCCGGAATATCTTTGATGCTGCAAATTGCTGGGATACTTGAAAAAAATAAAAAATTAGTTGTTGTATTCAACAAAATAGACGTTCAGCAAAGTGCGCAATTACCAACTTTCGAATCGGATTACAAAACGGTTTATATTTCGGCAAAACACAAACAAAATCTCGACGAACTTAAACAAGTGCTTATTGATTTAAGTGGTTGGTCTGATTACAGCGAAAACGATGTGATTGTTACCAATGTGCGCCATTACCAAGCTTTATCGCGTGCGCACGAATCGCTTTCGCTTGTGCGTGCCGATCTCAACACGCAAATCTCCGGCGAATTTCTTTCTTTTGACATCCGCGAAGCAATTAACACGCTTGGCGAAATTACCGGCGAAATATCAGTGGATGATATACTGGGAAACATATTTAAAAATTTTTGTATAGGAAAGTAATGTATATTTCTTATATTTTCTTATATATTCTAATAGTTTATAAAACCAGTATTTTACCTTAAAAAATAATTGTATTTTTTCTTTTGGTTTGTTTATTTTTTACTTATATTTGTCCCTGAAATGTCCCTTAGTTATATTAAGGGGACAAAAGGGGACAATTTTTTTTGTCCCTTATGAATTAACAGTAATAAATAAGGTATGGCAACTAAAAAACAATCAGTTAAAAAAAAGCAATTAGTTAGGGTACGTGAAAAAAAACTTGCAAACGGCAACTCAAGCCTTTTTTTAGATATTACATGGAACGGTAAAAGAACAAAGGAATATTTAAAACTCTACCTTGTTAAGCCCAAAACACAATTAGATAGGGACAATAATAAACAAACATTGAAATTTGCAGAAAATATAAGAGCAAAAAGGCATACCGAACTACAAAATACTAAATGGCAATTTGTAAATGAATTTAAACTTGAATCAAATTTCATAGAATACTTTAAAACACTAATCGAACAAAGAAAAAACAGCAAAGGTAACTGGGGAAACTGGGACAGCACTTTAAAACATATTATTAATTATTGCAGTGTACAAACTACTTTTAAGGATATTGATAAAAATTTTGTGGAGGGTTTTAAAGATTATTTACAGCATAAAGCGAAAACAAAAAGCGATAATCTATTATCTAAGAATAGTCAAAATTCATATTTTAATAAATTTAGGGCTGCATTAAACCAAGCCTTTGAAATTGATAAAATTATACCTGACAATCCGGCAAGGCAAGTTAAAGCATTAAAACCAGACGAGCCAGATATTGAATACCTAACTTTTGATGAGCTAAAAAGCCTTGCTAAAATCGAATGTAAATATCCAATAATGAAAAATGCGTTTTTATTTTCATGTTTAACCGGAATAAGATGGTCAGATATTCAAAAAATGAAATGGTCAGAGGTGCAAAGACAAGGCGATGGTTGGAAAATCTTTTTTAAACAAAAGAAAACAGGGGGACAGGAATATTTAGATATAAGCGAACAAGCAAAAGCGTATTTAGGAGAACAAGGCAACTTAAATGATAGAGTTTTTGTTGGTTTAAAATATTCAGCATGGCATAATATTGAGCTACAAAGATGGATAATGAGAGCAGGAATAACAAAAGAAATTACTTTCCATTGTGCACGGCATACATTCGCTGTATTGCAATTAGAATATGATACCGATATTTATACTGTTTCAAAATTATTAGGGCACAAAGAACTTAAAACAACTCAAATTTATGCTAAGGTTATGAATAAAAAGAAAAAAGAAGCAATGAATAAAATGCCGGATATTAATTTATAATACATAGTTTAAATGATTACAGCGATTAATATACCAAGCCAAAATTATTATAAAACTATTCATATAAAATTGATTGTAGGTTTAATAATTTCATTCTTAATTATTGGTATGTTTTACAATCAATTCAGTAATCATAAGAACAAAGATAAAACCGAACAAAACGAGAATAAAAAAAGTAGTGGTAAAAACGAGAAACATATTAACCAACAAGCAAAAGAACAAGCCAAAAAGAATTATGAAAATGCTAAAAACGAGTTTGATAAAATTGATAAAAAAACACAGAAAACAAGCAACGATAAAAAATTATGGAATAAATTAAGAAAACAGGTAAAACACTGGAAAAATAAAATGGATAACACAGGCGAGAATCACAGCCAAAAAGCAAAAGGCAACTAATAACTTAAAAAAATAAATTATGAATAATACATATTCTTTTATAATGGATTTCAGGGGAGGTACATACATTAGTCAGGCGACAGCCTCCACGCTAAAAAAAGCAATAGAATTTTGGTTAAAAGACTTGAATATTAATGAAATTCAATATTTAAGCAATAAATCAAAAGAATATCTAATTAAAAATCAAAGTGAATTATTTGAGTTTTTAAACAGCATTGATACCGTTCAAAATATTTGGATTACTTCATTTAGTTTTAAAACTGGTACTGCAATAATTCATATTATTAAAACCGATATTTCAAACGAACCGATTAATTAATTTTATTACAGATATACAAAATAACAAAATATAATTATGATAGATAACGAACTAATAAAACTTAAAAATCATTTGTTTAAATATATTGATTATGCATTTAGAAACCACAGATTAAATGAATTGGAACGAGATAAATACGAACTTGAATACACAATACAATTAGGACAACAAAGTAGCATACTAAGAAATTATTTTAATATTTGCAACCAAAAATTAAACTGTCCTTTATTGAATGAGTTAAATGTTAATCATACTAATAAAGAATATTTTGCAATTGCATTAAATTTGATTAATAATGAAATACCTGAAAAATTGAACCATGAGAAAAAAATATCAAATAATGTAAATATAAATAATGACTATGAAAATATTGAACTATCGAATAATTTAGATTTTTTCTATGGTATATTAGATTGTATTAAAAATTACTTTGAATCGTATATTAAACAGTTTTTACCTGAATTAATAAAAGAATTTTCAATAATCGAAACGAACCAACAACAAACTAAAAAAGGATTTCAAAGTAATTTATCCGATAAGCAAATTGAATCTTTATTTAATCAATTAATTAATGGCAACTATATTGATAAAAACACCAATGAAAACCATTTTAAAGCGATTTTTAAAAATGAAAATTTGCCAAATGATTTTATACCAATAAAAAAAACAAAATCATGTACAGTTGTTTTATTAGCTTATTTTGTTTCTGAATTATTCCAAAAAAACAATCCAAATGATTATTGGTATATTGCAGAAAATTGTTTTGATGTTAAAAATTTAAAACAATCGTTAAATAATGCGTATCAATTCAATCCTGACCGAAAACCAAGAAGATATAAAAGCATAGATACAATTCTAAAAAACCTTTACACCCCTTTACAGTAAATACCTGTCTATTCCAATACTTTAAATACTTTCCGATTTTTGCATTGTCTTTGAAACTCAAAGATGATTGTGGCCACAATCCATTTTTTATAAAATACATTCAAAAAAATGGAAAGTATTATATTAGAACTATTACAGCAACAAGGGGAACGGCTAAAAAATATTGAAAGCCTATTAACCTATTCTAAAAAAATATTGAATATTGATGAAGTTTGTACCCTAACCGGATTGTCAAAAAGTCATATTTATAAGCTAACTTGTTGGTCAAAAATCCCGTTTTACAAACAAGCCAAACATCTATTTTTTGATAGATTAGAAATTGAAAATTGGCAAAAAGCAAACCGATTTAAAACGAGTGATGAGTTAAGCAAAGAGGCTGCAACGTTTGTAACCCTAAATAAAAAAGGGGGTGCAAAATGATACCGACTTACTTTAAATTTGAAGTATTGCAACCCGAAATAAAAGCGAAACATAAAATAAGAAGTAAAACTCGTTTAGATTGTACCGCTTTTACTAATTTGATTAACTATAAAGGTTTTAACAGATTTATAAACCACAAAGGACAATTATTTATTTATTTGTCGCCTGCAAAAGAAGTTGTTTCAAGTGATATTAAACGGCGAGCTGATAAGTGTATAACCAATGAAGTAAATATAACAAGTTTGTATTTTGAAGATTTAGAAAACAAACAATTTGCTTATGGTGATATAGATAAGGATTGTTTACTTTTTATTGTAAATACCGATTATACTCAAATAGAAATATTTGTAATACCGAACTGTAAAAACCTGCAAACAGCATACTATCAAAAATTATTAGATAGTTGTTTTGATGAAATAATTGAAAAATTAAGGATTGAATCAAAACCATTTTTCAATTATTAATATGTACGATACACACAATTTGTGGGAAAGTATGGAATCAGCAAATAATATAAATTTATTTGCTGATATTCCTTATTATATAGAAAATGCCACACAGCACAATGATAAGAGGGGACAACCTTATATCAATGGGAATTTGCAAAATTATATTGTAAATATTTATCAATATGGTATTTCTTTAAAGGGCAGTATAGCTAAATATTATTATGGTGATAATTTTCAAATATTAACACGAGGCGATTATCAAAAAGCAATTGAAAAATTAAACGATACACTTCATTTGAACTTTTATAATGCAAAAGTTAATAGATTTGATATTGGTGTAAATTTGCAAATGAAATACGATTGCAACGCCTATTATAGTTTATTAGGCGATTTACACCATTATAAACGATTAGAACAACCCACAAGTGTAAATTATGTTAATTCATTAAGACAATTAATTTTGTATAATAAAATTGCAGAAGCTAAAGCGAAACGTTTTGAAATACCAGAAGTTTATAAAAATGAGAATGTTTTAAGGGTGGAATTTAGATATTTAAGGCAGTTACCAACACAATTAAAACAACCCGAAATAACACCCAAAACGCTATGTAACGAGCAGTTTTATATTCAGATAGTTGATAAATGGATTAATGAGTATCAGAAAATAAATAAACAAAATAGTGTACAAATTGATTTTAATGTTATGAAAAATGCAAAAGATTTAGATGATTTACTAAGACTTTGGGGTTTACAATATTGTGGAGGTGAACTTGAATTTTTGAAATTAATTGAGCAAGCCAAACAGCAAGGTGTTTTTAAATATTATAATGAAGAGAAACGATATAAAGAAAAAATAAAAAAAATCGGCAAAACTCCAAAATTTACTGGGCAGTCAGATTTAATAAAAGAACTTAATGAAAAAATTGAGCGTATAAAAACGATTTACATATAATTGCTTATAGTAAGCTGTTTTTACTGACAGTTTTTGTAAGTTTTTAAAACTACCGATAACTAACCGATTTTGGAATTTGATAAAAAAGTAAATGAAGTATGTAAAAATTACAGATAATTTAATATTTTCGATTATAAGCGTATATTTTAAAATTCATCTGTCGTTTTTTTTATTTTTTTATCTGTTTTTTTATTAAATGATTCGGTTGATTTTAGATATTTATTCCAACCTGTTTTTGAACGGTATAAAAAATCGACATATCTTAAAATACCATTATCTTTAACCAGTAAGAAAACTAATTCAGTATTATTATCCCAAATAGCAATTTTGGCAGGCACTTCAGCACCGGAAGGAAAAATAAATGAACTGTTTAAAATTTTTGGTGTTTTTCCAAGTTGTTTTGTTACCGCATTATTTAATATACTAAAAACACTTTTTAAGTCTGAATATTCAACAGCCATTTCTTTATGTACTAAAAATAAAGTTGGGTCAACATCACTATCATTGGGTTTTGTAAAGTACAATTCATTTTTTTTAATTTTATCCCATCTGTTATATTTAGTAACTATTTTCTCTGATACTGAAGTTTTTAGAAATAAACTCCCGTCTCCGCTATAACCAAATGTTCCTTTGATAAAATATGATTGAATGCCAGTGAAATTATAAAAATCTTGAATATCGATGCTTTCTGGAGTTTCAATTGTAGCATCATTCGATAATAACTCAGTAATTTCACTTTCAGTTTTTCCAAAAGGAATATCTTTGTATTTGAATTGCATAAGTGTTTCAGTATTCAATTGTGAAAAACAAATTGAATAAAACAGTAAAAAGTAAATTATGGTTATTAATCGTATCATACCTTATGTTTTTTATAAATAGTAATTTATACAAAGATAATTATTTTTATTTATCTTTTTTAAATCTTTATTTTAAATAGATGCTAATAAAATCATATTTTCAATTTTTATTTTGTATATCTTAAATAAAACCCTTATATTTGCAGTAAAATTTAAAATAAAGATTATGCCAAAAGGAGAACACTTTAAAAAAGTAGAAAAAAAAGAAAAAACGTTTTTAATCCGGTTTACAAAGAATGAATTTAGTTTGATTGAAAACCATTGCACTGGATTAAAGATTGAAAAAACTGAATTTTTAAGAAATTGCATTTTTGATACAATAAAAAAGCAACAAATTGAGCTTAGTAAACAGCATAAAATTGACTATGAAACGACTGAAAACATTAAGCAAACAGAAACATTAAACGAGAAACAAAACGATTTAAAACCAGCTAAAATGCTGATTTTAGATATGAATAAACAAGGTAAAAAGATAAATGATATTGTGGAATATTTAAGGGCAACCGGATATAAAACAAAATCAAACACCGTTTATAATTATGATAATGTAAATAAAATTATTGTCAGAAATAAGAAATAACAAGGCATTTATATTGTATATCTATAATAAATAATTTTTGAAAAATACAAAAAATATCAAAAAAAATGGGCTTACCAAAGGGCAAAACAAATAATATTAAGGGCAAACCGATTGGTTGCACCAATAAAATAAGTTACAACTTAAAAGAAACGATTAACGATTTTTTAGTGAAAAATTTTTCTAAAATTGAAAACGATTTTGAGAAATTGCAGCCACGAGATAAAATAAAATTTTATATTGATTTACTTCAGTATGGTGTACCTAAATTACAAGCGACTGAATTTATTGATAAAAGCTGGATTGAAAGTTTGCCGGATAACGAACTGCTAAATTTATATAATGAGTTTAATATGGAATCTTAATTTTTTTTACTAATTTTGATTTATTAAAATTTTTAATGCGTTTAAATTTTTAATTTGTAAATATGCAAAATAAATTAAGGTGATACGATTAGAGAAATTACTGGAGAAATAATCAAAAAATGTTTACAAATATAATTATCGTCCCTAATCTGTCCCTTGTTTTTTATTTTAAGTATATAAAAATTTAATAATAAGCTGATTATATTACAACTTTACTTTCTGTATAGGAAAGTAATTACCTTTCCGATTTTTGTTATTGTTTGTTTTTCTTTGATTTTAAATATCCATTAAACAATTCTGACCTTAAATAGTAAATTTGTTAAATTTGTAAAAAAATATTAATAGCATTTTAAAAAATAAAGACTATGAATATAGAAATTAAAGCACGTAACATGAGCGACCATCCACAGTATTTTGGCGCATTTCTAAATATGGCGAGATTAAACATATTTAGTATTTCAAATCATTTGGCAAAAATATTTGATAAGACGCCTTTAGATGATGAAGAAAAAATATTGACTTCTTTCATTTCAGATAAAAAAATAAAAAATCTGAATTGGAATAAAGTAATAGGCATTTTAAAAAAATTTATGCCTATTGTTAAAATAGTTAATGCTGAAACATTACCAAAATCAGAACAAGAAAAATTAAAAGATGAAAATAAATTCAATCCCAAAAATGATTTTGAAAAGATGTGCGATTTTTTATTCTACTTGTTTAAAGAAATATCAGAATTTAGAAACGATTATACGCATTATTATTCAATTGAAAATAAGACTGAAAGAAAAAAAAACGTATCGCCTGAAATTAAAGATTTCTTGATTGAAAATTTTAATAGAGCTGTTGAATACACCAAAGACCGTTTTGCAAATGTTTTTACTGACAAAGATTTCGAATTGGCAAAAAATATTGTATTATTTAACGATAATTCAGAAATTACATCGTTAGGTTTAGCATTTCTAATATCAATTTTTCTGGAACGTGAATATGCATTTCTTTTTATTGGAAAAGTTACAGGATTAAAAGGAACACAACACAAAAGTTTTTTGGCTGTCAGAGAAATTTTTATGGCGTTTTGTGTAAAATTGCCACACGATAAATTGGTTAGCGAAGATAGAAAACAAGAACTCTCGCTTTTAATAATCAGCGAACTGAATAAATGCCCGCAAGAATTATATAATGTAATTTCTGATGACGAAAAAAAATATTTTTTACCCGAATTGGATGTCATTGCTAAGGCAAATGTGCTTGAAAATAGTGTACCCGATGACGAAATGGATTATGACAACTACATTCAAAATATTACAAAAAAAATAAGATACGAGAATCGTTTCCCATATTTTGCATTAAGATATATTGACGAAACAAATTTTTTTACTAAATACAGATTTCAGATAAATCTTGGGAAAGTGCTATTAAATGAATACAAAAAAAAACTATTGAACGAAGAAGAAGACCGTCAGATAATTGATAAAGCTTTTGCTTTTGGAAAACTTAATCTATTTTTAAACAATGAGGACGAAATATTAAAAAAAATAAACAAAGCTAATGGAAACATCGAATTTGAACAGTTTGCACCTCATTATAATTTTAATGATCAATTATTTAAAATAGGAATTTCCAATAAGGAATCTTATCCGATATTTATAAAAAACGAAAATAAAGCAAATGGTATTTTAAAGCAAACTTTGCCTGATGCTTTTTTAAGCTTAAATATACTTTCTGACATTATTTTGCTTGATTATTTAAAAAAGGGTGAAAGCGAAAAATTGATTGCCGATTTTATTCAATTGAACAAGTCGCATATTTTAAACTGGGAATTTATTGAAAAAATTAAAGCAAAATTTGCTGGGTTAGAAGTTTTTCAAAAATATAGCAGAGGCAAAAAGCAACCGGCTGCTTACCGTACCGAACGACTTAAAGAATTAGAAGACAGAAAAAAAAGATTAAATGATGTTCTTACAGAATATAATCTGAATGACAAACAAATTCCATCGCGCATTATTGAATATTGGCTTAATATAAATGATACCGCTAAAAATAAACAAATTTCGGACAAAATTAAGCTGATGAAAAACGATGGGAAAGACCGATTGAAAGACCTACGCAAAAATAAAGCGCCCAAAATTGGCGAAATGGCGACTTTTTTAGCTAAAGATATTGTTGATATGATTATTAGCAAAGAGCGCAAAGTTAAAATTACGTCATTTTATTACGATAAAATGCAGGAAGGCTTGGCGCTTTACAATGTTGAAGAAAAGAGAAAAATGTTTTTAGATATTTGCAATCTTCCAGAAATAAATTTATTTGACCCACAAGCAGGGCATCCATTTTTAAGCAAAATCAATCCCGCGAAAATAAAATATACTACCGATTTTTATAGATTATACTTGGAAGAAAAAACTTGTAAGATGGTAGAAACAACAAATTATAAAACCGGAAAAATATCTAAAAAAGACCAATCGTGGATGTCTAACACTTTTTATAAATTAGAATACAGCGAAAAGGTTGGCAAAAATATGACAGTTGTAAAATTACCATCAATAATTTCGAATTTACCATTGACCATTCAAAAATGGTGCAAAGAAAATTACGACTTTAAAGAATGGTTTGACCATATACACGGCAAAATTGATAATGCGCCGAAACCTGTTGCAAAACCTGTTGATTTGCCCACAAATTTATTTGAACCGGCAATTAAACATGAATTGCAAGACATATTCAAAAATCATATTCCGTTTAACGATAACGACACAAACAATCAGTTATTTAAACTTTGGTGGACAAAGGTAAAAAATAATGGTTTCATGAAATTTTACAATACCAAACGCGAATACAATATTTATGACGAAAAAGTTATTTTTGAAATAAAACCGCAGGGTAAATTTTCCGATTATTATCAAAATGCGCTTTCAAAGGCATTTAAAAATCTAAGCACCGAGCGAAAAAACGAAAAACAAATCAATAGAGCATTGCCTGATATTGATAGAAAACAAGTTGAAAAAGTGTTTAAACAAACCATTGGCAATACCGAAAAGAAAATTAGAATCTTGCAAGAAGAAGACGCATTGATGCTCCTGATGTTTGAAAAACTTTTAGATATGCCCGGCATCAATATGCTAAACAATATCAATATGGACAATATTTTAGATGAAACAATTGAAGTAAAACAAAAAATTGAACGTAAACTTTCGTTTGACGATAACGGCGAAATTATCAAGAATGATGATGCAAAAAAAACTATTTCGAAAATAATTGTAGAAGAGCGTAAACGCAAAGAATACTCGGTACTTCATAAATATTTATACGATAAACGTCTGCCCGAATTGTTCGAATATTTCGAAGAACCTGAAATACCTGTTGCGAAATTAAAATTAGAATTAGATAACTATAATCAGGCTAAAAACGAAATTTTCGATTTAGTTTTTAATTTTGAGAAAAAGCTTATTGAAAAAGATAAAGATGGAATAATAGCTAAAATCGAAACAAAACCTGACGAAGTGCCTACCGGCAACATACAGCATAAACCCTATTTACTTTGGTTAAAATCGAAAAATTATATTGACGACAGCGATTTCAAATTTCTAAACATGGTACGCAATACTTTTTCACACAATCAGTTTCCACAAAAGAAAACCATGGAAATATTTATAAATACATGGAATAAAACTAAATTTGCCGAAAATATTTTCGAAATTTACAAATTAAAAATTGAATTTATTTTAGGGAAAGTAGGATAATAAATACAAAATTAAAATCTAACTAAAGCATATTACCTTTTAAATATAAGCTGGTTACAATACGTAGGTTGTAACTGCCTTTGTTTTGAAAGGTAAAAACAACCAGTATTAACTAATATGTTAACATTAACTGGTTGTAACTGCCTTTGTTTTGAAAGGTAAAAACAACCGAACATGGTTACAACTTGAGCTTATTTCCGTTGTAACTGCCTTTGTTTTGAAAGGTAAAAACAACCAACCGATACGAACGTTGTCCAATACAATTGTTGTAACTGCCTTTGTTTTGAAAGGTAAAAACAACTGCAAACCATTTTAAACCTTCATGCACATGGTTGTAACTGCCTTTGTTTTGAAAGGTAAAAACAACTAATAGATTATTATTACGAATGGTTGAAAGGTTGTAACTGCCTTTGTTTTGAAAGGTAAAAACAACTCCAGTTAATGGATCTAAAATTATATATTTGTTGTAACTGCCTTTGTTTTGAAAGGTAAAAACAACTGCTGACATAATCTCGGGGTCTGTTAAACCGTTGTAACTGCCTTTGTTTTGAAAGGTAAAAACAACTGCTTACTAATCGTTTAAAATCTGCATCTGGTTGTAACTGCCTTTGTTTTGAAAGGTAAAAACAACAGTTGATACTGACACTAATTTCGAAAAAATGTTGTAACTGCCTTTGTTTTGAAAGGTAAAAACAACTGCAGCAGCAACATTTTGATAACACCAACTGTTGTAACTGCCTTTGTTTTGAAAGGTAAAAACAACTATAATATTGTTTTTAATAGTTGAGCAAAGTTGTAACTGCCTTTGTTTTGAAAGGTAAAAACAACTATCGGCAGATTCTTTTTTATCTGAAGCCGGTTGTAACTGCCTTTGTTTTGAAAGGTAAAAACAACATTATATTTAATCCATCGTTCATCATCTTCGTTGTAACTGCCTTTGTTTTGAAAGGTAAAAACAACCACCATCTGTCAATATGTTATCAACTGAGCGTTGTAACTGCCTTTGTTTTGAAAGGTAAAAACAACCCTATTTAAATCAACCTGTTCCTGTCTCAAGTTGTAACTGCCTTTGTTTTGAAAGGTAAAAACAACCCACAAACGGAGTTCCTGCATCATCAATCAGTTGTAACTGCCTTTGTTTTGAAAGGTAAAAACAACTGTTGCCAAAATCTCATCGGTGGTTAAACCGTTGTAACTGCCTTTGTTTTGAAAGGTAAAAACAACCTGGGCATCCTTTGATGTAAACAAATTTTGGTTGTAACTGCCTTTGTTTTGAAAGGTAAAAACAACCGTATGCTGATATTTGCGAAATACTAAATTGTTGTAACTGCCTTTGTTTTGAAAGGTAAAAACAACGTAACCATCAATTATTCTTTTTTCCTTAAGGTTGTAACTGCCTTTGTTTTGAAAGGTAAAAACAACTTACCTTACTTTTTTCAGGGTTGTACGATGGTTGTAACTGCCTTTGTTTTGAAAGGTAAAAACAACTTTAACGTTTCAATCAAAAAATCAAAATCAGTTGTAACTGCCTTTGTTTTGAAAGGTAAAAACAACTATATTTAGCGTCTCCTAAATCGAATTTAGGTTGTAACTGCCTTTGTTTTGAAAGGTAAAAACAACAAAGCATATACAAAAGGTTTCAATGTCATTGTTGTAACTGCCTTTGTTTTGAAAGGTAAAAACAACTGAATCACATTCTGTAACTTTAGCAAGAAGTTGTAACTGCCTTTGTTTTGAAAGGTAAAAACAACTACGCCTTGAATGTATAGGTTTTGGTGTTGTTGTAACTGCCTTTGTTTTGAAAGGTAAAAACAACATTAAAAATTAATACAAACAACTGATTGATGTTGTAACTGCCTTTGTTTTGAAAGGTAAAAACAACAAAGACGACATGATTAAGTTTCGCAAGGTTGTTGTAACTGCCTTTGTTTTGAAAGGTAAAAACAACGAGTTTGTTTGTCTCTCAAACATGAAACAAGTTGTAACTGCCTTTGTTTTGAAAGGTAAAAACAACTACAAATAGCTCTATATTTATTCTGGTTTTGTTGTAACTGCCTTTGTTTTGAAAGGTAAAAACAACCAATGATATAAGCTATTCCGGCAAGTGTACGTTGTAACTGCCTTTGTTTTGAAAGGTAAAAACAACCCGATGCAGCTCCACGAGCATGAACAAACGTTGTAACTGCCTTTGTTTTGAAAGGTAAAAACAACCTCCTTGCGTTGGTTCTCCTTTTATGAAAGGTTGTAACTGCCTTTGTTTTGAAAGGTAAAAACAACTTTTCCGTTTATTTCTTGCGAAAATGGTAAGTTGTAACTGCCTTTGTTTTGAAAGGTAAAAACAACTCAACATCAAAAATATTGATTTTTATATCTGTTGTAACTGCCTTTGTTTTGAAAGGTAAAAACAACTTTGTTTGGTATAATATCTTCTAATGAACAAGTTGTAACTGCCTTTGTTTTGAAAGGTAAAAACAACCATCAACGGACATAAAGAAACATTCATTAAGTTGTAACTGCCTTTGTTTTGAAAGGTAAAAACAACATTTCAGATATTTCAAACCGTTTAAAGAAAGTTGTAACTGCCTTTGTTTTGAAAGGTAAAAACAACTAATTTAACCCGACCTTTTTCCAAAATCAGTCGGGTTTTCTGTTAAAAATGTCGGTCTGCTGTGCCGCAAAAGTGGTTTGTTCAGGTGAAAAAGTCGGTCTGCTGTGCCGCAAAAGTCGGTCTGCTGTGCCGCAAAAGTGGTTTGTTCAGGTGAAAAAGTCGGTCTGCTGTGCCGCAAAAGTCGGTCTGCTGTGCCGCAAAAGTGGTTTGTTCAGGTGAAAAAGTCGGTCTGCTGTGCCGCAAAAGTCGGTCTGCTGTGCCGCAAAAGTCGGTCTGCTGTTCCGCAAAAGTCGGTCTGCTGTGCCGCAAAAGTCGGTCTGCTGTGCCGCAAAAGTGGTTTGTTCAGGTGAAAAAACGGGTCTGACATCGTCAATTATATGCAACATTTATACAAAAATGTTACTCTTGTGTATATTAATGTATATATATAGCATTAAAATTGCCTATTGGAACTTGTATTAAAAAAAAATAATTACAAAAAATATAAAAAAGTTTACAAAATATTTGGTAATTACAAATATTGTTTTTATATTTGCATCGTTATTTGAGTATTGTATCAATAAAAACAATTTTAATATTAATCAGATGCAAGTATGCCAAAAACGAAAAGTTGATACAACGCTCCTTGCATCGCAAATTTTTTTAGATATGAAAAAATTTTTGTTACGAATCGGAAGATTCACAAAGTCTGGGTTAGTCGCATTTGCGAAAAAAACTATCGCTAATCTCCGCCGCGACTTAAATGACCTGGTAGCGTACAACGTTACCGAAGAAGAGATTGACGAACTCGACAACGATGTGGACGCAGCAACAAGTCAATTGCTCGACACACCAGCGTTGAGTAAAAGGGTTGAAAGCGTAAAAGCCAAAAACGCGGCGCGCAGTTTGTTGCTTGGTCTTATAAAGCAAGCTGACATTGTGTTGACGCACTTTTATGGCACAAGCGTTTACCCTGAGAAATATGTGCTGTCTGGTATCAATCGGGCAAACGATGTTACGGTTGCAGCAAGTGCAACTGAATTTATCGCATCGCTTGACACCTTTGCAGCAAGTAATCCTAACGGTGGCATCACCAAAGACATGCTCAAAACATTGAAGCAGGCGCAACAAGCCTTTGCCGATGCAATGAGTGCAGTACATGCCATCAACAGCGCCCGCAGCGCCGAAACGCAGAGCAGAAAAGAAGCGTTCGACGTTGTGTATGCTAAGGTTACGCACCTGGCGGATATTGCCAAACAACACTGGCAACTGACAAACGACAAACGTTATTTCGATTACGTTATGCCGTCAATCAGCCAAAAGTCAACGGCATCGCCGCCGGCTGCTACCACAACGGAGTCAACAACACCGGCTACCGCAGCTCCTGCAACCGAAACTAAGGTTGCGTAATTGTTCTAAAACTAAAAACCCCGATAGAAATGTTGGGGTTTTTTGTTAGTTAGGTGTCGATTAATACACCCTGATTTTTTCGGTAACGATTCCATGATCGATAATTTAGCCAATTTGCACTTTTTATTTAATTCCGGAACCGAAGACGAACTTGTTCAGTACCTTGAAAAATTTGAAAATAAAGAAGTAATTTCCGATTATTTAAAAATTTTAAGGGTAATTATTAGAAACGAAGCCATTTTAGAAACAAAAATAGCAGCTCCCAACGATTTTTATGGAAATACATATTTCAACAAGCACAAAGCAAGTAAAATCAAAAAAATTATTGACACCAAAATACCCGAAGTGGAAGACATTGAAGAAATTGAAGGCATTTTACTTGAATTAAGTTTCGACAAACAAAACCCAACATTCATTATGGAAGCGAGCACCGAAGAATTTAAATACCACGGTCGCATTGCAAAAGAATTAGTGGAGCGTATTGGCGAAAAATCATTTCAATTTTTATCGACCGACTATCGTTTTACTATCAAAACCCTTTACCGTCCACAAACTTCTGCCAGTCCAGAAAAAATTGAAAGAACGTTGCTAGATATAGTCGAAATCTGATTTGTTATGTTTTATGCGTGCCTTGTTACTTCACAGTTCACAATTGCAATATAAAACATAATACCTAATTTTTATTTTGAAATTGTTCGTTTATGAAAACAATAAGCTGTTTTGTACCTGTGTAGAAATTTTCCCATACCAAAAATCAAAAATTTTACCTAAGTTTGCTAAATCAATTTGTTATTTTTATGTAATTTATTTTTATCATATAAAGTCATGAAATTAGCCAATCATTGATTATCCAATTTCAAACATCACAAAATAAAGTTATTACATTATTATTTTATTATGTTGTATGCAAACCAAAATATAGAAAAGCAATTTGAAGAAGTTGCAAATCTTATTATTACAACAAAAAACAAAGTTTTTAGAGATGTAAATTATAGCCTTATTGATTTATATTGGAATTTAGGCAATTATATTTCCGATAAAGTCAAAAGTGAAGGCTGGGGTAAGTCTGTTGTAAAAAATCTTGCTGTTTATTTAGACAAAAAGTTGGCAGATTCCAGGGGTTTTTCTTCTCAAAATCTTTGGAGAATGAAACAATTTTACGAGACTTACCACGCCATTCCAAAACTCTCAACGCTGTTGAGAGAAATTTCATGGTCGAACAATCTGCATATTCTTTCGAAAACGAAATCTTTCGAAGAAAAAGAGTTTTATATGCAATTAACAATTAAAGAAAAATATAAAGCGCGTGAATTAGAACGTCAGATTGATAGCGGTTATTTTGAGCGCGTTATGCTTACCGATAAAAAACTCTCAACAGTGTTGAGAGAATTAGATATTGATATAACGGGCACTTTTAAAGACAATTATGTACTTGAATTTTTAAACTTGGCACAAAAACATTCCGAATTCGATTTGCAGAAAGCAATCATCGAAAATCTGAAATCGTTTATCCTTGAATTTGGTAAAGATTTTACTTTTGTTGGTCAGGAATATAGAGTGCAAATTGGAAACAAAGATTTTTTTATTGATTTACTGTTTTTTCATCGTGAACTACAATGTTTAGTGGCAATTGAATTGAAAACGGTAGAATTTCAGGCTGAATTTTTAGGCAAACTTAATTTATATCTCGAAGCATTAGACCGCGATGTAAAAAAGAAACACGAAAATCCAAGTGTTGGAATTATCCTTTGCAGAAGTAAAGACAGCGATGTTGTGGAATATGCGTTGAGCCGTAGCATGTCACCAACACTTATTGCAGAATACCAAACCAAGCTGATTGATAAAAAGATATTACAGGCAAAATTGCATGAATTTGCAGCACTTAATGAGTTTAACGAACAATCAGAATAATTTTGGAAAAATATTTAAGCAATCAAATTCACAATTTACCAGATTTCAATGATGTTTTCAGGGATTTGATGAAACATTTAAGAAAATTGTAATACTCAATATGTCAACTATTAACATCAATATTTTCACTTTATAAACAGACAACTTTATTTTGAGCAAATTTTATTTCTACATTTGTCGATTAATAACATTAAAAATAGCACATGAAATTCTCTGGACACGAAAGTTTTTATTGTAAAAACTACTGGTTGAAAAAAGGTTATGACTTTGTTGTTGAAGGTAAAAACTTCAATGACGAAAATGCTGTTGTGACTTTAGGTGTCGGTAAAAATATGGTTGCATCTATTAAGTTTTGGCTAAGAGCTTTTAATTTAACGGATAACAATAACAATAAGACTATTTTAGCGGATAAAATTTTCTCCAATGAAGGTTACGACCCTTATTTAGAAAACATTAATACTTTGTGGCTTTTGCACTATTATTTAGTGACTTCTGAATTTACGTCAATCTATTCTATTGTTTTTAATGAATTTAGAAAAGAAAGGTTTGAATTTAAAAAAGAAAATCTATTTCAATATTTGAAAAATAAATGTGAATTGGAAAATTTTCTTTTCAATGAAAACACTATAAATACTGATATATCCGTATTTTTTAGAACGTATTTAAAACCAGAAAAATCAAATTCAAATAGCGAAGAAGATTATACTAGTTTGTTAATTGACTTAAACTTACTTAGTACTAAAACGGCTAATAAAAGTCAAAAAGATTTAATCTACCAATTCAATATCGATGATAAAAATGAAATAGCTCCGGAAATTTTCTTATTTTTGCTATTAGAAAGATATACGGATGATGTTTCTATTGATTTTAATGAATTATTGCAATCTGTAAACAACTTAGGCTCCGTTTTTTGTATTTCCAAAGACGGACTTTTAAATAAAATTAATCAAATATCAACAAAATTTCCGTTTGTTATTTTTACTGATGACGCTGGTATCAAACAAATTCAATTTAAAGGGGTAAAACCTGACAAATGGGAAGTTCTAGATTTTTATTACAAAACAAATTAAGGAAAATATGAAATTCTCTACATCTGTAAATATAGAGCGTGATATAGAAAAAGACTTTGACTATATTGTAACACCCAATTCTAAAAGTGTTTTTAATCAACTATTAAATAATTACCATGCAGGTATCCATTCATTTAATATAATTGGTTCGTATGGTACTGGCAAATCAAGTTTTTTGCTGGCATTAGAAAAAAACTTAAAGAAAGAAAATATTTATTTCGCACCGCCAAATGGTCAATTTAATGGATTATCGCAATTCAAATTTCTTAATATTGTAGGTAAATACACTTCTCTTGAAAATTTGATTGCTGAAAAACTAAACTTAAATACAAATTCTAAAAATTTGCTTAAAGAACTTGATAATTACTATAAACAAGTTGAAAAGGAAAACAAATTTTTAATCATTTTAATTGATGAATTTGGGAAAGTTTTGGAATATGCCGCAAATAATAATCCAGAGCGTGAATTGTATTTCATTCAGCAATTTTCCGAATTTGTTAATAATACGAATTATAATATTTTATTTTTAACCACATTACACCAAACATTTAGTTCGTATTCAATTTTTCTAACTAATTCTCAGCGTAATGAATGGGATAAAGTAAAAGGTAGGTTCAAAGAAATTGCGTTTAACGAACCCGTTGAACAATTACTTTTTTTAGCAGCAGCTCAGCAATTGACAAGACGGAAAGCAATTTAAATGAGCATATTTTTGAAGCTGTATTGCTAACTAAATGTATTGGTTTATTAAATATTTTTGCAAATGGCAAAGGTATAATTGACAAACAATTTTTAGTGAAATATGCAAAATTAGCTCTGAACATTACAAATGCAAGTGAAGTTATCGAATCCTTAGAAAGACATAAAATTATTAAATATGCAAATCATAAGTCTCAATATATTTTTGTTGAAGGTACTGATTTAGATATAGATTTAAAAATATATGAAGCTGGTAGTATTATACAAAAATCGAAAGACATTACAGAGAAAATTAAAAACT